>Ga0102931_1000876_pt1 | contig 14871 bp, 12 predicted proteins | sample SalPonR1_C_D1_MG_FD_79282 | JGI IMG/M metagenome (GOLD analysis project Ga0102931, IMG submission 79282) | Salt pond soil microbial communities from South San Francisco under conditions of wetland restoration - Salt Pond MetaG R1_C_D1_MG | ecosystem: Environmental > Aquatic > Marine > Intertidal... | reverse complement strand
GCGATCAGCTCCGGCCGCACCGAGACCTGCCGCACCTCGAACACGCCTTCCAGCGAGGCGCCGGCCCACACCACCGCCAGCAGTCCCGGCGCGCCGCCCAGCGCGGTCGCGGCGACGAACGGTCCGACCGGCGCGCGCGAGGCGCCCGCGACCAGGTTGACGACGTCGCCCGGCACCGCCGCCAAGCGCGCGATCAGGATCGCCTCGAACGCGTTCCGTCGCAGCCGCGCCCGCCAGCCGGTCTCGGCGTCGTGGGCGGCTTCGTGGGCGGCTTCGCCGGCCGCGTCCGCCGCGTCCGCGTCGCGCCGTGGCGTCGCCGTCGCGGCTCGCCGCGGGCCCGCCACGCGCGCCAGCCCGTACGCGACCGAGGCGGACAGGAGCACCCCCACCCACGCCACCAGCGCCCCGACGAAGGGCCCCAGCGCATACCCTGCGAACAGCGCCAGCGCCGTCGCCGGAAACAGCACCACGGCGCGCAGCGCGTAGGCGACCAGCAGTGCCGGCACCGCCCAGCCGCCCCCCGACACGCGCCGAAGCGCGTCGCCACCCACCTCCCGTGGGTCCGCCCCCGTCGCCAGAACGGCGACCCACGCCGCCACGACGACGGCGGCCCAGAGCAGCACGCGGACCGAAGGACGACGCATCGATCCGGAGCGTAGCGCAGGCCGGAGGGCGTACCGTGACGACGACGGTTCCGTCGCTCGAGCTACCTGACCACGCTTATCATCTTCGTAGCGTCGATCGACGACGCCCCTCGCCGTTCCGCACCTCGACCCGTACGACGCCCGGAGCCCCGGAAGGACCCCACCATGCATCTACCCGCTCGCCGTTTCGTGTTCGGAACGCTCCTCGCCACGCTGGCCGTGCTGACGCTGGCCGCCACGCCGGCGCTGGCGCAAACGCGCGCCACCGTCCTGAGCCCGCAGGAGCCCGCCACCCTGCTGCCGCACTTCGACCTGCTCACCCTCACCCACGAGACGCAGCAGCTGATCTTCGACTGCCTCTTCGTCGTGGACCAGGACGGCGACTACCTGCCGAACCTGACGACCGAGGTGCCCACCGTCCAGAACGGCGGGATCAGCGCCGACGGAACGACGTACACGCTCCGGCTGCGCGACGACGTGCTCTGGCACGACGGCGAGCCGTTCGACGCGGAGGACGTCCGCTACACCTGGCAGGTCATCACCGACCCCGACCTGCCGATCCCCGCCCGCGGCGTCTGGGAGGACGTCGTCGCGATCGATACCCCGGATCCGCACACCGCCGTGGTGCGTTTCGAGGAGACGAACGTCGCGTTCCTGGGCGCCGCCTCGGCGGACGCCTGCTTCGTGCTGCCCGAGCACCGCCTGGCCGGACGGAGCCTGACCGAAGACCCGTTCAACCGCGATCCGATCGGGACCGGCGCGTTCACGCTCCAGGAGTGGCAGTCCGGTGCGTTCCTGCGCCTGACCGCGAACCCCGACCATCACGGCGGCGCGCCCGCGCTGGACGAGATCGTGATCCGCTTCGCCGGCAGTCAGGCCGCCCGCACCGCGCTGCAGCGCGGCGAGGCCGACCTGGCGCTTCACATCGGCGCGGCCGACCTGCGCTTCGCGCAGAACCTCGCCGGGTACGAGGTCCGGCAGGCCCCGGACCACGCCTGGTGGCAGTTCTGGATCAACAACGACGGTCCGATCCTGTCGGACGTGCGTGTCCGCCGCGCCTTGGCCCACGGGCTGGACAAGGACCTGATCACCGAGACGGTGTTCGGCGGCGTGGTCGAGCCGCTGGACGCCATCCTGCCGCCCTCGCACTGGGCGCACGCCGAGGACGTCCGCGCCTACCCGTACGACGTCGAGGCCGCCGCCACGCTGCTCGAGGAGGCCGGCTGGACCGACGAGAACGGAGACAGCGTGCGCGAGAAGGACGGCGAGCCGCTCCGGATCGAGATCCTCAACATCGCGGGGCAGGCCGACCGGCGTCAGGTCGTCCAGATCGCGCAGGATCTGTGGAGCGACATCGGGGTCGAGGCCGTGATCCGCGAGATCGATGGGGCCTCGTTCCCGCCCACCATGGCGGCCGGCGACTACCAGCTGGCCTACGGCTGGTTCGGCGAGAACCAGGAGCCGGTGTTCGCGCTGTGGCTGGGCACGAACTGGCAGAACTTCGACGACGCGTCCGCGCTGGACCTGCTTCGGGGCGTCTCCTCGACGGTGGACCGCGAAGCGCGCGCCGACGCGATCCGCGAGTTCCAACGGACCGTGGCCGAGGAGGCCGCGATGCTGCCCCTGGCGCCCCGGCCGCTCCTGAACGTCGTGTCGGACCGGCTCGAGGGGTACCGCCCGACGCTCAGCGGCAGCCTCTGGAACGCGCACGAGTGGACCGTTCGCTGACGACGACCGAAGGGCCGGGTACCGTGGCGGCATGACGCGGTCACGGTCCGAGCACCGTAGCGCGACCGCCGCGAGACGTCGATGCTGAGCTACGCGGCGAGGAGGACGCTGGGAGCCGTTCCCCGCGTCCTCCTCGTGTCGGTCCTGCTGTTCCTGCTGCTCCAGCTCCCCGCCGGTGGCCCCGCCGACGTGTTCGCCGCCGACCCGACCGCCTCGCCCGAGGCGATTCAGCGGATCGAGGAGCTGTGGGGCCTGAACCGGCCCGTCCACGAGCAGTACCTCGCCTGGCTGGGGAACATGGTGCAGGGAGACTGGGGCTTCTCGTTCAGTCAGCGGCGGCCGGCACGCGCGGTGGTGATGGAACGGCTGGGCAACACCCTCTGGCTGACCGGCGGCGCGCTGCTGGTGGGCCTGGTGTTCGGCGTCGGGCTGGGCGTCGCGACCGCCGCGACCCGGCGGCGCGCGCCGAAGGCGGCGCTGCAGCTGCTGTCGGTCGTGGGCATGAGCGTGCCGACGTTCTGGAGCGGGACGCTGGTGCTCCTCTACTTCGGCGTGCACCTCGGCTGGATCCCCTCGGGCGGCATGGGCACGATCGGCGAAGCGTTCTCGCTCCCCGACCTGCTGCGTCACCTGGCCGCGCCCGCGATCGTCCTGGGCAGCGTGTACGTAGCGCAATGGTCACGCTTCGTGCACGCCGGGCTCGAGGAGACCATGCGCGAGGACTACGTGCGGACCGCCCGCGCCAAGGGGCGTCACCGCTGGGCGCTGCTGATGCGGCACGCCTTCCCGAACACCGCCATCACCCTGCTGACGGTGCTGGGGCTGGAGCTGCCCAGGCTGGTGGCGGGCGCCATGGTGACCGAGGTCGTGTTCGCCTGGCCCGGGCTGGGACGGCTGCTGACCGAGTCGCTGCTGGGCCGCGACTACCCCGTCGTGATGGCGGCGCTGATGCTCCTGGTGCTGCTCGTGATCGTCGCGAACGTCGCGACCGACCTCGCCTACGGCCTGCTGGACCCGCGGGTCCGGTACGGGTGATCCGGTGCGCTGGCGCCTCCTGACCCGCGACCCTCTGGCGATGGCCGGCCTGATCGTGCTGGCGCTGCTGGCGGCCGGCTCGATCCTGGCGCCGTGGATCGCGCCGTACGACCCCACCTCGACGTCGCCCCGCGCCATGCTCCAGCCGCCCAGCGCCCAGCACCTGCTGGGGACCGACGACCTGGGCCGCGACGTGCTGTCGCGCCTGCTGTACGCCGGCCGCGTCTCGTTGGGCCTGGCGCTGGCCGTGGCCGTGGGCTCCGTCGGCATCGGAGCGCTCCTCGGCGGCGCCGCGGGGCTGCTGGGCGGGCGCCCCGACCGCGCCATCAGCGCGGGGGTCGACACCCTGCTCGCGATCCCGCCCCTGGCGCTGGCGATGGTCGCGAGCGCGTTCGTTCAGCTGGATTTGGCCCGCCTGACCGCGATCCTGGCGCTGGTGTCGTGGCCGGGCGTCGCGCGCATCGCGCGCGGTCAGGTGCTCTCGCTCCGCGAGCGGGAGTACGTCGAGGCGGCACGCGCCGCGGGCGCGGGAGCGCCGCGGTTGTTGCTCCGCCACCTGCTGCCCAACGCCACCGCGCCGCTGGCCGTGGCCGGCACGCTGCTCGTGGCCACCGCGATCCTCGTCGAGTCCGCGCTGTCGTACCTGGGCTTCGGTCTGCCTCCGCCCACCGCCAGCTGGGGCGGGATGCTGAACGAGGCGCAGCTCTGGTTCCAGGAGGCGCCGTGGCTCGCGATCTTCCCGGGCCTCGCGATCACCCTTGCGGTCGCCTCCGTGAACGTCGTGGGGGACGCCCTCCGGGCGGTCGCGTCGGGGCGCGGCGGAGCGGAAGGGTGACGTGCTCCACGGAGCTGGCCGCTGGCCTACCGCTGCGAGCGCGCTAGTCCGTCGCGGCCGCCTCGCGCTTGGCCACGTCCAGACGGCTGTCGTCCGTCAGGTTCAGACGGAGCGGCGTGAGCGATCCGTAGCCCTGCTCGATCGCCCAGCGGTCCGTCCCTTCCTCGACACGCTCGCGGGGACGCTCGGCGAACCAGTAGTGCTGGCGGCCCATCGGATCGGTTCCGGGGATGACCAATCCCTCGTAGTGCCGGACCGACATCCGCGTCCAGCGCAGGCCGCGCGGTCGCTCGGGGAAGTTCACGTTCAGGAGCGGCAGGTCGGGATGCTCGAGGAACAGCTCCATCACCTGAGCCACGAACGGCTCCAGCTCGGTGTAGTCCGGCTCGGAATCCGACGCCGGCGCGCTGAACGCGATGGCGGGGATGCCCAGGAAGCTGGCCTGCTTCGCGGCCGCCACCGTGCCCGAGTGCCAGATGTTGTGGCCGATGTTGAGGCCCAGGTTGATCCCGGTCACGACCAGGTCGACCTTCTCCCAGTGGTGGGCGCCCAGCGCGACGCAGTCGGCGGGCGTTCCGTCCACCCTGTAGGCGTCGAGGCCGTCGACCCGGGTCTCGGTGTAGTGGAGCGGTCGCCGCACGGTGATCGCGTGGCTCATCGCCGACTGCTCGACGTCGGGCGCCACGACCCGCACGTCACCGTAGCGTTGCGCCACGCGCGCCAAGGTGTGGAGGCCCGGGCTGTGGACGCCGTCGTCGTTGCTCACCAGAATGCGCATCGTGATCTCACGCTACCGCACAGCGCGTCGCCTCATGTCCCTCGCGGATGCCGCCAGCCGAGCTCCGCGAGTCGCCGCAGCACGAGCATGTCCACGTCTGCGAGCTTGTTGACGTAGAGGCAGCCCACGCCCGACTTGTGCTTGCCCAGCCGCGCGAGCAGGGCCGACGCGCCAGGCGCGTCCTGCAGCCCGTACAGGGAGAGGCTTGCCTTGCGCGGCGAGAACCCGATCCTCAGGAAGTCGCCCTCGCGCCCGCTGTCGTAGCGGTAGTGGTACAGGCCGTACCCGACGATCGTCGGCCCCCACATCGTCGGCGCCTGTCCGGTCGCCTCGTTCATGAGCGCGAGCAGCGCTTCGCCATCCGCGCGACGGGTGGGGTGCGCCACGGACGCTACGAAGTCCACCGGGTCGACGTCGGTCGGTACGGTCGCGTTGTCGTTCCGCCTCGGCATGTTCGAGGCTATCGCGTCCGCCGATGCTTCGCCGCGACGGATGCGCCTCCCGCACTGGCGCCGCTCAGTCCGTCACGATCGCCACCTCGGCCCCGACCGGCGGGCGACCGAACGCCTCGTGGGCGCTGCCGCCACGCAGGAAGACCTCCATCCAACGCCGCTCCCGGCCGTCAGGAAGCGGCCAGCCGCTGCTTCCCGGCGCGAACGCCAGCCGGCCGTGCGGGACCGCGAACGTCCCTCCCGCACGCAGCGCGGGCAGCGTCTTCCCGCCGATCGTGAGCTGCACGCTCGTGCCCGGCTCCGGCGCGTCCGCGGCGTCGATCGTGGTCTTGAGGTTGCCGAAGCCGTCGCTGAACGCGAGCCGGCCGACGGGCACCGGCGGCACGAAGCCGGGCGGAACGCGCTCTTCCAGCCCCTCGCCCCGTAGCGCCCGGACGGTCGCCGCTGGGAACAGGTCGCGCGACCGGAACTGCGACCCGGCCGCGGGAACGCCCACGAACCGCAGCTCCGCTCCCGCCTCGGCCAGGAACGCGAACGCCGCGCCGGAGGCGACGCCGACGACCTGCACGCCGTTCGGGAGCCGGGCGTGGACCAGGCGCTCCCCGGCGTTGTCGGCGCGCGCGCCCTCGTCGTCGCGGCGGGGCGCGACGTTGTGGAACACCGCGCGCTCCTCGGGGCCGTCGCCGAGCGCCAGCTGGGCGACGACGAAGCCGGCGGTGAGCGTCGCGAACGGCGGCACCGTGGTCGGCCAGACCGTGGCGCCCGGCAGGTGCAGGGCGAACCGTTGCGCGACCTCGGCGAACGCGAGGTCTCCGGTGCCGAAGTCGGCGACGAGGTGAAGCAGCATGGCGGGCATCCTACGACGCCCGCGCGTCGCGGCGATGGACCTCGCGGCCGGCGACCCAGGTCTGGGCCACGTCCGCGTCGCTGGAGAGGGTGATCGCCGCGCCCAGCGCATCCTCGGCCGAGGTGGCGTGACGGAGCCGCTCGGAAAGCGTCCCGTCCGCACGTGGCCGCACGACGACCAGGTCGGCCTGTTTGCCGACCGAGAGGTCGCCGACCTCCTCCTCCAGGCCCAGCGCCTCGGCGCCCGCCATCGTCGCGAGCCAGAGCAGGCGGGCGGCGTCCAGGCGCACACCCTCCCCGTCCAGCAGCATCTGGGTCTGGTACGCGGTCCGCGCCTCTCCCAGCAGCGAGAATCCGGGTCCGCCCGCGACGTCGGTGCCCAGCGCCAGCCGGACGCCGTGGTCCAGGTGGCGGCGCATCGGGAACAGGCCGCTCCCGATGAACTGGTTCGATCCGGCGCAGTGGCAGACGACCGCGCGCGCCTCCGCCAGGCGGCGGAGCTCGCGCTCGCTTGGGTGCACGTCGTGCGCCAGCACGCTGCGCGGTCCGATCAGGCCGTGCCGGTCGTAGACGTCCAGGTAGTCGCGGGCGCCGGGGAACGCGCCCGTGACGTAGTCGATCTCCTCGGGCGACTCGTTCAGGTGGGTCGTGAACCAGAGGTCACCGTGTCCGTGGCCGTGCAGGAGCTCGCCGCAGGCCGCCAGGAGCTCGTCGCCGGCGGAGACCGCGAATCGCGGGGTGACGGCGTAGCGCAGGCGGCCTCGGCCGTGCCAGCGCTCGATCAGCGCCAGCGACTCGGCGACGGCGCGCTCGGGATCGGTGCGCAGCTCGGGCGGAAGCTCGCGGTCCCCGAGGTTCAGCCCGGCGGTGATGCGCAGGCCCGATGCGTCCGCCTCCTCGAAGAACGCCTCCATCGCGACCGCCTGGTGCGCGCCGAAGACCATCGCCGTCGTCGTTCCGGCCCGCGCCAGAGCGCCCAGGAACGCCCGCGCCTCGTCGCGTGCGAACGCCGGATCCGCGAAGCGCGCCTCGTGCGGCCACGTCCGCTGGCGCAGCCAGTCCAGCAGGCGCATGCCCAGCACGCCCATCACGCCCAGCTGCGGGTAGTGCACGTGGGCGTCGACGAAGCCGGGAACGATCCAGCCTCCCGTCGAGGTCACCTCCGCCCCGGCGTAGCGGGCGCGCATCCGGGCTTCCGTGCCGCGGTCGACGATGCGGCCGTCCCGCACCACGAGCGCCCCGTCGGGAACGGAACGCAGCGCCTCCCCGGCAGCACCGGGCGCGGCGAACGGATCGCGCGGGACGTCGATCAGGTGACCGAGGAGAAGGCGGACCACGCCCGCACGCTACCCGGTCGCGACGCAGGCCGTGGCGCGACGGGGGCCGTGTCGCGATGCGCGGGCTACGCCCCTCCGGCTGGACCCCACGGGACCGGCACGACGCGCCCCGCCGCCACCTCGACGAGGCCGTGATCGGTCAGCTTCAGCTCCGGAATCACGGCGAGCCCCAGGAACGACAGCGCCATCAACGGCGACGGCAACGTCACGCCCAACGACGCGGCGGCCTCGTCCAGCCGGTCCAGGCCCGCCACGACCTCGCTCAGCGGCGCGTCGGTCAGCAGGCCGCCCAGCGGCAAGGCGAGCTCGGCCAGCACCTCGCCTTCGGCGACCGCCACCATCCCGCCGCCCAGCGCCGCCACGCGCCGCAGCGCGGTCGCGATCGATCCCGGCTCGGCACCCACCGCCATCAGATTGTGGTGATCGTGACCGACGCTGCACGCCAGCGCGCCGCGCACGAGCCCGAAGCCGTGCACCAGCGCGGCCGCGCTGCGCTCGACGCGACCGTGCCGCTCGCTGCACGTCAGCAACGCCAGATCGCGCTCGGGATCGGACGCGAGCGCGCCGTCCACCACGCGCGGCACGGCGCTCCGCGCCTTCGTCAGCAGGCTCGCTGCCAGCACACCGACGACCGGCACCGGCGACCCCACGGGAGCGTCGTCCCGCCAGCGCAACGTCGCCGCCAGCTGCGCCTCGAGATCCTCGCCGATCCGCACGCTGTCCAGCAGGACCGCGTCGCTCACCGACGCCGTGGGGCCGGCCGTACGCGCGACGCCCGCGACGTCCGCGACCATCCGGCCGTCCCTCGCGACCTCCAGCCCCTCCTTCCAGACGCGTCCTGCGGCGACCTCCCCCAGGTCGCCACGCCACCAGACGAGGTCCGCCAGGTAGCCCGGCGCCACGGCGCCACGTCGCGGAAGCCGGTAGTGCCGCGCCACGCTCCACGTCGCCGCGATCAGCGCCTCGGCCGGGTCCGCCCCGGCGCGGACGGCGGTGCGGACCGCGTGATCCACCCCTCCCAGGCGCATCAGGTCGTGCGGCAGCTGATCGTCGGTGCAGAACCCGACGCGCCCGCCACGTCCCTCGTTCACCAGCGCGGCGAGGGCGGCGGCGTCCTTGGCGACCGAGCCCTCGCGCACGAACAGGAACATGCCGGAACGCAGCTTCTCGCGCCCCTCCTCGAGCGTCGTCGCCTCGTGGTCGCTGACCACGCCCGCCGACAGGTACGCCTGCAGCGCCGCTCCCCGGAGTCCCGGCGCGTGCCCCTCGACCGTCCCGTTGCGCAGCTCCGCGGCACGGACCTTCGCGTGCGACGACGGCTCGCCCGCGACGACGGCGGGGAAGCTCATCAGCTCCGCCAGGCCCACGATGCCCGGCTCGCTCAGGAGTCCCTCGATCTCCTCTACGTCCAGCCTGGCGCCGGGCGTCTCGAGCTCGGTCGACGGGACGCACGACGGCACCGTCGCGAACACGTCGAACGGCAGACCGGCGGCGCGCGCCAGCAGCCAGCGCACCCCGGCCACGCCGGCGACGTTCGCGACCTCGTGCGGGTCGCACACCACGCCGGTCACGCCGCGCGGCAGCACCGCCTGGGCGTAGCGGGCCGGCGTCACGAGCGACGACTCGAGGTGCATGTGGCCGTCGATCAGGCCGGGCGACAGCAGGCCGCCGTCCAGCGTCACGTCCGCCAGCGGCGGAGGCCGCTGCACGTCTCCGGGCGCGACGTCCTCGGGCGCGATGTCTCCGCGCGGCACCACGGCGGCGATCCAGCGGTCGCAGATCAGCACGTCCGCCTGGCGGACGGCACCGGTGAACGGGTCGAGCACCGCGGCGCCGCGCAGCCGGACGTCGGCGGGCGCGCGACCGGCCGCCACGGCGACCAGCCTTCGGCGCTGCTCGAGGCTGGGGAGGGCGCGATCCGTCCGAATCGGACGCTGCTCGGGGGGCTCCATGCCCCAGCGTAGCGTGGCGCGTGTGACGTTCGCCCCTTCCCCGCCACGGCGTCGCGTCGCACCCTGTCGGGTGGGGGAGCACGGCCCACGCAGGGCGCGGCCGGGCGGAGAGGTGATCATGAGGAACGAGCCGGACGACGTCGTCGTCCACCAGATCGGACCGCGTACCGTCGCCAGCCTGCACCGGACCGGATCGTTCGGTCGGATCCCGGCCGCCATCGAGACGCTGTTCGACTGGCTGAGCGAGCGGGGGATCGAGACGTCCGGACCGCCCGGAACGCGCTACTTCGCGGGCCCCCGGACCACGTCGGAGGACGCGTACGCGTGGGAGGCGTTCGTCGAGCTGCGGCAGCCGCAGGGCGCGGACGACGTCGTGCCGTCGGCCGACGACGAGGTCGAGATCCGCGCGCTTCCGGCGACCGAGGTCGCGAGCACGGTGCATCGCGGCCCGTACGAGTCGGTGTCCGAGAGCTACGACCGGATCCAGATCTGGGCCGAGGCCCGGGGCTGGGAGCCGTCGGGTCCCGCCGAGGAGCTCTACCTCAGCGAGCCGGACGCGTCGCCGGACGAGCAGCTGACCGAGGTCCGCATGCCGGTCACGCGCCGCGGCTGAGCGCTCGGCCGATCGACGATCACGAAGCGTCCCGGCGGGGCATCGCCGGGACGCGTTCTCGAAGCCGTCGGACGTCCGCCTAGAGGCCGGCCGAGGTCACTCGGGCTCGTTGTCCCACGGTCCGACGACCCCCGGAACGGCGAACTCCAGGCCGACGAGATCGTCGATGGTGGGCAGGTAGCCCTCGGCGTAGACCTCGTTGCCGTTGCGGTCCACCAGCGGACCGGCGAACGGGTCGAACACCTCGCGCCCCTCGGTCATCTGCGCGTTCCGGCGCAGGACGAGATCGTACACGTCGATCTCGCCGAACTCGGGGTGGTCCAGCACCACCGCTTCGAGGTCGTCTATGAACGCCGGGGCGACGGGGACGCCCGGCTCGGCCCCGAGCTCGACCGCGCCGTGCTCCAGCAGCCAGAAGTAGTCGACGTCCTCCAGGTTCGTGCTGGTATAGGTGCCGTCCAGGACCTTCTCGACGATGTCGATATAGATCGTGTCCCAGTGGACCAGCTGGCCGGAGACGACCGTCTCGGGGCTGAACTCGACCATCGAGGCGTAGTGCGAGAAGCTCGGGTGGCCCCGCTCGGCGGCCGTCTGGATCACCGTGGGGGTGTCCTCGGTGAACGCCAGCACGTCCGCGCCGGCGGCCATCAGCGCCTCGGTCGCCTCCTTGGCGCCGGCCGGGTCGAACCAGCTGTACAGCCAGCGCACCTGGACCTCGGCGTCGGGGTTCACCTCGCGGGCGCCCAGCGCGAAGCCGTCGATGTGGCGCTTGACCTCGGGGATCGGGAACGCCGCGACGTAGCCCAGCGTGTCGCTGGTGGACAGCGCGCCGGCGATCAGCCCGTTCAGGTAGTACACCTGGTAGAAGTCCGCCATGTAGGTCAGCACGTTGGGGGCGCGGGCGATGCCGGTGCCCCAGCCGAAGATCACGTCCGGGTAGCGCTGCGCGGCGGCGAGGATGCCGTCGCCGAAGCCGAAGCTGGTGCCGAAGATCACGTCGGCGCCGTCTGCGACGAGCTGGTCGATGAACGGCTCGACTTCGGGCTCGGGCACGGACTCGACGTAGACCGTCTCGATCTGGTCGCCGAAGTGCTCCTGGAGCGCCTGGCGGCCGAGGTCGTGCGCGTAGCTGAAGCCGTAGTCGCCGACGGGACCGACGTAGATGAACGCCACCTTCAGCGGGTCGTCCTGGGCCGTTGCGGACGAGGCCACGAGGAGCGAGAGGAGCGCGAGCAGGATCGTGCGCATGGACGTACCTCCGGAGTGCGGGCGGGAAACGGGGGTGGGACGGGCGTGGGTGCCGAGGTCGCGCCAGGCGCGACGGAGGGCCGAGGGGAGGGTCATCGCTCGCCGCGAGCGTACGGCTCGCCCAGCGCTTCGGGCGCGCCGAACGAGCGGTCGCCCTTGCGGAGCGAGGTGAGCGTCAGCGCGAGGATCGTGAACAGGTACGGCATCATCGTCAGCAGCTGCGGTGGGAAGCGGTCCTGCAGGCTGAAGCTGAGCGTGAAGAACGCGCCGAACAGCAGCGCGGCGAAGATCGCACGGAGCGGGTCCCAGAGCGCGAAGATCGCCATCGCCAGCGCGATCCAGCCCAGGCCGTTCGTCATGCCCTGGCCCCACGAGGGGCGGTAGGCGAGCGACAGGAACCCGCCGGCGATCCCGGCCATCACGCCGCCGAACACCACCGCCGCGATCCGCACGCGCAGCACCGGCACGCCGGCCGCGTCCGCGGCGGCCGGGTTCTCGCCCACCGTCCGCACGATCAGGCCGATCCGCGTGTGCTGCAGCACGAACCAGAGCGCCACGGCCACGATCAGGCCCCACCAGGTCAGGGCGTACTGATGATCGAACAGGACGGGACCGACGACGGGGATGTCGACCAGGAACGGCAGCGAGACGTACTCCATCGCGTTGCGCAGCGGCCGCCCGACCCAGCCGCGACCGATCAGCCCGGAGAGGCCCAGACCGAAGATCGTCAGCGCCAGGCCCGAGACGTACTGGTTCGCGCGCAGGATCACCGCGAAGAAGGCGTGCAGCAGCGCCGCGGCGGCGCCTGTCGCGGCGGCCGCCACGAGGCCCAGCCACGGGTCGCCGCTGCTCTGCGCGACGATGAAGCCCGTCAACGCGCCGAGGATCATCATCCCCTCGACCCCGAGGTTCACGACGCCGGACCGCTCGGCGACGATCTCGCCCAGGGCGGCCCACAGCAGCGGGGTGCTGAACGCCAGGGCGCGCGCGATCGTGCTGAGTACCAGCGCGGTCTCCATCAGGCGGTCTCCATCAGGACGTCTCCCCGCCGCGCGCGGCCTCGCCGCCCGGCGCCAGGCCGGTGGGGCCAGCCGCTGCGGGCACGCGCGTCAGCCGGTAGCGCAGGAACGGCTCGCTGCCGATGATGCAGAGCAGGACCAGGCCCTGCGTCACGCCCGTGATCTGGCTGGGGAGCCGCAGCGCGACCTGCATCACGTCGCCGCTGGCCGCGATCCAGCCCAGGAACAGCGCGGTCACGAGCGCGCCCAGCGGGTTCTTGCGGGCCAGCAGCGCGACGATGATCGCGGTGTAGCCGTAGCCGACGGAGAGGCTGCCGGGATCGACGAGGCGGTGGTGGATGCCCGCCACCTCGCCCACCCCCGCCAGGCCGGCCGCTCCGGCCGAGACGAGCACCAGCGCCAGGGTGGTGCGAAAGAAGTCCACGCCGGCGTAGCGGGCGGCCTCCGGGCTCTCGCCCATCATCCGGACCTCGAAGCCGAAGCGGGTGCGCGCCAGCAGCCAGGCGACGAGGATCGCGGCCAGGATCGCCAGCGTCAGGGTGGGCCAGTGCAGGCGGGTGGTGCCGATCGTCGGAAGCTGGGCGGCGGGATCGAACCGGTCGCTGTACGCGAAGCCGCTCAGGCTGCTGCCCTTCCACGGCCCGTTGATCAGCCAGCGGACCAGGTAGATCGCGACGTAGTTCAGCATCAGCGTGGTGATGATCTCGTTCACGCCCAGGCGGACCTTCAGGAGCGCCGGCCCAAGGCCCCAGAGCGCTCCCGCAGCGAACCCGGCCGCGAACATGGCAGGCGCCAGCAGCGGACCGCTCAGGCCGGAGAAGAGCGCGACGCCCGAGGCGGCGACCGCCCCGATCAGGAGCTGGCCCTCGGCTCCGATGTTCCAGAACCGGGCCTTGAACGCCAGGGTCAGGCCCACGCCCGCCAGCATCAGCGGGATGGCGCGGCGCACGACCTCCGACAGGCCGCGGGCGTCCAGGATGGTCCGATCGACCAGCGTCGCGAACGCCGCGAGCGGCGCCACGCCGAAGAGGGCGAACAGCGCGCCGGTCAGCAGCATGGCGACGATCACCGCCGCGAGCGAGACGCCCCACACCAGCGCGGGGCCGACGTGGCCACGCCGCTCGAGCTTGTAGCGACCGATCACGGCGCGTCCCGCCGGGCTACGTCGCCGTCGTCGACGTCGTCGCCGGCGAGCGGCGTCCGGTCGCCGGCCATCAGCAGGCCCAGCGCCTCGCGCTGGGCGCCGACAGCGTCGACGATGCCGGTGACCGTGCCGCGGAACAGCACCAGGATCCGGTCGGCGAGGTCCATCAGCTCGTCGAGGTCCTCCGACACCAGCAGCACCGCCGCGCCCCGGTCCCGCTGCTCACGCAGCAGCCGGTGCGTCAGCTCGGTCGCGGCGACGTCCAGGCCGTAGGTGGGGTGGGAGGCGACGACCAGTCCGGGCTTCCCGCCCAGCTCGCGGGCCAGGATGACCTTCTGCACGTTGCCGCCGGACAGCTGGCGGGTGACCGCGTCGCGCGACGAGGTCGCGATCGCGTAATCGCGAATCGCGCCGTCGGCGTGGCGGCCGACCTCGCGCCAGTCCAGCAGCCGGCCCTTCGCGAACGGGGCCTCGCGGTGGCGCCGCAGCACCAGGTTCTCCGAGACGCGCATGGCGCCGACCACGCCCGTCTCGTTGCGGTCCTCGGGGATGTGGACCACGCCGCGCGCGAACAGGTCCCGCACGCCCAGGCCGCCGACGTCGACGTCGTCCAGCCGCACCTGGCCGCCGTCGGGCGCGCGCAGTCCGGTCAGCACCTGCGCCAGCTCGGCCTGACCGTTGCCGGCGACGCCGGCGACGCCCAGGATCTCGCCGCCGCGCACGTCGAACGTCACGCCGTCCAGGCGCGGCTCGCCGCGCGGGCCGACGACGCGGAGGTCGCGGACCGAGAGCCGGGCGCGGCCGGCGGGCCTGGCCGCGTCGGCGCGGCCCCGGCTCACGGCCCGGCCCACCATCAGCGTGGCCAGCTCGGCCGCGGTCGCGCCCGCGGCGTCGCGCGACGCGACGACCTTTCCGCCGCGCAGCACGGTCACGCGGTCGGCGACGGCGAGGACCTCGCCCAGCTTATGGCTGATGAAGATCACCCCCTTGCCCTCGGCCTTCATCACGTCGAGGACCGCGAACAGGCGGTCGGCCTCCTGCGGCGTGAGGACGCTGGTGGGCTCGTCCAGGATCAGCAGCTCGGCGCCCTGCAGGAGGGCCTTGAGGATCTCGACGCGCTGCTGCTCGCCGGGCGAAAGGGCGCCGACGCGGGCGTGGAGGTCGACCTCGAAGCCGTAACGCCGCGCCAGCGCCTCGACCCGGCCGTGCAGCGCCCGCGTCGGGAACAGCATCGGGGTGT
>Ga0102931_1000875_pt1 | contig 14873 bp, 14 predicted proteins | sample SalPonR1_C_D1_MG_FD_79282 | JGI IMG/M metagenome (GOLD analysis project Ga0102931, IMG submission 79282) | Salt pond soil microbial communities from South San Francisco under conditions of wetland restoration - Salt Pond MetaG R1_C_D1_MG | ecosystem: Environmental > Aquatic > Marine > Intertidal... | reverse complement strand
GCCACCTACGTGATCCCCGGCCACGGCCACCCCACGAACATGGATCAGGTGCGCCGCTACACCAAGGGCTACCTCGAATACCTGCGCGCGCGCATCGGAGAACATCTCGACGCGGGCGGCGACCTTGCGGAGGCGTATTACGTGGATCAGTCCCCCTACATGCATCTCGACACGTTCGAAGAGTTGGCCACCAAGAATGCGGGGCGGGTCTACGAACAGATGGAATGGGAGTGAGCGCAGCGTCCGGGCCGGGTATTTGAACCAAGAAGAAGCACGCTTGCCGAGAGAAACGGACCGGGCTTCTTCTTGGCAAAAATACCCCTGTTGCGCCCGCCAGGCTCCGTCTTCATTTATGCCAGCCAGGCCATTGCGCAGGCGATTGATACGAACGCGTTGAAGGATGACAGCTTTTTCTCACAGCGCAGGGCGATCCTCCGGAAGCGTTGATACGGTTGAAGACACACTCGACGAGATGGCGCTCTTTGTACAGCATCCGGTCGATCGGATACCGTCTGCTGCGTGTCGGATTTTGTTTGATCTGCGCCCTCGCGCCCAGATCATCGGTGATGAATACGCGCAGGCGATCGGCATCTTAGGCGGTATCCATGATGATATGACCGACGCCTTCCAAGCCTCCGATCAAGCCGCGTGCGTGCGGGCTGTCACCCCATTGGCCGGGCGTGATCGTGAACCGTACCGGCAGGCCGGGCGCATCGACCGCGGCGTGGATCTTTGTCGTCAGGCCGCCTTTGGAGCGTCCGATACCGGCAGCTTCAAGCCCCTCTTTTGAGAGGTCGCATCGGCGTGCGCCTTGCAGATCGTCGCATCCACGGGGACATATTCGAAGTCCGGGTCTTTGCTTAACGCTTTGAAAAGCTCCCCCAAAACGCCCGCCAGCGTCCAGCGCCGAAACCGTGAATGCACGGTCCGCCAACTGCCCGGTTCGCGCGGGAGGTCGCGCCAGGGCATTGCGCCGCGCGCCGTCCAAAGGATCGCGTCGATGAAGAGCCTGTTGTCTGTGCCGGTCCGTCCCCGGTCTCCAGCCTTGCCCTGAACCAAAGGCGCGATAATCGCCCACTGCCCGTCTGTCAAAGTTCGTCTGCTCGAAATCGCCTCCCGCTTTCGAACTTGAATCAAACGAGAACCGATTTGGGAATCCGCTCAATGCAGACGCCACCTAGGGACGGCCCGGCTGTCCATCGCGCCACTCGATGATCCGGTCGCCGATTTCATAGACGCGAAGGGCAATTTGCGGGGCGAACGCCATGTAGGATGGAGCAGGTGCCAGCGGTTCGAGTGGCAGGGCGATATCCCCCTCGGCCTTGTCGTTCGCCCAGTCGGACAGGATCTTGCCCACCGTGTAACCCGTGGGCACCCCGCGCCCCGAGAGCCCCGTGACCGCGACCGCGCCCTTGTCCAGCTGGTAGAGGCGCGGAATGGTCCGCTGCTGCATGTCGAGCTCTCCGGTCCAGATACACTCCCATCCGAGCGGATCGGGCAAGCCCGGATGATGAAACCGCAACCGGCGCGTCATCAGGTCGAGCATGCTCTCGCGGCTCTGCCGCAGACGCGGAAACATCGAGGCGACGATCCGGCCGGATGCATCGCGTTTGTAGACCAGGATATTGCCGCGACCGTCATGGGCGGTCACATTCGCGGGCAGAACGTCGGTCGCCTCGGGAACGGGCCTGGTCGCCGCCACCATGACGCGCATGATGCGGAAGCTGCGATCAAGCCCCGGCCAGCCGCCACGCGTATAGGCCCCCGTGGCAAAGATCACGCGGTCGGCGTTCACCGAGCCTGTCGGCGTCGTGATCTGCCAGCGCGCGCCCGATCGCGCGGCCCCTGTCACCGGCGTGTTCACGAAGAGGCGCGCGCCATGCCCGCGCGCGGCACGCGCGAGGCCGCGCGAAAGACCCATCGGGTTGAGATGTGCGCCGCCGGGATGCACCCAACCGCCATACTGCCCTTCCATCCCCGTCAGTTCGCGCACCTCGTCCGTGTCCGCGAGCCGGGTGGATTGACCGGCGGCGTTGTAGCTATCTCTCTTGGCTCTGAGCGCTGTCAGTTTTCTGGGGCTGGACGCGCACATTACGTATCCGTTCTGGACCCATTCACAGTCGATTTGGTGATCTCTCACGATCTCGCCGATGCGGTCCGCTGCCTCAAGCTGAAGCGCGATGAGCCGGTCGGCCCGCCGCGCGCCGAGCATGTCCCGGAGGTCTTGGAGCGCGTGATGATGGAACGTCGGCGTGCAGTGGCCCGCATTGCGCCCGGAACCGCCGAACCCGATTTCCTCTGCCTCGAGAAGGACGACCTTCCGGCCCTGTTGCGCGAGGTCGAGCGCGGTGTGCAGGCCACAATATCCGCCGCCCACGATGCAGACCTCGCAGTCCTCGTCACCGTGCAGGGCCTGCGTGATCTCCGATGCCGGTGCGGTACGCGGCCAGAGGACATCGCCGATCGGCGAAAAGCGTGCCATGCCGGTCAATTCCCCGCCGCTGCGGCAAGCGTCAGATCGTCGCGGATGCAGGCAGTGCGGTGACCGGGGCCCACCTGCCGCAACTCTGGCACGCCTTCGGCACAGGCATCGAGCGCATAGGGGCATCGTGTGCGGAACGGGCAGCCCGAGGGCGGATTGACCGCGCTGGGGATGTCCCCCTCGAGGACGATGCGCTTCTTTCGTTGGCGCGTCGCGGGCGTCGGTGCCGCAGACAGAAGGGCCTCCGTATAGGGATGATGCGGTTGAGAGAAAAGCGCGCGGGTCGGGGCGATCTCGACAATGCGGCCAAGATACATGACAGCAACACGGTCGGACACATGCCCCACCACGGCCAGGTCATGCGTGATGAAGAGCATTGTAAGCTGCATCTCGCGCTGCAGCCTTGCGAAGAGGTTGAGAACCTGCGCCTGCACGGAAACATCGAGGGCCGATACGACCTCGTCCGCCATGATGAAATCGGGACGCACCATCAGCGCCCGCGCGATCCCGATGCGCTGACGCTGGCCGCCCGAGAATTCATGCGGGAAGCGGTCGATGTATCGTGCCGGCAGGCCGACGGTTTCCAGCATCTCGCCCGCCCGGTCGCGTCGTGCCTGCCGCGACAGACCGGGTTCGTGAAAGCGCAGCGGAACCGAAAGCGTGTTCGCCACGCTCATGCGGGGATTGAGGCTGCTGAACGGGTCCTGGAACACCATCTGCATCCGTCGGCGCACCGCCTTCATCTCTTCGGACCCTGCCCGCGCGATGTCGACGCCGTCGAATTTCAGGCTGCCGGAGGTCGGGGTCTCGAGCCCCATGACCGCGCGGCCGAACGTCGACTTGCCCGATCCGCTCTCGCCCACCAGCCCCAGAACGGACCGCCGGGCAATGTCGGTCGTGATGCCGTCCACGGCCCGCACCACGAGGCCCGAACCGCCGAACAGCCCCCGGCGAAGCGGAAAATGCTGTTTGAGGTCTGTGGTCTCGATGAGTGGCGTGTCGGGGGTCATGTCTCGCGTCCCTCGCCGATCTGTCTCCAGCGCTTGCAGCGCACCATGTGCCCGCCGCCTGCGTCCTCGATGGACGGGGGCGACGTGTCGCACAGCCCCTCCTGCATGAAGGCACAGCGCGGGTGAAAAGAGCAGCCCTGCGGCAGGGCGGCCGGATCGGGCACAAAGCCCTCGATGGTCTTCAGGTCACCCCGTTTCAGCCCTGCCGTTTCAAGCCGCGGGACCGCGTTCATGAGACCGATCGTATAGGGCATGAGCGGATCGCTCAGGACGGTCCCGGTCCGCCCCTCCTCGACCGTCTGGCCGGCATACATGACGATGGTGCGATCGGCGATGTCCGCCACCACGCCGAAATCATGGGTGATGAAAAGCATGGCCATGCCCGTGTCTTTCTGCAGGCGGCGCAAGAGGTCGAGGATCTGGGCCTGCACCGTCACGTCGAGCGCCGTCGTGGGTTCGTCCGCGATCAGGATGTCCGGCTCCAGCGCAAGCGCGATGGCGATCATGATCCGCTGACGCATCCCGCCCGACAATTCGTGCGGATACGTGCCCAGACGATCCTGCGGGTCGGGAATGCCCACCTGCTCCAGCAACTCGACCGCGCGCGCCCGCGCCTTGGCGCGCGACACGCGGCGATGGCTTCGAATGGCTTCGACGATCTGGTCGCCAATGGTGTGGACCGGATTGAGCGAGGTGAGCGGCTCCTGGAATATCATCGCGATCCGGTCGCCCCTGAGCCGCCGCATCCGGGATTCCGGCAGGTCGAGAAGCTCGATGTCGCCGTCGCCGCTGTGCAGGACGATCCGGCCGGTTGTGCGCGATTGCGGCGGCGGCGGGAGCAGGCCCATGACACCGAGGCTGGTCACCGACTTTCCCGAACCGCTTTCCCCCACGAGGGCCAGTGTCTCTCCCGCCTCGAGCGAAAAACTGACATCGCGCACCACGGTGAAATCCTGCCCCTCGGAGCGAAACCCGATCCCCAGGTTTTCGACGCTCAGAACACGGCTCATTGCAGGTCACTCCTGGCATCAAGCGCGTCGCGCAGCCCGTCCCCGATGAAGTTGAAACTGGTCACAGCCAGCGTGATCGCCACCCCCGGCACGATGGCAAGCCAGGGTGCGGTGTCGAGGAATTGCTGCGCGTTGTTGAGCATGTTGCCCCAGCTCGGGAGCGGCGGCTGAATGCCGTATCCGAGGAAGCTGACATAGGCCTCGATCAGGATGGCGCGCGCGACGGTAAGGGTCGCGGCGACGATGATCGGCCCGATCGTGTTCGGCAAAAGCTCTCGGAACATGATCCAGGTGTGCGACGCACCGCTGATCCGGGCAGCGGTGATGAAATCCCGCTCGCGCAGCGACCTTATCTCGGCCGAGACGATACGCGCGATCTCCATCCAGCTCGTCAGGGCGATGATGATCGTGATCATCAGCGCATTGGGTTCAAGGAAGGCCGCCAACACCAGCAGGAGAAATATCTGCGGGAAACACAGCACCGCATCGGTAAAACGCATCAGCACGGTGCCGATGACCTTGCCGAAATACCCTGCGACAAGGCCGATGACCGCCCCCAAGAACGTCGACAGCACCATGGCCGCGATACCCACCATGAGCGACACGCGCCCGGCCATGAAAAGCCGTGCAGCCAGATCGCGCCCCATCTCGTCGGTGCCGAGCAGATAGGTCTCGGTGCCCGGCGGCGAGAAACGATCACGGATATGGATATCCAGCATGCCATGCGGCAAAACCCACGGTCCGACCACGCAAAGCAGCGCGATCAAGCTGATCATCACCAGCCCGGTGATGGCCAGCCGATGCCGGACGAAGCGCCGGACCGGCCGCGACGTGATCCACCGGCGATCCTTTTCGGCGATGGCAGGGGGAGACGTGTTCGTCAGCATCACTCGAGCCTCACACGAGGGTCGACGCTGGCCACGAGAATATCGGCGATCAGGTTGCCCAGAAGCACGAAGATGGCCGTGAACATGAGCACACCCATTATCACCGGATAGTCATTGTAGCCTAGGCTGTCGAGAAACAGGCGCCCGATACCGGGCCAGGTGAAAACGGTTTCCGTCACCAACGCCCCCGAGAGCAGCGTGGGAAGCTGGATGCCGGTGAGCGTGATCATCGGAATGAGTGCGTTCCGTAGGATATGGACATAGAGTACGCGCCTGCGGGTCAGGCCCTTGGCCCGCGCCGTGCGCACGAAGTCCTGGCCGACCACGTCAAGGATCGACGACCGCATGTAGCGCGACCAGATCGCGACCTGGACAAGGGCAAGAACCACCGAGGGCATGATCAGGTGTTCGGCGTAGTCGAGAACGCTCTCGTCGCCGATGGTGTACATGTTGCCCGAAGGCAGCCAGCCCAGCCGCAGGGAAAAGACGTAGATCGCCACAAGCCCGAACCAGAATGTCGGGATCGACAGCGCGACCATCGCGCCAACGGTCGCTAGGTAATCATAGGCCGAGTACCGTCGTATCGCTCCCAGCACACCGACAAGCGTGCCCAGCCCTACCGACAGTATGGTCGAGGTCAGGATCAGCAGCAGCGTGGCGAACAGATGGCCGAGAATGATGTCGAGGACCGCGCGCCCATCGCGAAAACTCTCGCCCCAGTCACCCGTGACGAACCGCGCTGCCCAATCGAGATATTGCACCGGTAGCGGACGGTTGAGGCCCATGCGCTCGGCAATCCTTTCAAGCTCGGCCTGGCTCATTCCGGGCGAGAGTGCGAATTGCGACAGCGGCCCGCCGGGGGCGAGGTGCAGGATCGTGAACCCGATCACCGACACGAGAAACAGCAAGAGCAGGCTGTGAGCCAGTCGGTATGTCAGAAACCTCAGCATGGCCGCACCCTACGGGTTGCGCGGCCCGGGCCTCGGGACCGGGCCGCGCGGTGCGCCGGGATCAGGCCCAGCGCCATTCATTCAGGTTCCACGTCTCGATACGCACGTTCACGTTCGGGTCGAACCCCTCGAGCCCGGTCTTGTGGCCCCGCAGGTTGGCATACTGGAACATCGGCAGGAAGGGCATGTCCTCGTGGACAAGGCGCTGGATTTCATCGTAGACCTCCTTGCGCTTCTCCGGCACGAACATGCGCCCGCCCTGCTCGAGCAGCTCGTCCACCCTTTCGTTCTTGTACTGCCACGTGTTCTGACCCGCGCCACCCTGGGCACTGATGCTCGATGAATGCAGATAGTTCGTGACATCCGGGTCGGGCCCGGTGGTGAACGTGATGCCGACCATGACACTGTCGAATTGCGACATCATCCAGTACTCGCCCCACATCACTGCCGGCGGCAGGTTCGAAATCTCCATCTCGACACCGATCTCGGCATAGGTCTGCTGGATCAATTGCTGTGCCTGCTCGCGCACGTTGTTGCCCGCCGTGGTCGAGTTCTTGAAGGCGAGACGCACCCCGTCCTTCTGGCGCACACCGTCGTCACCGGGCAGCCAGCCTGCCGCGTCCAGGACCTGAGCCGCCTTCTCGGGGTCGAACTCGGCCTCGGGCAGATTTTCGTTGTAGTAATACGACTCCCTCGGCAGAAAGCTCTCGGTCTGCTCGGGAATGCCGTAGTAGAGGGCCTCGACGATGGTCTCGCGGTCAAGCGCCAGAGACAGCGCACGGCGCACCTCGGGGTCCTGGAACTGCGGTTTGCCCATGTTGAAAGTAATCGACTCGACCGCGGAGGACGGTGCGATCACGACTTCTCGGTCCGCAATCTGCTGGGCCTGCTCGTAGCGGTCCGGCTGGATGCCCTGAAGACCGATCACATCTATGTCGCCGGTCCGGAATTGCGTGTAGAGCACCGTCATGTCCGGAATATAGCGGAAGATCGCCTGTTCCAGGTGCGGGCCTTCGCCAAAGTAATCCTCGTTCGCGTTGAGCAGGATGTAGTTGCCCGCCACCCGTTCGCCGAAGCTGAAAGGCCCGGTGCCGATGGGTTTGTTGCGAAAATCCGTCTGGTTCGGATCCTCGGCGCCGGCCAGTACATGCGCGGGGACGATGAACGTCCACGACAGGATTGCGGGATAGGGCGCAAACGGCTCGGCCATCTCCCATGTCAGTTCGTGGTCGTTCACGATCCGGATGTTCCGGACAAGCTCGTGTCCGTTCCGGCGCATGGCGTTGAAGTCGGGGTTCTGGTTCAGTTCGATGGTGAACTTGACATCCTCGGCGGTGAACGGCTCGCCGTCATGCCATGTCACGTCATCGCGCAGCTTGACGCGCCAGTTGAGTCCGTCCTCGGAAATCCCGCCATTCTCCACCGTCGGCACCTCTCGCGCCAGCGAAGGCTGGAAGTTCCCATCGGTGTCCACGATAAAGAGCGGATCGAACAGGTTGAAGTGAATCCCTTCATCGACCTCGATATGCGGCATGTGCGGGTGCATGACCGTGGGTTCCTGCGAAAAGCCGATCACGACCCGGCCCGACGCCTCCTGCGCGGCAAGCCGCCCGGCCGCGGCACCGGACATCAGGAGTGTCATACCCGCGGCCCCGGTCCTGAGCAGGGTGCGGCGGTTCATAAGGGTTGTATTCCTCATCGTCATCTTAACTCTCCTTGTTGGGTGGGTGGTTGTTTCTCTGCTTCTTGGCCCCTCAGAAACCTTCATCCGGGGCAATCCGGCTTCCGTCAGTGAAGCGCGAAAACCGGAATTCCCTTGCATCGACGCGCGGCGTGCGGTTCAGGACGATGTCGGCCATGAGCCCGCCCGCGGCCGGGCCGATACCGAAGCCATGGCCCGAGAATCCGCTCGCGATATGCAGACCCGGAGTGGACTCCACAGCCGAAATCACCGGAATTGCATCGGGCGTCACGTCGATGCAGCCTGCCCATCTTTGCGCGACCGGCACGTTTCTCAGCGCCGGAAACGCGTTGCCGACATGATCCATCAGCCGTCCGACCATGCGTGGCGACGGGGCCGGGTCAAAGACGCGGTCGCGCTCGAAAGGGGTTTCCTCGTCGGCCCGCCATGACCTCGCGCGCATCGCCTCGTGCAGAAACCGTTTGCCAAGGCGAAAATGCAATTCCCGGTGCTGCATCCGCAGGGCCGCGAGATACTTCAGGCCATACCGGATCGAGTTCGGAACGATATCGACGGTCGTGCCCGCTCCGCGCGACACGGTATAGCCGCCGTCCTCACGCTTGCGGATCGCGAAATCGTCGGTCCAGATCGCGTGGTCCGGCCCGCCTTCGGCCGGTTCCGTCCGGATCACGTGGCTCACGACACCAAGCGACGGAAGGTCCACGCCCATGTTGCCCAGGAACAGGTTGGACCAGGCCCCGCCCGCGACGACAACGGCATCGCACGCTATGCTTCCCCGCTCGGTGACGACGCCGCTGACCCGGCCGGCCTCCGTCTCGACGACGCGCACCGCACACCCGGTCAGGATCGCGGCCCCCTTGTCGCGCGCCGCCTCGGCAATGGCGGGGGCCGCCTTCTGCGGCTCGGCCCTGCCGTCCTCGGGCGTATAAAGCGCGCCGACCCCTGTAAAGCGGTCGGCTTCAGGCGTCATCTCGTGAAGCTCCCGGGCGCCGAGCATCCGGCTCGTTATCTGGAACGGTTCGAGATGGCGTTGCCAGCGACGGTACTTCTCGAAGCGGTCCTCATCCTCGCAGACGAACATGATGCCGGCGCTGCGATACCCCGTCGACCGGCCTGTGCGCGCATCCAGATTGCGCCACAGGCGGATCGCCTCGGCCATGAGCGGAACTTCCCGCGGGTCCCGGCGCGAGATGCGGACCCAGCCCCAGTTGCGGCTGGATTGCTCGTGCCCGATACCGCCCTTTTCGCAGATCGCGACCGAGTGGCCTGCCTCGGCAAGTTCCAGCGCCGTCGAGCACCCGATGATGCCGCCACCGACGATCACCACATCGACCCGGGCGGGCAATCCCTGGTCGCCATGGACCGGAACGGGCGTCGGGCCGGGCATCAGTAGGATTCCTCAGGCTGGCAGTTGACGCAAAGCTCCGCCACCGAAGCCGTGCCCGGCAGATCGAGAGCGAGATCGACGAGACGGGCCACATCCCCGGGACGTGTCATCGTGTCGGGCGGCATATCGGTGATCGCACGCGCCATGTCGGTATCCACGAATCCGGGGCAGATCGCGGTCGCGCGAATCCCGTCGTTCCATCCCTTCTGGCGAATGCCATGCGCCAGGGCGACGGCGGCGTGCTTTGTCATGGAGTAGGTACCGCTCGCCGCGGATTTCACCCGTTTGCCCGAAAGCGACGCGAGCAGGATGACGCGGCCGTTTCCCGCCTTGCAAAGCGCGGGCCAGGCGGCCCTGACCAGCCTGCGAGGAGACCGCAGGTTGACCTCGAGCATCCGGTCAACCGTGTCTTCGTCAACATCGATCACATCCCCCGGCTCCATGATCCCGGCACAGCAGATCACCGCGTCGATCCGCCCGAACCTGTCCAGCGCGGACGCGACCCAGCCGTCTTCATCGCGCTCAAACGCATCGTGTCGTGCAACGTGGCATTGCGAAAACCGTGCGCCGGCATCATCGGGCCGCCGCATTCCCAGCGAAAGCTGCCAGCCGTTGTCGAGAAGCCGCCGGGCGACCGCGTTGCCGATGCCGCGGCTCGCGCCGGAAATGATCGCCGTGCGTGCGGTCATTCTGCCCGCTCCTTCCTGATCTTGACGTAAATGTTGCGGGTGATGCGCAGGAGGTCCTCACGGTCCTTCTCGGGCAAATCCGCGAAGAAATCGTCGGACTGCCGCTTGACGATCCTGCGCACCTCTTCGGCGAGGCTGTGCCCCTTTTCGGTGATGTAGAGGCCGAACGCGCGCCGTTCCGCCGGTATCTCGCGCTTGGTGATCAGGTCGTGATCCAGGAGGTGAGTGATGATCCTGCTGATACTCGGACGGTCGCGCAATGTCGCCTCGGCAATGGCCGAAGCGCGGATGCCGGGGTGAGAGTCGATCAAGAGGAGCGCAGTGATCTTTCCGGTGCCACGCGCCACCGCCAGGTCGCCAAGCCGGGCGTCAAGGTCGGTCGAAAGCGCATAGTTCGCTGACCGCATGTAGAAGCTCAACAGACCCTCGAGGCAGTCGAGATCATCGACATCAAGCGATGTACGACCGAGTTCCTCGTCGGGTCCGTTTTCTTCCGAAGAGTCTTCACTGAGCATGACAACATGTAACGCCACGTCAGTTGTGATTCGCAATCATTAACTTGCAAAACAACACTGTCCGTCGCACGCAGCTTTATTGATGGCGTGGACGCCTTTTCACGGAAGCAGCGCGATCGGCAACAAGGCCCCGATCACGCTGACAAAACCGGGGGCATCACCAGCCTGTCACCCTGATCGAAGCAGGAAAACTCTCGCCAACGGCGGTAGAAGGTCCGGGGGCGGACCAAAACCCAAAGGGCTCAGGTTCCGGCTGGATGAAAGTTCAGTGGCAGATCACAAGCCTCTTGGGAATCCTGAACCGGCATGGGCGCAACCCGCTCTATCCCGGCACGGCACGCCGGGTGGGGCGCGCCAGCAGCAGGTGCGTGGCCATCGCACCCACCCACATCGCAGTAACGGCAACCCATGCGGTCAGGGCAAGGATCGCGCCCCCCGACATGCCCGCGCCCACGGCGCAGCCCCCCGCCAGCATCGAGCCGAATCCCATGAGCGCGGCCCCGGCCAGATAGCGTTCCATCGGCGTGTCGGGGCCGAAGCGTTCGATTTTCCACGCGCCGGTGGCCAGCGCCATCGCAGCCGCGCCCGCAAACACCCCCGGCACCAGCCCGACGCCGAAACCGAGAGGCAGCGAGGTGCTGTTCACCAACCCCATCAGCGTATCGGTCGAGGGGCCGGTGAAGGTGACCGAGGAGATCGGGATCACCTCGAACGAGGTCTGCGCGATGGCGTAGGTTGCCAGCCAGCCCAGACCTACGGCCAGCCCCACGCCGATCCCGGCGAGAACGTGGCTCGAACGAACGTGACGCAAGACGGCCAAGGCGACCCCGCCCGCCAGCGCCAGCGCGGCCAGCGTCGCGGCCGCGGCGGATGTCAGGCCCAGATGCGCCAGAAGGTCGCGCGCGGCGCCGCCCGGCACCAGCCAGAGCGTGGCCAGCCCTTCGCGCGCGGGCGAAAGCACCCCGCGCAGCGCCGATTGCGCGACGATGGTCAGCACCAGCCCAGTCACCAGCGCGCGCAGGTTGCCGGTGGCCGACAGCACCAGCAGGCGGCTCGCGCAGCCGCGCGCGAGGATCATCCCCGCGCCGAACATCAACCCGCCGATGATCGCGCCCGACAGGCTGCCGGTGGCGGCCAGCTGACGCGATTGCGAGACATCGAGAAATCCGGCTGCGATGGCACCCTGCACCGCAAGCACCCCGGCGGAAAAGGCGATGATCCAGATGGACAAGCGCGGACCCAGCCCGCGCTCGGCCACCTCGATGGTCGCGGCGCGCAGGCAGAACCGCGAATGCTGTGCAGCCGCTCCGAAGATCACGCCCACAAGCGTCCCGGCCATGGCCAGGACCGCCCCGTCACCATAAGTATCAATGAGAGTTTCGAGCATGGCACTGGTCCGTCACGTGGTGATGCCGTCAGCATACACATTCACCAGCGCGCATGTCTTGACTTGGGTCAATCAGGGGTAACCGGGCCGCGCGGCAGCGGCCCGGACAGGGTGTCTTATTCCAGCGCGTCCTGCACGATCTCGTCGAGCAGCGCCTGCACCTTCTGCATCTCGCCCTCGGGGTAGGTGCGATAGCCGACCATCACCTCGCCCTCGCGCTCGGCGACAAAGACGCCATAGGGGCAATGCGCGAGGTTCATCGGGTCGGCCTCCATCACCTCGCGCGAGAGGGTGGCGGAGCAGAACAGAAAGATGTCCGCTGCCTCGAAGATTTTCACGTCACTGCCCACATCCGCGCCGGTTCGGTTGAGCATGTCGCCCACATGGCTGGTGAGGTCGATCACCAGCCCGCGGTCGAGGATCGCGCTTTCGACCGCGAAGGTCGCGTCGCCGAACGTGCCCTCGAACGGGTACGTCACCGCCTCCTGCGCCAGGGCAGGCAGCGCCATGAGGCCGAAGACCCCGGCCAGAACTGTCTGTTTCATTGCAGTCTCTCCTTTGTCGGACAGGCATTTTTCCGCCGGTCAGCTGAACATGTCGGTGGTGATGCCGGCGTACCAGCCCACCGATTCCTCGTAGGTGGCCTTGCGGGTCGCCGCATCCTCGCCGGTCTGCGAGATGAAGCCGTCGACCTTGGCGATCTTTTCCTCGGTCGCCTCGTAGGTGGCGCCCACCTTGACGCCGTCATCCTCGGCAATGAGCGACCAGCAGGTGTTGGTGAACTTCGCCGGGAACACGCGCGATCCGGTCAGCGCCCCGCGCACCGCCATGGCGCAGACCTTGGCCTGGCTATTGGCGGCAAAGCCGGATTTCGGCATGTCGCCCTGTGAGGCGGCATCGCCCAGAACGTGCACGTCCGGGTCGGTCGTGGACGAGAGATCGGCGGCATTCACCGGGGCCCAGCGCCCGTCTGTCACGCCCGCCATCTCGGCGATGCGTCCCGCCTTTTGTGCCGGGATCACGTTGCAGACATCGACACTCTCCACGATCCCGTCGATGTCGATGGTCATCGCCTCGGTGTCCACGCTCACGTTCTCGCCGCCGAAATCGGGGCCGATGCGCTCGACCATGCCGGCGTAATGGCGCTGCCAGCCCTCTTCGAACAGCGCCTGCTTGGAGAATTTCGGCTTCGGGTCGGCCACCAGGATCTTGGCGGTCGGGTTCATCTGCTTGAGCACATGCGCCACCATCGAGATGCGCTCATAGGGGCCCGGCGGACAGCGGTAGGGGTTGGGCGGGGCCACCATCGCAAAGCGCCCGCCCTCGGGCATGGCCATGATCTGCGCCTTCAGAAGTTCGCTTTGCGAGCCGGCCTTGTAGGCGTGGGGCATCCTGTTCTGCTGGGCTACGGACCAGCCCGGCACGGCATCCTCGACGAAGTCGATGCCGGGGCTGAGAATGAGCTTGTCATAGGGCAGCACCGCGCCCCCGGCGAGGCTGACGGTCTTGGAATCGCGGTCCACGTCCACCGCCCAGTCATGGACCACGTTGATCCCGTATTTCGCCGCCAGCGTGCCGTAGGTGTGGCTGATATCCTCCAGATCGGTGAAACCGCCGATATAGAGGTTGGAGAAATAGCAGGTGAAATAGCTGCGCGAGGGCTCGACCAGCGTGACGTCGATGGCACCCTCGCTGTCCTTGGCGATGTAGCGCGCGGCGGTGGCCCCGCCCGAGCCGCCGCCGATCACGACGACACGCGGCTTGCCGTGACCGTCGGCCAGCACCGCGGGTGCGGAAAGGGTTGCAGCCGCGGCCGTTCCAACGGCCATGAATGTGCGTCGGTTCAAAGTCATGGTATCTCCTCCCTTGATCGGACCGCGTCTATTCGAGGTCCTTGAAATAGGCCGCCAGCGCCGCGATCTCCTCGTTCGACAGGCGCCCGGCCATCATCTGCATCACCGGATGGGGACGCAGCTTTTCCTTGTAGGCGTGCATCGCCACGACGAAATCCTCCTCCGGCCAGCGCGTGATCGAGGGGATGCCGTCGGCGCTTCCGTCGGCCTTGTGGCAACTCACGCATTCGCTGCTGAGGTATTCGCCGTATTCCGGGTCACCCTGAATCGCGAGGATTTCAGGATCGACCGAATGATCGGTGCCGATGGCCGTCGGTGCGGCCTCGGGGATGTTGGCGGGATTGTCCGAGAAGGTGCGCAGATAGGCCATAAGATCGGCGCGCGCCTGTTCGTCCTTCATGCCGCGATAACTCATCCGCGTCTTGGACACCAGCGCGCGCGGGTTGGCGATATAGGCGTCGAGCGTCTCGAGCGTCCAGGTGAGCCCGTCGACGCCCGCCCGCTGCATCGAGACAGAGTAGCGGTAACCCTCATGCGCCGCCGCGCGCCGCCCGAAAATGCCGTTGAGGTGCGGGCCGATACGGTCCTCGGCCCCCTTGCCCACCTGGTGGCAACCCGAGCATTCGCTGAACTGCTCCGCCCCCTCCTCGGCGTCGCCGATGAGCTCTGCCCGTGCCGCGCCGCCCGCCACGATCATCGCGGCGAGCGTCAGCACGGACAGGCGGGGCATCAGGCGCATCGCATCATTCCCCGAAGGTCGAGAGATAGGCATTGACGGCGGCGATATCCTCGTCCGACCGCAGGCCGGCAAAGCCCATGCGCGTCCCCTTCATGAAGCCGCGCGGATCGGCGAGGAAGGCCGCGAGGCTCTCCTCGTCCCAGACCAGGCCGTCGGCGGCCATGTCCTCAAGCGCGGAGGAATACCTGAACCCGTCCACCATCCCGGCAGCACGGTTCATCACGCCATTGAGATGCGGGCCGACGCGGTTCTTGGCCCCCTC
>Ga0102931_1000873_pt1 | contig 14900 bp, 9 predicted proteins | sample SalPonR1_C_D1_MG_FD_79282 | JGI IMG/M metagenome (GOLD analysis project Ga0102931, IMG submission 79282) | Salt pond soil microbial communities from South San Francisco under conditions of wetland restoration - Salt Pond MetaG R1_C_D1_MG | ecosystem: Environmental > Aquatic > Marine > Intertidal... | reverse complement strand
GCCCAGCACCATCGCGACGTGCTCCGCACCGTTCAGGGCGTCGCGGTAGCCCACCACCTCGAACTCGGCCCACGGCGTGGGCAGCTTGGCGTCGGCGACGCGCTGCACGAAGCCGTCGTGCCGCTCGAGCCGGTAGCGGATCAGGTCGGCGATCGTGCCGACCGCGATGCCGTGCGTCTGCGCGAACTCGAGGATCGCGGGCAGCCGCATCATCCGGCCGTCGTCGTGCATCAGCTCGCTGATCGCGCCGGCCGGCGCCAGGCCCGCCAGGCGGCAGAGGTCCACCGCCGCCTCGGTGTGGCCGGCGCGCCGCAGCACCCCGCCGTCGCGGGCGCGCAGCGGGAACACGTGACCGGGGCGCGCCAGGTCCTCGGCGACCACGCCGTCACGCACCGCGGTCCGGATGGTCGTGGCGCGGTCCTTGGCGCTGATGCCGGTCTCCACGCCCTCCTTCGCCTCGATCGAGACCGTGTACGCCGTCTGGCGCCTGGCGGTGTTGTGCTGCACCATCATCGGAAGGTCGAGGTGATCGGCCAGATCGTTGGGCATCGCCAGGCAGATCACGCCCCCGGTGTTCCGGATCGTGAACGCCAGGTTCTGCTCCGTCGCGAACTCGGCGGCGATGACGATGTCGCCCTCGTTCTCGCGGTCCTCGTCGTCCACGACGATCACCGGCCTGCCGGCCCGGAGCTCGCCCAGGAGGGTGTCGACCGTCGCGAGCCTGGCGTCGCGTGACGCGCTCACGCTTCCCCTCCCGTGTCGTCGTCCGCCAGCGCGGCCGCCCTCGCGGCGTAGCGCGCCATGATGTCCGCTTCGAGGTTCACGCGGTCGCCGGGATGGAGCTCGCCCAGCGTGGTGACCTGGAGCGTGTGCGGGATGAGCCAGAGGGTGAAGGCGCGGGCCGGCATCGCGGGGTCGGTTCCGCCCGGACCGCCGACGTCGACGACCGTGAGGCTCACGCCGTCGACCGTGATGCTCCCCTTGGGAACGAGCCAGCGGGCCAGCTCGTCCGGGGCGTCGATGCCGAGCACGGTGGCCCCCTCGTGGTCCTCCCGAGCGGTGACGGCCCCCACCCCCTCGACGTGGCCGGCGACGACGTGTCCGCCGAAGCGACCGTTCGCCGGCATGGCGCGCTCCAGGTTCACCCCGGCGCCCTCGTGCCAGCGTGGCGCGGTCGCGCGCACCGACTCGGCGGTCAGCTCGACCTCGAACGCCGACGCGTCGACCGCGACGGCGGTCAGGCAGCAGCCCGAGACGGCGACCGAGTCGCCGACCTTCAGGTCGGCAAGCACGGCGTCCGCCTCGATCCGGAGGCGCAGATCGCCGTGCGTCCGACCGACCGCCGCGACGCGTCCGACCTCTTCCACGATGCCTGTGAACATCAGCTTCGTCCTTCCTGGAGGTCGGCCGTGGCGGCCGCTTCCTCCCTGGGCGCGTCCGGGTGCCGGACGCGCGCCGTGAGCAGCAGATCGTCTCCGGACATCTCGCTGCGAAGATCGACCAGACGGATCGCCTCGTCCATCGTCTTGACGCCCAGCCCGCCGAGCGGGGTGGCGCCGTTGCCACCCAGAAGCTTCGGCCCGATGAACCAGGCCACGCGGTCGATGGCCCGGGCTTCGAGGAACGACCACGCGAGCGTGCCGCCGCCCTCGAGCAGCACGCTGCGGACCTCGCGACGGTGCAGCTCGCCGAGGGCGGCGGCGACGGACGGTCGTCCTTTCGGGCCGTCCAGCGTGACCACCGCCGCTCCCGCGTCGCGCAACGCCGCGACGCGATCGTCCGGCGCCGACGGGCCGACGAAGACGGTGACCCGGGCGGGCACGCCGGCGTCGTCCGGGGCAAGCAGCGCCGCGCCGGGCGGGGTGCGGGCGACGGCGTCGAACACGACCTTCATCGGGGTGCGGCCGTGCTCGACGCGGGCCGTCAGCCGGGGGTCGTCGAGAAGCACGGTGGACACGCCGACGGCGACGGCGTCGAGCTCGTGCCGCCAGCGCTGGACGCGTGCTCTCGACGTCTCGGAGGTGATCCAGCGGGAGTGTCCGGCTCGCGTGGCGATCTTGCCGTCCAGCGTCATCGCGGTCTTGTAGAGCACGAACGGCCGGCCCAGCAGCTGCGAGGTGCGGAACACCTCGTTCTGCCGCTGGGCCTCGTCGCGGCGCACGCCGACGTCGACCTCGATGCCGGCGTCCCGAAGCCTGCGCACGCCGGAGCCGTCGACGACCGGGTTCGGATCGAGGGCCGCCACCACGACGCGTCGCACGCCGGCGCGGATCAGCGCCTGGCTGCACGGCGGCGTCCGTCCGTGATGGTCGCACGGCTCCAGCGTGACGTAGGCGGTGGCGCCCGCCGCCGCATCGCCGGCGTCGCGAAGGGCGACGATCTCGGCGTGATCCTCGCCTGCGCGGCGGTGGTATCCCTCGCCCACGACCGCGCCGTCGCGGACCAGCACGCAGCCGACCAACGGGTTGGGCGACGTCGTCCCACGGCCCTGCTCGGCGAGCCGCAAGGCGCGCGCCATGAAGCGCTCGTCGTGTTCGGAGGATTCGGCTCGACCCCGACGCCCGGGGTCCTCTCGGTTCCAGTCCATGCGGTCGCGTGCGCGAGGGTCGTCGCGCCGCTCCACCTCCTTCTCTCATCCGGACTGTCACCGTCGGTGCCGGAGTCTCACCGGCTCGGGCCTCTCGGCTTCGCGGACTCGCGCTGACGCGCTCACCGCCGGTCGGGGATTTCACCCTGCCCTGAAGGATGCGTTCGTGCCGCGGCCCTTGTCTCCGGGCCTGGCGCAAAGTATAGAACCGCGAGGGGACGCGAACGGTAGGCCGTGCGTCCGACGCGACACGTCGGTGCCTCGACCGACGCGGCCACGCCGCTGGCATGATGGGGCGCATGGACTTCGAACGCGTTCTGGACCGCTATGCCGAGCTCGCCGTCCAGGTGGGCGTCGGTCTTCGCCCGGGCCAGCGGCTGTTGCTCCGCAGCCCCGTGAGCGCCGCGCCGTTGGCGCGTCGGATCGTCGCCGCGGCGTACCGGGCCGGCGCTCCCTACGTGCAGGTGATGTGGAGCGACGAGGAGGTCGCCAAGTCCCGCTACCTGCTGGCTCCCGATGGGAGCTTCGGCGAGGTTCCCTTCGGTCAGGCCGAGGCGATGGAGGGCATGGCCGAGCGCGGCGACGCGGTGGTGTCGATCTCCGCGTCCGATCCCGAGGCGTTCGCGGCGGCCGACCCCGCGCGGGTCGCGACCGCCCGCTCCGCGCTGCAGCAGGCGATGGCGCCGTTCACGCGTCACGTCATGGGCAACCGGATTCCCTGGACCATCCTGGCGGTGCCGACGCCGGCCTGGGCCGGCAGGGTGTTCGCCGAGGACGACGATGAAGCTGCGGTCGCGAAGCTCTGGGACGCCATCCTGGCGGCGACCCGGATGGACCTGGCGGATCCGGTCGCGGCCTGGCGCGAGCACGTCGCCACGCTCGAGGCGCGCGCCGCACGACTCGACGAGCGCGCCTACCGCGCCCTGCGATTCCACGGGCCCGGGACCGACCTCGTCGTCGGGCTGGCGGACGGGCACGTCTGGAAGGGGGGCGCCACCGTCAGCGCCGCGGGACAGACGTTCGTGCCCAACCTGCCTACCGAAGAGGTGTTCACCGCGCCGCACCGTGACCGGGTCGAGGGAACCGTGCGCGCCAGCCTGCCGCTGGCGTACGGGGGGCGACTGATCGAGGGAATGTCGCTCCGCTTCGAGCGGGGCCGGGTGGTCGAGGCGCACGCCGATCGCGGGCAGGAGGCGCTCGATAGGCTGCTCGACACCGACGAGGGCGCACGCCACCTGGGCGAGGTCGCCCTGGTATCGATCGACAGCCCCATCCACCGCAGCGGCCTGCTGTTCCTGAACACCCTGTTCGACGAGAACGCCGCCAGCCACCTCGCGCTGGGCCGTGCGTACCGCTTCTGCGTCGAGGGCGGCGCAGACGCCGACGACGAGGCGGCCTGGGCCGCCGGCCTGAACGAGAGCCTGGTCCACGTCGACTTCATGATCGGCTCGCCCGAGACCGACGTCGACGGTCTGCACGCGGACGGGCGGGAGGAGCCGCTGATGCGCTCGGGACGTTTCGTGGTCTAGGCGCGCACCGTCGCCGAGGACGGGATCGTGCGGCGCAGCGAGGGAAGTCGCTCATCGTGCTACCGTCGCCGTGAACGGCCGTTCGTGTTCGGAGGCCTGCCGGGGGACATTGTGCCGAACCGGGAGGTTGACCATGATCCTCGCTCTTCTTTCGGTGGGTCGTCTCACGCCACGTGGACGCCGGCTCCGAGCCTCGGGCCTCCTGGCGCTGGCGCTGGCCGGCCTCGCTCTTGGCGTCGCCCGCGCGTCGTGCCCGAATCCTGAGGGCGCGATCGCGTCGCCGGTCGCCGATCGTTTTCGGACCTACCTGCAGACGCACTTCGAGCCGCTCGACGATCCGTCGCTCGCGCGCTTCGATCGCCTGGTGCTGATCGGCTACGCGCTCGGGCGGCAGGCGCCGGCGGTGGGTGACGACCCGATGCGCCGAGACGCGTTCGATTGCCTGCTGGTCGCGCTCGAGCAGCGTACCTACTGGACGACGCTGATCCAGGGCGAGCTCGGAACTCCGGGCGATCGCAGCGGCTTCCGCACCATCTTCGCCGCGGCCATGGGCTTCTACGACGAGCGTGTCGCCGAGCTCACCGGCTACCGCGAAGGTACCGTCCTTCCCACGGTGTTCGATCCCCCCTTCGCCCCGGTGGGCGTTGCCGAGCCGTCGCCCGCCGGGCCGGCCGACCCGGCGGCGCGCCCCAGCCCCGATCCGGAAAGCGAACCTGCGCCCGTCGCGATCGTCCCGGAGGAGATCGGTGCCTACCGCGACGATCGACGCGCGGCCGGACTCGGTCCCGATCACGGTCCGGGCGGCGCCACCTGTCCGCTCGATCAGCCGGCGGACTTCCTGTTCGTGGACACCTCGTACGGGTCGACCATGCCCTGCCGGGCGTTGGACGGCGCGCTCTGGTGCTGCAGCGGCTACTACTGGTCGGCGGTCGCCTTCACCGACGGCGACGGCTGGGCGATGGCCCCTCTCGACGGCGGCCCGGTCTGCACCTTCACCACCACGTGGCGGGGTCGCGGGGACGGAGGCGAACCGACCTTCGGCGGCGGGGTGACCTGCCCGGGACGAGAGGGCGTGAGCGGCTGGTACGTCCTGGTCCTAGACGAGGACGCGCGCGAGTAGCTGCCTCTCGGCGCCCCCGGCGGCCTCGTGCACGAGCCGGGCGGCGCTGCGCCGTGGATCATCGAGCCCAGCGACCGCGCTGGTATCGTCGCGCCATGAGCCGACCGGTCGCCGGCGCCGCCACCGAAACCCAGCCCGACGTGCGGGCCCGCGCCCGCACGCTTCTGAAGCAGGTCTGGGGCTACGACGACTTCCTCGGCCTCCAGGCGGACGTGATCGAGCACGTCGCGTCGGGTGGCGACGCGCTGGTGCTGATGCCGACGGGCGGGGGCAAGTCGCTCTGCTACCAGCTCCCGGCCCTGCTGCGCGACGGCGTCGCCGTCGTGGTGTCGCCCCTCATCGCGCTGATGCAGGATCAGGTCGTCGCGCTCCGCAACGTGGGCGTCCGCGCGGCGTTCCTGAACTCGTCGCTGGATCCCGCTGCGCGGCGGGAGGTCGAGGCGGACCTCGACGCGGGTCGGCTGGACCTGCTGTACGTCGCTCCCGAGCGCCTGGTGACGCCGGACTTCCTTCGGCGGCTCGAGCGGGTTCCGCTGGCCCTGTTCGCGATCGACGAGGCCCACTGCGTGTCGCAGTGGGGGCACGACTTCCGGCCCGAGTACATCGCCTTGGACGTGCTGGCGGAGCGATTCCCCGACGTCCCGCGCATCGCGCTGACCGCCACGGCCGACGCGGTGACCCGCCGCGAGATGGCCGAGCGGCTGCGGCTCCAGGACGCGCGCCGCTACACCAGCAGCTTCGACCGACCCAACATCCGCTACACCGTCGTCGACAAACGCAACGCCCGTCAGCAGTTCCTGCGGTTCTACCGCGAGCGGCACCAGGGCGCGGCCGGCATCGTGTACTGCCTGTCGCGCAAGTCGGTCGACTCGACCGCCGAGTGGCTTCGCCGCGAGGGGGTGGACGCGGTCGCCTACCACGCCGGCCTGGACCGGGAGACGCGCGCCGCGCATCAGGAACGCTTCCTCCGCGAGGACGGCGTGGTCGTCGTGGCCACCATCGCGTTCGGCATGGGGATCGACAAGCCGGACGTCCGCTTCGTGGCGCACCTCGACCTGCCCAAGAGCCTCGAGGGGTACTACCAGGAGACGGGGCGGGCGGGCCGCGACGGCGACCCCGCCGACGCCTTCCTCACCTACGGCCTTCAGGACGTCGTGCAGGTTCGGCGCCTGCTCGCTTCCAGCGGCGCCGGCGAGGAGCACGCCCGCGTCACGCAGCAGCGGCTCGAGGCGCTGCTGGGCTTCTGCGAGTCGGCGGGCTGCCGGCGGCAGGCGTTGCTGCGCTACTTCGGCGAGGAGCTGCCCCAGCCGTGCGGCAACTGCGACACCTGCCTGACGCCGGTGCGCACGTTCGACGGCACGGTCGCCGCGCAGAAGCTGCTCTCGACCGTGGTCCGGACCGGACAGCGCTTCGGCGCCGGCCACCTGATCGACGTGCTGCTGGGCAAGGCCACGAAGCGGGTCGAGCAGCTGGGCCACGGCACGCTCACCACCTTCGGCATCGGCGGCGAGCTGGACGAGAAGGGCTGGCGCTCGGTCGCCCGTCAGCTGGTCGCCGGCGGCCAGCTGGTCACCGACGCCGAGGGGCACGGATCGCTGCGCGTCGGGCCGACGGCCGCTCCGCTGCTCCGGGGCGAGACGACCGTCGAGCTTCGCGAGGACCGGGCGCCCGCCGGCGCGGCGACCGGCGCCCGGGCGTCCGGCAAGCGTCGCCGCAGCGTGGACGACCTCGCAGACGACGCTCGCGAACGGTTCGAGGCGTTGCGCGCCCTGCGCAGCGAGATCGCCAAGGAGGGCGGCGTCCCGCCGTACGTGGTCTTCCACGACGCGACGCTGCGCGAGATGGCCGAGCGGACGCCGACCGACGCGCCGACTCTGGGCACGGTCCAGGGGGTCGGCGCGACGAAGATGGAGCGCTACGGACCGCGATTCCTGACGCTGCTGCGTGAGCTCGCGCCCGCTGGCGTCCGGTCCGACGCGGCGCCGGCCGGAGGGGCGGGCGGGCTGTTCGACGTGCGGCACGCGTCGTCTTCGTACGGCTCGGGAGGGCCGGGCGTCGGCACGGCGGACCGTGGGGCGGGCGCCGAGAATGCCGACGCCCAGGACGTGGACACCGTGGACCGGACCCGCGCGCTGATCCTGGACGGCTACGCGCCCGAGGCGGTCGCGTCCGAGCGGGGCCTGAAGCTGCGCACCGTCGAGGGGCATCTCGCGGAGCTGGTGGCTCGCGGCGACCTGAGCGTGGAGGAGGCGACGGGCCTCGACGCGGACCGCATCGCCGAGATCGAAGCGGCGGCCGACGCCCTTCCCGACGAGGTCCGAGGGCGCCTGCGGCCTCTGCGCGACGTGTTGGGGCAACGCTACGGCTACGCCGTGCTGCGCTGCGTCCTGGCCGGTCGCGAGCGCTAGCGCCCACGCGACGTGACCTGCGGTCGGTGCGAGCCGCTCGGCCGACGACGTATCCTCGGGCATGGACTCCCCCTGGCGCCTGCTCCCCGTCGCCGAGATCGAGCCGGTCCAGCCGGCCGCCGAGGCGCGCGCGCGGAGCTGGCTCCGCGAGTTGGCCGCGCGACTTCGCGGCGAGCCACGGTCGCCGGTCGATCCGACCCCCTCGCGGGACCGCCTCGGTCCGCTGGACGAGGCCCGCCTGGCGCGCCTGGTGCCGGACCCGCCGCTGGCGCCGCAGCGCGCGGCGTTCGATGCGCTGCGCGGACGCACACGCAGGGCGATCGTCCTCCGTCCCGACGATGGCGGATGGGATGCGGTGCTGGACGGAGCGTCCGAAGTCGCCGCGGAGCGGCTGAAGCCACCGGACGCGCTGCCGCCCGGCTCGGGGCTGCCGGACGCGGTGCGCGCGCGCCTGGCCGACCCGACGCCGCTGCACGCGCTTCGGCTGGAGCGGTGGGGCGTTCGGCACCACGACGGCTTGGCCGCGCTCCGGGAGCTGCTCGCGCTGCTGGCCGACCGGGACGGTCCGTGGACCGCCGACGCGGGGCCTTGGGCGTGGGCGTGGATGCGGCACGTCCTGCCCGAGGCACGCGGTTTGCCGTCGCCTGTCGCGCCGGCGCCCCTGAACGGCGAGGCGCTGCAAGCGTGGCTGGGCGATCGCGACACGTTGCGCCTCCGTGGACGGGGCGGCGCTCCGGACGAAGCCACGTTTCGCGCGCTCGCGGAGCGCGCGCGCGGCGAGGCCGGGGTGGCGGCGGCCATCTGGCGCGCGTGCCTGCGAGACGGCGCCGAGCGACCGTCCCCGGACGAGGCGGAGGCTAGCGGGGAAGAAGAGGACGCCGACGAGCCACGCGAGCCGGGCACGGTGTGGGTGCGCCACCCGAACGAGCTGGTGCTTCCCGTTCCGAGAACCGTGACGCGCCGCGAGCTGCTGCTGCTGCACGCCGTGCTGTTGCACGGGCGGCCGGCCGTACCGGCCCTGGCCCGCGCGCTGGACCGCGAGATCCACGAGACCGAGGTGGAGGTGTCGACGCTGATCGACCAGCGCCTGCTCGCGTGGGACGATGACCGAAGGGTCCGGCCCGCGCCGCTGGCGCTGCCGGCGATCCGCGCCCGGCTCGAGTCCGAGGCGTTCGCAGGGGAGGCGGCGTGAACGAGACTTCGCAAGCTCTCGTGGACATCTTGCGCGACGCCTCGCAGATTCCCTGGCTGCGCATCGCCGCGATCCTCGTCGGTGCCTGGCTGTTGGTACGCGCGCTGGCGTGGGCGCTGCCGAGGGCCGCCGAGGCGCTGCCGGCCGGCGTGCGCGTTCGACTGTTGCCGCTGGTGCCGGCCCTGCGGCTGGCGATCACGTTGGTGGCGGTGCTCTGGATCGTCCCGCTGGTGATCTCGCCCACGCCTCAGAACCTGGTCGCGGTTCTAGGAGCGTTGGGCATCGCGCTAGGCTTCGCGTTCAAGGATTACGCCGCGAGCCTGGTCGCCGGCGTGGTGGCGGTGTCCGAGCGGCCCTACCGACAGGGCGACTGGATCCAGATCCAAGGCTGGTACGGCGAGGTTCGCACGGTCGGGTTGCGGGCGGTGCAACTGGTCACGCCGGAGGACGACGTGGTGACGTTCCCGCACGCCGTGCTGTGGACCGACGGGGTCGCCAACGCCAACGACGGAGAGCGTACGTTGCAGGTCGTGGCGAGACTGTGGCTCGAGGCGGACCACGACGGCGCCCGCATGCGCGACCGGCTGCGCGAGGTGGCGTGGACCAGCCCATGGCTGGACGTGACCCGCCCGGTCGAGGTGATCGTGCGCGAGGAGCCGTGGGGCACGCGCTACGACGTCAAGGCGTATCCGCTCGAGGCGCGCGACCAGTTCCAGTTCCTGAGCGACCTGACGGTGCGCTCCAAGGAGGTGGTCGCGATGGAGGGCGCGCGCTACGCCATCGCGCCGCCGGCGCCGACCGGGCGAGGAGAACGACCGCCGCGCTGAGCGGCGTCAGCGCACCTCGCTTCCGCTCGGCAGATCGCGATCCAGCGTGGCGAGCGACAGCGTGCCGTCCGAATCCTCGGCAGCGAGGATCATGCCCTGCGACTCGATGCCCCGAAGCTTCACGGGCGCGAGGTTGCACACCACGATCACCTTCGTGCCGACGAGCGCTGCGGCGTCGTAGTGCTCACGGATTCCCGACACCACGGTCCGCGTCTCGGGGCCCACCGCCAGCGTCAGGACCAGCAGACGGTCGGCTTTGGGGTGGGGCTCCGCCGCGACGACCTCGCCCACGCGGAGCTCCAAGGCGGCGAAGTCGTCGATCCCGATCTCGTCCTTGTGCACCAGGGGAACCGTCTCGCGACCGACCGGCTCGTTCTCGGGCGGTGCGTCGAGCGACGCCCGCAACGCGTCCAGATCGACGCGCGGGAACAGCGGATCGCCCGGGGCGGTCGGCGTGCCCTCGCTCAGCCCGTCCCAGCGCGCGGCGTCGGCCAGCGTGACCTCGCCCGCCGCCCCCAGCTGCGCGCGGAGCTCCGCCATCTTGCCCGGCATCACCGGCTCCAGCAGCACCGAGGCGCAACGGAGCGACTCGAGGCAGCTCCGCAGCACCGTGTCCAGCCGACCCGATGCGGCCGGGTCCTTGGCCAGCTCCCACGGCTTCATGTCGGTGACGTACTTGTTGGCCTTGCCGACCGCTTCGAGGATCGAGGCGAGCGCGCGGTCGAACTGCAGCTCGTCCACCTGCTCGCGGACGCGACCCGGAAGGGCCATGAACGCGGTCTTCAGCGCGTCGCTGGCGTCGTCGGCCGGGCCGAAGGCGGGAACGACGCCGCCCCGGTACTTGCCCAGCATCCCCAGGGTCCGGTTCAGAAGGTTGCCGAGGTCGTTCGCCAGATCGGAGTTGATCCGCTCCGCCAGGCCCAGCTCGTGGAACGAGGCGTCGAGGCCGAAGCTCATGTCGCGCATCAGGAAGTAGCGGAACGCGTCGTTGCCGTAGCGCTCCTGCAGGTCCAGCGGACGCACCACGTTGCCCAGCGACTTGCTCATCTTGCGGTCCTCGATCAGCCAGTAGCCGTGCACGTTCAGGTGCCGGAACAGCGGAATGCCCGCGGCCTTGAGCATGGTGGGCCAGAACACGCCGTGCGGCTTCACGATGTCCTTGGCGATGAAATGCTCGGCGGCCGGCCAGTAGCGCTCCTCGAGCCCCTCGCTGACGAGCTCGGACCAGTAGTTGATCAGCGCGTCGAACCAGACGTAGGTGACGTGGTCCTCGTCCCACGGCAGGGGGATGCCCCACGGCACGCGCTCGCGCGGGCGGCTGATCGACAGGTCGCCGATCGGCTCGCGCAGCATCGCGAGGACCTCCTTGCGGTAGCCCTCCGGTCGGATCAGGTCGGGATTCGTCTCGAGCTGCTCCTTGAGCCAGGGGCGGTACTTCTCCATGCGGAAGAAGTAGTTCGCCTCGCTGCGGTACTCGGGCTCGATCTCGTGCTGCGGGCAGAGGCCGCCGTCGAGCTCCTTCTCGGTGTAGTAGCGCTCGCACTTCACGCAGTACAGCCCGCCGTACTCGCCGTAGATGATGTCGCCCTGGTCGTACACCCGTTGAAGCACGTCGCGGACGACCTTCTTGTGACGTTCCTCGGTGGTGCGGATGAAGGCGTCGTAGCGGATGCCGAGCCGGTCCCAGGTATCGCGGAACAGGCCCGAGATCCGGTCGGTGTACGCCTGCGGGCTCATCCCGTGGGCCTCGGCCGCCTTCTGGATGTTCTCGCCGTGCTCGTCCGTGCCGGTCAGGAACCGCACGTCGTCGCCCGCGAGACGGTGGTACCGCGCGGCGACGTCGACGAGGATCGTCGTGTAGGCGTGCCCGATGTGGGGCTCGGCGTTCACGTAGAAGATCGGCGTGGTGGCGTAGTACACGCCGGGCGTGTCCGAGTTCGGTCGTGCGGCCATGAGTCCTCCAGGTGCGGCGGCGTCGGTACGGCGAGGGGGCCGTCGCGTCGGGCCGGTCGCGTCGGGCCGGCGGCGGGCCGGCGGCGGGGCACCGTCCGGCGACGGCGTCGGTGCGCGCGGCCGAGCACGCGAAGCGTAGCAGATCGCGCCGTCCAGGCGGCGCGCTCGCCGACGCCCGGGCCGCATGCGAGAATGCGCGCATGGCCGATGGAGCCGCGGGCGCGGCGCAAGCCGTCGAGGATTTCTACCGGGCGCGCCGTCGAGCGACGCTGAATCGGTTCCTGACGCAGATGTCGGGCAGCCGCCACGCCTTGGTGCCGTACGAAGAGGTGCGCAAGCGCCTGCAGGCGATCGAGAGCGCGGAGAAGCGCCTCGAGGACGTGCCGCTGGACGCGATCGTCGGATCGGTGGGTCGCTACAACGACTTCACCAGCGAGTTCCTGCCGCGTCGCAACTCCGATCGCGAGCGCTGGGTGGGCGTGAAGCTGGCGATGACGGGGCTCGAGGGGGTCCCGCCGATCGAGGTGTACCGGGTGGGGGACGCCTACTTCGTGCGGGACGGCAACCACCGTGTGTCGGTGGCGCGGCAGCTGGGCGCGAAGTACATCCAGGCCTACGTCACGCCGGTCCGAACCCGGGTGGCGTACTCGCCGGAGGACGATCCGGAGACCCTGATCCTGAAGAGCGAGTACGTCACGTTCCTGGACAAGACGCGGCTCGACGAGCTCCGCCCCGACGCCGACCTGACCGTGACCGAGCCGGGCGCGTACGAGCGCCTGCTGGAGCACGTTTCGGTCCACCGCTACTACATGGGGATCGACCAGGATCGCGAGGTGGGCTGGGAAGAGGCGGTCGAGCACTGGTACGACCACGTCTACGCGCCCGTTCTCGAGTCGATCCGCACCAGCGGTATCCTGCGCGGATTCCCGGGCCGGACCGAGGCCGATCTGTACCTGTGGCTGGCCGATCACCGCGCGCGCGTCCAGGACGAGCTCGGCTGGGAGCTTCCCGATCAGCAGGTGGTCCAGGGGGTGGCCGGGGGCCATCTGGCGGGGGAGGAGGAGCGTGGCGAGCTGCTGCAGCGCCTGTCCGAGGACGCCTCCGCCAGGCAGGAGGGCCATCTCACCGACGATCTCTTGGTCGCGTTCGACCTGGGCGTGCCCGGCATGCGCTCGCTGGAACAGGCGCTGGTGCTGGCCCGACGCGAGAACGCCCGGGTGTACGGACTCCGCGTGATGACGTCCACCGAGGCGGCGGCTCACGACGAGGACGAGCGCGAGCGGACGCGCGAGACGTTCGAGGCCCGCTGCCGCGAGGCGGGCGTGCAAGGCCAGCTGGCGTTCGCCGAGGGCGAGCCGGTGGCGCGGATCGTCGAGCGCGCGCGCTGGGCGGACATGGTGATCTGCAACCTGGCCTACCCCGAGCAGCCGGGCGAGCCCGCCACGCTGGCGCAGAACGTGCGGCCGCTCTTGCGCCGCTCGCCGCGTCCGTTGCTGGCCCTGGCCGGGACCGTCACCGCGCTCGAACGGCCCCTTCTCGCCTACGACGCCGGCGTCCGCTCCGAGACCGCGCTGTTCGTCGCCGTGTACGCGGCGCTCAAGTGGGGCCAACACCCCGTCGTGCTGAGCGTGTCCGAGGTCGGCAGCCAGAGCGCGGAGGCGCTGGACCGCGCCCGCGCCATGTTCGAGCGCTACGGCGCGTCCGCGGACTACGTCTCCGCCGACGGCCCGGTCGCCGACGCGATCGTGCGCGTCGCCGAGGAGCGCGACCGGGACGTGATCCTGATGGGCAGCTACACCTACAGCCGCTGGCTCGAAGACGTGTTCGGTGGGGTGCTCGAGCAGGTGCTGCGGCGCGCTGGCAGGCCCGTGCTCATCACCTGAGCGGCCCCTCGGCGCGTTCGTGGATCACGTGCTCGCGCCTCCCGGCGGGCGCCTCGCGTCGCCTGCGGTACGATGCCCGGCATGTCGAAACGCGGCCTCACGCCCCAGTCCGAGGACTTCAGCGCTTGGTACAACGAGATCGTCTACCAGGCCGACCTGGTCGATCTCTCGCCGGTGCGCGGCGCCTTCGTGATCCGTCCGTACGGCTACGCGTTGTGGGAGAACATCCAGCGCGAGCTCGACGCGATGTTCAAGGCGACCGGCCATCAGAACCTGTACTTCCCGATGCTGATTCCCGTGTCGTTCTTCGAGCGCGAGGCGCAGCATGTCGAGGGGTTCAGCCCCGAGCTGGCGGTCGTGACGCACGCCGGCGGCAAGGAGCTCGAGGAGCCCCTCGCGATCCGTCCGACCTCGGAGACGATCATCGGCGAGCTGTACTCGAAGTGGATCCAGAGCTATCGCGATCTCCCGCTGCTCTACAACCAGTGGTCCAACGTGATTCGTTGGGAGCTGCGCACCCGTCCGTTCCTTCGGACCACCGAGTTCCTCTGGCAGGAGGGGCACACCGCCCATGCCACGGCGGAGGAGGCCAAGGAGGAGACGCGGCGGATGCTGGACGTGTACGCGACGTTCGCGCGGGAGTTCGCCGCGATCCCGGTCGTCGAGGGCGAGAAGACCGCCGGGGAGCGGTTCGCGGGCGCGCTGCAGACCCTCACGATCGAGGCGATGATGCGCGACCGCAAGGCGCTCCAGTCGGGCACCAGCCACTACATGGGCGAGAACTTCTCGCGCGCGTTCGATATTTCGTTCAACGACGTGAACAACGAGCAGGCGTACGCGCACACGACCAGCTGGGGCTTCTCGACCCGCTTCATCGGGGCGATCATCATGAGCCACGGCGACGACGCCGGCCTGGTCCTCCCGCCCAAGCTGGCGCCGCATCAGGTCGTGATCGTTCCGATCGCGCGGGCCAAGGACGCCGAGACCGCCGCCCGCGTCGGCAGCGAGGCGCAACGCTTGGCGCGAACGCTGACGGCGGCGGGCGTGCGCGTCCACGTCGACGACCGCGAGGGCATCAGCCCGGGGTGGAAGTTCAACGAGTGGGAACGCAAGGGCGTGCCGCTCCGCGTCGAGCTGGGACCGAAGGACCTGGACGCGGGCACCGCGGTGCTGGTGGACCGCCTGTCGAAGGAGAAGGAGTCCGTCGGGCTGGCCGAGATCGCGACGGGGATCCCCGGCCGTCTCGAGACGTTCCAGCAGCGCCTGTTCGACCGGGCGTCCGCGTTCCGGGACGAGCACATCCTGGAGGCGCACGACTACGACGACCTCAAGGCCAAGCTCGAGCACGGCTGGGTGTACGCGACCCACTGCGGCGATCCGGAGAGCGAGGCGCGGATCCAG
>Ga0102931_1000869_pt1 | contig 14941 bp, 13 predicted proteins | sample SalPonR1_C_D1_MG_FD_79282 | JGI IMG/M metagenome (GOLD analysis project Ga0102931, IMG submission 79282) | Salt pond soil microbial communities from South San Francisco under conditions of wetland restoration - Salt Pond MetaG R1_C_D1_MG | ecosystem: Environmental > Aquatic > Marine > Intertidal... | reverse complement strand
GGCCAGCCTCAGAAGGTGGGTGTCGCCGTCACCGACATCCTGACCGGGCTTTATGCCAGCAACGCGGTTCTGGCGGCTCTGCACCAGCGAGACCGCACCGGTGAAGGGCAGCACATCGACATGGCGTTGCTCGACGTGGCCGTCGCCACCACTGCCAACCAGGCGATGAACTACCTGGCGACGGGCGCGGCCCCAGCGCGGCTGGGCAACGCGCATCCGAACATCGTGCCATACCAGGTGTTCGGTTGTGCCGACGGCTATGTGATCGTCGCCGTGGGCAATGATGGGCAGTTTCGCCGGTTCTGCACCCTGCTGGGGCTGGGCGCCTTGGCCGATGATGCGCGATTTGCGACCAACCCCGCACGGCTGGAGCATCGCGATCTTCTGGTCGATCGGTTGGCAGGGGAGATCCTCACCTGGACCAAGGCCGATCTGCTGGCCGCCTGCGAGCCCATGGGCGTGCCTGCCGGGCCGATCAATGACATGGCCGAGGTCTTTGCAGATCCACAGGTGGTGGCGCGCGGGCTGCGTATCGATCCCGAAGGCGTGCCGGGCGTGCGTGCACCGATCAGGTTTTCCGGGGCCGACCTCGCGACCGGCCGCGCTGCGCCCCGGCTTGGGCAGGATCAGGACTTGGCCGACACCTGAGCCAGCAGGCCATCCAAGGTCGACCAATCCGCCAGATCCAGCCGGACGGGCAGCGTAATGACCTTTTGCCGGAATGCGGTGGGCAAGCGCACCGCGTCCTTTTCGGTGGTGACAAGCTGGGCGCCGAGCAGTGCGGCTTCCTTTTCCAGCCGCAGCATCAGCGCGTCGCCCAGAGGCTGATGATCAGCCAGCGGCTCGCCGCGCACCACCTCCGCCCCAAGCCCGCGCAGGGTGGCGAAGAACTTCTCGGGGTGGCCGATCCCGGCAAAGGCCAGCACACGCATTCCGCGCCAGGGCATCCCCGTCGGCAAGGCGGCGAGCGCGCCCTCCAGCCGTTGGCAATGCTCAGGCAGTTCGGGGCGGAAAGCTTCCCTCTCCCTTGGCGCGCCGATTACCAGCAGGGCATCGGCGCGGGCGAGGCCGGTGTGAGCGGGTTCGCGCAGCGGCCCTGCCGGCAGGACACGGCCATTGCCGAAGCCCCTGGCCGCGTCCACGACGACGATGGACAGGTCCTTGGCCACGGCCGGGTTCTGGAACCCGTCGTCCAGCAGGATCACCCTGGCCCCGGCTGCTTCGGCGGCGCGGACCCCGGCGGCGCGATCCCGCGCGACCCAGACCGGGGCGAAGGCTGCGATCAGAAGCGGCTCGTCGCCCACGCCGGCGGCCGTGTGGAGCGTCGGGTCGACGCGAAGGGGGCCGGTCTGTGTCCCGCCATGCCCGCGGCTGACGACATGCACCGCGGCGCCGCGCTCAGCCATGTGCCGGGCAAATGCGATCACCGTGGGCGTCTTGCCGGTGCCGCCTGCATTGATATTGCCGATGCAGATCACCGGTACGCCCGCCCTGTGGGCCGGGGGTCGTGCGACACGCCTTGCGGTCAGGGCGCCGTAAAGCCAGCCAAGCGGCGCCAGAAGCCGCGCGCCCAGACCGGGGCGTTCCGGGGCCCCGTACCAGAAGCCTGGCGCGCGCATCAGGCGATCCCCCCGACAAACGCCGTGTCCTCGATCAGGGTCGTCAAATCGTGATAGGCCAAGGAGCTTTGCGTGACTTCCTCCCAACCGGCGTGAGCCATGGTGGCGGGCCGGTCCGGCCCTATCAACTCGCCCAGCGCCACCCCCAGTTCGGAGCCGCTGCGCACCTTGCGCGCGGCCCCGGCCTGCGACAGGCGCCGATACTGGTCCTGCCAGGGTTGCACGAAGGGCCCGTGCAGCACCGCCGAGCCGACCGCGGCGGCGGCAAAGGGGGCCGGGCCGTCCGGCCCCGACAGGGTGCCCCCCATGAAGCAGACCGGCGCCAGACGATACCACAGGCCGGCCTCGCCCGGGCAGTCCGCGACCAGCGCCTGGATTTCTTCGTCGGGGGGCTCCTCGGCCGAGCGCAGGGCCGTGCGGAGCCCCGAACGGGCCAAGCGGCGTGCAAGGTCTGGCCCGTCCACGGTCGCCCGGGGCGAAACGATGGTTAGCAGCCGGTGACTGCGTCGGCTTGCTGACTTGTGAGCGGCGGCGATCTGGGCGACCTCGCCAGGGACGATGGCACTGGGAAACCAGGCGGGGCGACTGCCCACGACCTCGGCCATGACCGTCAATTCGTTGGGGTCGTGACCGGGGGGGTCGGCGTCTTCTTTCAGGGGGCCGGTCACGGTGATCCGGTCGGCGGGAACCCCCAGCTTCTGAAGGCGGTTTCCGGTGGCGCCGTCGACACCCAGAATGCGTCCGAACCCGGCAAGTGGCTGGCGCAGCTTGCGCGCGCCCAGGCCCAGACCTCGCGGTGCGAGCTGGTGCAGGGCGATATTGACCAGGATCATGGGAAGGCCGCGCCGACCCAGCGCCGTCATCAGGGCCGGGCGAAGACCGCCGAACCAGACCAGCACGCAGGGTGCGTGCCGGTCCAGCAGGGCGCGCCCGGCCGGACCACTGTCGGCGGGGGACTCGACCAGGTCTGCTGGCGGGCATCCATGTGCGGCGACTTGTCCCAGCTCATCGCGAGGGGCGCTCAGAAGCAAGCGCACCTCGGTCTCTGCCCGGTGAAGGTGCCGCGCAAGCGCGATGGCCGCGGCCAGGTTCCCGGCATCGTCGCTACAGATCCAGACAAGCGGCGGCTTGGGTTCCGTCATCCTAGAAGCGTCTGGCCGGGGCGCGGCTCAGCCCAGTTCCTCGGTCGGCGAGGCTTCTGTGTCCTCTTCGCGGAGGCGATGAAGGTGGGCGATGAAATAGCGCATGTGTGCGTTGTCCACGGTGCGCTGGGCCTCGGCCTTCCAGGCGTCAAAGGCCTGTTCATAGTCGGGGTAGATCCCCACAAGGTGAATGTCATCGACGTTCTTGAAGGTGTTCTTGGTCGGATCGACGAGTTCGCCGCCGAATACCAGGTGAAGGCGCTGTGCCATGTCCCTGCTCCTGCATTTTCTGCGCTGCTACAAAGCCTAGGCGCTCAGCCGGGCAGGGTAAAGTGACCGGGCCGGGAAAGGTCGCGGCGCAGCTCGCCCATCAGCGTGCCGTGCAGTGTGCCGCCAGCCACCATGCCCGCGATCTGGCGTTGGGGCGTGTTGAAAAGCGGGGCGTCCCCGTTGCCGTCGGTGGCACGGCCGCCCGCCTCGGTCACGATGAGGCTGCCCGCGGCCACGTCCCATTCCCAGGTCGGGCGTAGGGTCAGCATTGCGTCGAAGCGCCCTTCGGCCACGAGACATAGCCGATAGGCCAGCGATGTCCGAAAGCTTCGCCGGAAGCCGGGCACTGGTCCGCGCCAGAAGCCGGGCGCCAAGTTGGACTTTGTTGTCAGGACCTCGGCCTGGGTCGCGTCAGTCGTGCCGGTAACCCCGACCGGCGCGCCGTTCAGCGTTGCGCCGCCGCCACGGGCCGCGCTGTATGTCTGCCCGCGCGCGGGCAGATGGACGACAGCCGCGGAAACGGCCCCTCTCTCGGCCACGGCCAACGACAGCGCCCAGTCCTTGCTGTGGTCGATGAAGGCCCGTGTGCCGTCGATGGGGTCGACGATGAACACGTGATCGGCGCCCAGGCGGTCGGCGTCATCCTCGGTTTCCTCCGACAGCCAGCCGTTGCCTGGCCGCGCGGTCAGCAGTTTGTCACGCAGGTAGCGGTCAACGGCGAGGTCGGCCTCGGTGACGGGGCCAGCGGCCTCGTCCTTTTCCCAGACCTGTGGATCGGCCTTGAAGTGGCGCATGGCGATTTCGCCAGCCTCGTGCGCAGCCTGTTCCAGAAGGGTGAGATCGTCAATCACCGGCAAGGGTCAACCCCTCGACTAGCAATGAAGGCACGACGCGGCTCAGGTGTCGTTGGGCGTCATTGGCCGGTACCATCCGGCGCAGCATCTCGCGAAGGTTGCCCGCGATCGTGCATTCGTTCACCGGGTAGGCGATTTCGCCGTCCTCGACCCAGAAGCCCGAGGCGCCGCGGGAATAGTCGCCGGTGTTTGGGTTGATGGTCGAGCCGATCATCGAGGTCACGAGAAGCCCCGTACCCATGTCGGACAGCAATTCGGCGCGGCTGCGCACGCCTTGGGTCAGTGCCAGGTGAGTGACCCCGGGCGAGGGCGGGGCCGAGACGCCCCTCATGGCGTTGCCGGTGCTGTCCATGTTCAGCTTGCGCGCGGTGGCCAGGTCCAGGGTCCAGCCGGTCAAACGGCCGTCGTTCACGATGGTCCGGCGGTTTGTCGGCAGGCCCTCGGCATCGAACAGCCGCGAGCCCTGCACGCGGGCGCGGTGCGGGTCCTCGACCAGCGACAGCCCGGAGGGCAAAATCTGCTGGCCGATGCCGTCGAGAAGCCAGGATGACCCGCGCGCGATGGCGCTGCCGTTGATCGCCTGCACAAGATGGCCGATCAGGCTGCCGGCGATGCGTTCGTCGAAAACCACCGGGTAACTGCCCGTCGCCGGTCTGCGCGCGCCGTGCCGGGAGACGGCACGTTCGGCTGCGCGCCGACCGATTTCGGCCGGGTCGCGCATGTCGGACAGATGGGTACGGCTGTCGTAGTCGTAATCGCGTTCCATCCCGGTCCCGGTACCGCTGATTGCCACGCAGGAAATGGAGATACCCGTTCCGTCGTAGCCGGCCGAGAAACCGGTGCTGGTGGCCAGGTGGACCCGCCTGTTGCCATGAGTGGCGCTGGCAGACTGCACCTGCGTCACGCCCTCGACCGCCAACGCCGCGGCCTCGGCCTCCTCGGCCCAGCCTTGCAACATCGCCGGGTCCGGTTCGGGCGCAGTGTCCACCAGGTCGAGCGAATTTGCGTCAAGATCGGTGGCCAGCTGATCCTTTGCAGCCAGCCCGGCATGGGGGTCCTCCGGCGCGATCCGGGCCATGGCGATGGCGCGTTCGGCCATTTCCGCGATCGTGGCATCCTTTGTGTCGGACGCCGAGACATTGGCCTGCCGATGGCCCAGGAAGACCCGCAGGCCCATGTCGGTGCTTTCCGCGCGCTCTGCCTGTTCAAGCGCCCCGGAGCGAACGTCTATCGAGGACGAGGCGCCGCTGACCACGATGGCATCGGCGCTGTCGGCCCCGGCGGCCTTGGCCGCGCGCAGCAGGGTCTCGGTAAGCTCGGAGGGGGGGCGTGACATGGTCATCCTCGGGGTTTCCCTTCGGTTTGCAGAGAGGTAGCCCGCCCGGCACCGCACCGCAAGTACGACCCCGCGGCGGGGCGCATCCGTGCAACGGGGCGCCCGGCATAACGGACGCCCCGCAATGTTGTCGTCCGTTGGAGTTACCGGATGCGCTGACCGTTGGCCAGGATATGACCCTGCTCGTTGATCTCGATGGTCGAGGTGAGTTCGTCATCGCCCACGGGCGTGGCGAACATGCCCAACATCATGCGCGAGGCCGCGGCCTGTTGCTGCGGGATCAGGCCCATCTGGATCAGATTGTCGATCAGTCCGTTCACCCCGACCAGCCTGAAATCGGCCTGGCCTTCGGGACGGGGTATGCCCGGGATCGTCTGAAGGTCGCTGTTGTCGAAGGTGAAGCCGCCGTCGCCCGTGACCTCGGCCCCCGCCACGCGCAGGATCAACTCATTGAGGTCCACCTCGTGAAGTTCGGCGGGCATGTCGGACATGGCGGCCTGCCGGGCCTGCTCCGGGTCCATGAAGTCGAACAGCGGCGTGGCCTGCCCGGTCAGGTTCAGGGCCAAGGTGGCGGGATCGCGTGGCAGCGCCTCGCCGGGGTCGAAGATGTTCCACAGCCCATTGCCGACCGTCAGATCCCGCAGCTCCATGCCCAGTTCGAAGTCCTGCGGTTCGAGCGATTGGCTGAGCGGGACATCGAGGGTGAAGCCGAATGTCGACAGCGCCGCCTCGACAGGGAAGGGCAATTCGTTGGGAACAGACACGTTGATGTCCAGCCCTTGTGTCTGCGACCGGTAGGTCATGCCGTCGTAACCGGCGGCAACTGTCAGCCCTGTGCTGTCGGTTGCGACGTTGCCGGACATGGACTCGCCTTCCTCGTCGATCTCGAACTCGTAGGTGGACGTTCCGATGGAATAGCCGCCCTCGAAAGCGAAGCCCTCGGCGAACATGGTCTCGGGGGCGTCCGTGTCCATCGCCTCTGGCATGGCGATCTCGGCATTCAGCCCGAGATTGGCCATCTGCGCAGCCACCAGGATCACGCCCGGGCCGCCACGCTCGCGCAGGTCCACGTCGATCTCGGCGCTGCCAACGTCGAGGGTGTAGTCCATCACTGTCAGGTCGTCGCCGGTCGCAACCGTATAGTCGCCCCTCACGTCGTTCATGGCGATCATACCGGCATTCAGGATGCCCTCTTCCTCGAATTCCGGCCCGAGGCTGTCAAGGGTGATCGCGTAGCGGTCGGCGCTGAGGTCATAGGCCAGGGCCCCGGGCGTGCCGGAGGCGATGATCTCCAGTCCCTCGTTGCTGATGGTGACCTGAACGGGGTTGCCATCGACCTCGAGCGTCATGGGATAGCTTTCGGGCATCCCGACCCGGACGGTCCCGTCACCCAGTTCGGTGAAGGTCAGCGGGCCCATCTCGGCCTCGACGTTCATCTCCTCGTCGGAAATTTCCATTGTCAGCGAGTCGACGGTAAGCGTATCGCCGGACATGGTTTCGGAGCCGATGCTGACGCCTTCGCCGTAGGCGTCAATCTGGGTCTTCCAATTGTCCCAGACTTGCTGGGCGGTGACATCGGCGCTTGCGGCGGAGCCGCACAGGAGGGCGGCCCCAAGACCGCCCATGCGCAGGACAAACGGTTTCGTCATATCGTGGGTGCTCCTATCAAAAATCTATGCGCGAGCTTTCCAAGCCCTGTCGCCGGGGTCAAGGTGGAGATATCATTCGCTCGCGCAGGGCATCGAACAGATGGGGAATCAATGGCTCAGGCAGGTGGCAGGGCAATGAATGAGAGGGTGGTGCTGATCACCGGGGCCAGTCGAGGGATCGGGGCCGAGGCGGCGCGCGCCTTTGCAGCGGCCGGGGCGCGGGTCGCGCTGCTGGCCCGAACCGAGGAGCGTATCGCGGAACTGGCCGGTGAGATTGGCGCGGCGGCGGTCGCCATTCCCTGCGATGTCAGCCGCTACTGGGAAATGCAGGCGGCGGTGGATGCGACCATTGCCGCCTTTGGCCGGATCGACGTGCTGATTGGCAATGCCGGGGTGATCGAACCGATTTCGCACCTGGCCGAGGCCGACCCCGGGGATTGGGGCAAGGTGATCGACATCAACCTGAAGGGCGTTTTCAACGGTATGCGCGCGGTGCTGCCGGGGATGCTGGAACAGGGCGGCGGCACGATCCTGACGATCTCGTCGGGGGCGGCGCATGGCCCGGTTGAGGGCTGGTCGCACTACTGCGCCTCCAAGGCGGGGGCCTATATGCTGACCCGTTCGGCGGATCTGGAATACCGTGATCGGGGCATCCGTGCGCTCGGCCTGTCGCCGGGAACCGTTGCTACGCAGATGCAGAAGGACATCAAGGCATCGGGCATCAACCGCGTCAGTCAGTTGGACTGGTGCGACCATATCCCGCCGGACTGGCCGGCCCGGGCGCTGGTCTGGATGTGCGGGGCCGAGGCCGATGCCTGGCTGGGTCAGGACGTTTCCCTGCGCGACCCGGAAGTGCGCCAAAAGGTGGGCCTGTCGTGATCAGGGTGGAAAGCGAGGGCGATGTCCTGACCCTGACGCTGAACCGTCCCGAAAAGGCCAATGCGCTGACCGAGACGATGTTGACAGAGTTGTCCGGCGCCGTGGGCGAGGCGCGCGAAAGGGTGCTTGTCCTGACCGGCGCTGGCAATATCTTCAGCGCCGGAGCCGACCTTGACGAGGTCGAGGGCGGAACGCTTGCGCATTCGCCGCAGTGGGAACGGCTGTCCTGGGCGGTGGCGGAGTTTCGCGGACTCTCCATCGCCGCGCTCAACGGCACGGTGGCCGGAGGTGCCATGGGCATGGTGCTGGCCTGTGATCTGCGGCTCTGCGTGCCTGGGGCGAAATTCTTCTACCCGGTTATGAAGCTGGGTCACTTGCCGCAGCCTACGGATCCGCGCCGCCTGTCCGCGCTCGTCGGCCCGGCCCGCGCGAAGTTGATCCTGATGGGCGGGCAGAAGATTGTCAGCGACGATGCCTTTGCCTTCGGACTCTTGGACCGGGTTTGCGATGCGCCTGTCGAAGAGGCCCGCGCCATTGCCGCCGATGTGCTGGCCGCCAGGGCCGACCACGTCACGGCGATCAAGGGAATGATCTGCTAGGGCGTTCCGGGTGGAAATCTGTCGGGCGCACCCTTTGCCCGATGCTGGCGCCGCCCGCCCTTTCTGCGGGAATTGAACCCGACCGGGCGCTCGCGTGCCCAGACGATGAAACTCGCCAGCCGGGGGTGGGCACGCAGCGCCTCGGGCGTTTGGTGCGCGCGTGCCGGATCGGGTTCTGTCAGGGTCGCGTGTTTTTTGGTGTCACATGTGTGATGCAGCAGCACCGCCGGACCGCCCTTGCCGCTTTTCAGCCGGGGCACGAGATGGTGCAGGCTTTGCGGCACCTCCGGTGGAAGGGGCCGACCGCAAAGTGCGCACATGGGCGTTTCTCTGGTCATGAAGCTAGTGTAAGAGCGACCCGGGATGCGCCAAGGGTTCAAGAGGGCAGGACATGTTCGAGTCGATCTGGAACGAATACGGCCCGATGCTCATGGACTGGGGGCAACAGGGTCGGGACTGGCTGCTCAGCCCGGCCTTCTGGTCGCAACTGGCACTGCTGGTCCTGGCCTGGCTGGCGGCGTTGGCCTTCATGCGCAAGGCTGGCCCGCAGATCGAGCGGCTGCTGACCCCGCCCGAGGCCGCCGAGACGATCTTTGCCAGGACCCGGCGCTTCATGCTGCTGTTCCTGCCGCTGGTGCTGCCGCTTCTGGCCTTCGGCCTGACGGCTGCGGGCGAACAGGTCACGCGGTCGCTTTTCGACTCGGGGGCGATAATCGCCCTTGGCAAACGTGTGTTCCTGTTCCTCGCAGTGCGGGCCTTTGCCCGCGACATGCTGCAGGACCCCTTCCTGAGGGCGCTGGGCCGATACGTCATGGTGCCGGTGGCGGCGCTCTACGTGGTGGGGCTCATCGAACCCGTCGTCGCCTGGCTGGACGCGGCCGTTGTTCCGCTGGGCAACCTGTCCTTTTCCGTTCTCAAGGCACTGCAATTCATCGTGGTGGCCGCGGTCATGTTCTGGTTCGGGCGCTGGTCCAATGACCAGTCCGCGGCCCTGATCCAGAAACAGCAGGACATGCGCCCGGCAACCCGGCAACTGGCTGTCAAGACCGCCGAGATCGCGATCTTCGGTGTCGCCTTCCTGCTGGTGATGAACATCATGGGCATCCCGCTGACGTCGCTGGCGGTGCTGACCGGCGCGCTGGGCGTCGGGATCGGTTTTGGCCTGCAGAAGATCGCATCGAATTTCATTTCCGGGATCATCCTGCTGCTGGAGGGACAGGCCACCGTCGGAGATTTCGTGCAGCTGGACGGCGGCGAGGCCGGTACCATCGTCAAGATGACCGCGCGCGCGGCGATCCTGGAAACCTTCGACGGGCGCTGGATCGTCGTCCCGAACGAGGATTTCATCATCACCCGCGTCGTGAACTATTCCGACCAGGGCAGCGCCAACCGCTATGAGGCGCCCTTTTCCGTCAGCTATGACACGGACATCAACCTGGTCCCGGGCATCATCGAAAAGGCGGTGGGCGCGCTGGACTTCGTCCTGACCGAACCGGAAAAGCCCGATTGCGAGTTGCGCGGTTTCGGCGAGTCCGGCATCGATTTCGCCTGCGAATTCTGGGTCAACGGGATCGACGACGGGCGGCACAAATATACCTCCCGCGTGCTTTTCGCGATCTGGAACGCTCTGCAGGCCCACGATATCGAGATTCCCTTCCCGCAGCGCGTGGTCGAGATCAAGGGTGGCCTGCCACGGGCTGAAGTGTGAGCGATGCGTTGATCATCGGCGCCGGACCTGCGGGGTTGATGGCGGCAGAGGCGCTTGCATCGGCAGGCCATTCCGTGAGGGTGGCAGAGGCCATGCCATCGCCCGCGCGCAAGTTCCTGATGGCGGGAAAGACGGGCCTGAACCTGACCAAGCATGAACCTTTCGAAACCTTCCTGTCCGCCTATGGAGACCGGGCCAGGCCGCTGCGCCCGGTGCTGTCCGAGTTCGGCCCTACGCAGATCATGCACTGGGCCGAGGCGCTAGGACAGCCGCTCTTCACCGGCACTACCGGGCGGGTCTTTCCGAAGACGATGAAGGCCTCGCCCCTGCTGCGGGCCTGGCTGCGACGGCTGGAGGAACAGGGCGTGACCCTGCACCGGCGCTGGCGCTGGACTGGCTGGGGCGAAGACGGAGCGGTGTGTTTCGATACCCCCGAGGGGCCGACGGTGCTCCACCCGCGCGCGACTGTTCTCGCCTGTGGCGGAGCGTCCTGGGCGCGACTGGGCTCGGACGGGGCCTGGGCCGGCTGGATGTCCGACACGGTGCCTTTCGAGCCCGCGAATGCCGCGCTGGCGATGTGCTGGACCGACCACATGGGACCCCACATGGGTTCGCCGCTGAAGGCGGTGGAATGGCGCGCGGGCGATCTGACCTCGCGCGGGGAGGCCACGATCAGCACCCGCGGGCTTGAGGGTGGCGGACTCTACAGCCTCAGCCCGGCGTTGCGCGCGGGCGCTGCCTTGACCGTGGATCTGGTGCCGGATCTTTCACCGCAGGCGCTGACCGCGCGTCTGCCCGCCAAGCCGCGGCTGGCGCATTGGCTCAGGAACACGCTGCGCCTGCCGCCGGCAAAGGTGGCGCTGTTTTTGGAAATGACCGGCGGCGCGGGTTTGCCGCGCTCGGACTGGGTGGCCCGTCTCAAGTCCCTGCCAGTGCGCAACGCCGGGCTACGGCCCTTGGACGAGGCGATTTCCACTGCCGGGGGGCTGAGGTTCGAGGCGCTGACGTCCGACCTGATGCTGCGCGAAAGCCCCGGTATCTTTGCCTGCGGCGAAATGCTGGATTGGGAGGCGCCAACCGGCGGTTATCTTTTGACCGCATGCATGGCTACCGGGCGCTGGGCCGGGCGGGCCGCTGCTCGTCGGCTCGACCTCCCGTTGTCCGGGGTCTGACATCCCCCCGGCGCGGGTCAGAAGCCGAAGATGAAATCGTCGGTCGTCAGCTCGGCAACCTGCAGACCGCCGTCGGACGAAACCAGCAGCGTCTCGTCGCCGAAGGTCAGTCGCACTGCGCCGCCTTGCTGGTCCAGGATCAACTGGTCGATGCCATGGAGCATGGGCAGCCCACCCAAGTCGATCCGGTCCAGTCCGTCCTCGAAATCCGTGATGCTGTCGGCCTGACCGTCGTTGACGAAGACGAAAACATCGGCCCCCGCGCCCCCCGTCAGGCTGTCCTGGCCCGCGCCGTCGATCAGCCGGTCGTCGTCGCCAGCGCCCGAAAGGGTGTCGTCGCCGCCCAGCCCGGCAATCAGATCCGGTCCACCGCCGCCCGACAGGGTCTCGCCCGCGGCGGTCCCCCCGAGGCTGTCGGGAAGGCCGTTCAGGTCTATGGAGAATTGGGTCACCCCGGTGTCACTGCCGCTGACGAGGATATGCGCCGTGCCGTCCAGAACGGTTGCCGCGATGTCCGAGACATTCATCAGGGTCGTGTTGAGTTGGTCCACGACAGTATCAAGAAGGAACAGCTGCCCGTCGGGCGCAAGCTCGAAGGCCGAGATGCCGTCATCGCCGCCACCGGCGACGACGAAGGACCGGTTGCCAATCCCGAAGGTTTCGACCGCTTGCACGTCCCCGAAACGGGTGTCGCGGGTATCGGTGTAGTGGTGCAGGATCTCGAGGGCACCCAGCGAATCCACCCCGAGCACACTGAGGCTGTGCGACCCCGCCGCGCCGACGATGAGCAGGGACTGCCCCCCTACGTCGGCCGCGGCCAGCGCCGTGGGGGCCGAAACCCAGAGCCCGTCGTCGGGACCCACCGCGTCCATCAGGCGCATCGCGCCGGTATGGCTGATCCAGTGACTGGTCACGCCCGCATCCGCGCCCGAGACGGACACCACGAAGGTACGGTCGGCGATGCTCAGGCTCTCCATGGCCGCGATGTCGCCTGTGTGGCTGTCCCCGGTGTCGGGCACGGATGTCGCCAGTTCAAGGTTCATGTGATCGCCGAGCGCGAAGACGTTGAAGCCGGGCTGGCCCCACTGGCTGTTGATGACGAAGACGGTGTCAAGGATCGTGACGGTGGCCGAGACCTGCACGTTGGTCAGCAAATCGGCATGGAAGCCGGGGTTGAATAAGCCATCGAACCGCCCCCCGCCGTCGAGTGCGTGCAGGGTGGTGTTATCGTCGGATCGCCCGGATGGCAGAAGGAAAAGTCGATCGCCCACGTCGACCTGATCGAGATCGCTGGTCCCCGCGGTGCCGCTGTTTGGACCGGCGCTTTCATGATCGACAAGGGTCAGGCCCGAGGGGGCGATGACATAGGACGCCAACCCGCCATCGGCGCCCGAACCGGTCAGAAGATGGGGCGTGCCGGAAATCCAGGCGATCTCGAGCGCGGCGATTCCAACCGTGTGCGGCCCCGCCGCGATCGTCGTCACGTGCACCAGCTCGGCCAAGCCGACCCCCCTCACCGAATGAACCCGGATCAGGGGTGGCGGAAACTATCGGGCCAGGTGGGCCATTATTGTGTCGCCACCGCGGCGGATGGCTTCAATTTGTCTCAAGCCCGGCCCGGCCGATGGACTCGTACCGTTCGAAGCCCGCGCGTTTTGCGTCCTTCACGGAATAGATATTGCGCAGGTCGGCCATACGGGGCGTGTTCATGTGCCGCGCGATCTTTTTGAGGTCGAGTCCGCGGAACTCGTTCCATTCGGTCAGGATCACCACGAGGTCGGCGTTGCGCGCGGCCTTGTAGGCATCTTCGACCCAGTTGACCCCGGGCAGCAGTGCCTCGCCCTCGTGCTGCCCCTGGGGGTCGGTGACGCGCACCTTGGCCCCGCCACCGACGAGCGCGGGCACGATCGACAGGCTGGGCGCATCGCGCATGTCGTCGGTATTGGGCTTGAAGGTCACCCCCAGCACCGCGATCAGCTTGCCGTTGAAGCTGCCGCCGCACATGTCCAGCAGCTTTTCGGTCATGCGGCGCTTGGTTTCCTCGTTCACCTTGATGACCGTCTCGGTGATCTGCATGGGCACGGCGTGGTCCTGGCCGATGCGGGCCAGTGCGCGCGTGTCCTTGGGAAAGCACGACCCGCCGAACCCGGGTCCCGCGTGCAGGAACTTGTTGCCGATGCGCCCGTCCAGGCCCATTCCTTTGCTGACCTGCTTGATATCAGCGCCGACCTTTTCGCAAAGTGCAGCCATCTCGTTGATGAAGGTGATCTTGGTCGCAAGAAAGGCGTTGGCCGCGTATTTGATCATCTCGGCGCTTTCGAGATCGGTGGTCACGATCGGGAAGTCGCGCAGGAAGAGCGGACGGTAGATTTCGCTCATGACATCGGCGGCGCGGTCGGTCTGGGTGCCGACGATCACCCGATCTGGGCGCATGAAATCGTCGATCGCGGCTCCTTCGCGCAGGAACTCGGGGTTCGAGGCCACGTCGAAATCCAGCGCCGGGTTGGTTTTGGCGACCACCTGCTTGACCTTGCGGTTCGTGCCCACGGGCACGGTCGACTTGGTGACGATGACCAGATAGCCGGTGGCTGTGCGGGCGATCTGCTCGGCAACTGCCATGACATAGGTCAGGTCGGCATGGCCGTCGCCGCGGCGTGTGGGGGTTCCCACGGCGATGAAAGCGGCGTCGGCTCCGTCCAGCGCATCGGCAAGTTCGGTGGTGAAGGAAAGGCGCCCGGCCTCAGAGTTCTTTGCGATCAGCTCGTCCAGGCCGGGCTCGTAGATCGGGACCTCGCCGGCGATCAGGCGCGTGACCTTTTCCGCGTCCCGGTCCACGCAGACCACCTTGTGGCCGAAATCCGAGAAACACACCCCTGACACCAAGCCCACGTAGCCCGTGCCGACAACCGCGATCTTCATGACGCTGCTCCAAGTCCTTGCAGTGCCGGTCTTCGGTCAAAGACCCAGTCCTGTCAACGCGGTTGGCCATGGGGTGTGCCGGTGTTGCGTCACCATTGTTCGAGCAGCAACAGGCTGTTGCCCTCGGTCATGGTGACCGGCCCCGCCCCGGCCTCGCGCCGGGTCTGGAGCGTCACCACGTCGCCCGCTGCAATCTCGATGATGCGCGACAGGTGCAGCGAGGATTCGCCGTGGCCGCTCTGCCCGCTTATGTGCCCCGAGGCCGCGCCGCCCGGTAGTGCGGTCCCGTTGAGCGCGATGCGCAGGTTGAGGTTCGCGTGCGCCGCTGCGCTTGTGACATGCAGGCTGGCGGTGACCCGGACCCGTCCGGCCGTGATGCAGGCGATTCCGTCCCCTGAAACCGCGAAGCGGTCGCCGTCCAGAAGATCCGTCGCGCCCGCGACGGGCACATCCGTCAGAGCGGTGGTGTTCAGGTCCGTCGCGGTGTCGGTGTTGCGCAGTTGCGCCATTCTGGGTGCGCCGCCCCCGGCCGGAAAGCTCACCTGTCCGCTGTCGCTGTCGACCACCATGGCCGTCTGGAAGGCGGATCCGTCCGGCGACACGCGAACATGCAAGTCGTCGTTCCCGGTCAGCCCGATCTCGGCCCGGCCGGAAAAGCTCGTCTGAAACAAGAGGCTGGCAGTATCGCCGGGCGTGGCCTTGTTGATGGCAAGGCGATGATCGTCCCCGGCATGGCTCAGAAGCGTTCCCGGCCCGGCCGTCGCCAGCGGGTTCTGCGCGTTTGCGCTGGTGGC
>Ga0102931_1000865_pt1 | contig 14964 bp, 12 predicted proteins | sample SalPonR1_C_D1_MG_FD_79282 | JGI IMG/M metagenome (GOLD analysis project Ga0102931, IMG submission 79282) | Salt pond soil microbial communities from South San Francisco under conditions of wetland restoration - Salt Pond MetaG R1_C_D1_MG | ecosystem: Environmental > Aquatic > Marine > Intertidal... | reverse complement strand
TCTTCGCCCATCTCGCCGCCATCGGGCACGGACACCCCGAGCGCCTCTTCGCCGAGATGGTCGAGACCGCGGCCGAGGTGGCGAGCTACGCCGACCGCGAGACGCGCCGCCCCGGCCCCCTGCCGGACTACGACCACGACGACCTGACCGCCTGCCTGCACGCCGCCGCGCAGGCGATCCTGCGCATGCTGGGCGAGCTCGAGGACCCCGACGCCTTCCAGATCCCGCTCGAATGGCAGCCCCAGCGCAAGATCCGCTTCAACCGCGCCCTGCCGCCCGATGCGATGAAGGACGCGCGCCTGATCCTGCTCGCGACCTCGTCGCTGCCGGAGGATCAGCTGCGCCAGGCGCTGCCGGGCAACGTCTCGATCGGCGGCATCGACGGCTTCCTCGACATCCTGCGCGGCGCGGCGCGCTCGGTCGCCCTGATCCACCGCCCCGCGGTGCCGCCGCAGATGCGCCAGCAGGCCGGCTGGCTCTGCTTCGAGATCGACCGGAACTCCGCCGGCTTCGCCTCGATCCGGGACCAGCGCACCCTCGCCATCCACGCGCAGGACGCCCTTCAGGGGCTCGACCTGCAACTGTGGGCCGTGAAGGATTGAGGATCGGATGAGCGCCGAGGACGACAGGAGCCCGCCGCCGCGCACCGTGGTCATGCCCGCTCCGGGCGGCATGCGCCCGGCGCAGCCGCAGGGCGGCCCCACGCCCCCGGAGGCCGGGCGGCCGGCGCAGGGCGGCGCCCCGCCCGCCGGCGCGCCCCCCGCCGGCCTCGGCGGCGGCACGCCCGCCCACCAGCCCGCCTTCGACGCCTCCGAGGCGCGACCCGGCGTCAATCCGCTCGTCGACGCCGCCTCGGACCTGCTCGACCTCGTCGTCTACCTGCAGGCGCAGGCGATGCCGCTCGACGTCGACGGCTTCCGCGCCAAGGCCTTCGCGCAGATGAAGCTGTTCCAGAGCCGCGCCTCGGCGGCGGGGATCGAGCCCGACGTGACCGAGGTCGCGCGCTACGCCCTCGCCGCCACCATCGACGACGCCGTGCTCGCGCGCCCCTGGGGCCTCGACGCGGGCTACGCCGACCGCACCCTCGTCTCCGCGCTCTACGAGGAGAAGATCGGCGGCGAGCGCTTCTTCGAATATCTCGACCAGGCCGAGAACGACGTGAACCGCTACGGCGACCTGATCGAGCTGATGTACGTCTGCCTCGCCCTCGGCTTCCAGGGCGTCTACCGCGTCGCCGGCCGACGCCCCCCGCAGGAGCTGGAGGACCGCCGCGCCCGCGCCTTCGCCGCCGTGCGCAAGCGCCGCGACGGCTTCGCGCGCGATCTCTCGCTGCAATGGCGCGGCGTCGAGACCCGGCGCAAGCCGATCCGCGACCTGGTCCCGACCTGGCTGGTCGCGGTCGTCTCGGTCGTCGTCTGCGCCGGCCTCTTCTTCGCCTTCGTCTGGCGCGCCGGCGACGTGGCGCTGCCGGCCGTCGCCGCCGCCTCCGCCCTGCCGCCGCTGGCCGAGGTCGAGGTCGCCTCGCTGGAACTGCCGCCGCCCGAGCCGCTCGCGCCGCCGCCCCCGCCCCCGCAGGAGCAGCGCGTCGCGAGCTTCCTGCAGCCCGAGATCGACGAGGGCCTCGTGGCGGTCCTGAACGAGGGGGGCGAGGTGCGCATCCGCCTCGTCGGCGCCGGCATGTTCCGCTCCGGCTCGGCCGACCTGATGCCCCGCTACGAGGACGTGCTGGAGCGCGTCGCCGTCTCGCTCCGCGACGAGCCCGGCGCGATGCGCATCGAGGGGCACTCGGATTCCGTGCCGATCCGCACCGCCCGCTTCCCCTCCAACTATCATCTGTCGGAGGCGCGGGCCGAGGCCGTGCGCGCCTATCTCGCCCCGATCCTGCAGGATCCCTCGCGCATGAGCGTCGAGGGCTTCGGCGCCAACGTCCTGCTCGATCCCTCGAACCCGACCGGCGCGGTCAACCGCCGCGTCGAGCTCGTGCTCGCCCCCGACGCCGGCTGAGGGCCCCTCCCGATGCGCGCCTTCCTTCTCTCCCTCCCCGCCGTCCTCGGCTTCGCGACGCTCCTGCTCGCGCTCGCGGTCTGGTTCGTCGGCCCGCTGATCCCCCTCGGCGGAGAGCCCCGCTGGCTCGACCCGTGGGAGACGCGCCTGACGGTCATCGCCGTCCTCGTCGCCCTCTGGGGCCTCGTGGTGCTGATCGGCTGGCTGCTGCGCCGGCGCCGCAACGCGAAACTGGTGGAAGAGCTCTCCGCCCCCGATCCGCGGGCCGAGCGCATGAGCGCCGAGGCGGAGGAGCTGCGGGCCAAGTTCGCCGCGGCGATGCAGGATCTCCGCAAGCTCACCTTCCGCGGGCGCTTCGGAGGGCGGCGCTACCTCTACGAGCTGCCCTGGTACGTCTTCATCGGCCCGCCCGCCTCCGGCAAGACCACCGCGCTCCTCAACGCCGATCTCGGCGATCCCCTGAAACGCGGCGAGCGCATCGCGGTCGAGGGCGCCGGCGGCACCGCCAACTGCGACTGGATGTTCACCGACGACGCGGTGTTCCTCGACACCGCCGGCCGCTACGTCACGCAGGACTCGGACGCCGAGGTGGACCGATCGGCCTGGACCGCCTTCCTCGATCTCGTCGTGAAGCACCGCCCGGAGGAGGCGCTCAACGGCGTCATCGTCGCCATCTCCATCGAGGAGCTCGCCTCGGGCGATCCCGCCCGCATCTCCGCGCACGCCCAGGCCGTGCGCCGCGGCGTGCAGGAGATCATGGCGAAGATGCAGGCGCGCACGCCCGTCTACGTCATGTTCACGAAGATGGACCTGCTGAAGGGCTTCAACGAGTTCTTCCAGGGCCTCGACCGCGAGGGGCGCGAACAGGTCTGGGGCGTCACCTTCCCCCACGATCCCGCAGCCGATCCCGCCCGGCAGGCCGAGGACGCCGTGGCGCAGGCCGCGCCCGAGTTCGAACGTCTGCTGGAGCGTCTCGGCGAGAAGCAGTTCGAGAGGGTCGAGGCCGAGGCCGATCTCGGCGTGCGCGCCGACGTGTTCGGCTTCCCCTCGCAGTTCTCCACGCTGAAGCCCGTCGTGGTCCGCTTCCTCGAGGAGGCGTTCCGCCCGGACCGCTACTCCGAGCCGATGCTGCTCCGCGGCTTCCACTTCACCTCCGCCACCCAGCAGGGTCAGCCGATCGACCGTCTGATCGCCTCGCTCTCCCGCGAGTTCGGCATCGAGCGGCGCGCGACGCCCTTCCTCTCCGGCGGCTCCGGTCGCGCCTATTTCCTCAACGGCCTGCTCAAGGACGTCGTGTTCCCGGAAGCCGGCCTCGCCTCCGGCGCCCGCCGTCGCCGCGCCGTGCTCTCCGCCGGGCGCTGGGCGGCGATCCTCGCGCTGGTCGCGCTCCCGGTCGGCCTCGGCCTCGCCTGGAGCCGGGTCGAGGCCTCGATGCGCGCCGAAAGCGCCGCGCTGGTGGAGGCGATGGCCGCCTACGAGGCCGATCTCGCCGCCCTGACCGGAACCGAGATCCCCCGCGAGGAGGAGGCGGCGCGCGCCGGCGAGCCCCCGGTCTTCGATCCCGCGCGCGTCGCCGACGACCGGGTCGAGCTCGCGCTCGTTCCGCTCTCCCATCTGGCCGAGGCGCGCGCCCGCCTCGCGGAGGCCAAGCCGCCGCTGCCCCTGAACGGCCTCGGCCTCGCCGATCTGGAGACCCTGCGCCGGCAGGCCGACATGGCCTACTTCAAGGCGGTCGACGACCTCTTCCGCACCCGCGTGCTGCACGGCCTCGAAGGCCGCATGGACGCGCTGATCGACGCCCCGGCGGAACTTCACGAGACCCTCAAGACCTATCTCATGGTCGGCGGCCGCGCCTCCCGCGCCGACGTCGACCCGGTCTTCGTGCGCGCCCAGGTGCGCGACCTCTGGCGCGCCCGCATGACGGAGGAGGAGGCCGGGCGCCTGATCCCCGCCCTCATGCCCCATCTCGACGGCATGCTGGAGGGCATGGAGCGCGGCCTGATCCGCAGCCGTTCCCTCAACGAGACCAAGCTCGAGCAGGTGCGCGGCATCGCGGCCGAGGCTCGGCCCGCCGAGCGCGCCTACGGCATCCTCAAGGCCCGCGTCGCGGCGATCGGCCTGCCCGACTGGACCGTCCGCGACGCCCCCCGCGGCCGCGCGGCCGAAGGCGTGCTGATCCGCGCCTCCGGCGAGGACGTGTTCGCCCCGATCCCCGCCCTCTACACCTATCGCGGCTACTGGGAGGGCGCGCGCGGCCTCTTCGACGCCGCCGTGGACGAGGCGCTGGCCGAGAAGTGGGTCCTCGCCTCCCGTCAGGACGCCGCCGATCCCACCGCGATCGAGCGGCGCGAGGCCGAGACGCGCATCCGGGACCTCTACGCCACCGATTACGCCGCCGCCTGGCAGGGCTTCCTCGACGACCTGCGCATCGCGCCCTTCGCCGACGCCGCGCAGGCCGCGCAGATCCTGCGCGTGCTCTCCTCGCTCGACAGTCCGCTCCGCAACGTTCTGACCGAGGCCGCCCGCCAGACCCATCTCGACCGCCCCCCGGAGACCGCGACGGGCCAGGCCGGCGGCGTGCTCGACACCGCCCGCGCCGCCGGCGTCGCCTCGCGCGCCACCTCCGCCGCAGGCCGGCTGGAGCGGGCCGCCGGCGTCGCGGGCGGCGGCGACGCCGGCCCCACCGTGGCCGAGCGCGTCTCGGAAGACTTCTCGTCGCTCCGCGACTTCGTCGGCTCCGCCGACCAGGGCTCGCCGCTCGCCGAGCTCGTGAACCGTCTCGCCGAACTGCGCGAGGTCGTCTCCGCCATCGAGGGGCGTCGGGCCTCGCTCGACGATCTCGTCGGAAACCCCGTCGTCGCCAGCGTGCAGAACACCGCCGACGCCGGCCCGCCGTTCCTGCGCCGCATGGCCTCGGAGATGGCCCAGACCTTCGAGACCACCGTGGCGGGGGGCCTCCGCGCCAGCCTCAACGAGCGCTGGCGGGCCGAGGTCGCGCCGTTCTGCCAGCAGCGCCTCGCCGGGCGCTATCCCTTCGGCGACGGCCAGGACGCCGCCCTCGGCGACGTCGCCGAGGTGCTCGGCCCCGGCGGGCTCGTCGACGCCTTCTTCCGGCGCAACCTCGCGGGCATGGTCGACACGCAGGCCCTCGAATGGCGCTGGCAGGATCTCGGGCTCGCCCTCGGCATCCCGGTGGAGACGCTGCGCTTCTTCCAGACCGCGGCGGAGCTGAAGGACGCCTTCTTCCCGGGCGGCGCGCAGGTCGCCGGCTTCGCCTTCGGCGTCCGGCCCGAGGCCTTCGACCCCGAGGTCTCGGCCATGGCGATGGCCGTCGGCGGCGAGGCCGCGTCGTTCGAGCGCGACGCGCCGAAGCCCGCCCAGCTCGCCTGGCCCGGCCCGGTGCCCGACCAGGGCGCCATCGTCACCATGAACGTGCTCGGCGGCGGGCGCGACATCTCGGGCGCCCCCCTGCCGCCGACCGAGGCGGAGCAGGCGCAGATCGGCGCCTGGGGCCTCTTCCGCCTGCTCGACCGCTCCGGCTTCGGGCGCCTCGGCTCGGGCGAGCGGGTGCGCGTGCGGCTTCGCGCCGGCGGGCGCAGCGTCACCGCGATCCTCTCGATGTCGAGCCCGACCAACCCGCTGGCGCTGCGCCGCGCGATGGGGAGCTTCCGGTGCCCGGCGTCGCTCTGAGCGAGGCCGGGGCCGCGCCGCCGCCCGGCGTCGGGTGGTTCGGCAAGCTGCCCTCGCGCGGGGACTTCGTCGGCGCCGGCGGGCCGCCGGCGCTCTTCGCCGCCTGGCGCGACTGGTGCCGCCCCGGCCTCGCCGCCGTCGCCCGCGGCGGCGGCCCGGCGGAGGACGCGTTCCTCACGGCGCCCTTCCGGCGCCTCGCGGTCTCGGCCGGCGTCTTCGGCCCGCACGGCGCGCTCGGCGTGGCCTGTCCGGGGGCCGACCGCGCCGGCCGGCTGTTCCCGCTGTTCGTCGCCGCCGAACGGCGCGACCTCGACGCCGCCGACGAGGCCGCGCTCGAAGCCGCCCTCGCCGCGGCCGAGGACTGGGCGGAGATCGTGGAGACCGCCCTCCTCGGCGCGCTCGACCCCGCCGCCTCGCCCGAGGCGCTGAGCCGCGCCCTGCCGCCCGCCCCGGGCCCGGTCGTCGCCGCCAGGCCCGCGCCGGCCGAGCCGGAGGCGGGCGTCCCGCACCGCCTCCCCCCCGCCCTCGCGTCCGCGGAACCGCAGGCGCCGGCCCCGCCGCCTCGCCTCGGCGGCGCCGCGCCGCCGCCCGCCGGCCCGCTCGCGCTGGTCCGCACCGCAAGCCCGGTGCCGCGCCGTCTCGTGCATCGCGGACCGCCCGATGCGGCCCTCTTCGCCGCCCTCTTCGGCCCCCCGGATCAGGAAGCCGGCGCATGAGCCTGACACGCGTGCCCGAAACCCTCGGCGGCAGGCCGCACGGCCGCTCCTCCGGGCGCAGCCATCCCGGCCGCGTGCGCGAGCACAACGAGGACGACTGGCTGGCGCGCGACGACCGCGGCCTCTGGGCGGTCTCCGACGGCATGGGGGGGCACGAGGCCGGGGACGTCGCCAGCGCCGAGATCGTGCGCCGCCTCGGCCTCGTCGACGGCCACGAGGGCGGGGCCGAGGCTCTCGCCCGCGACGTCGTCGGGCGCCTCGAGGAGGCGGACGCCGCGCTCCGCGCCTACGCGGCCGAGCGGGGCGCCGGCGCCGTCGGCGCCACCGTGGTCTGCCTCGTCGCCGTCGGAACCCACGGCCTCGCGGTCTGGTGCGGCGACAGCCGCCTCTACCGCCTGCGCGAAGGCGAGCCGATGGAACGCCTGACCCGCGACCACACCCACGTCCAGGATCTCGTCGACGAAGGCCACCTCTCCGAGGCCGAAGCCGAGCGCCATCCCCAGGCGCACGTCCTGAGCCGCGCCGTCGGGGCCGCGCCGGCGCTGGATCTCGACTTCCGCGCCCTCTCGCTGCTTCGCGGCGACCGCTTCCTGCTCTGCTCCGACGGCCTGACCCGCGTCGTGCCGGAGGCCGAGATCGAAGCCGCCGCCGCCGACCGCGGCGCCCCGCCCGCGCGCGTCTGCGAGACGCTGGAGGCGCGCACGCTCGACCTCGGCGCGCCGGACAACGTCACCGTCCTCGTCGTGGACCTCGTCTGAGCGGAGCCCCGTCCATGCGCCTCGCCCTCTTCGCCCTCGCCCTCGCGGTCCTCGCCGCGCCGCTGGTCTGGCGCGTCTCGGCGCCGCGCCCGGCGGGCCCCGTCGTCGACACGGTGGTGCTGGCCGAGCGGGTGGCGATGCTCGAGGTCGAGGTCGAGACGCTCCGCGACCGGCTCGAGACGCTGCGGAGCCGACCCGCCCCGCCGGCCGACCAGGGCGCCGCCCCGCTTCCCGCACCCGGGGCCCCCTCCGGCGCGGGGGACTTCTCCGGCTTCGGGGACCTGATGCTGCTTTCCGCCCGTCGGGAGATCAACAAGGGCCTGACGCTGCTCGGCATCCGCGATCTCGAGGCGGTGTTCGGCCAGCCCTCGGCGGAGCTCGGCCAGACCTGCGCCCAGCCCACAAGCCAGCGCCTCGCCGGCGCGCTCGAGACGCGCGACGTCGGCCCCTTCCGCGCCCGCCTCGTCAAGCCCGCCCTCGACAGCCTCGAGCAGGTGCTGGCCCGCGTGGCCGAGGACTACCCGGACCTTTACGCCGAACTCCGCACCTACGGCGGATTCTGCGCCCGCCTGATCCGCGGCTCCGCCGACCAGATCTCCCGCCACGCCTTCGGCGTCGCCGTCGACGTCAGCGTCGGCGGCTCGATCGACCCGATGGGAGACGGAAAGACCCAGTTCGGCCTGATCGTGCTCTCCGACTACTTCACCGAGGCCGGCTGGATCTGGGGCGCCGGCTTCGGGCGCGAGGACTCGATGCATTTCGAGGTCTCCGCCGAACTCTTCCGGCGCTGGCGGGACGAAGGGCTGATCTGACGCCCCTCCCGACGCGGGCCTCCATGCGCCCGCCGCGCAGATGATTCGCAGGCGCCTGAAAGGGCGAAGGGCCGTCGTGTCGCGACGAGGACGGTCTTCCGGGCCGCAGGGACCCCGCAGCGTCGGAAACGGCTGATCGGACCGCGCGACACCCGCGCCCTTCGGAAATTCGTCCCGCGCATCGGCAAATTGTTTCCGGGATAGGTTCCGCAGCGTTAGCCTAGGCTGTGCCGACGCCGACATGGCAACGGCACTGACGTTCGCTCCGAGCCTCGGAGCAAGCGATGCAGACCAGGGAGGCCTGATCATGAACGTACTGAAGACTCTCGCTGTCTCGTTCGGTTCGGCCATGCTCTTCATGGCGGCTTTCGCGTATCCCCAGCATGCCTCCGCGGCGGAGTACGAAAACGCCCTGAAAGACGTCGAGCAGGTCCAGGCCGTGTTCGACGTCACCTCGAAGTCGGCCACGTTCGCGAACGCGGTCTTCTGGGCGGTCGAGAACGTCTACAAGGACGAGACCGTCAACGCGCTCCCGAAGCCGCCGGAAGCCGCGGTCGTGTTCCACGGACCGGCCGTCAAGCTTCTTTCGAACGACGCGGCCCACCATGAGGGCCAGGATCCTTCCGAAGTCGCGAAGTTCCAGGAGCGGCTCGCGAAGATGCGCGACGACGGCGTCGAACTGGAGGTCTGCGCCTATGCCCTGAAGGTGCTGGGCGTCGACCCCGAGACGGTGATTCCGGCGGTCGCCGTCGTGCCGAACGGGTTCGTGTCGGTGGTCGGCTATCAGGCGCAGGGCTACGAGGTGGTCCGAATTCCCTGAACCTCGCCGGAGCGCCCGCCCGGCGACGCCGCCGAGGCGGGCGAAACAGGCCGACGTGACGCCTGACTTGACGGGCGGGGCTTCACGGCCCCGCCCGTTCCGATCCCGGGCCGCCCCGCTCGGCCGCCTCCGGCCCGACCGAAGGGCCGATTCGAGAGCGGGGTCGCCGCGCCCTCCGGCGTCGAACGGGAGCGGCGCGGGCCGGCGGGCCGGCGCCGACGAAGGCCGCGCCGGGCGCGGGCCGCGGCCCGCCGCGCGCACGCCGCCCCTTGACCCCGCCGCCCGCGCGCGCCACCCCACGCCGCCGCTCCCGCCGTCGCCCGAAGGGCCCTCCCCATGTCCGACCGCTCGCTTCTCATCCTCGGCGTCGCCGCCATGGCCGCGATCGTCGTCGCCTCCAACGTCCTCGTGCAGATCCTGCTCGGCGACTGGCTCACCTGGGGCGCCCTCACCTATCCCGTCGCGTTTCTGGTGACGGATCTCTCGAACCGCCTGCTCGGCCCCGCCGCCGCGCGCCGCGTGGTCCTCGCCGGCTTCGCCACCGGCGTCGCCTGTTCGCTCGCCGCCGCCGGCCTCGGCGCCACCACGCTGCGCATCGCGCTCGGCTCCGGCCTCGCCTTCCTCGCCGCACAGCTCCTCGACGTCGCGGTGTTCGACCGGCTCCGCGAAGGCCGCTGGTGGCGCGCGCCCCTCGTCTCCTCCCTCGCCGGCTCGGCGCTCGACACGGCGCTCTTCTTCACGCTCGCCTTCTCGGCCGCCCTCTCCCCGCTCCTCCCCGGCGACGTGGCCTGGGCGAACGAGAGCCTGCCTCTCCTCGGCCTCGGGCCCGCGGCCCCGCTCTGGATCAGCCTCGCCGTCGCCGACTTCGCCGTGAAGCTCGCCCTCGCGCTCCTCGCCCTCGCACCCTTCCGCGCCGCCGCCACGGCGCTTTCCGCAAGGTCGGCCTGAATTCCCGGTGGACGTCGGCCTTCCGAAGTCCCATCTTCTCCCGAGGTGCAACAAGCGAAAGGAGGTGATCCGATGTCGAGTGAGATGTTGGAGCAGCGGGTAGGGTCGTCGTACGAGGCGCGCGGGTAAGGGGCGGTCCCCTTCTCCCGCGAGCCCGGGCGCGAGGGGCCACCCCCCGCCCGCCCGAGGCTCCGAAGCTCACGGGGGCCGCGGTTCACGCCGCGGCCCTTCCGTTTTCCGCGAGGGTCCGATGCTCCGGATCGACGATCAGATCGCCATCGCCGACTGGGAGCTGACGGAGCACTTCGTCCGCGCCGGCGGCCCCGGCGGCCAGAACGTCAACAAGGTCGCCACCGCCGTCGAGCTGCGCTTCGAGGCGGAGCGCTCGCCCCATCTCCCCCCCGACGTGAAGGCGCGCCTCCGCCGCCTCGCCGGCCGCCGCTGGACCGCCGACGGCGCCGTGATCATCCGCGCCGACGCCCATCGCAGCCAGGCCCGCAACCGCGAGGAGGCGCGCGAGCGCCTCGCCGAGCTGATCGAGAAGGCGACCCACCGACCGAAGCGCCGCGTGCCCACCAAGCCCACCAAGGGCTCGATCCGCCGCCGTCTGGCGGCCAAGACCCGGCACGGCGAGGTGAAGTCGCTCCGCAAGCCCCCCGAACCCGACGCCTGACGGCGTCGTCCGCGCCGTCCCGCGCCCGCCGTCCGGCCGAAGCCGAGGCGCGACGAGGGCCGCCGTCGAGCCTCGCCGGCGCCCGGGGGCGCTCCCGCCCCGCCGACGTCTCCCTGCCGGGAGACGCCGCGAGGTTGGGCCGGGCGGCGCGGTGGGGGTCCTTCGGACCCGTCACGGCGCCGCGGGCGCCCTCGATCCGCCGGAAAGGATCGGGGCGGGCCGGGTCGAGGATCGCCGCGGCGCGACGGCCGGCGAAGCCGGCGCGCGGCGTCCCTGACGCGGTCCGCCCCGGTCCGGACGCTCGAAAGCAAACCCGAGCGCGTCTCCCCGGCATCCCCCCGCCACTCCGCCCCGCGCCCGCCGCGCCGTCCCCCGGCCGCGGACGATCGTGGCGCCGACGCGCCCCGCGCGATACCGTCCATGGACCGAGAGGGGAGTTCCGCATGGCCCGATCGCTCGCCGCCGACGTCGTCGGCGACTCGGCGCTGATGGGCTCGGATTCCGAAGCGACGCTCGCCGCGCTCCGCCGCCTCCGGGCGGAGGTGTGCGCCCCCGCCGTCGCCGCCCGCCGCGGCCGCGCGGTCAAGAGCCTCGGCGACGACTGGATCGTGCTCTTCCCCAGCACGCAGACGCGGTGACCTGCGCGCTTCAGGTGCAGGACCGCCTCGCCGACCCCCCCGCGCGAGGGCGAGCCCGAGATCCGCCTGCGCGTCGGCGTACACATCGGCGACGTGACCGAGGCGGACGAGAACGTGTTCGGCGACGGCGTCGACCTCGCCGCCCGGCTGGAGAGCTTCGCCGAGCCCGGCGCCGTGTCCGAGGCCGTGCGCGACGCCCTCGACGGCCGTCTGCGCCCCTCCTTCGATCCGGCGGGCGAGCGGCGCTTCAAGAGCGTCGACCGCCCCGTGCGCGTCTGGACCCGCGCCCCGCGCGGCGGCCCCGCGCCGGCCGCCGCCGCGCCCGCCCGGGCGGCCGACCCCCGCATCCGCCTCGCCGTGCCCCCGTCGCCGTCACCGCCTACGTCTCCTGCAGCTCCATCGGCTCGCCGCGGTGGTCGAGGCCCATCGCGACGCCTTCCCCGACTGGCTCGCCCGGGCGCAGGCGCATCGCCACACCCATGCTCGACGTCGTGGTCGCCGACGGCGAGTATCAACAGGACAGCGAGGCGCCGAAGCTGCGCGCCGCGCTGGAGCGGCCGCCGGGCGCGGCGCGCTTCTCGGGCCCGGTGGCCTGCTTCGGCGGCTGGGGCCATGTCTGGCCGGGCGAGCCCGAGGCCGCGCTGGAGGTGCTCGGCGAGGCTCCGCGCCTCGACCGACGCTTCGGTTTCCGGCGGGTGCCGACGCTGGGCGGCCTCGGCCTCGCCGCGGTGCAGGCCGGCCGCGACGAGGACGCGCTCCGCCACGCGGAGGAGGGGCTGAGCCACTCCGCCAACTACACGACGCTCCATCGCATCCGCGCCGCCGCCTGCGCCTGGCTCGGCCGCGACGACGAGGCTCGCGAGGCGGTCGCCGAGGCGCTGCGCCTCGGGCCGGACGACGCGATCTCCACCGGCCGCGCCCGCTCCGGCTACGCCGACACGCCCGCGACCCGCCGCTGGTTCGAGGGCCTCCGCCGCGCCGGCCTGCCGGAGTGACCGCCGCCCTCGCCGCCAGCCGCCGAAGGGCGCCGGCCGCCGCCCGATCGGCGCGACGGCGCCGCGCCCGACACGCGCGAAGGCGCGGGCGATCCGGCCCGGCGCCCGAGCGTCGCCGCGACCGGCGGCGCCCGCCGGACCGCGCCCGGGAGGGGCGACACGCGTCACCCGACGCGACAGGGCGGCGGCGCAGGCTGGCGGGCGGGCCGGCGCCGCCGCAGGCGGCGCTCGGGGCGTCCGCCGGCCCGCCCCTCGGAAACCCTTCCTCAACCCCGCGCGGGCATCGTCCCGCCGCCGCCGCGAGACGGCCGTCCCCCAACGTCCCGTTCCGGGGCGGCCTCGTCCGACGGCGCCCGCACGCGGGGCCGACGCGCGCAGCACGAAAGTCTGACCGGAGTTCGACGGGAGTCCGAAAGAGGTCCGACCAAAGGCCCACGGATGGCCGACACGAGTCCGACGCGCGCCGCACGCCATCGGCACGAAAGCCCGACGGAAGCGGTACGCGTTTCCGCCCCTTGCCTCCCCCGCCCAGCCGCGCGACGCTCGACGGAAGCCAAAACGCCGAAGGAGTGCCACGCCATGATCGAGGTCTGGGGACGCGCCACCTCCTCCAACGTGCAGGCCGTGATGTGGTGCGCCGCCGAGCTCGGCCTCGAGGTCGTGCGCCACGACCGCGGCCACCGCCACGGCGGCCTCGACACCCCCGAATACCGCGCCATGAACCCGCACGGCCTCGTCCCCGTGATCCGCGAGGACGGCGGCCCCGCGATCTGGGAGAGCGGCGCGATCGTCCGCTACCTCGCCGCCAGGCACGGCGACGCCGCCTTCTGGCCGCCGGACCCGGCCGAGCGCGCGGCGCTCGACATGTGGGCCGAATGGATCAAGACCGCCCTCGGCCCGGCCTTCACGCTGCGCATCTTCTGGCCGCGCCTGCGCCCGCCGGAGGGTGGCCTGCATCCGGAGACGGACGCCACCGCGGTCGCCGAGATCACCGAACTCGCCCGCAGGCTCGACCTGCGCCTCGGCGCCGGGCCCTGGCTCGCGGGCGAGACCTTCACCTGGGCCGACATCGTCGTCGGCCACCTCACCCACCGCTGGTTCACCCTCGACTGGCCGCGCCCGGAGCTGCCGCACCTCGCCGACTACCGCGATCGGCTCGTGCGCCGCCCCGCCTACGCCGAGCACGTGATGGTCGACTGGTCGGTGCTCAGGACCCCGGCGTGACCGGCGCCCCCGGCCCGATCGAGACCTCGAGATCGCGCAGCCGCCCGTCCGCGAGTCCGTAGATCAGCCCGTGGATCTCCACGCCGCGCCCCTCCGCCCACGCCCGGCGCAGGATCGGCGTCTCCGCGATCCGCGCCACGCCCTCCATAACGTTCAGCTCCGCCAGCCGGTCGCGGCGCGCCTCGGGATCGGCGACGGCGTCGAGCTCGGCCCGCCGCCGCGCCGCCAGCGCGCGGATCGGCGCCAGCCAGTGATCCGAGAGACCGCCGCCATAGGGCTCCGTCGCCGCCTTCACGCCGCCGCAGCCGTAATGCCCGCAGATGATGACATGCCGCACCTGCAGCGTGTGCACCGCGAACTCCAGCGTCGAGAGCAGGTTGAGATCGGCGTCGTGCACCACGTTGGCCACGTTGCGCTGCACGAACACCGCCCCGGGCTCCAGCCCCGAGACCACGTTCGCCGGCACCCGGCTGTCGGCGCAGCCGATCCAGAAATACCGCGGCGACTGCTGCCGGCTCAGCCGCGGAAAGAAGTCCGGATCGGTCCGCTCGACCTCGGTCGCCCAGTCGCGGTTGCGCTTGAAGATCGTCTCCATGGCTCTCCCTCAGGGCCTCATCGCGGCGGCGCGGGACGCAGCGACGGGGGCGCCCTGCGCTCGCGCAGCGCCGCCTTCAGCACCTTGCCGTTCGGGTTGCGCGGCAGCGCCTCGGCCTCGAAGGCCCAATCGTCGGGGCGCTTGTAGTCCGCCAGCTCATGCGCCGCATGCTCGGCCAGCGCCGCCTGCGCCTCGCCCGCGCCGACCCCCTCGCGCAGCACCACATGCACGCGGACCCGCTCGCCCAGCACCTCGCACGGGTAGCCGACCGCCGCGGCCTCCACCACGTCCGGATGGCGCATCAGCGCGTTCTCGACCTCGACCGAGTACACCTTGTAGCCGGCGCGGTTGATCATGTCCTTCTTGCGGTCCAGCACCGCCACATGCCCGTTCGGGGCCATCCGACCGACGTCGCCGGACTTCCAGTAGCCCGCGACGAACTCCTTGGCCGTCGCCTCCGGATCGTTCCAGTAGCCCGGCACCACCATCGGCCCCTTGATCCAGAGCTCGCCCGACTGCCCCGTCGGAACCTCGCGCCCGTCGTCGTCCATCACCGCGATCTCGGCACAGTGGCAGGGGATGCCGACGCTCCACGGCTTCGCCGCCGTCTCCTCCGGCGGGATCAGCGTGGCGGGAGAGGTCGTCTCGGTGGAGCCGTAGGCCTGCTGCAGCTGCAGCGCCGGCAGCGTCTCCTCGAGCCGCGCGATGGTGGCCGGCGGCATCGGCGCGCCGCCGTAGCCGCCCAGCCGCCAGGCCGAGAGATCGAAGCGCTCGAACTCCGGATCCCGCAGGCAGAGGTTGTACATCGCCGGCACCATCAGCGCGTGCGTGATCCGCTCGGCCGCCGCCAGCTCCAGGAAGTCCCGCGCCTTGAAGGCCCGCTGCATCACGATCGCGCCCCCGGCCGAGAGCAGCGTGGCGATGTTGGCGACCAGCCCCGTGACGTGGCTCGCCGGCACCGAGAGCAGCGTGCGATCGCCCGGCCGCACCTCCATGCCCAAGCGGAAATGCATCACCGAATGCACCAGGTTGAGATGCGTCAGCATCGCCCCTTTCGGCCGCCCCGTGGTGCCGGAGGTGTAGAGGATGAC
>Ga0102931_1000857_pt1 | contig 15063 bp, 16 predicted proteins | sample SalPonR1_C_D1_MG_FD_79282 | JGI IMG/M metagenome (GOLD analysis project Ga0102931, IMG submission 79282) | Salt pond soil microbial communities from South San Francisco under conditions of wetland restoration - Salt Pond MetaG R1_C_D1_MG | ecosystem: Environmental > Aquatic > Marine > Intertidal... | reverse complement strand
CGATACCCGCCGTGTCCTGCGCGACGGTCGGCCACTGCTGGTCGAGCCGCTGCATATCACCCGGGCGACGTTGCCCGCCGGTCCGGCCGTGCTGGAGGGTGCCCGCGCCATTGCCACGGTGGCACTGGTCGCCCCCGGCGCGTCGGACGCGCTGGCCCCCGTCCGCGCGGCGCTGGACGAGCCGGGCACGCGCGGCGGCGCCTCGGCCTTCGACGGCAAGCTGCTGATCCGGTTGATGGCCGTCGACGGCTGGCCCCTGCGCCGCCAGGTCGTGCGATTGCTTGAGGTTCTGCGGCCCGGCCCGCTGCCGCGCGTCTGGCAGACATGATCCCCACCCGACAGGAAAGAGCCCCTCGATGAACCTGACCCGACGCGAAAAGGACAAGCTGCTGATCTCGGTTGCCGCAATGGTGGCACGCGGGCGCAAGGCCCGCGGTGTCAAGCTCAACCACCCCGAGGCCATCGCGCTGATCTCGGATTTCGTGGTCGAGGGGGCACGCGAGGGCCGTAGCGTCGCCGACCTGATGGAGGCAGGCGCCCACGTGGTGGCCGCCGATGATTGCATGGCGGGCATTCCCGAGATGATCCCCTCGGTCAAGGTCGAGGCCACCTTTCCCGACGGCACAAAGCTGGTGACCGTTCACGACCCCATCCGCTGATTTGCCAAGTTACCCGCAACCCCTCAGGACAAGGACCGATCCAATGCGTTTTCTTCTGCCCCTTCTGCTGATGCTGCCGAGCCTCGCGCAGGCCCATACCGGCGCGCACATGCACCCGCATGGGATTGATGCGGTGTGGCTGATGCTGGTCGGACTGCTTGCACTGGCCGGGGGCTACGCCATCGGGCGGGGCCGCAAATGATCCCCGGAGAGGTCTTTCCGGCGCAGGGCGAGATCACTCTGAACGCGGGCGCCGATGTCACCGTGCTGGAAGTCGCCAACACCGGCGACCGACCGGTCCAGGTAGGCAGTCACTATCACTTTGCCGAGGCAAACTCCGGCCTGTCCTTCGATCGCACCGCCGCGCGGGGTCTGCGGCTTGACATTCCAGCGGGCACGGCGGTGCGCTTCGAGCCGGGCCAGACCCGCGAGGTGCGCCTTGTGCCCTACGGCGGGGCGCGGCGCGTCTTTGGCTTCAACCAGCAGGTCATGGGAGATATCTGATATGCCACGCACCCTGTCCCGCGCCCATTATGCCAGCATGTACGGTCCCACCACAGGCGACCGGCTTCGGCTGGCCGACACGGAACTGGTGATCGAGGTCGAAAAGGATTTCACCACCTACGGCGAAGAGGTGAAGTTTGGTGGCGGAAAGGTGATCCGCGACGGGATGGGCCAGTCTCAGGCGACCCGCGCCGAGGGCGCGGTGGACACCGTCATCACCAATGCGCTGATCCTCGATCATACGGGCATATACAAGGCCGACGTTGGCCTGCGCGACGGGCGGATCGCCGCCATCGGCAAGGCCGGCAACCCCGACACCCAGCCCAATGTGGATATCGTCATCGGCCCGGGGACCGAGGTCATCGCCGGCGAGGGCAAGATCCTGACCGCCGGGGGCTTTGACGCGCACATCCACTTCATCTGTCCCCAACAGGTCGAGGATGCGCTGCATTCAGGGATCACCACCATGCTGGGCGGCGGCACCGGCCCGGCCCACGGCACGCTGGCCACCACCTGCACGCCCGGCCCCTGGCACATCGGGCGGATGTTGCAGGCCGCCGATGCGCTGCCGATGAACCTCGCCTTCGCGGGCAAGGGCAACGCCAGCCTGCCCGGCGCGCTGGCCGAGCAGGTCCGCGCCGGGGCTTGCGCACTCAAGCTGCACGAGGACTGGGGCACCACGCCCGGCGCCATCGACTGCTGCCTGTCGGTGGCCGAGGACATGGACATCCAGGTGATGATCCATACCGACACCCTAAACGAGAGCGGCTTCGTCGAGAACACGTTGGCGGCCTTCAAGGGCCGGGCCATTCACGCCTATCACACCGAGGGCGCGGGCGGCGGCCATGCCCCTGACATCATGAAGGTCGTCGGCACGCAGAACGTGCTGCCCTCTTCGACCAATCCGACCATGCCCTATACCGTCAACACCATCGAGGAACACCTCGACATGCTGATGGTCTGTCACCACCTCGACAAGGCGATCCCCGAGGATGTCGCCTTTGCCGAAAGCCGCATCCGGCGTGAGACCATCGCCGCAGAGGACATTCTGCACGATATGGGCGCCTTCTCGGTCATTTCCTCGGACAGCCAGGCCATGGGCCGCGTGGGCGAGGTCGTGCTGCGCTGTTGGCAGACCGCCGACAAGATGCGCCGCCAGCGCGGCCGCCTGCCAGAGGAGACCGGGGAGAACGACAATGCCCGCGTCAAGCGTTACATCGCGAAATACACGATCAACCCGGCAATCGTGCACGGGTTGAGCACGCATATTGGCAGCATCGAGGTTGGCAAGCGCGCCGACCTGTGCCTCTGGGACCCTGCCTTCTTTGGCGCCAAGCCAGACATGGTGGTCATGGGCGGGTCCATCGTGATGGCCCAGATGGGGGACCCCAATGGCTCGGTCCCCGCCGAACCGGTGCACGCGCGGCCCATGTTCGGGGCGCTGGGCCGGGCGTTGGAGCGGTCTTCGGTCTCCTTTGTCAGCGGCGCGGCCCATGACGACGGGATCGGCGCCGCGCTCGGGCTGGCAAAGGACACCCTGCCGGTGTCGAACACCCGCAGCATCGGCAAGCGCGACATGATCCACAACAACCTGACACCCGAGGTCGAGGTCGACCCCGAGACCTACGAGGTGCGCGCCGATGGCGCGGTTCTGACCTGCGCGCCGGCCGAGGAGCTGCCGCTGGCGCAACGCTATTTCCTGTTCTGAGGAGGCCCCACCATGCCAGAGTCCGATCTGACCGAACTGCCCGTGGCGCGTGCGCTGCTGTCGGCGCCGGTGCCTGACGTGGCCGATACCGTTCTGCTGGATTACGACGGGCGGCTGTTGCGCCGCAAACGGCTGGTGGGGCAGGGCGGGCTTGCCTTCCTGGTGGACCTGCCCGACCTGACCAACCTGGACGATCACTGGGGCCTTGTGCTGGGCGATGGGCGCGCGGTGGCCGTCGCGGCGGCCCCCGAGGATCTGGTCGAGGTGCGCGGCGATCTGGCCCGTCTGGCCTGGCATATCGGGAACCGGCATACGCCATGCCAGATCGGCGTCGATCACCTGGTGATCCGCCGCGATCCGGTTATCGAGGCGATGCTGGCCCGGCTGGGGGCGGACCTGGGCCCCGTCACCGGCCCCTTTCGCCCGGAAGGCGGCGCATATGGCAAGGGTCGCACCATGGGGCACGACCATGGCCACACGCATGAACACGGACCTGGCTGATGCTGACGCCCGCGCACTTGAAAGTGGTGCAATGGCTTTCGCCGGCCTTCCCGGTCGGCAGCTACGCCTATTCGCACGGGCTGGAGGCCGCCATCGCGGCGGGCACGGTCGCCGATGCGCCCGCTTTGGAGGCCTGGCTGGGCAACCTGCTGGACTTTGGCGCTGGCTGGCAGGACGCGGTCCTGCTGGCGCACGCCCTGGCCGGCGCGGCCGAGCCGACGGACGATCTGGCGCGCGCGCTCCAGCCCTGTGCCGAACGCCTGCAAGAGACGCGAGAACAGGGCATGGCTTTTGCGCGGACGGTGGCCGGGATCACCGGGCGCGACATGCCCGCGCGGTTGCTGCCCGTGGCGGTCGGAGAGGCTGCCGCGCCGCTTGACGTGCCTGCCGAAGACGTGATCGCGCTTTATCTGCAGGCCTTCACCGGCAACCTGGTGACGATTGCGACGCGTCTTGTCCCGTTGGGCCAGACCGAAGGACAGGCGGTGTTGGACCGGCTTGCGCCGCGCTTGCCCGGGATCGCCGCGCGGGCTGCCGACGCCCCGCTCGAGGCGCTGGGCGGATGCGCGCTGGCCGGGGATCTGGCCGCGATGACCCATGAAACGCAAGAGGTGAGGATCTGCCGCACATGACCACATCATCCATGAATGGCCCGCTGCGCGTGGGCATCGGCGGCCCCGTGGGGGCTGGCAAGACGACCCTGACCGAGGGGTTGGCGCGAGCGTTGGCGCCACGCTGCTCCATGGCGGTGGTCACCAACGACATCTACACGCGCGAGGATGCCGAGGCGCTGATGCGCGCGCAGGTACTGCCCGGCGAGCGCATCCGGGGGGTCGAGACGGGCGGCTGCCCGCATACCGCGATCCGCGAGGATGCCTCGATCAACCTTGCCGCCGTGGCCGAATTGACCGAGGCCTTTCCGGATCTGGACCTTGTGCTGATCGAATCCGGGGGTGACAACCTGGCGGCCACCTTCAGCCCGGAACTGGCCGACCTGAGCATCTATGTCATCGACACCGCCGCAGGTCAGGACATTCCGCGCAAACGCGGACCGGGGCTGGTCAAATCGGACATGCTGGTGGTCAACAAGATCGACCTTGCGCCCCACGTGGGCGTCGATACCGACCGGCTGGAGGCCGACACACGGCGGGCGCGGCAGGGTCGGCCGCACGTGTTGGCCCAGCTGAACCGTGGTGTGGGGCTGGACCGCGTCGTCCGTTTCCTTGTCGCGGAAGGGGGCTTGCCAGTCGCCCTCGACAGGGCGTCCTGAGCGTGCGCGCCCCGCTGCCAGAACAGGCGCCGCACCCGGGCGCCTGGACCGAGACATGGCGTCCAGACCGGCGGCAGGAGGGCCGAATTGGGGGTGAAACGCAAAGCCGCTCGGCATTTGATCCAAGGAGAAATGCCTTCATGGACGCAATGAAGCCGGAGAAAAGTGCATTTGAACATAAAAATTCAGGCCAAAAGCCGATAATCACGGTCTACGGCTGAGACAATCATCTAATCCGTTGCAATCCGGCCTCCGGATTGCTTTAGTCTGGAAACGCGAGTGCAGCGACAAGCTGCCAGGTAACAGGGAGACACGGCTTGGCCGATGGTGCATCCAACGATGCGTTCGTGGAATTCGAACGCGTGCAGAAAAGCTACGACGGCGAAATGCTCGTCGTCAAAGATCTCAACCTCGACATGCCACGTGGCGAATTCCTGACGATGCTCGGGCCGTCCGGCTCGGGCAAGACGACCTGCCTTATGATGCTTGCCGGCTTCGAGACCGCGACCCACGGCGATATCCGGCTGGGCGGCAAGTCGATCAACGACATCCCGCCGCACAAGCGCGGGATCGGCATGGTCTTCCAGAATTATGCGCTGTTCCCACACATGACGATCGCCGAGAACCTGTCCTTCCCGCTGGAAGTGCGTGGCATGGGCAAGTCCGACCGCGAGGAAAAGATCAAGCGCGCGCTCGACATGGTCGAGATGGGCGACTTCGGCGGCCGGCGCCCGGCGCAGTTGTCGGGTGGCCAGCAGCAGCGGGTCGCGCTGGCCCGCGCGCTGGTGTTCGAGCCCGAGCTTGTGTTGATGGACGAGCCGCTTGGCGCGCTCGACAAGCAGCTGCGAGAGAAGATGCAGTTCGAGATCACCCACCTGGCCCACAACCTCGGGATCACCACGGTGTACGTCACCCACGACCAGACCGAGGCGCTGACCATGTCTGACCGGGTAGCCGTTTTCGACGACGGCCGCATCCAGCAGCTGGCCCCGCCTGACGAGCTTTACGAGAGCCCGCAGAACAGCTTCGTCGCGCAGTTCATCGGCGAGAACAACACGCTCGAAGGTACCATCAAGGAAATCAAGGGCGAGACCTGCATCGTGGAACTCGACGATGGCGAGATCATCGATGCCAAACCCGTCAATGTCGACAAGGTCGGCGACAGGACACTCGTTTCGATCCGCCCCGAACGGGTCGAGATCGACCAGTCGCGCCTGCAGGAAGGCGCGCACACCCTCGATGCCGAGGTGCTGGAGTTCATCTACATGGGTGACATCTTCCGCACGCGGCTTCGGGTCGCCGGGCAGGATGATTTCATCATCAAGACCCGCAACGCCCCAGATCAGCAACGCCTTGAGCCGGGCCAGAACATCAAGATTGGCTGGCTGGCCGAGGACTGTCGTGCGCTCGACCTCTGAACGTGGTCGGGTGCATGTCAAGCGTGGAGCGGCCCAGACCCGGTTGCCGGTCCCGCAAACCCAATGAAACCGGGAGACATACGGGAGTATGAAATGAAACTTCTCAAGACACTTACCGCGACGACCGCGCTTTGCGCCGCTGGCTCCATGGCCGGCGCCGAAGCCCACATGGTCGACGACATGACACTCGTCAGCTGGGGCGGCGCCTACCAGAACTCGCAGATCGAGGCCTATGCCAAGCCCTACATGGAAATGAATCCCGACGTTTCGATCACCTGGGATGAATCCTCGAACGAGGCCGTGGCCAAGCTGCGCGCCATGAACGAGGCCGGCAACATCACCTGGGACCTGGTCGACGTGGTCGCCGCCGACGCGCTGCGCCTTTGCGACGAAGGCCTGGCGATGGAAGTGGACCACGATGAACTCCTGGCGCCCGCGCCCGATGGCACCGACGCCAGCGACGACTTCGGCGACCTGATCGTCAGCGACTGCTTCATCCCGCAAATCGTCTATTCGATCACCTTCGGCTATCGCTCGGACATGGTGCCCGAGGGCGTCGACGCCCCCGACGACATCTGCGACGTGTTCGATCTGGAGACCTATCCGGGCAAGCGGTCGCTTGAATCGCGTCCGATCAACACCATGGAATGGGCGCTGCTCTGCGATGGTGTGCCGAAGGACGAGATCTACGACGTGCTGGCCACCGAAGACGGCCAGGATCAGGCGCTCGCCAAGCTGGATACCATCAAGGACGACGTGATCTGGTGGTCCGCCGGCGCTGACACGCCGCAGCTGCTTGCCGATGGCGAGGTCTTCATGGGCTCGACCTACAACGGGCGCCTCTTCTCGGCGATCGAGGAGCAGGATCAGCCGATCGAGATGATGTGGGACGCGCAGGTCTTCGACCTTGACGGGTGGATCATCCCCACCGGCCTGTCCGACGAGCGGCTGGCCCGTGTGGAGGACTTCCTCTACTTCGCCACCGACACGCAGCGTTTGGCCGACCAGGCGGCCTACATCTCCTACGGTCCGGCCCGCGACTCCTCGGCGCCCTTGGTCGGCGACCATGCCGAACTGGGCATCCCGATGGGACCCCACATGCCGACTGCCCCGGCCAATAGCGAGAATGTCTTCGTGTTCAACTACGGCTTCTGGGCCGACTATCGCGACGACATCGACGCCAAGTTCCAGTCCTGGCTGGCCCAGTAAGGGCTTGCCCTTTGGAGGGGCCGGCAAGCCGGCCCCTCCACACTTCCAATTCGTTTGGACCTTTAAGAATACAGACCGGAAATCCGGCAGATCGACGGGGAAACGATGAGTGATAGCACAGATACCGGCCCGGTGCTGGCCGCCGACGGCTCGCCGCTCAAGCAAAGTCTGGCCAAGGCCCTACGGCGAGAGAAGTTGCGCGCGCTCGCGCTGATCGCGCCATTGCTGTTTTTCGTCGTGCTGACCTTCATCATCCCGATCCTGTCCATGCTGTTCCGTTCGGTCGAGAACCAGATCGTGTCGGACACTCTGCCCGGCACCGTCGCGGCGATCCAGGACTGGGACATCGACAGCGGTGAGGCGCCCGACGAACTGGTGTATCAACATCTCTTCATCGACCTTTTCAATGCCGAGGAGGCCAAGGAGCATACCAAGCTCGGCTCGCGCCTGAATTACGAACAGACCGGGCTGTCGTCGCTGTTCCGGAGTTCGGGCCGCAATGTCGATGACATCGGCGAGGCCTTTCAGGACCCGCTCGAAGAGATCGATCCGGCCTTCGAGGAGGCGGATTTCTGGTATGACATGATGAACGGCGCGGGCGGCGAGGGCCTTTTGGAGGAACGCCGCGGCATGTGGGAGGCGCAGGAAGGCGACCCCCTGGAAGGTGACGTCGGTTTCGTGCCCTCGCAGGCCATGATCGACCTGCTGCCCTGGACGACCACCGCCTATACCGACTTCGCCATCTGGACGGCCCTCGTGGACGAGGATGTCGTGGCCGAGGAGGAGCCCTGGGAAGCGGTCTACGGTGCCCTGGGCATGGACCTGCGCAATCCCGAAACCGTCGCCGCCATTGCCGATTACGACGGTCCCGGCGCCGCGCAACTTCAAGCGGTGGCCGCCAATCTAGACAGGTTGCCCGAGACGACCTTTCGCGAAGCCTTCGCCGAATTGGACGAGGATTGGCTTGACCCCGAGGTCTGGGGGACGATTTCCGTCTACTCGCCCAACTACACGCCGGGGTATTTCCTCACCGCCATCGACATGAAGCTCGGGACCGACGGGGTCGAGGCCCAGCCCGAAGACCGTCAGCTCTATATCAAGCTGTTCAACCGGACGCTCTTCATGTCGCTGGTCATCACCGGGTCCTGCATCCTGCTGGGCTACCCGGTGGCCTGGCTGCTGGCAAACCTGCCGCTGCGCACGGCCAACGTGTTGATGATCCTTGTCCTGCTGCCCTTCTGGACCTCGCTCCTGGTGCGGACGTCTGCGTGGAAGGTGCTGCTGCAACAACAGGGGGTCATCAACGAGATCCTCGTCTGGCTGGGCTTCGTGGATGATGCCAACCGATTGATCCTGATGAACAACCAGACCGGGACGATCATCGCCATGACGCACATCCTGCTGCCGTTCATGATCCTGCCGCTCTACTCGGTGATGAAGACCATCGACCCGTCCTACCTGCGGGCGGCCAAGTCGCTGGGTGCGACCAACTTCGTGGCCTTCTGGCGGGTCTACTTCCCGCAGTCGGTTCCGGGCATCGGGGCGGGCTCTATCCTCGTATTCATCCTGTCGATCGGCTACTACATCACGCCCGAGATCGTCGGCGGCACCGATGGCGTCTTCATCTCGAACCGGATCGCCTACCACATTTCCAGCTCGCTCAATTGGGGCCTCGCGGCCGCCCTGGGCTCTATCCTGCTGGTGGTGGTGCTGGTGCTTTACTGGCTCTACGACCGGATCGTCGGTATCGACAACGTGAAATTGGGGGGCTGATCTCATGAGCACTTTGACCGTGAACGTGGAACGCCCGCCGCTGCTGACCTTCACCATGCCCGTGGTGGCCGTGCTGGGGGCCTGCTTCGGCTTCGTTACCGGAAACATCTTTGGCGAGGCCTGGCTGGGTTTCGCGAGCGGGGCCGTGATCGGCGCCATCCTCGCCGGTATCCTTGCACGGATCGTCCAGGTGCGGCTCTGGCAGAAGATCTGGGGCACCTGCGCGCTCTTTGCGATCGTCGGCCTTGTCGCGGGTGGCCTGGGCGGCCTTGTGGGCGGGGCGGTCATGGGCCTGTCGATGGGCTGGTTCGGCACCTGGATCGGGTCGGGGCAATATCGCGCCGGCGTGCCGATCTACTACACCGCCGGGCAAACGCTCTGGCACAACATCTTCCTGTTCATCTGTGCCTTCGTGTTTTTCTTCCTGATCGCGCCGCTGATCCCGGTCATGTGGCTGAGCTTCAATGCCGAGAATTTCTTCACGTTCACCCCGGAAATGCTGGCTTTCCAGGCCGAGGGCTACAGCCTGAAGCACTACCGCGAATTCTTCAGTGGCGGCGGCCACCCGGTACAGGGCATCCTTTACGGCGTGGTCATTGGCGCGGTCCTGGGCGGGATGGTGCAATTGCTGCCCAACGCCCAGCGCGGCCTGACCAAGATTCTGGTCTACGGCGTTGTCGGTGCGCTGATCGGCGTCGTGGTCGGCAAGATGTGGGGCGTTTCTGGGGCCGAGTGGATGACCCCGCTCAAGAACTCGCTGATTATCGCACCCTTCGCGACATTGATATCGGTCAGCCTTGGGACGCTCGCCGCCATCGGCCTGTCGCAGACCCATGTGCCCGGGCGTCAGGCGATCATGGCTATCCTGATTTCTCCGATGATCGTGCCGCTGATCATCTCGGCGACCGGCATGTTCTTCTTCTACGCGCCGCTGGGCAACTGGCTGCAGGCGAACCTCGGCCTGAACCAGACCTTCGTCGGCTACGTCAAGGTGATCCTGGCACACGCCGCGCTCGGCGTGCCGTTCGTCATAATCACCGTGACGGCCACGTTGGTCGGCTTCGACAAGTCTCTGACACGCGCGGCGGCAAACATGGGGGCAAACCCCGTGACGACCTTCTTCCGGGTGCAGATGCCGCTGATCCTGCCCGGGGTGATCTCGGGGGGGCTCTTTGCTTTCATCACGTCCTTTGACGAGGTGGTGGTCGTGCTTTTCGTCGGGTCCGCCCAGCAGCAGACCCTGCCGTGGCAGATGTTTACCGGGCTGCGCGAACAGATCAGTCCGACAATCCTCGCGGCGGCGACGATCCTGGTGACCATCTCGATCTGCCTGTTGACGACCGTGGAGCTTCTGCGGCGCCGTTCCGAGCGACTGCGCGGAATGAGCCCGGGCTGAGGATTGTCGCAGGACATGCAGCAGGGGCCGCGCCAAGGGGCGCGGCCTTTTTCCGTTCAGGGCAGGACCGACAGCCAGACCGTCGCGCTGAGCATCGTCAGACCCGTCCCGATCAGAACCGCCGAAGCTGCAACGCGCTTGGCCACGCCGTAGAGATTGGCGAAGAGATAGGCGTTGACGCCCGGTGCCATGGCCCCCGTAATCACTGCCGAGCGCAGGGCCTCGTTCGAAAGGCCCATGACCCGGCCCAGGCCAAGTGTGATTGCCGGATGAAGCAGCAGCGAAATCGCGCAAACGTAAAGGATCACGCGCATGTCTCCCTCGGGGCGATAGCGATGCAGCACTCCACCAAGTCCGAAGAGGGCCGCCGGAAGGCCCGCTCGAACCAGAAGGTCGACAGCATCGGTCAGCACCGCCGGCAGGGCGATCCCGGCCAGGTTCACCAGGAAGCCTGCGCCGATCCCCAGCACCAGCGCGTTGGACAAGATCGCCCGCAGCGCCTTGCCCGGGAGTGCGCGCGCCGAGGTGCCGCCCGCCCGCGCAATCTCCATCGCGGTGATGCCCAAGGCATAGCAAAAGGGCGCGTGCAGGGCGATGATGGCGTAGTTCGATGTCAGCGCGTCGGCGCCATAGGCCCGCTCGGTGATCGGCAGGCCCAGCAGTAGCGTGTTCGAGAACAGCCCGATAAACCCGATGGCGACGCTTTCTTCCCAGTCGCGCCGGAACAAGAGCCGTGCCCCGGTCAGTCCGGCCAGGAACCCCGCCAACGCCCCGCAGTAGAACGACAGCAGCAGCGGCCCGTCAAAGTCCCGGCCCAGGTCGAGGGTCGCGATCGCCCGGAACAGCAGCAGCGGAATGGCGATGTCCTGGGCAAATTTCATCAGCCCGTCGATGCCGCTGTCGGTCATCCATCCGCGCCAACGGGCCAAGTAGCCGACTCCCACCACGAGGAAGACCGGCAGGATGACCGTGGCCAGGGGCGCCATGTCGCCTCAGTCCTTCAGGGACAGGACCATCCCGTCATGGGCGGGTATGACATTTGCGGGTGTCTCGGCATCCACCGTTGCCCAATCCAGGTCGATGTGCATGTTGGTCAGCACCGCGCGGTCCGGCGCGGCGCGCGCGATCCATTCCAGGCTCTTGGCAAGGTGGGCATGGGTCGGGTGCGGGTCACGGCGCAGCGCGTCGAGGATCCAAAGGTCCAGCCCCTCCAGGTGTGGCCAGGCCGCGTCCGGAATATCGGCGACGTCGGGCAGGTACGCCGCGTTGCCGATACGGAACCCGAGCGCTTCGATTGATCCGTGATCCACCGCGAAGGGTGTGAAGGTGATCGGCCCGCCCGCGCCCTCTATGGTCACGTCGCCGTCAATGGTGTGGAGGTTGCAGATCGGCGGATAGGGCGATCCTTCGGGCTGCACGAAGGCATAGCCGAAACGCGACAACAGCTGCTGGCCGGTATCGCCGTCGGTCCAGACCGGCAGTTGGCGCCGCATGTTGAAGACGATCATGCGCAGGTCGTCCAACCCGTGTACGTGGTCGGCATGCGAATGGGTATACAGCACGGCGTCGAGTTCGCCGATACCCGCGTCCAGCAACTGCTGACGCAGGTCGGGCGAGGTATCGATGAGCACCCGTGTAACGCCGTTCGGCCCCTGCCGCGTGACCAGCAGCGAACAGCGGGTGCGGCGGTTGCGCGGATCGTCGGGATCGCAATCTCCCCAGTGCCCGCCCAGGCGGGGCACGCCCCCCGAAGAGCCGCAGCCCAATATGCGCAGACGTGTTTCACCCATCAGGCGGCTGCCTGCCAACGGGCGGCCTTTGCAAACAGCCGGTCGAAGTTATCCGTCGTTTGCCGGGCGAAATCGTCATAGTCCATGCCGAAAACTTCGGCCCCGACCGCGGCGGTATGCGCGGTGTAGGCCGGTTCGTTGCGGCGTCCGCGATGCGGCGGCGGCGCCAAGTAGGGGCTGTCGGTTTCCACGAGAACCCGGTCCACCGGCGCCGCGGCAAAGATGTCGCGGACCTCTTGCGACTTGGGGAAGGTCGCGATGCCGGACATGGACAGGTAGAACCCCATCTCCAGCGCCGCGCGCGCCAGCTCAGGGCCAGAGGAATAGCAGTGCATGACGCAAGGATAGGCGCCGTTGTCATAGCCCTCGCGCAGTATCGCGGCCATGTCCGTATCCGCGTCGCGGGCATGGATGATCAGGGGCAGCCCGGTCTCGCGCGCCGCGTCGATATGGACGCGCAGGGATTGCCGCTGCGCTTCGGCGCTGTCGGCGGTGTAGTGGTAATCAAGCCCGGTTTCGCCGATGCCGACGAACTTGGCGTGCCGGGCCAGCGCGACAAGGTCATCGACCGCTGCCAGCGGCTCCTCGGCGGCGCTCATCGGGTGGGTGCCGGCGGCGTAGAAGACGGGGTCATGCGCTTCGGCGATGGCGCGGACCCTGGGTTCATGGCGCAGGCGCGTGCAGATGGTGACCATGCGCGCCACGCCTGCCGCCTTTGCCCGTGCGATGACATCGGGCAGTTCGCCCTCGAAATCGGGGAAATCAAGGTGGCAATGGCTATCGACGAGTCGCGCGTGGGTCATTTCACCCCGTCAGGCTGTGGTGGTATTCGCGGTGGTGCTTTGCACCGTCTGCTCGATCCTGAACAGGGTATCTAGAATGAGAAGGGCAGGGTCAAGGTTGACGGCCTTGCCGTGGCGGGTGCGATCCGAGACCTCTTGCGCGAGGTCGGCCCAGGCACGCGCGGCGCTGGCATCGGGGGCGAGGCGGGCCAGCAAGCGGGCCTCCCCGGGGGCGGCCTGGTCGGTTGGGGGTCCCTCCAGCCCGGTCCGCGCGGCCCGCGACAGGAACCGGTCGATCAGGTCCAGCGTCAGCGTGAAGCGGGCATCGCTGCCCCGGCCCGCGCTGGTTTCGGCCAGCTTGATCGCCCTTGGCCGGTCGAACCCGGCGGGCGCGTCAACCAAGCTGACCAGTTCGCCATAGATTGCCAGCCCGTCGAGGTTGACCAGGCGGATCGCCTCGCCCACCGAGCCGCCGGTAAGCGCGGCCAGCGCCGCGGGGGCGTCGGTGTGGCTGTCGGCCTGCGCCAGGGCGTGTCCCATGTCGTCGGGGCTCAGCAAACCGCAGCGCAGCACCCGGCAGCGCGACCGGATCGTCGGCAGCAGCCGAGACGGCTGATGCGCCACCATCAGCACCGTGGCCCCCTCGGGCGGTTCTTCCAGCAGCTTGAGGATTGCGTTGGCGGCGTTCACGTTCATCTCGTCGGCGGCGTCCACGATCACCACCCGCCGACCGCCATCGGCGGCGGACATGCCGAAGAACCCGCGCAGCTTGCGGACCTCCTCGACCGTGATCACGGTCTTGAGCTTTTCGGTCTTTTCTTCCCAGGCCCGCCGCAGCACGAACAGCCGCGGATGCGCGCCCGAGGCCAGAAGCCGCATGTCGGGGTGTTCTGGATCGACATCCAGCCGGTCAGGCTCTGGCGGCGCATCGCCGAACAGCCCGTCCTCTGTCTCCGCGCGGGGTTGCGACAGAAGGAACCCGGCAATCTTCCAGGCCAGCGTCGCCTTTCCCACGCCGCGCGGCCCGGTGATAAGCCACCCCGAGTGCAGCCGCCCGGTGTTGAAACTGTCCAGGAACTCGGCCTCGGCGGCCTGCTGGCCATAGAGGGTGCGAGTCTCGCGCGGGTGCGGTGCGCCCTCGACCTGGTCGGGCAGGGGGCGGTCCTCGGGGGCAGTGGCCATCAGGCCCCCTCGCGCGCGGCCAGCTGCGCGGCGACCTCGGCGGCCACGGCCTGCGCATCCCGGTTCCCGTCGATGACCACGCAGCGATCCGGGTGGTCCCGGGCCAGGTGAAGAAAGCCATGGCGCAGCGTTTCCTGGAAGCCGAGTCCGAATTCCTCGAAACGGTCCTCGCCCGAACCGCGGGCCAGGCCGCGATCCAGCGCGAGGCCGGGGTCCATGTCGATGACAAAGGTCAGGTCAGGTTCGCGCCCGATCATCAGCGCGTGCAGGCGATCCACCGTGGCGCGCAGCGCGCCACGGGTGGCGCCCTGGTAGATGCGGGTGGAATCGGCGAAGCGGTCGCAGATCACGGTCCTGCCCGCGGCCAGCGCGGGCTGGATGGTCTTTTCGAGGTGGTCGCGTCGGGCGGCGGTGAACAGCAGGATCTCGGTCTCGGCCGACCAGCGGTCAGTGTCCCCGGTCAGCAGCAGCCGGCGGATCTCCTCCGCACCGGGGCTGCCGCCCGGTTCGCGGGTCAAAACGGCGTCGGGCAGCCGGTCGGCCAGCAGCCGCGCCTGGGTGGATTTGCCCGAGCCGTCGATGCCTTCGAAGGTGATGAACATGCAGGGCCGCCCGGAAATGCCTTGATCTCAGGCGCCTTCCTCGGGCCCGGTCCCCTCGTTGTCAAGGAACTTGGCCACCAGCACCTCGGCGGCGACCCGCAGCCGCGAGGCGAAGCCGCCGCGCGCCACGTCCTCGTCCGCAACCAGTGGGGCGCGCGTTTCGGGCAGATCGCCAAGCCGGATCACCAGTTCGGCGATTTCGTCGCCCGCGGTGATCGGGGCTTCGACGGGGCCGTTGTAGATGACTTCGGCCTCGATGTCGCGTGATG
>Ga0102931_1000849_pt1 | contig 15105 bp, 13 predicted proteins | sample SalPonR1_C_D1_MG_FD_79282 | JGI IMG/M metagenome (GOLD analysis project Ga0102931, IMG submission 79282) | Salt pond soil microbial communities from South San Francisco under conditions of wetland restoration - Salt Pond MetaG R1_C_D1_MG | ecosystem: Environmental > Aquatic > Marine > Intertidal... | reverse complement strand
TACCCTGGTGAAAGTAGCGTCTGATAACATCAATTTCTTAAGAGAATGATGGACTTAAGGTGGATTACACAATTCTGAAATTAAGACTGAAAATCTTTCGTGCATCGTAACCAAAACGAGCTATCAACTTCCCTCTCGGTCCCGGGATAAATACAACTATTTTTTGCAAGTCAATTGGTTTGCTTAAACAAGAAAATTTTTTACGCTGAAGAGCAGAATGGAAACCGCATAATCAATTCTAAAACACTTTAAGGGGCATAAATTAAATACAAAATCACTCCATTCAGGATTGAGTGTGAAAATGGGACCATTTACCACGTAAAAAGAGATTCTGCAATGCACAAAGCACAAAACAGGCTGGACATGCATACTTCAGTTTATTGACAGTACCAAAACAGTATCGCTGCTTAGAAATATGGTTTGAAGTATAGAACTACTCACGGCAAGTGAATTTCGAAGTTATCACGGATGGAATTATGAAAAAGTACTAATTGCCATAGTCTCAACGTTTTATAAATACGCTCGAAAGAGCGACTCTCTTGATGAATAGTAGGGTATCACATCTGAATGGTGTGATACCTCGTTTTTTACATTTGAGCTGAAAATATTACAGCTTGTTTCTTCTTTAGTTTGCATTCATCAAGATATTTATAAAAGCTGTATTGCAGATCTCTTCTCTGGTTTCATATTCTGTAACCTCTTAAATGCCAATCTTTCTCATTAATTTATTTTAATTCCACTCTTATCAGAATATTTGGTTATTTGCTTTTATAGCTATTGGCAAAACCGGGGTTTTTAAAAAATACGTAGTAAATGAAAGTTGTAATATTAGCGGGGGGATTGGGTACAAGACTGAGTGAGGAGACACAAATCCTTCCTAAACCGATGGTAAAAATCGGGGGTAAACCGATTCTTTGGCATATTATGAAAATTTATTCTCACTATGGTCATAACGATTTTATTATCTGTTGCGGCTACAAGGGGGAGATCATCAAGGAGTATTTTTCGAATTACTTTTTAAACAACAGTGACGTAACATTTGATTTGAGAAATAATCAAATGAGGGTGCATCAAAACAGGTCGGAACCATGGTCAGTTACACTGGTGGACACCGGTCCTGATACAATGACGGGCGGCAGGCTTAAACGGGTTCGCGATTACATTGGTAACGAAACGTTTCACCTTACCTATTGTGATATCATCACAGATGTAAATCTTGATAAGCTTTTATTATATCATAAATCTCAAAACACATTGGCAACTCTGACAGCCGTTCAAAAACCGGGTCGCTTTGGGGCGTTCTTTTTGCATGAGGAACAAAACAGAATTCATAAATTTCATGAAAAATCCGTAAGACATAATGAATGGATAAACTCTGGATATTTTGTACTCGAACCGAAAATCTTCGATTACATAGAGGGAGATCAGACAACATGGGAGCATGAGCCTTTGGATGCCCTCGCCGGAGAAGGTCAATTGAGTGCCTTCAGGCATGGTGGGTTTTTTCAGACGATGGATACTCTGAAAGAAAAAAATCTCATGGAAGAAATTTGGAATTCAGGGAACTGCCCATGGAAAACATGGGATTCTAAAGTTGTCCCTCATCAATAAGATAGAATCTTTTTCTCATTTAACAATTATAGGGTAATTACATATGAGAGTACTTATTACGGGTAGTGATGGATATATCGGATCTGTTCTGTCTCCTCTTTTGATTGACAAGAACCATCAAGTTACCGGGATGGATACGGGATATTTTCGCGATCAAGTTTTATATGGGAATGACAATCTCAATGACATGTCTCCTCCCATTAAAGATTTCAGAAATATTCAGGTTGATGAACTATCAGGTTATGATGTGGTCGTTCACCTTGCAGGACTCTCTAACGATCCCTGGGGACGCCTGAACCCGGAACTTACCTACAAAATCAACCACGGGGAAAGTGTTCTGTTCGCTAAAAAATGTAAAGAGGCGGGCGTTCAAACATTTATATTTTCCTCATCTTGCAGCGTTTATGGAATAGGCGATTCTGAATTAAAAACAGAAGAGTCGGATCCAAACCCTCAAACAGTTTATGCCAAATCTAAAGTGTTGGCTGAAAGAGATATATCGAAATTGGCAAATCATAGCTTCTCGCCCGTATATCTTCGTAATGCAACAGTTTATGGTCCCTCACCAAGAATGCGATTTGATATCGTCTTGAATAATCTGTCCGGATTGGCCTGGACCACCCATAAAATTGAAATGATCAGTGATGGATTACCGTGGCGCCCCCTTGTTCATATTGAAGATGTTTGCGAAGCTTTTCGTTTGGTAATTGAGGCCCCTCGCGAAATGGTACATAACAAGATATTCAATATTGGAGACACCCATGAAAATTACCAGGTGAAGGATATCGCCAATATTGTGGATAACACATTCCCAGACTGTGAAACAACACTCGGACAAAATGCAGACAATCGCAGCTACCGGGTCTCTTTTGATAAGTTTCACCAAGCATTTCCTGAATTTTCCTGCCGCCATAATGTAAAACAAGGTGCAGAAGAGTTGCAGAGTGTATATTCATCCATCGGTATGCAGGCAGATACTTTTTTTGATAAAGCTTACACCCGCCTTGACAAAATTAAATACCTGAGGGATTCGAACCAGATTGACGCAGAACTATATTGGCAACCTTCATGATTTTCAGGGAAACCAAACTGTCCGGTGTTTTCATTATTGAAATGGAACAGATCACAGACCACAGGGGATTTTTTTCCCGGCTCTTTTGCAAGAAAGAATACCATGAGAATGGTGTTCAGTTTGAGCCGGTCCAATCAAATTTCTCGTATAGTAAATACAGGTATACGCTTCGGGGTTTGCATTACCAGGACGCACCTTTTCGGGAAGCGAAATTGGTACGATGTACCCGCGGCTCCATTTTTGATGTAGCCCTTGATTTGCGTAAGGATTCGCCTACATATATGAACTGGATCTCAGTTGAGTTAAATGATGAAAACCAAAGAACACTGTTTGTACCAGAGGGAATAGCTCATGGCTTTATGACTCTTCAACATGGAACAGAAGTTACGTACCACGTTTCCGAGTATTATACACCGGGGGAGGAAAAAGGGATTCGCTGGGATGATCCGGCATTTGATATTAACTGGCCTGCTGATCCCCAAAAAATATCCCAAAAAGATCAGAATTGGCCTGATTTTTCAAATCATTTTTAAAATCTATCTGTTTTTCTTCACGGTTAAATATCATCTTAACTAAGGGATACTTCACGGTTTCCACTCAATCAATATTTATAAATGATCATTGTTGATAACGCTTTAAAAAGACGTGAGCAAGAACATAACCCGGTCAAAGTTGGAATTGTGGGGGCGGGATTCATTGGGCGAGGTGCAACGCTTTCGATTGAAAGGCACACACCGGGCATGACATGTTCAGTTCTCTATAATCGATCAATTTCCAGGGCTAAAAAAGCTTACAAAGAAGCAGGAATTGACTCATTCAAAAGAGCGGAGAATGCACACGAAATCGATCAGATCATTGAAGATGGAGGTTATGCTGTTACTGATAATCCAAGTGCTTTGTGTCAATCCAAGTTGCTTGATGTAATTATTGAAGCAACCGGTGAAGTAGAATTCGGCGCACGGGTCACCATGGAGGCCATCAAAAACAAAAAACATGTGGTATTAATGAACGCCGAACTTGATGCCACCCTCGGGCCTGTATTAAAAACGTATGCTGATCAAATGGGGGTGGTTCTCACGAACGCCGATGGAGATCAACCGGGGGTGATCATGAATCTGCTTCGATTTATTGAGACAATTGGTTATCAACCGGTACTTGCCGGAAATATCAAAGGATTAGAGGATCCATACCGGACTCCAAGAACTCAACAAGGGTTTGCAGAAAAGCATAACCAAAGTCCTAAAATGTGCACTTCCTTTGCCGATGGTACCAAACTCTGCCTGGAGATGGCGATTGTCAGTAATGCAACGGGATTCAAAACAACTCAACGCGGTATGTATGGCCCCAGATGTAACCATGTGAAGGAAGCCCTGGACCTGATGCCACAAGAGGCGATGCTAAACGGTGGAATTGTTGATTACGTACTTGGGGCTGAGCCGGGACCGGGTGTATTTGTGATTGGTTATAACGATGAGCCGATATTGAAGGAATACATGACCTACTTAAAAATGGGTGACGGTCCGTTCTACCTGTTTTACGTTCCCTATCATCTGCCCCACCTGGAAGTTCCTATTTCGGCGGCTCGTGCCGTTTTATTTAATGATGCGGTGATCCGACCGCTTGAGGGACCGGTCTGTGATGTGGTAACCATTGCTAAAAAAGATCTCAAAACCGGTGATGCACTGGATGGCATTGGTGGTTTTACATGCTATGGTACCATTGAAAATTCCGATCTCGCTCGTAAACAGAACCTCCTTCCTATCGGATTGGCCGAAAATTGCATAATGAAAAAAGATATTTCAAGAGATCAGCCGATAACATTTGATGATGTGGAACGTCCTTCAAACAGAATTTCAGACAAGCTTTGGGAGGAACAGATGGATCGATTTTTTTAAGCGAAATTGACACATAAGCATTCTAATTTGTCTACCAATTATGTTCTATGATAATTGATGCTACGGAATTTGAGTTGGGCACCAAAGTGGAAACTGATTTATGCATTATCGGAGCTGGTGTTGCCGGTATTACAATTGCACGAGAATTCAATCGATCTGAAACGGATGTCTTTGTTCTTGAAAGCGGTGGAATGCATCCTTCCCCTGACTCTGAAGCTCTGCATCACACCACTCATCCATCCTATTCTGATTATAAAATCGACACCACCCGAGCTTCAGCTTTTGGAGGCTCCAGCCATCTATGGAGAATTCCTGTTTCTGACGATGAACTGGGAGTTCGTTTGAGATGTCTCGATGCAATCGATTTTAAAAAAAAGAGTTGGGTACCCTACAGCGGATGGCCATTCAGCAAAACTCACCTTGATCTATACTATGAGAAAGCCCACAAGCTATTTAAGATCTGCCCCTATTCTTACGAGTTTGAGGATTGGACGGCACCTGCTCATATCGATTATTTCAATTTTAATGGAGATGAGCTAAACTCAACCATGTTTCAGTTTGCCAAAAGGGATCTTTTCTTCAATAATTACAGACAAGAGATTGAAAACTCCATAAATATTACAGCCGTCTTAAACGCAACCGTTCTGAATATTCATCTTTCTGATAATGCCAGGTTTGTTACATCATTAACAGTTGAGACATCCGGTGGAAAACGATTTTCAGTAGAAGCAAAGAAGTTTATCCTGGCTGCCGGTGGACTTGAAAATGCTCGATTGCTCCTTTTATCAAATGACAAGATGAAATCTGGCCTTGGTAATCAACATGATCTAGTTGGACGATTTTTTATGGAACATCCGCATCTTTGGGAGAATGTTGCGACATTTCATCCGTCTGACCCTAAGTCGTTTAACAGATCGAATATAGATGGTACTTATCGTCACAACGGGATACCTGTTGAACGGTATTTAACAATTTCGGATGAACTGGTGGAAAAATATCAGTTATTAAACATTGTAGTTGGAATTCGCGGAAAATCCTCCCCTACCTATCTCCGGGCTAAAGAAGCGATAGATTTTGTTAGAAAGCCAAGATCAAAAAATGAGTATTTGCTTCAGAATCTCATACGCAAATCAATTATAATTCTGCAAAATATAGATGTTATAGGATATTCTGTACTACAGAGATATTTAGACGGGAATGTTGAAAAATGGGATCACTACCCTGTTGAATATTCAGGTGTACAACTCAATATTATGTCGGAACAGCAGCCAAATCCAAACAGCCGAATCACATTGGATAAAAAACATGACAAATTTGGTCTGAATAAGATAAAGCTAGATTGGAGGTTGCAAAATTCCGACATCAAGAGCATTCGAGAATCTTTAGAAATCATTGATAAAATATTGCGCAACAATAATTTTGGATATTTAAGAATTAATATGAATGATGATTTTCCTCTTGATAAAATTCGAGGAGGATATCATCATATGGGTACGACAAGAATGCATTCAGATCCAAAACGTGGCGTTGTAAATGAACATTGCAAGGTTCACGGGGTTGAGAACTTCTTTGTTGCAGGATCATCGGTATTTCCAACTTCCGGGTGTGCCAATCCTACACTTACAATTGCTGCCCTCTCACTAAAACTTGCCGATTTTCTTAAAAACAATAGAATAGTTTAAATAATGGATGAGCCACTGGTCAGCGTTTTGACACCCGTATACAATGGCGAAGAGTTTCTTAGGCAATGCATTGAAAGTGTCCTCAAACAAAATTACGAGAATTGGGAATATATTATTGTAAATAACTGCAGTACCGACCGAAGCCTTGAAATTGCACAAAAGTATGCCGGAAAAGAGCCGCGTATAAAAATTCACAATAACAAGACGCATATCGGTCATCTGGAGAATGGTAATCTTGCCTTTCAAAAAATATCGTCCGACAGTATGTATTGCAAAATGGTTCATGCGGATGATTGGTTGTTTCCTGATTGCATTTCCAAAATGGTTGAAATCGCAGAAAAATACCCAACAGTCGGTATTGTTAGTTCCTACAGGTTAGACAATAAGGAGGTCAATTTAGATGGCCTGCCCTATCCAAGTCACTGTGTTTCGGGAAGAGAGATTGGTAAACGTTTTTTGATGAACAGAGAATTTTATTTTGGTTCTCCTTCATCCACTATGTTCCGGTCAAGCCTGGTGCGTAAACGAGACAGCATTTACAACCAGACAAATATTCACTCCGATGTTACAGCCTGTCTTGATATGCTGAAGGAATCGGATTTTGGATTTGTACACCAGGTCTTAACATTTACTCGTCGACATGATCTATCCATTACCTCAAAAATGATTGTCAACAAATCGACTGACATGATTTCAAGGTTTATTGAGCTGCTTGATTATGGTCCTTATTATTTAAGTGACAACGAGCTGGAGACAAGATTACGGGAGACTGAAAAGCTGTTTTACATACGCCTGGCAAGGATCATCTACCTGTCTGATGAAAGAAATATTATTACAAAATACAGGGCAGAACTTGCTGCATTAGAGGTACAGTTTAAATACGGGAAACTGGTAAAATCGTTGATAATCGAATTTTTCAAGATTCCAATTAAAAACCTTTTTAGGCTGAAGATCTCATACTGACATTATCATGTCACAATGGAGATAAATATTTAAAGACATTTTTTAAGTTTTTGCCAATTCAAGGTTCCTGTTTATAATTATCAATATTACTTTACAAGAGTAGATGAAAAATAACTATTCGACATCCTGCAAAGATCAAACTTCTTTTTTCCGCATTGATTGCTTATCATTATTAATATGAAAATTTTTTAATATTTGGATTTCGAATTCTCACTAAACGTTGGATGGGATGAAAAACAAACTAACTATTCTATTTTTGGCTTTTTCAGTCATAGCTTTAACATTTCTTTCAAGTTGTGAGGAGATGTACGAGCCAATAGCAGTAACCGGTCGTGTTATCGACACCAATACAGAAAGCCCGGTTGCCAATGCAACAGTTTCAATCGTATTGCCGGAAGACCTGGCCATGCAAACAATCAGTAACAGCAGCGGTGAGTTCGTTTTTGAAGAAGTTGCCGTTGACAGCGTAATTGATTTAACCCTGGAAGCTCAAAAAGAGGGGTTTTCATCAGGTTCAATAACGACTTTAGCGGCACCCGAACGCGAGCTGAGCGTCCCCGATATCAGAATTCGAAACCAACAGACGGGTGGCGATGATGAAGTGACAGGAGAAACCGGTGGTGCGGCAAATATTGAACTGGTTAATCTTGAATCTCAATCCATTAGAATCGATGAAACCGGTGGTGCCGGTAACAGTGCTTTTACCTTTGTAGTACTTGATTCTACAGGACGAGCAATCAATTCACAAAATGCCGTGGATGTACGTTTTCGCATAACAGAGGGACCCAAAGGGGGTGAAACCATTACGCCTGAGGTTGTGAGAACAAACGCAAATGGCGAGGTTACTTCAAATATTTTTGCAGGAAATGTAGCCGGTAATCTTAAGATTGAAGCACTGATCGAAAGAACCGATATTGGATTAACAATCCGCTCTAAACCCATTCTACTTACAATTCACGGTGGGTTCCCGGACTTGGCACATTTCAGTATAGCTGCTGATATTTACAATTTTGAAGCATATACAATTAATGGAAACAGGGACGAAATTACTGTGATTGTGGGTGATAAATATTCCAACCCTGTTAAAGAAGGAACACCTGTCTATTTTAATACTACACACGGAGTGATCCAGGGGTCAGGGGTTACAAATGCTGATGGAGAAGTAACTGTGGATCTAATTTCAGGCGACCCGCGGCCACCTGCTGAGAATGCGATATCCACGATTCGTGCATACACTTTTGACGAGAATGATATCGAAATAACACGTGAAATCCCTGTCTTATTCTCCGGCCCACCAGCTTCAAACAGAATCCAGGTAACGCCTTCCACTTTTGATATTGGCCCGGGTGGCAGTCAAACCTTTACAATGACTGTTACCGACATTAATGGAAATCCGCTACCGTACAATACTCAAATTTCCGTTTCTCCCTCCGATGGTATGACGCTGGATGGCGAAGTCGACATAACGGTTCCGAATACCCTATCGCCAGGTCCCGGGGTCACAGAATTCACATTCTCAGCCCAGGATTCTGACGATGAAAGTAATGAATCGCAAAATGTGAGTATTCTCATTGAAGTTGAAACTCCCGGTGGATACAGGGCTACGAAAACAATCTCCGGAACCAAAGCAAAATCAGCTTTTAATTAACCCTTATCTTTCCAATTAGACTGTCGGTTTTTAAAGGAACCGGCAGTTAAAAATATTTCGGATTTTCTACTCTTTTTACACGATTTTTTATTCATTCTTGATTTGAAAGTGTTATCTTTTAATGAAAGAGAATTATCAACTAACTAATCAAGAGCTATGAAATATTTATCTTCAGATGAGGCTCTGCAGTGTGTTAATAAAGGTGATAACATTTTTGTCCAAACTGCAGCAGCTGCTCCTCAACAACTTGTAAAATCTCTAACAAATCGTCACTCGGAACTGAGTGATATCACAATTTATCATCTACATACCGAAGGTGTTGCACCCTATGTAAATCCCGAATACAAAGATACGTTTAAGACAAAAGCATTCTTTGTTGGAAAAAATGTTCGACACGCCCTTGAAACCGGTGAAGCTGACTATATACCAGTATTTCTAAGTGAAATTCCCCACTTATTTAATCGTGGAACTATTAAGCTGAATGTGGCACTGGTGAATGTGAGTCCTCCCGATAGACACGGATATTGCTCTCTTGGAGTATCAGTTGACGCGAGCCGTGCTGCTGTTATTAATGCTGATACGGTCATCGCTCAAATAAATCCAAAAATGCCACGTACCCATGGAGACGGTATTATTCACAGCAGACGTTTCGATTTTGCCGTAGAAGTAGATGACCCGCTTCCTGAAGCCCCACCGATGGAGCTGTCGGAAGCTGAACTTTCAATTGGTAAAAACTGTGCCAGCCTGATCGAAGACGGGGCAACCATGCAGATGGGAATCGGGAACATACCGGATGCCGTATTAGCCTCACTCAAGAATCACAAAAATTTGGGCGTGCATACTGAAATGTTTTCCGACGGTTTGATTGACCTGCTTGAGACAGGGGTTGTAAATAATTCGGAGAAACGAATCCACCCGAATCGGACGGTCGCTTCATTTCTGTTTGGAACTCAAAAACTATATAATTTTGTAGATGATAATCCAAACATAGCGATGCTGGATTGCGCTTATGTGAACGATACAGCCGTGATTCGCAGAAATCCCAACGTGGTGGCAATCAACAGTGCAATTGAAGTAGATTTAACCGGACAGGTTTGTGCTGATTCAATCGGCACCCGGCAGTACTCAGGTGTGGGCGGCCAAATGGATTTTATCCGCGGAGCTTCCCTGTCACCCGGCGGTAAACCGATTATCGCCCTGCCCTCCTCCACAAGGCGAGGTCAATCCAGGATTGTACCATTTCTAAAGCAAGGAGCCGGTGTAGTAACTACCCGGGCTCACGTGCATTATGTTGTAACAGAATACGGCGTAGCCGACCTCTACAGCAAGTCCCTGAGAGAACGGGCAAAAGCTTTGATCGAAATTTCACATCCTGACTCTAGGGAAGAACTGGAAAAAGCTGCTTACGAACGGTTTAATACTTTGTGATAAAGCATGCTTTTTTTCAAGTATAACCATCACATTTAAACCAACACGGGAAGCCGGTGTTTATAAACATCGGCTTTTTTTATCCAAACAAATCGATGGATGTTTGCCTGATTTAAACTGAATGTTTGTATATTCAGACAGGATTTATTGTTTTACAGGTTAAATCCTTATCATCTTCTGAATCATTAATTACACTTGGATCTATACTCAGATATGGAACAATCGTCATCGCCAAAAAAGATCTCTCATTCAGACAAAGAAGTATCATCACTAATCAGTAAACTGGATGATATAAATCTGGAATCATCCTATTATTTGATGCTCGTGGCCGGCCCCAATAAGTCAGCCAGGAATAATGTACTGTCTCGGGTAGAGAAGAAGATCGGTTCATTTAAAGAGATTGATCTCCGGGATGTGATCATGCTAAATGAAGATGCTTGCTATAAAAAAATTGATGAGTTATTCAGCCAGATTGGCGAAACAGAGAAAAATCTTCACTTCATACATGGAGATGCACTGGCCGGCGAATACACCGGTTTCACCTACTCCAGTACGCGATATGCCACACCTCAGGAAAAATACCTGCTCAAAAAGATAAAAAGCAGTGAAATGTTTGTGATCATTGAGCTTGAGGATGTAGAAAATATTGATAAAACTCTCGAGCGCTATTCACAAACAGCGATTCTATGCAACAAACCCTCATCTGCAATGGGTAAATTCCTGTGGAAATTAAAGCAGATAAAAGTTCACGGACATACTTTTTCCAACAAACGGCCTAAGACAGCATAAAAGACTGTTTAAAGTTTTTTATTCAAGGTTTAAGGTGAAACTTAAACTTTAATCACCAGACCTTGGACTAAACCGTTACTTTCCCCTCTTGACGAGGATCTAAATCGTACAGCGATGAAACGGTAGCCTGGATTGTCTTGTACCATTCATTTCCATACTTGTCGTTGATCACATAATAATCAGCAAAGTCGGGCTTGCGAATCTTCATCTTCCATTCCTGGTTTTTCGCTTTAAATACAGGATCGATGTGCAACAACTGGTGGTAGAGCAACATTTTTTTAGTGTCATCATCCAGCATATCCCATAACTCGCCGGATACTTCAACCAGGTAATCATTCCCCGAGTAGTGTTTTACCTCTCGGGTAGCTTTTACACATTTTGCAGCTCTCTGTTTTGAAATGTTTGGATAGACTAACAAGAAACCAATTTGAGCCGGGCCAATATCAATTTGATGAGTTTCAAGAACTTCCGAAGCCAATTTCTCCATCTCGGGGGCTTCCATTAACTCTTTACCACTTAATTTGATCTCTCCTTTGGGGTCTAAATAGTCGTTTTGAGCCATATAATTCGTTTGTAGATTTTTTTGATTTAAAATTTTCAAGAAGGCGAAAAGATACAAAAGATATGGTTGAATGCATCCTTCCTTACAGTACTTTTTAACAGAAATAATTCGCTGACATTCAAATTTTTTGCCCTTAGTTTCATTCGACTCAACCCCCATAATTCAGCAACCCCGCAAGACTTGGCAGCTGAAATAGGAAGCCATCATTTCATTTCATGCCAAATAATCCTATCATTCAAAAAGAAGGATAACAATTTTAATATGAATTGCTATGAAAAAGAGCCTGCTGGGTAGTTTAATCGGGATTAGTATTATTCTTAGTCTTGAGTCGCTTTCGAGAGTGATCATTTCACTGTACGAAAATGAAGATATTCTCATGTTTTCATACAGCCTTTATTCAGGTTTTTGGCCGATGTTGCTTGTGGTTATCGCTGCATTCAGTACCTTCTTTGGTGCTATGTTCGCTCTCACCTATGGCCGCGAAAAACAAGTTTTCTCTCTTATACTTTTCGTCATTTTTGCCGGACTCTACAGGTATGGTCAGATCACTCTTCTTGATGATACCGAAGGATTGCTTTACCCGGTTGTTGTTCTTGTATTATCGTTGTTAAGTATATTTTTAGCGTGGAAGCTTGTCCGCCCATCAAAAGCTAAAAAGGATCAAGATAGTTCAGGCACGCCCCCTACCCCTAAGAAGCATCATCACCATCCCGTTGACGGCGATCAGCAGCATAGTCAACAGCAGTGACATCTACACCTCTCCACTCAGCTATCTGTTCGGCCATTTGAGTCCGAACTACTTGCATGAGCAATGTAGAATCTCCTTTTTCATAATCATCAGTTGAAATCGGGTCCAATATTTTCAACTTCACGTGAACATCTTTTTCAAAAACCCACGATTTTTTTGGCAAACAGCCCTGGGTACCGTCCAACACAAGTGGCAGGATCGGTTTCTTTTCGCGAATAGCAAGGTCAAAAGCACCACTGGCAAACCTGGTTAAATTTCCTGTTCTGGATCGGGTGCCTTCAGGGAAAAACATCACAGAGGTATTCCGGTCGAGGTAATATTTACATCTCTTGAATACCATTAAAGCCTGTTTTTTTGACCCTCGTGATACCGGGATATCACCCGCAAGCTTCATCATCCAGCCAACAATGGGAATCTCAAATAGTTCTTTCTTGGCTACCCATTTCATCTCCCAGGGCAGGTTGGATATTACAGGAATGTCGGCATTCGACATATGATTACTTACAATTATATAGGGATGGCGGTCATCAACCTTTGTATCTCCCTCAATAGATATTTTCCAGTTTGGATTCACCCGAGAAATCAATAATCCCAGCCTGCGAAACATGCGCCCCGTTTTATATCGGGCGGAATCACGGTCAAACAGCCGCACAACTGTAAGCAGCGGGAGCCAGAAGATCACCAATAAACCCACTGTTACCCATATGATGATTGATGCAATGTGCTGCATTTCAAAATCAGTTACTTCTGATTTTCGGTATAAAGCTTTTTATGATCCCCCAAACACCTTTTGCCGGCTTACGGGATCTTTTATTTCGATCCACAGCTTTCTCAATTACAGGTGGCAAATTGATCTCTTTTTTATCTTCACGTGTTTTCTTAAAACGGTTTTGTGTTTTTTTTCCGTTGTCTTGTTTTTTCTGAGGAGAAGTATCCCGGGGTGATCTTTTTTGTGGGCGGCCAGATTGATTTTGAGAACTCTTCTGATTTTGCTGTTGTTTCGGCTTCTTCTTCAAATCAGATTCTTGCGGTTTTTTTGATTCATCCGGTTGTTTTGAATCTTTTTCCTGCTTCTCTGCTTTTTGAGGACTCGATTTTCTTTCAGATGATTGTTCATCCTTCTTTCCGCCTCTTGTGGGCCGGGGAGGAAGATTTTCTCTTTTCTTTCTGTCGGAAGAAGACCGAGTATCTGAATCTTTCGATTTCTCCTTTTTTTTCTGGGTCTGTTTGGGTGACTGAAAGTGCTTATCCCAGGAAAAATCGTTTGGATTCTTAAAATCGCTCGGAACATTCAATTTCTTAATTGAATTCTCTTTGATTTTATCGATATCGCGGAAGGTTCTTTGATCCCGCTTTGTAATAAATGTGATGGCAATTCCGGATTTATCATACCGGGCTGTCCGTCCTATTCTGTGTACATAATCATCTGTATTATTCGGCACGTCATAGTTGATAATAATGGATACTTCCTTGATATCAATTCCGCGTGCTAATACATCTGTAGCTACAATAATGGGTACTTGCTTATTCTTGAAAGCAGCTAACGCCTTATTTCGCTCGTCCTGTGAGCGATCTCCATGAATACTGGCCGCCTTCATCCCCTCATTTTTCAAGAGTCTTTGCAGTTCATCAGTACCTTTTTTAGTGGATGTAAAGATGATACACGACTCCCACTCTAACTGATCGAATATTCCCTTTACCAATGGAATTTTTTGATGGCTCTTTAGGAAATAGCCCCTCTGTTCTACATTGGCAGATGGCTTGGCACGCTCGATTTCCACTGTTTGCGGACTCTGCATGATTGAGGACGCAAGCCGCTCAATTTCACCCGGCATTGTTGCCGAAAACAGAAGCGTTTGCCGATTCTCCGGCAGCCAACTTATGATTTTTTTCATATCTGGAAGGAACCCCATATCCAGCATCCTGTCGGCTTCATCCAATACGAGATACTCAAGATTCGAAAAATCGATATTTACAACTTTATTCTGATCGATAAGCCGGCCGGGTGTTGCCACAATAATATCTACCCCGGCTTTTAAAGCTTTGGCCTGAATGGAGAAATCACTCCCGCCAATTACAGTTGCTGATGTAATGCCCGCATGATAACCGATTGCAAAAATCTGCTCGTCGATCTGTTTAGCCAACTCTCTGGTGGGACTTAAGATCAAAGCTTTTACTCCTTTCCTCTCACTTCGAAGTACCCGCTCCATAATGGGTATAACAAATGCACCGGTTTTACCGGTACCGGTTTGAGCAATTCCGATAACGTCTTTTCCATCCGTTATGAGAGGAATAGATTTTTCCTGGATGGCTGTAGGTTCTTCGAATCTCAGGTCTCTCAGTCCTGCTAAAAGAGATTCGGATAAATTAAATTCAGTAAACTTCAAATGGTTTAGTTTCTATAAATGTGAATAATTCAATTCTATAACCCTACAATATAAGTAAGTTCAGGCCAATATTTTATCAATTCTGTTAAAACAGCTTGTCTTTTCAATAGGTTGAAAAAAGTTTACCTTAAGGCACCACTAATTCAAAAAAAACTTATCACACTACTGTATGAAACATCTATATTTAGCGGCTATAATTTTAATTAGCTCAATGGTTCTGTTTTCAGCTTGTAATAGTTATGAACAGAGAGCATCTGAAGATCTGTCAACAAAAATAGACTCATTGAGTTATAGCTTTGGATATCTCCAGGGTTCCAGTT
>Ga0102931_1000847_pt1 | contig 15108 bp, 14 predicted proteins | sample SalPonR1_C_D1_MG_FD_79282 | JGI IMG/M metagenome (GOLD analysis project Ga0102931, IMG submission 79282) | Salt pond soil microbial communities from South San Francisco under conditions of wetland restoration - Salt Pond MetaG R1_C_D1_MG | ecosystem: Environmental > Aquatic > Marine > Intertidal... | reverse complement strand
TGATCTTCGACGACACGGTGGCGCGAAACATCGGCTTCGGCCGCCTCGGCGCGAGCCGGGAGGCGATCGAGGCGGCGGCGCGCGAGGCGCGGGCGCACGACTTCGTCGCCGCGCTGCCCGAGGGCTACGACACGCGCTGCGGCGAGCGGGGCGGGCGCTTCTCGGGCGGCGAGCGCCAGCGGCTGACCATCGCGCGGGCCATGCTGCGCGACGCGCCGATCCTGCTGCTGGACGAGCCCACGAGCGCGCTCGACGCGGAATCCGAGGCCGCGGTGCGCGCCGCGCTCGACCGGCTCTCGGCGGGGCGCACGGTGCTGGTGATCGCGCATCGCCTCTCGACGATCCGCGACGCCGACCTCATCGTGGTGATGGAGGCCGGCCGCGTCGCGGAGACCGGCCGGCATGACGCGCTGGTGGCGAAGGGCGGGCTCTACGCCGAGCTGCACCGCCTCCAGTTCCGCGAGGGAGCCGAGACGCCGTGAGCGACGCCCCCGCCTCCCCGCCGCCCGGCGGCGACGGCCGCGCGCTGGAGCGGCTGATCGAGCTGATGGCCCGGCTGCCGGGGCTCGGGCCGCGCTCGGCCCGGCGCGCGGCGCTGCATCTCGTCAGGAAGCGCGACCTGCTGCTGCGTCCGTTGGCCGAGGCGCTGGCGGAGGTGGCGCGCGAGGTGCGGCCCTGCGCGGTCTGCGGCAACCTCGGGACCGGGGGGCGCTGCGCCGTCTGCGCCGATCCGAAGCGCGATCCCTCGACGATCTGCGTCGTGCAGGACGTCGGCGATCTCTGGGCGATGGAGCGGGGCGGGGCGTTCCGCGGGCGCTACCACGTCCTCGGCGGGCTCCTCTCGGCGCTCGACGGCATCGGGCCGGAGACGCTGGGCCTGCCGCGCCTGGCGGCGCGCGTGGCGGAGGAGGGCGTGCGGGAGGTGATCCTCGCCCTGCCCGCCACCGTCGACGGCCAGACCACGGCCCATTACGTCGCGGACGCGATGCCGGAGGGCGTCGCCGTCACCTCGCTGGCGCAGGGCGTGCCGATCGGGGGCGAGCTCGACTATCTCGACGACGGCACCATCGACGCCGCGCTGCGCCGGCGCGGGGCGCTCTAGCTCCGGGCCGCCACCCGGTCGAGGAAGGCGGCGAGCTGGGCGGCGCGGAGCAGCGCGAAGGCTTCCGGCGCGCCGCGAGGACCCGGCGCGCGGCGCGACAGGGCCGCGAGGCGCCGCTCCATCAGCGGGACGTCGACGATCTCCCGGAACATCGGATGCGCCGCGGCGGCGGCGCGGAGGCGCGGCCCTTGCGCGAGCGCGGCGTCGCGGTGCAGGCGCGGAAGATCGGGCTCGAACAGCGACTTGTCGCGCCTGAGCCGCACCGCCTCCGGCGCGCCGAGCCGGGCGAGGAGGCGGCGCATCACGCCGCGGTCCAGCCCCTCGTGGATCCTGAGGCGAGGCGGCGCGGCCATCACGGCGGCGAGCAGGCGCGTGTCCATCAGAGGGCGCGCCGCCGGCGCGGCGACGTGCCCGCCGGCGCCGTCCGGGAGCAGCCGGTCGGGCGCGACCCAGGCGAGCGCGGGATGCAGCAGCTGGCGCTCCTCCTCCGCCAGCCGCCGGGGCGCCATGTTCCAGGGCCCCTGCCCGGCGGCGCCGAAGGCCGGCGCGCGGGCGCGCGACCGGGCCGGATGCAGGCGGCGGGCGTCGTCGTTCTCCCAGCGGTCGAAGCGGGCGAGCCAGCCGAAGCCCGGCAGCCGCCGCGTCACCTCGCGGAAGAGAATGCCGCGCGGGCGTCCGCCATGGGCGCGCCGCATGCGCCAGGCCTCGGCCAGCAGGGCCGGGTCGGCGGTGGCCAGCGCCTCGGCCAGCAGCGAGCGGGCCTGCAGCGAGACCACGAGATCGCCGCCGACGCCGCTGAGCGCGCCGTCGCGCCGGTCCGCCTGCATCCGGCGCATCAGGGCGAGGGTCTTGAACTCGACGAGGTCGAAGCAGGGCAGCGCCTGGCCGCGCCAGAAGCTCGTCCCGCCGTCGAGGGGGTCGAGCCCCTCCGAGCCGACGTCGTGGCGCACCAGATCCGGCAGCGCGGCGAAGACGGCGGCCTGCGGCGCGCGCTCCTCCGCCCCCGGTCCCGAGGGCGAGACGGAGACGTAGGCGGCGCGGCGGCGGCCGGGCTCGATCTCCGCGAGCAGGGTCGCGATCAGCGTACTGTCGAGCCCGCCCGAGAGCATGGTCGCCGGATCGGGGCCGAGCCGTGCGGCGGCCCCGCGGAGGGCGGCGCGGGCGCGGGCCTCGATGGCGTCCATCGACTCGGCCTCGTCCAGCCCGACCAGCGCGGGGTCCGGCCCGGGCCGCCACCAGATGCGGGTCTCGGCGCCGCCCGGCCCGATCTCGAGCGACGCCCCCGGGCGAACGGCGTCGAGGCCGGGCCAGAGCGAGCCCGCCGCCGGCAGGCGCAGCGTGTCGCCGAAGGCGGCGAGGCGGTCGGCGTCGGGCTCCGCCGGCGCGAAGGGCAGCGCGAGCAGCGCCTGCGGCTCGGTCGAGACCGCGGTGACGCCTTCGGGCGAGCGCAGGGTCCAGATCGGGACCGCACCGAAGGCGTCGCGCAGCAACGTCAGGCGCGGCGCGCCGGCGACGAGGGCGAGATGCAGCAGCGTGAAATCGCCCTCGATCGGCGCGAGGGGGGCGGGCTCGGCGAAGCGGCCCGCGTCGAGCGCCGCCGCGAGCCGGTCGATCTCCTCGGCCGGGGTCTCGCCCGGCGGCCCGTCGTAGAGTCGCGCGCGGCCGGTCGCGAGCCCGCCGCCGGGGCGCGGGCGGATCGGCGCCTCGCCGTGCACCGCGAGGCGGAGGCAGCGGGCGAGCGCCGGGTCCGCCGGCACGCCCGCGACCCGCGCGAGGCCGGGCGCCGCGGCGGCGGCGTCGAGCGCGGCGAAGACGCGGTCCAGCGGCTCGGCGCGCCCCTCGGGATCGAAGGCCGCGACGAGGCGCGGCGGCGGGGCGAAGGGCATCCGCGCGGCCGCCTCAGGCGCCGGAATCGCGCTCGACCAGTCCGCCCTCGACCAGCGCGTCGATCATCGGCGCGACGTCGGCCGCGATGCGCGCGGGCTCGGCGTCGTAGTCGTCGGCGAGGGCGGCGACGAGCGCGCCGAAGGTGACGGGGCGCGCGAGCCGGCTCCAGACGTCGGCGGCGATCGGGTCGAGGCCGAAATAGTCCTCCGCCTCGGGTCCCAGCAGGACCACCTCGCGCTCGCTGATGCGGGCCTCCGTCACGCCGTCGCGGCGCCGGAGCGTCGCCTCTCCGTTCATGGCTCGCTCCCTTGCAGTTCGGCGCGCGCCGCGCCGGTCTCGACCGCCTCGCGCACGAGCGCCGTCGTCCCGTCCATGGCCGACCATCGCCGCGGACGGCCGAGGACGAAGGCCGGCGCCGCCGAAAGGATGCGCGCGAGACGGCCGAGATAGACGCCCTCGAGACCGAGGGGAAGAACGAATTCGGGGCGCAGCACCGCCGCGCGCAGACGCCCGAGGGCCGCCATCGGCGCCAGGGGCGTGAGGCGCGGGCGCGCCGAGGCGGGGTGGACCCATTCGAGGAACAGCACCGCCCGGAGCGGCGCGGGCCAGGTCAGCGGCGCCCCGGCCGGCAGCGCCACGACCGCCTTTCCGACCCCCCGCCCGCCGCCGAGCAGGGTCTCCGCCGACCGGCCTGCCGAGGCGCCGTCCGCGAAGAGTCTGACGGTGGCGAGGCCCTGCGGCAGAGCCGGAACCGGGCCGTCCTCGATCACCGCGACGTCGTCGCCGGCGGCGCGCCAACCCTCCGCCGCGAGGGCGCGCGCGAGGGAGGACTTGCCCTGCCCCGCCGCGCCGACGATCAGCGCCGCCCCGGATTCCGAGGCAAGCGCCGCGGCGTGCAGCGGCATGGCGCGGCGCTGGTGCAGGATCGCGGCGGGGGGGCCGTAGGCGGCCTCGAGGCCGGTGCGCGCGGCGCTCCAGTCCTCGGGCGCGTCGATCAGGACGCGGCGGCCGTCCTCGACCAGCGCGCGGAGACCGTCGCGCAGATACCAGGCCGAGCCGTCCTCGCAGAGCCGCCAGAAGGGGCCGACGACGCGGCCGGGCCGGGCCGCCGGCAGGGGGCCGAGCGCGATCTCCACGTCGGCCGGGGCGTCCGGCGGCGCCGGCGCGGCGCCGGGCAGCGGCAGCGCCCCCGCCCAGATCAGGCCGTAGGCGGCGCTGCGGAAGGCCTCGCCGCCCGTCATCGCCGCATCTCCGCTCCCGCCCCTTGCCACGCCGACGGGCTCTCGCATACTCCGCGCCGAAGCCGCAAGCCGCCGAGGAGCCGCCCCCTGAACCCGCGTCCCTGGATCCGCGGCCTGCCCGCCTGTCACGGCGCGACGCCCGAGATCGCGCCGACCCGGATCCGGGCGGCGGCGGCCTTCGGCGGGGTCGCCGTCGGACCCCTGCGCCGCGTGCTGCTGCTGGACTGCGGCACCGGCCACGGGCTCGCGCTGCTGGCGGCGGCGACGGCGGGCGCCGAGGTCGAGGTCTGGGGCGCGACGGCCTTCGCCGAGGAGGCGGCGGCCGCGCGCGCCCTCGCCGCGGAGGCGGATCTCGAGCTGCGGGTGCTCGAGGCGGCGCCGGATCGGCTGGCGGCCCGCGCGGACCTGCCGGATTTCGATCTGGTGGCGGCGCCGTCCGGGTGGACCCGCCTTTCGGGCGCGGAGCGGGGGGGCGTGGTGGCGTTGCTCACGCGCCGGCTGGCCCCCGGCGGCGCGTTCCTTCTGACGCGCGAGACGCTGCCCGGCGCGATGGAGCGGGTGCTGCTGCGCCGGGTGCTGCGTCACGCGCTCGAGGTCGCGGGCGAGGCGGGCACGGCCTCGGAGCGCGTCGCGGCGGCGCTCGCGCTTGCGGGACGGCTTCTGCCGCAAAGTCATCTGCTGGTGCGTCTCCTCGTGAACTGGGAGGCTGCGCTCGCCTGGCTCGCGTCGATGCCGCCCGAGGTGGCGCTGCGCGAGTGGTTCGGGCCGGAGGGGCCGGCCTGGACCGCCGCGGAGACGGCGGCGGCGCTGGCGCCCGCAGGGCTCGCGGCCGGCGTGCCGGCCGACCCGTTCGCCGCCCCGGCCGATCTGACCCTCGCGCCGGAGCAACGCGCGCTGATCGAGGCGGCCCGGGACCCGTCCTCGGCCGCCGAGACCGCCGCCATGCTGCTCGGCGACGACCGCCGCAGCGAGCTTTTCGTCAAGCCCGGCGGCGCGGCGGTCGCGCTCGAGAGCCTGCGCTTCGCGCGCACCGCGGAGCCTTGGCGCGAGCCGCTGCGCCCCGCCGGCTTCGGAGAGCGCGCCGCGCTCGACGCCGCCGCGCACGCGCCGGCCTTCGAGGCTTTGGAGGCGGCGCCGGCGCCGAGCGTCGCCGAGATCGCGGCCCGCGGCGGCGCGGGCGTCGTCGAAACCGCGGAGCGCCTTCGGGCGTTGGCCGGAGCCGGCCTCGCGGCGCCGGCGCTCGAGGCCGCGCCGGGCGCGGCGGCGCGCGCCGCCTCGGCTCGGCTGAACCGTCTGCTGCTGGCGCGGGGCCCGATCGAGGCCCTGGCGGCGCCGCGGCTCGGCGGCGCGGCCCCGCTCGGCGACGCGACGCGCCGCGCGCTCGCCGAGGGCGGCGGCGAGGCGGCGCGCGCGGCCCTCGCCCGGCTCGGGGGCCTTTGAGGATTCCTCAGTTCACGCGGCGATCGGGCTTGGCAGCGCGTCCCGGTTTGGATAGCTTACGCGTGACGAGTGGTTGTGTTCCGAGAGGACCTGCGATGAGCAAGCTTGCGTGGACGAAACCGACGGTGACGAAGCTGCCGGTGAAGGCGGTGACAAAGGGCCTGCCGGGCGAGGGCACCGAGCCCTTCATCAACGGCCAGGTCAGCTGATCCGACGCCCGGAGCGCGCGTCGCCCCCGGGCCGGAGGAGCGCGGCCGCAGAGTGACGGTCGGGCCTGCCGATCCGATTCCGATCTTCCTGTTGCGGCGGCCGCGCACGGTGGCCGTCGCCTTCGTGTTTCTGGTTCGTGCCGCATGGATGCACCGGTCGCTCGGGGCGGCGGAGCTTCTTGCGCGTCTGCAGTCCGCTTCCTCCGCGACCGCCCCCCTGCCGGCCGAACGGCGGCGGGAGATCTCGCGGGCGCTGGCCGGGCTTTCCCGCCGGATGCCTTGGCGTTCCGACTGCCTGATCCAGGCGCTCGCGGCGCGGCTTTGGCTCGACGCCCTCGGGGCGCCCAGCGTGCTGCGCCTCGGCGCGTGGCGCGAGGGCGATGCGGTGGCCGCTCACGCATGGCTGCTCAGCGGCGGCGAGGTGGTGACGGGCGGGAGACTCGATCCGAAGATCGCCCGGTTCGCGTCATCTGCCGCGGGTCCGGACGCGGCCCGTGAGGGGAAGGGGCCGGACCCGGCCCCTGAGGGCGAGGGGCCGGACCCGGACCGCGAGGTGGCGGAACCGGATCCGGCGCCGAAGGGGCCCTGACGTCAGGCCTTGCCGCGATAGATCTCGACCAGCTTGGCCAGCATCTCCAGCGCCTCCTCGCGCGGGCGCTGGAAGGTGTTGCGCCCGATGATCGAGCCGTTGCCGCCGCCGTCGCGGATCGCGCGGGCGTCGTCGTAGACCGAGCTCTCGCCTTTCTTGGCGCCGCCCGAGAACACCACGATGCGCCGGCCGGCGAAGGCCGCCTGCATGCAGTGCGCGACCCGCTTGGCCTGATCCGAGACGTCGATCTTGCGCTCCTCGTAGACCGCCTTGGCCTCCTTCAGCTCGAGATGGTCCGTGGAGAGCTTGATCTTGATGACGTGGGCGCCGAGCAGCGCCGCGATCTGCGCGGCGTAGGCGGCGATGTCGATGGCCGTCTCGCCCTGCTTGCTCAGCGCCTCGCCCCGCGGATAGGACCAGATCACGGTCGGGATGCCGACGGCCGCGGCCTCGGCGCGGATCTCCCGGATCTCCTCGAACATGTCCAGGGCCATGTCGGAGCCCGGATAGATCGTGAAGCCGATGGCCGAGGCGCCGAGGCGCAGCGCGTCGTCGACCGAGGCGGTGACGGCCTGGTCCTTGCCGGCGGTGTCGGACATCAGCGAATTGGCGGAGTTCGCCTTGAGGATCGTCGGGATCTGCCCGGCGAAGCTGTCCGCCCCGGCCTCCAGCATCCCGAGCGGCGCGGCGTAGGCGTTGAGGCCGGCGTCGATGGCGAGCTGGTAGTGGTAATGCGGATCGTAGGCCGCCGGATTCGGCGCGAAGCTGCGCGCGGGCCCGTGCTCGAAACCCTGATCGACGGGCAGGACGATCATCTTGCCGGTGCCGCCGAGCTTGCCGGTCATCAGCATGCGGGCGAGGTTGGCCTTCACGCCGGGCGTCTCGCCCTCGTAATTGGCCAGGATCTGCTTGACGACGCGCGTGGATTTCATCGGGACACCCCTCGGAGACGATGGAAGCGGCTGCGGAAACGCGTCGTTCCGGTAGCCTTCGGCGCCCCCTGCGGTCAAGCGCCGCCCCGCCCGCCGCGCGCCCCGCGGTTTGATCGCGCGGCGAGGAGACCCATTGTAGGGGCATGAGCAGCATCTCCCAGACCCTCCCCGACGAGCCGTCGGACCTTCTGATCCTCGGCGCCAGCCGCGGCATCGGCGCCGCCGCGGTGGAGGTCGCGCTCGCCCGCGGCCACGCCGTGCGGGCCTTCGCCAGAAGTCCCGAAGCGCTGAAGATCGAGGATCCGCGGCTCACCCGCTACGCCGGCGACGCCCGCTCGCCCGACGCTCTGCGCCCCGCCGTCGCCGGCGCCGACGCGGTGATCTACGCGCTCGGCACGCCCGGCACGGCCCGCGGTCCGTTCGGACCGCGCGTGACGCTGCATTCCGAGGCGACGCGCGCCCTGATCGACGTGATGCGCGAGGCGGGCGTCCGCCGGCTGGTGGCGGTCACCGGCTATGGAGCCGGCGAGAGCCGCCTCTCGATGAGCCTGCTGGAGCGCACGGCGCATCGCGCCGCCCTCGGCCGGCCCTACGCCGACAAGGACCGGCAGGAGGCGCTGATCCGCGGCTGCGGGCTGGACTGGACCATCGTGCGCCCGACGATCCTGCGCGACGCGAAGGCGCGCGGGCGCTACGAGGTGCTGCTCGACGCTTCGGAGTGGCGCAACGGGCTGATCTCGCGCGCCGACGTCGCCGACTTCCTGGTGCGCCGGGCCGAGGATCGCGAGATGCTGCGCGAGGCGCCTGTGCTGGCCTGGTGAAGGCGGCTCAGCCGCCCTTGGCCCGCTCCAGCGCGGCGACCCCCGGCAGGGTCCGACCTTCGAGCCATTCGAGGAAGGCGCCCCCGGCCGCGGAGACGTAGGTGAACCCGTCCGCCGCGCCCGCCCGGTTCAGCGCCGAGACGGTGTCCCCGCCGCCGGCGACGCTCGTCAGCCGGCCCGCGCGGGTCAGCGCCGCGGCCTTGGCGGCGGCGGCGTTGGTGGCCGCGTCGAAGGGCTCCAGCTCGAACGCGCCGAGCGGGCCGTTCCAGACCAGCGTGCGCGCGGTCTCGAAGCGGCGCTCGATCTCCACCACCGATTTCGGGCCGGCGTCGAGGATCATGGCGTCGTGCGGGACGTGGTCGACGTCCACGATCTGGGCGGGGGCGTGCGCCTCGAAGCTCTTGGCGACGACCGCGTCGACGGGGAGCAGGATCTCGCAGCCGGTGGCGCGGGCCTTGGCCATGACGCCGCGGGCGGTCTCGGCCAGATCCTTCTCGTGCAGCGAGGCGCCGACGTCCCGGCCCTGCGCGGCGAGAAAGGTGTTGGCCATGCCGCCGCCGACGATCAGCACGTCCACCCGTTCGATCAGGTTGGAGAGCAGATCGAGCTTCGTGGACACCTTGGCGCCGCCGACCACGGCGACCACCGGGCGTTCCGGATCCGTGAGCGCCCGGTTCAGAGCCTCGAGTTCGGCCTGCATCCGCCGGCCCGCGGCCGCGGGCAGCAGATGCGCGAGGCCCTCGGTCGAGGCGTGGGCGCGATGCGCCGCCGAGAAGGCGTCGTTGACGTAGACGTCGCCGAGCGCGGCGAGGCCGTGGGCGAACTGCGGATCGTTCGCCTCCTCGCCCGAATGGAACCGCGTGTTCTCGAGCAACAGCACCTCGCCCGGTTCCAGCGCGTCCACGGCCGCCTCGGCCTTCTCCCCGACGCAGTCCTCGGCGAAGGCGACGGCGTGCCCCAGCGTCTCGGCCAGCGCCTCGCGCACCACCGAAAGGCTCATCTCGGGCACGCGCCGCCCCTTGGGCCTGCCGAAATGCGACAGCAGCACCGGCCGCCCACCCGCCGCGAGCACGTCGCGCACGGTGGGCGCGACCGCCTCGATCCGGGTCGGATCGGCGACCCGGCCGTCCTGCACGGGCACGTTGAGGTCGACCCGGATCAGAGCGACGCGGCCGTCGAGGTCGAGATCGTCGAGGGTCCGCCAAGTCATGATCGTTCGCTCTCCTTGCTTGCGCCGGCCCGCCGCCGGCCCCGGCGTCCCCGCCGCGCAGGCCGGGCGGCGGGGGCCGAGCGGGCGGCCGGCCGATCGCAGGACGGCGCCGGGGACCCTCAGCGCGCCGCGGCGAGGGCGACCGCGGTGTCCGCCATGCGGTTCGAGAAGCCCCACTCGTTGTCATACCAGCTCAGCACGCGCACCAGCGTGCCGTCCATCACCTTGGTCTGGTCCATGTGAAAGACGCTGGAATGCGGATCGTGGTTGAAGTCCATGCTGACCAACGGCTCCTCGGTGAAGCCCAGCACGCCCTTCAGCGCCCCGCCGGCCGCCTCGCGGACCGCGGCGTTGATCTCCTCCACCGTCGTCTCGCGCGCGGCGACGAACTTGAAGTCGATCACGGAGACGTTCGGCGTCGGCACCCGGATCGCCACGCCGTCGAGCCGCCCGTCGAGTTCGGGCAGCACGAGGCCGACCGCCTTGGCCGCGCCCGTCGAGGTCGGGATCATGCTCATCGCCGCGGCGCGGGCGCGGTAGAGATCCTTGTGCATGGTGTCGAGCGTGGGCTGATCGCCGGTGTAGGAATGGATCGTGGTCATGAAGCCGCGTTCGATCCCCACCGCCGCGTTCAGGACCGAGGCGACGGGCGCGAGGCAGTTGGTGGTGCAGGAGGCGTTGGAGACGACGACGTCGTCCGCCGTCAACGCCCCGTGGTTGACGCCGTAGACGACGGTGCGGTCCGCGCCGGAGGCGGGCGCGGAGACCAGGACGCGCTTCGAGCCGTTCTCGAGATGGGCGGCGGCCTTGTCGCGCGTCGTGAAGATGCCGGTGCACTCGAGCGCGACGTCGACGTCGCCCCAGGGCAGCGCCTTCGGGTCCCGCTCGGCCGTCACCTTGATCGGGCCGCGGCCGACGTCGATGGCGTCGCCGGACACCGTCACCTCGGCGGGAAAGCGGCCGTGCACGCTGTCGTAGCGCAGGAGATGCGCGTTGGTCTCGACCGGGCCGAGATCGTTGATCGCCACCACCTCGACGTCGGTGCGCCCGCTTTCGACGATCGACCGCAGCACGTTGCGGCCGATCCGCCCGAACCCGTTGATCCCTACCTTGACGGCCATCGCTCGTCTCCTCGCCCCGATGTTGAGTTTCCGGATCCGCGGCCCGGCCCCGGACGCCGGGCGCGTTATAGCCCCGGCCCGGACGGCGGGAAACCGCGGATTGCATGCATTCGTCGACCAGGGGAGGCCGCAAGGTAAAGTTTCGGCAACGGATCGGGCTGCATACCCCGGACACGGGAGGCGCGCAGCCGGCGCGTCGTCCGACGCGCATCGAAGCTCCGGGAGACCGATCATCATGACCGCACCTCGCCGCATCCCGGCCCTCGCGGCCTTTTCCGCCGCGCTCGGGCTCGCCGCCGCACCCGTCGTCGCGGACGACTACGACACGCGCCTGCGAAAGCTGGCCGAGGCGCGCCTCGCCGCTCTCGCGGCCGAACCCGCCCTCCTCGCGGCGCTGCGCGAGCGCAACGCCGGTCCGGACCGCTCCGCGGCCGAGATCGAGGCCCTCGACCTCGACTGGCGCGCCCAGGTCGGCGCCGCCTCCGCGCCTCTGATCGAGGCGGTGACGGGCCGACCCGCCTCGCTCCGCCTGCAGAAGATGCGCGACGCCTCGCAGGGCCTGCTGACCGAGATCATCCTGATGGACCGGCACGGGCTGAACGTCGCCGTCTCCGACGTCACCTCCGACTACTGGCAGGGCGACGAGGCCAAGTGGACCGAGACCTACGGGGCCGGCGCCGGGTCGGTGCACGTCTCCGAAGTCGAGTTCGACGAGTCGACGCAGACCTACCAGGCCCAGGTCTCGATGCCCGTCGCCGACCCCGACACGGGCGGCGTAGCCGGCGCGGTGACCTTCGGCGTGAACGTCGAATTCCTCGAATGACGCGCTCCGTCGGCGCGGGACCGCTGCGCCGGCGATCCGATCCGCCCGTCCCGGAGTGACGCCCATGCCCTCGACAGACGCTTCGCCCTCCCCCGCCCGCCCGCCCGCGCAGCTCGGACGGCGGATCGCCGTCGTCGTCGCCGCGACGACGGCCGTGCTCGCCGTGGGGCTGATCTGGCACTCCTCGCGCAGCAAGGCCGAGATCGTGCTGGAGACCTTCTCGCGTTCCGTCGAGCGGATCACCGAACTCGAGGCCGAAGGGCTGTCCGGAGCCGTCAAGTTCGGCCGGACGGAGGCCGTGCAAGCCGAGTTCGCAGGCCTGGCGCAGACGGCCGGCGAGCAGTTCGTCGCCGCCGGCGCATTCGACGCGACCGGCGCCGCCGTCGCGACCCGAGGGGCCCTGCCGCCCGAGGCCAGGGCGCTGGCCGCCGCGGCGCTGGCTGCGGACGCACCGCAGCAGGAGGGACTGCTTATCGCCATGCCGCTTCGCTTCGGCACGGCCGCGGAGGAGACGGTCGGGGCGCTGGTGGTCCAGTGGTCGCAGGCCGCGATCACCGAGGCGATCGCCGCCGACACGCGCGTCGCCGCGCTTTCGGCCGCCGGCTTCGTCCTGCTCGCGGCGGGGGCGCTCGCCTTGTGGCTCAACCTGGCGCTCGGCCGCCCGATGCGCTCGCTCGAGGGCGCCGTCGCCCGGCTGATGCGAGGCGAGCCGGCCGATCTGCCGGGGCTGAACCGTCGCGACGAACTCGGGGCCCTCGCCAAGGCGCTCGGACGGATCCATGAGGCGGGCGAAATCGCGGCTCGGACCCGACGCGCGATCGACTGTTCGGGCGCATTGCTGATGATCGCCGACGACGACAACCGGATCGAGTACATCAGCCCGGCCCTCCTTCGCATCTTCGAACGAAACTTGGGCGAGATCCGGCGGTCGCTGCCGCAGTTCGATCCCGCCGGGATCAAGGGCGCCACGATCGACGTGTTCCATGGTCGGCCGGAACACCAAAAGGGTCTCGTCCACGCGATGAGCGACGCGCATCTGGCCGACATCCGCCTCGGAGGGCTGCGCATGGGACTTGCCGTCAACCCGGTCACGGCGGACGACGGCCGGCGTCTCGGCACGGTCGTCGAATGGCGCGACAAGACGGCCGACCTCAAGGTGCTGGAGGAGATCGACGCGGTGGCCACGGCCGCCGCCTCCGGCGAATTCGGCGAGCGGGTCGAGGCCGGGGCGGCGGCGCCGGATCTGCGTCGCGTCGCGGAGCAGGTGAACCGCATCAGCGACGTGGTCGGCGAGTTCCTCGCCGACATCGAGACCCCCGTCGCCGCGCTCGCCGAAGGCGATCTGACGTCGCGCAGCCGCGGCGGGCACGAAGGTCGCTTCGCGGAGGTCGCCGCCCGGCTCGACGGCGCCATCGACCGCATCGCGGGTTTCGCGAACGACATCCTCGCGGCCGAACGCGGCATGCGCGGTTCCATCTCGGAGGTCTCGGGCGGCGCAGGGGACCTCTCATCGCGCACCGAAGCCCAGGCGAGCGCGCTCGAGCAGACTTCGGCGACCGTCGAGGAGATCAGCGCGACGATCTCCTCGAATGCCGACAGCGCCGGCGCGGCCCGCGAGATGGCGGCCGAAGCCCGACGTCAGGCCGAGACAGGCCGGTCCGTGGTGACCGACGCCGTCACCTCGATGAAGGAGATAGAGGAGAGCTCCGGGCGCATCGGCGACATCACCCAGGTGATCGACTCGATCGCGTTCCAGACCAACCTGTTGGCGCTGAACGCCGCCGTCGAGGCGGCGCGCGCGGGCGACGCCGGCAAGGGCTTCGCCGTCGTCGCCTCCGAAGTGCGCACGCTCGCCCAGCGCTCCTCGGCCGCCGCGCGCGACATCAAGGAACTGATCGCCGCGTCGGCGGGAAAGGTCGCGGACGGCGTCCGCCACGTGCACGCCTCCGGCGAGGCTCTCGGCCGCCTCGAGACCGCTATAGCGAGGATGTCCGAGACGATCGACGACATCGCGCGCGCCAGCGCGGAGCAGGCCACCGGAATGCAGGAGATCACGGCGGCGGTGTCGCACATGGACGAGACGACCCAACGCAACGCCGCCCTCGCCGAAGCGAGCGCACGTGCCGCCGAAGCGCTGCGCCATCAGTCGGACCAACTCGCGGAGATCGTGGCGTTCTTCCGCACCGAGCTCGAGACCGGCCGCCGCGCCGCGTGACCCGCTCGCGCCGTTCCCGACCCGGCGACGGCTTCGCTCCCCCCGCTCGGGAGCGATGCAAACCGCCGGGAAGGGAGACGCGACCGACGGCGCAGAGATCCCTGCGGCGCCGGGCGGCCGACGAGAGACCGTCGTGCAGCCGCTCGGCGGCGACGAGAATGTCGCGAAGCCATCACGGAGCGAAGCTTCCGATGTCGCCCGACGCATGTGACAGGCCATGAGGCGTGCAAGGCGGCCGAGCGGAGGTGGCGCCGAAGTCGAGCGCGATCGGCACGCCGGCGATCGACGAGACGCGAGCGACATGGGCTTCGAGGTTCGAGGCTGGGTGTCCGGAGCCGGGCCGGTGCACCGCGACGATGTCCGATGCGGGTGCGAGGTGGATGGAACGCCCGGCCTCCGCCTCCGTGAACGCCTTGACCGGCGCTCGATGGGGCTTGGCGTCGGGGTGGCGATCGCGCTCCGGCTCGGTCGCGAAGCCGAGGGCCTGACGCCTTGCTCCGTATCTCGTCGCTCTGTGTTCCGCCGGCCGCGACGGGCGCCGACGAAGACCCTTTCACGGCCCTTCGTCGCCCGCCTCCGGGATGGTGACGGCCATTGCGCGCGCAACGGCCCGCAGGTCGCGCCTGGATCGTCCCCGACGTCGCGACTCCGCCGCGTGTGCAGGGCGAGGATCGTTCGGGAGTGCAAGGCGGGATCGTCGCAGCGATCGGGCTCGAGGATCCGTCGCGCTCGTGAATGTTGACGTAGGCGCGGGACTGTCGCGAGGGAGGGGCGCCGCAGCCTCGCTCCGGGGCGACGGAGTTCAGGGACGCCGTTCACCGCATCGCGGGGGCTCGCGCAACGCAGGGGAGCGGCCCGGCCTTCCGGCGGCACATCTTCGCCGCTCCGTCGTAGGGGAGAGGATGCTTCGGCGGGAACGGCTCCGGCATCCGACGGCGGGTGCGAACTGGGGGACGTCATCGAGCGCGGCGATGCTGCCGGCGGAGGTGATCGTGGACGGCGAGCTCATGCCCTTCGGCCCGCCCTCGCTCGACGTCTCCGGCGCGCGGGAGGTGACGCCGGGCTTCATCCCGACGGCGCCGGGGGTCTGCCGGCTTACGGACGGGCCCGGGGCGGTGGTCGTCGTGGTGGAGTGAGGGCGGCCCGGCGGGACAGCGAGGCGACTGTTCCAGACCTCGATCCGGCTGCGGGTGAGTTCGAGCTCGATCTCCAGCTTGCCGTGGCGGCAGGCGAGCAGGAAGGCGCAGCGGCGGGCCGTCATGGCGTCGCCGGCGGCGAAGGCGCGGCAGGCCTTCCGCGAGTCGAAGACGGTGCAGGTGCGGAACTCGGCGATCTCGACCTCGGGCTTCGGGCCCCAACAGGAGAGGGAGCCACCAGCCGCGGCCGCTCTCCGCGGGCGCGGGCCAGTCGCGGGTGCGGGCGTCGTACCAGGCTCCGAAGACGCGCTCCTCGGTCGGGTGGACGATCGCCTTGACCGGGAGGAGGACGGCGGTTTCGGGGAAGTCGTCGTAGAGGCTG
>Ga0102931_1000842_pt1 | contig 15180 bp, 28 predicted proteins | sample SalPonR1_C_D1_MG_FD_79282 | JGI IMG/M metagenome (GOLD analysis project Ga0102931, IMG submission 79282) | Salt pond soil microbial communities from South San Francisco under conditions of wetland restoration - Salt Pond MetaG R1_C_D1_MG | ecosystem: Environmental > Aquatic > Marine > Intertidal... | reverse complement strand
TGGTTCTCTGCGAGCCGGGTTCGATTACTCCCCATAAAGAGTTTGAATGCGAAGTGTACGTACTGAGCAAAGATGAAGGAGGCCGTCACACGCCGTTCTTCAAAGGTTATCGTCCGCAGTTTTATTTCCGTACCACGGATGTAACGGGAGCTTGTGAGCTTCCGGAAGGTGTGGAGATGGTGATGCCGGGCGACAATGTGAAGATGAATGTAAAACTGATCCAGCCGGTGGCGATGGAGAAAGGCCTTCGGTTTGCGATTCGCGAAGGCGGACGCACCGTCGGAGCGGGCGTGGTTAGTGAAATTAACGACTAAGAGGTTTTAATACGTGGCAACACAACAAAAGATCAGAATAAAACTGAAATCATACGATCATAACCTGATCGATAAATCGGCAGAAAAGATTATTCAGACAGTGAAATCTACGGGTGCGGTCGTTTCAGGCCCCATTCCTCTGCCGACAAAGAAAAGTATTATTACAGTTAACAGATCTGTGCATGTTGATAAAAAATCACGTGAGCAGTTTGAATATAGATCACACAAACGGTTGATAGATATTCTTTCTACCGGATCACAAACTGTAGACGCCTTGATGAAGATGGAATTACCATCAGGCGTAGACGTGGAAATTAAAGTTTAAGACATAGAGATAGTTAAATGAGTGGTTTAATTGGAAAAAAAGTAGGGATGACAAGCATCTTTGATGAGCTCGGCAGAAGTATTCCTGTTACGGTCATTGAAGTTGAACCATGTACTATCACCCAAGTAAAAACGGACGAATCGGATGGCTACAATGCTGTTCAGCTCGCAGCTTTTGATAAAACCGGTAAAAATGTTTCCAAAGCAGTAAAAGGGCATTTTGATAAAGCTGGTATATCTCCAAAAAAGGTGGTTTCTGAAATCAGAGGCTTTATACCTGAAGGACTTGAACTTGGTGATCAACTTACAATTGAGGATGTATTTAATGTTGGTGACCTGGTTGATGTAGTAGGCATATCAAAAGGAAAAGGATTCACCGGTGTTATGAAACGGCATAACTTCAGTGGAGTTGGTGATCAAACACACGGGCAGCACAATCGGGAACGAGCTCCGGGTTCTATTGGTCAGGCTTCAGATCCTTCACGAGTATTCAAAGGAACTAAAATGGCCGGTCGATCCGGAAATACCAGAACAAAAGTGAAAAACCTGTCTGTCGCAAAGATTTTATCTGAATCCAACATGCTACTTATTACAGGTTCTGTACCTGGTCCAAAAGGCGGATATTTGGAAATTTATAATCAATCAGAGGAAACAACCTCATGAAATTGACGATTAAAAAAACTGACGGAAAAAGCAGCAGCAAGAAAGCTGAATTGAATGATGCTATTTTTGGAATTGAACCTAATGAAACGGTTCTTTATGAAGATGTACGAAGAATTCTTGCTAACAAACGCCAGGGAACAGCCAGTACTAAAGAACGTGGCGAAGTTCGAGGCGGTGGTAGAAAAGCATATAAGCAGAAAGGAACTGGTATGGCCCGTCGTGGGTCAATCCGTTCTCCACTTTTAAAAGGTGGTGGTACAGTATTCGGTCCTAAACCAAGAAATTACACTGTTAAGCTTTCTAAGAAGGCGAAAAGTTTGGCCAGGAAATCGGCTCTTTCATTGAAGGCAAATGAAGATGCGATCATCATTACTCAGAATTTTGAATTTGATGAACCGAAGACCAAAAAGGTTGTAGAAATTCTGGAAGCTTTTGAGTTGAACGGAAAGAAAGTACTATTTCTTACTGCTGAAACAGATAAAACCCTTTATTTATCTGCAAGAAATATTCCAGGAGTTTCTGTTCTTGAAGCAAACAAGCCAACTACTTATGAAATAATGAATGCAGATGTACTTGTCATTCAAGAAGGGGCTGTGGATGTACTTGAAGAAACATTTGAGCCTAAAGTTGAGGAGGAAGCAGCATGAGTGTTTTAGTTCAACCGCTAATTACTGAAAAGTTAACACGACTTCAGGAAGAGCATCAACAATATGCTTTTGAAGTAGATAGAAATGCATCTAAACCTGAAATTCGAAGAGCTATTGAAGATAAATATCCCGATGTAAAAGTAGCTCGGGTGAATACAATGATTATGCCTTCAAAGCCGAAAGGACGATACACGAAAAGTGGTTTTGTTCAAGGAAGAAGTAAAGTTTGGAAAAAAGCGATCATTACGTTGAAGGAAGGTGAAATTGATTTCTTCGCAGAAATTTAAATCTATTTAGATAATGGCTACTAAGAAAATAAAACCAAATACTCCGGGACAACGTCATAGGACGGCACCGGTATTTGACGATGTAACAACCAACAATCCCAGTAAGAAGCACACAAAGGGAATACACAAATCCGGCGGTAGAAACAATCGCGGTCGGATGACAATGCGCCATCGAGGTGGCGGCCACAAGCGTAAGTATCGAGTTATCGATTTTAAGCGCGAAAAAGTGGATATCCCCGCAAAAGTTCAGACAATTGAGTACGATCCAAACCGAACTGCTCGAATTGCTTTACTCGCTTATGCTGATGGTGAAAAGAGATACATTATCGCTCCAAATAAATTAAAAGTTGGTGATACTGTAATTAGCTCAGAGTCTGCACAACCAGAAGTTGGGAATGCAATGCCAATGATGAGTATGCCTCCGGGTACGTTCATTCACAATATTGAGTTACATCCGGGTAAAGGTGGACAGCTTTGCAGAAGTGCGGGAACTGTAGCCCAAATGGTAGCAAAAACAGAAAGGTATGTTACCGTAAAGCTACCTTCTGGTGAATCACGACTGATTTTAGGTAAATGTTTTGCAACAGTTGGAGCTACCAGTAATCCCGATCATTTCAACACTTCGAAAGGGAAAGCGGGAAGAAGTAGATGGCTTGGACGACGGCCACGTGTACGTGGTGTTGCTAAGAACCCGGTAGATCACCCAATGGGCGGTGGTGAAGGAAAAGCTTCCGGAGGCCATCCAAGATCTCCGTGGGGACAATCCGCCAAAGGGAAGAAAACAAGGCATCCAAATAGATTGTCGTCTAAATACATCGTGAGACGAAGAAAAACTAAAAAAGCTAAACAACAGTAAAAGAGTATGCCAAGATCATTAAAAAAAGGCCCCTACGTTTACTATAAGCTGCAACGCAAAATTGATGCGATGAATGACAGCAGCAAAAAGAAAGTAATTAAGACATGGTCCAGAAGTTCAATGGTAACGCCAGACTTCATCGGATTAACGATTGCTGTGCATAACGGAAAGCAATTTATACCTGTATACATAACTGAAAATATGGTCGGACATAAACTGGGAGAATTTGCACCAACCAGAACATTCCGTGGCCATCCTTTAAAAAAGGCAAAATAATTTAGATTGATTCATGGAAACGTCACTATTAGAAGCAAGAGCAATACAACGTCACTTAAGAAAATCACCACGTAAGGTGAGACTCGTTGCCGATGTTGTACGTGGTGAACAAGTAGATAAAGCTCTTAAGAAACTTTCATTTTTGAATAAAGCTGCATCTGATGATGTATCGAAAGTAGTTCGTTCTGCGGCAGCTAATATTCGAGATAAGTTCCAGGAAGAACGTCTTGATGATGAGCAGATTTATATCAAAACGATCTATGTAAATGAAGGGACAACCCTGAAGCGAATTCAACCCAGAGCACAGGGCCGGGCGAACAGAATCAATAAGCGAAGTTGCCACATAACTGTTGTAGTAGCTAAGCAAGAAGAAACCTTAACTGATTAATAAACGAGGATAATTTGGGACAAAAAACCAATCCAATCGGACTTAGACTTGGAATTATTCGAGGGTGGGATTCCAATTGGTATTCCGAAGAGAATAAGCAAGACATCTTGCATGAGGATACCAAATTAAGAGAATATCTCCATGCTCGACTGAGAAACGGAGGCCTTTCTAACGTAGTAATTGAAAGGACTCCGAAAAGAATTCTTTTGACCCTCAATACGTCTCGGCCCGGTGTAATTATCGGTAAGGGCGGTGAGCAGATTGAATTGCTTCGAGAAGAGTTGAAAAAAATCACTAATAAAGAGGTTCAGATTAATGTTAGTGAGATTAAACGACCTGAGTTGGATGCCAGTTTAGTCGCTCAAAACATTGCCCAGCAGTTAGAAGCACGTGTTTCTTTTCGCCGAGCGATGAAAACAGCTATCTCCTCTGCGATACGAATGGGCGCTAAAGGAATTAAAATTCGATGTGCCGGCCGATTGGGCGGTGCTGAAATGGCCCGAACAGAGCAGTATAAGGAAGGACGTGTACCATTACATACACTCCGCGCAGACATTGATTATTCGAACACAACCGCAAATACCATTTATGGATCTATCGGTGTAACAGTTTGGATTTTTAAAGGAGAAATTATTGGAGATGTTGATCTTGCTCCGGGATCTCAGAGTCAGCAAGAAAAAGATCAGGGCAGAAAACGTTCTGGCCGGGGAGGTAGAAAATCCCGAAGAAGTAGAAGACGATCACGTAACTAATAGGATTAATATAAGATGTTAGAACCCAAACAAATTCACAGACGCCGCGTTCATCGCGATAAACTGAAAGGGAACGCGCAACGAGGACATACACTGGCTTTTGGAAGTTTTGGATTAAAGGCTCTTGAACCAAAATTCATTACTTCAAGACAAATTGAAGCTTGCAGGGTAACTATTGCACGGACGCTGCAACGTGATGGGAAAACATTTATCAGAATTTTTCCTGACAGGCCTATTACAAAGAAACCTGCTGAAACAAGAATGGGTAAAGGTAAAGGTGCTTTAGATCATTTTGTTGCCGTTGTAAAACCTGGTCGAATCCTCTTTGAAATTTCGGGCGTGAAGGAAGATCTGGCAAAAGAAGCACTAAGAAGGGCCTCCCATAAACTCCCGATTAAAACGAAATTTATTAAACGTCGGGATTACGACAGCGAAATTTAAGCCAAACTGAGTAACATGAAAGCACACGAAATGCGTGATTTGTCAATGACTGAATTAGAAGCAAGGTTGGAGGATGAGAAGGAAGCATTGTCTGATCTTCACTTTAACCAGGCAATTGCCGGTCAGGTTGAAAATCCTGCAAGGATTAAAAATACACGTCGGGAAATTGCCCGATTGAAGACGATTATTAATGAAAAAATAAGTGCTGAATAAATTATGGCAGAAGCACAACAAAGATCACAAAGAAGAACAAGAACCGGTAAAGTCGTCAGCAACAGTATGGATAAGAGTATTACCGTTGCTGTTGACCGTCAGGTGAAACATGCCATTTATGGCAAGTTCATCACTAAAACAACAAAGTACATGGCACATGATGAAAATAATGATGCCAACCCCGGTGATACAGTTCTGATTATGTCAACACGACCTCTTTCAAAGCGCAAATCTTGGCGTTTGGTTGAGGTATTGGAAAGAGCAAAATAACGATCAATTTGTAAGGTAGATCATGATTCAAACGCAATCTTTACTGAATGTTGCTGATAACAGTGGTGCCAAAAAAGTGTATTGTATTAAAGTTCTTGGAGATTCGAGGAAACGATATGCGAGAATAGGCGACCTAATATCCTGCTCCGTAAAAACAGCAATACCGGGAGGTAATGTTAAGAAAGGAGAAGTTGTAACTGCTGTTGTCGTTAGAACTAAAAAAGAAATTCGACGCCGCGACGGAAGCTATATTCGCTTTGATGAAAATGCGGCGGTAATCATTAACAAAGAAAACGAGCCTGTAGGAACACGTATTTTTGGACCCGTTGCCAGAGAATTACGGGAAAAAAATTATATGCGTATCGTTTCACTTGCTTCGGAAGTACTTTAAACCAATTTCGTTATGCCCAGGAAGTATAACAACAAAAAGAAATTACACGTTAAAAAAGGTGATGACGTATTAGTCATTGCCGGGAACGACAAGGGTCAGCGCGGTCGTGTACTCATGGTAAATCCTCAAAAAGAACGAGTTCTTGTGGAGGGAATTAATATGAGAACACACCATGATCAGCCAACCCAGGAGAATCCACAGGGTGGCCGTCTTAAACGAGAAGCACCTATACACGTATCAAACGTGATGGTAATCGATCCCACAACGGATGAACCCACCAGAATAGGAAGAAAACGAATTGATGAAGAAGGTGGTGGCCGTTGGGTTCGATATTCAAAGAGCAGTGGCGAAATTATTGACAAATAAGTTTAACCAGAATGGCAGAAGCAAGACTTTATACAGAATACAAAAAAGAGATCGTTCCAAAACTTAGAGAAGATTTTGGATACGAAAACATTAATGCGATCCCAAAGCTCCAAAAAATTGTTATCAATGTAGGTGCTGGCGAAGCGATAAACGATGCTAAATATTTGGACACTGTTGTTGACAACATTGGTGCTATTACCGGTCAGCAACCAATTAAAACCAAAGCGAAAAAATCAGTATCGAATTTTAAGCTTCGAGAGGGAACACCGATTGGTTGCAAGGTTACTCTCAGGAAGAAAGTGATGTATGAATTTATGGATCGACTGATTAACCTGGCTCTGCCAAGAACCAGAGACTTCCAGGGAGTTCCCAATAAGAGTTTCGATGGACGGGGTAACTACACCATGGGTATCAAAGAGCATACCATTTTCCCGGAAATTGATGTTGATAATACAAACATGGTACATGGTATGGATATTACCTTTGTAACCAATGCTGAAACTGATGAAGAAGCATTTGCGCTTCTGAAACATTTTGGAATGCCTTTTAAGAAGTAATTTTAATTTGACAAAAAAGCAATAATATAATGGCTAAGAAATCCTGGATTGCTCGTAACGAAAAAAGAAAACGAACAGTTAAAAAATATGCCGAAAAACGCCGAGAACTGAAAGAAGCAGGCGATTACGAGGCACTGCAAAAATTACCAAGAGATGCCAGTCCTACAAGAGTGGTAAACAGATGTGCTCTTACCGGACGAGCTCGTGGTTATATTAGTGAGTTCGGCGTTTCAAGGATAAAATTCCGCGAACTGGCACTAGATGGAAAAATTCCCGGTGTTCGAAAAGCAAGTTGGTAAACAGAGATAACAGAACATGAATAGCGATACTATATCAGATTATTTAACACGAATTCGAAATGCTCAGCAGGCTGGCCACCGTCGTGTGGACATTCCCGCTTCAAAAGTAAAAAGAGCAATGTCTAAAATTCTTGTTGATAAAGGTTACATCAGCAGATTTATTGATATTGAAGATAACAAGCAGGGTGTGTTGAGATTATTTCTCAAATACGATGCATACGGCAAACCGGTTATCAAGGAAATGAAACGAATTTCAAAACCCGGGCTAAGAAAATACAGCGACAGTGATAATCTGCCCAAAACCTATGGAGGATTGGGAATTGTAATTATCTCAACATCCAGAGGGGTTATGACCGACAAAGAAGCAAGAAAATTAAAAGTAGGTGGAGAAGTCCTCTGCTCAGTTTACTAAAAAAAGATTGATACGATTATGTCGAGAATAGGAAAACGACCTGTCCCATTTACGGATAAAGTTGAGCTCAGTATAGGAGCCGACAATGTAGTAACTGTAAAAGGTGAAAAGGGTACCGGATCGGTACGAATTCACCCGGATATTAAGGTTGAAACAAAAGACAATGAAATTGTCCTCACCCGACCAAGTGAATCAAAAGAGCATAAGTCTCTGCATGGGCTATACAGATCCCTGCTGAGTAATATGGTTGAGGGAGTAACTGAGGGATATAAAAAATCACTCGAGATTATCGGGGTTGGTTTTCGTGCAACTTATACAAACGGCGTACTTGAACTGAACCTTGGATTTTCGCACCCAATATATTTTGTGCCGCCGGAAGGAATTGATATCGAAGTAGATACTAAAAGTCGTAAGAATCCGGTGATCCATATTTCAGGCGTCAATAAAGAACTGGTAGGGCAAGTGGCTGCTAAAATCAGATCACTTAGAAAGCCTGAGCCCTATAAAGGAAAAGGTGTTCGATATGTGGATGAATGGGTTCGACGTAAAGCCGGAAAATCTGCAGCTAAATAATCCATTAAGATTCTGAAACAATGAGAAAAAATAATTTAAAACAAGAACGCAGGAGCAAGATTCGGAGACGAATCCGTTCTACTATTCGTGGCACAGCTGATCGTCCAAGATTGTGTATTTATAAAAGCAGCAAAAACGTTTATTTGCAATTGATAGATGATCGGGAAGCTGTAACCATGGTCTCTGTATCAACTAAAACTGCAGATTTACAGAAAGAACTGAAGGATAAAGAATCTGTTGAAGCGGCAAAGATTATTGGTGAAGCAATTGCTGATGCTGCAAAAGACAAAGGAATTACCAAAGCCGTATTTGATAGAAGTGGATATAAATACCACGGTATCGTAAGGGCTGCGGCAGAAGGTGCACGCGAAGGAGGTTTAGACTTATAAATAATTAAATTATGCCAAAAGTAAGACGTAAACATAATATACCAGCAGCAAATTTAAATCTTGAAGAAAAACTGGTTCATATTAACCGGGTTGCTAAAGTTGTAAAAGGTGGACGCCGATTCAGCTTTAATGCAATTGTTGTGGTTGGTAATGGAGAAGGCGTTGTTGGTCACGGTTTAGGGAAAGCAAATGAGGTTTCAGATGCGATCCAGAAAGGATTCGATAATGCCAAGAAAAACCTCATTAAAGTTCCATTGACCAAGACAGGAAGTATCCACCATCCTGTAGTTGGTAAAGCAGGAGCCGGAAAAGTATTGTTAAGACCTGCATCAGATGGTACTGGTGTAATTGCCGGTGGTGCAGTGAAAGCCATCTTGGATGTTGCCGGTGTACAAAATATATTGTCAAAATCTCTTGGATCACCCAATCCACATAACATGGTAAAGGCTGCTTACGAAGCATTGAAGCAGGTAACAGACCCTGTTGAGGTTGCACAGCGTCGTGGCGTCAGTGTTCAAAAAGTTTTTGAAGGATAAGAAATCGATTTAATACGTACTGCATTATGAAATTACACAATTTAAAAGCACCCGCTGAAAATAAGAAGAAGCGAAAACGAGTGGGTCGAGGTCAAGGATCCGGTATGGGCGAACAGTCCGGACGGGGACACAACGGGCAAAATTCTCGAAGCGGTGGAGGTGTTGGCGCATGGTTTGAAGGCGGTCAAATGCCACTACAGCGAAGAATTCCAAAATTTGGATTCAATAATAATTTCCGTACTGAGTACCAGGCTCTGAATGTACAGAAAGTTTCTGACTTCATCGAAGCCGGTAAACTGTCTGAAGAGATTTCAATTGAAGATCTTATTGAGGTTGGAATTATTGGAAAGAACGAGAAAGTAAAACTTCTTGGCTCTGGCGAAATTGATAAAGAAGTTAGTATTGAAGTCCATGCGAGCAGCGGTTCAGCAAAAGGTAAGGTAGAAGCTGCAGGCGGATCAGTCACCATAATTTCCTAATTAAACTAAAGCCCTTTAGGTCTATTTCTACATGAGCTTAATTGAGAATTTTAGAAACATCTTTAAAATTGAAGACCTGAGAAACCGCATACTTTATGTGGTGGGTGTTCTATTAGTTTACCGAATTGGAAGTTTTGTAACTATGCCTGGTGTTGATGCCACTATGCTTACCCAACAGACTGGGAATGCATCGAGTCTTCTCGGTCTATTTGATATGTTTGTTGGAGGTGCATTTTCAAGAGCAGGTGTATTTGCACTTGGAATTATGCCATATATTACTGCAGCAATTATCATTCAGTTGATGGGTGCTGCTGTTCCATATTTTCAGAAATTACAGCGTGAAGGAGAAGAGGGACGAAGAAAAATTAATCGACTGACTCGATATGGTACAGTTGGGATTACGGCTGTTCAGGCGATAGGTTTTGCAATTAATCTGATGGCAACATCACCTAATGCAATTGTTGTTAGCAATACGGCATTTATTCTAACTTCGATTATTGTATTGACTGCTGGTACAACATTTGTAATGTGGCTTGGTGAACGAATTACAGACCGCGGGATTGGAAATGGTATTTCATTACTGATCATGATTGGGATTATTGCAGTACTACCTACTAATCTTATTAACGAAATTACAACAACCAACAATGCGATTATTGTAATTGTTGAATTGGCAGGTCTCGCACTCGTCATTGCATCTTGTGTTCTATTGACCCAGGGAGTACGAAAAATTCCAGTACAATATGCTAAGCGTGTGGTTGGCCGGAAAGTATATGGCGGTACAACACAGTATTTACCTTTGCGTGTTAATGCTGCAGGTGTTATGCCGATTATTTTTGCACAGTCAATTATGTTTATCCCGAGTACAATTGGCACTTTTTTCCCTGAAAATCAAACCGTACAGTGGCTAACGGCTTGGTCGGCTGATTTTACCGGAGTTACATACTCTATTGTGTTCTTTATAGTCTGTGTGTTCTTTACTTTTTTCTATACAGCGATCGCCATCAATCCAAAAGAGATGGCCGATACTATGAAAAGACAGGGTGGATTTATTCCTGGTGTTAGGCCAGGTAAACAAACAGTTGAGTTCATTGATAATATTTTGACGAAAATCACATTACCTGGCTCCTTGTTCCTCTCTTTTGTAGCCATATTACCTGCAATTGTAGCAAATATGGGAGTTACAGCTGGATTTGCTCTTTTTTATGGAGGTACAAGCCTCTTGATTATTGTTGGAGTAGCATTGGATACACTTCAACAGGTAGAAAGTCATCTAATGATGAGGCACTACGACGGTTTTATGAAATCCGGTAAGATAAAAGGAAAACGAAGAGCTTAATGATTTTTCTGAAAAGTGAATCTGAAATTAAAAAGATGCGGGCAGCAGCTCAGCTTGTTTCAAGAACGCTGGCTGAGGTTGCCAAAGAGATTAAGCCAGGCATAGAAACAGGTACACTTGACAGAATAGCAGAGGATTATATAAAAAAAAACAATGCGCGCCCGGCGTTTAAAGGGTACGGTCCGAAAAGTAGTCCGTTTCCGGCAACATTGTGTATATCTGTGAATGATGAAGTTGTTCACGGAATTCCGGGTAAACGAAAATTGAATGAAGGCGACATTGTTTCCATTGATTGTGGTGTGGAGAAGGATGGTTATTTTGGTGATCATGCCTACACCTTTTCCGTTGGAGATTGTTCTACCGAAGACAAAAAATTACTGCGAGTAACTCTTGAATCATTATATAAAGGTATTGATAAAGCCATACACGGAAATAAAACCGGTGATATTGGCAATGCTGTCCAATCCCATTGTGAAGAACATGGTTTTGGAGTGGTTCGTGATCTTGTAGGCCATGGTATTGGTAAAGATATGCACGAAGATCCATCTGTACCGAATTATGGCAAACCCAATAGAGGTGATCGTCTTAGGACTGGCATGACACTGGCCATCGAACCCATGATTACATGTGGGAGCTGGGAAGTGCAAACAATGGACGATAAATGGACAATCAAAACCGCCGATGGTTCTAAAGCAGCGCATTTTGAGCACGATATCGTAGTTCGTGAAGGAGAAGCTGAAATTCTCAGTACTTTTGATTATATTTCTGAGATAACGAAAAATGAAATTTTAGAAACGAATTATGGCTAAACAGGAGCCGATTAAACAAGACGGAAAGATTTTAGAGGCATTACCAAATGCTCAATTTCGAGTAGAATTGGATAATGGACATGAAATACTGGCTCATGTTTCAGGTAAAATGAGAATGTATTATATCAAAATTTTGCCAGGAGACAGAGTAGCAGTTGAAATGTCTCCATACGACTTAACAAAAGGAAGAATAACTTATAGGTACAAATAGGTGATATTATTATGAAGACCAAATCTTCAGTTAAGAAAAGAAGTTCAGACGATAAAATTGTACGTAGAAAAGGACGAGTATACGTCATTAATAAAAAAAATCCGCGACATAAGCAGCGGCAAGGCTAATACAAAAGGTTTGTTTTATGGCAAGAATTGCAGGGGTAGATTTACCCAAACAAAAAAGAGGTGTAATTGGCTTAACATATATCTTCGGAATTGGCAGGACTACTGCTCAAAAGATTCTCGATGAAGCCGGTATAGATCCGAATGTAAAAGTTGAAGACTGGGAAGAAGACCAGGTTTCAACCCTCAGGAATATCATTGATAATGAGATGAAGGTGGAAGGTGCTCTTCGCACCGAAATTAACGCGAACATTCGGCGATTAATTGAAATTGGAAGTTACCGCGGAGTTCGTCATAGAAAAGGATTGCCGGTTAGAGGTCAGCGTACTCAAACCAATGCGCGTACAAGAAAAGGAAAGAGAAAAACTGTGGCTGGTAAGAAAAAAGCTGTTAAATAATAAATTGCTAAATATTTAATCGAAAATGGCTAAAAGACAACGAAGACCGTCCGACAAATCGGCTCGAAAAAAAAGAAAAAAACAAGTTGCCGATCCTAATGGTATGGCATTTATCAAAGCTACATTCAATAATGTATTGGTAAGCGTAACAGACGCTAACGGAAATGTGCTTTCATGGTCATCATCCGGAAAAGAAGGTTTTAAAGGATCGAGAAAAAATACTCCCTATGCAGCTCAATTGAGTGCAGAAACTGCAGCAAGAGCTGCTTATGATATGGGGCTTAGAAAAGTCGAGGTTTTTGTTAAAGGACCCGGTTCTGGGCGGGAAGCTGCTGTACGGGCATTGGCTACCAGCGGTTTGGAAGTAACATCTATTAAAGACAGAACCCCGATTCCGCATAACGGGTGTCGACCACCAAAAAGAAGAAGAGTTTAAAATAATAAGTAAGCAATAATGGCAAGATATAGAGGACCTAAACAAAAAATAGCCCGACGTTTCAAAGAGCCAATTTTTGGCCCAAGTACGGCATTGGAAAGAAAACCTTATGGGCCTGGCCAGCATGGGCGAAGCAGATTTACGCGAAAATCTGAATATGCAGTTCAGCTTGATGAGAAACAAAAGGCTAAATACACGTATGGTTTGCTCGAAAAGCAATTTCGTAATACTTATGAAAAAGCAACTCGTCAAGAAGGTGTAACCGGTGAGGTTCTGTTACAATTGTTGGAATCCAGGCTGGATAATGTTGTTTTCAGACTAGGCTTTGCAAGAACAAGAAGGCAGGCAAGACAGCTAACATCACACAAACACATTGTTGTAAATGGCCAGGTGGTAAATATACCATCATATGAGGTTAAACCTGGAGATGTAATCAGTTTGCGGCCGAAATCTAAGAATTTACAACTCGTTACGGAAGCGCTGGAAAGTTATTCTACCAGCAAATACAAATGGCTTGAAACAGATAAGAAATCCAGAACTGGGAAGTTCTTAAATCTTCCTGTAATGGAGGAGATACCAGAGAATATCAACGTACAGTTGATTATCGAGCTTTATTCTAAATAAATTTAAACAGTTTATACTTAGTTCACTATGAATAACTATAGTTTACAAATGCCTGAATCTTTAGAAGTTGAAAAAGATTCAGAAAATTTTGGAACATTCATCCTTCAGCCGCTCGAAAGAGGGTTTGGTGTTACGATAGGAAACTCTTTTCGAAGAGTACTTCTTTCTTCACTGCCCGGATTAGCAATTACTGCTGTTCGAATAAATGGTGTAGAGCATGAATATTCCAGCATTGATGGAGTAAAAGAAGATGTTTACGAAATCATTCTTAATCTCAAGCAAGTTCGATTTAAGCAGGTTGAACAGAGTGGTGGGGTCATTAACCTTACCAAAGAAGGACCTGGTGATTTAACGGCCGGAGATATTGGAGAAGCCACCGCGGATTTTGAAATACTCAATCCTGATCAAATTATTGCCACTCTTTCTGATGGAGTCTCTTTAGAGATGGAATTCAGAGTGGGTCGCGGACGTGGATATGTTCCGGCTGAAGAGATGGCTTCTGACTTTGAAGATGAGATTAATCTTCTTCCAATTGATGCAATTTTCACACCAATAAAATCTGTACAGTTTGATGTAGAAAACGTTCGTGTTGGACAGAGAACTGACTATGAAAAATTGGTGATGAATGTAACAACCGATGGATCATTAAATGCAAAAGAGGCACTGACAATTTCCGGTAAGATTCTCAAAGAACATATTGAGAAGTTTATTACTGAGAAAATTGAAGAGCCATTTACTCAGGAAGAAGAAGAAGTTGATGCTGAATTTCAGCGAATTCAGAACCTGATGAAGACCAGTATAGAAGACCTCAACTTGAGTGTTCGTGCATATAACTGTCTAAAATCAGCGAATATAAATACAATAGCTGAATTAGTTTCCAGGGATGAACAGGATCTTCTGAAATTTAGAAATTTCGGTAAGAAATCTCTTGCTGAATTGGTTGAAGTAATTGAAGAAAAGAATCTTGAATTTGGAATGGACGTTTCCAAATACACAGAAAAATAAGAGGAATTTATTATGCGTCATCGTGTAAAAGGCAGAAAATTAAGCAGAACCAAGCCGCATCGTAAAGCAACTTTTCAGGCTTTGAGTGCCGCTTTGATTAAAGAACACAGAATTCGAACAACTGTAGCAAAGGCAAAAGAACTTAGAATGTTCATTGAACCTTTAATTACAACTGCCAAAGTTGATAATGTACACAACCGGAGAAAAGCCTTCTCAAAACTCCAGAACAAGGAGGCTGTAACCGAACTGTTTGAAACAGTAGGTCCTGCAGCAGACGGAAGGCCTGGTGGATATACACGAGTTTTAAAACTTGGAACCCGTTACGGGGATTCAGCAGAGATGGCCGTAATCGAGCTTGTGGATTTTAACGATGTTAAACCTGAAAGTAAGAGCTCGAAGAAGAGAAAAACAAGAAGAGCTGGAAAGTCTAATAAACCGACTTCAGCCAGCGATACGTCTACTAAGACTGATTCCGATACTAAGAAAACCAAATCTAAAAAGTTGGAATCAGAAGCTGCGGAGCAGAGCAAATCTGAAACCAGCGACAGTTCTACTTCCGAAGAAAAAGAGGAGAAGTAGCAGTAGGAAAAAAAGTAAATTATTTGTCAATTAAAGTTGGCATAGAATTGAAATGATTCTTACCTTATGAATCTGCTTTGAAAACGAAGTAGGTCAACGTTCTTTAAACATATTGAAAGACAGACATAAACAGATTGTTTGAGTGAGTCGGGTGGAGATTTTCCAGAGTGTACTATTATATAAGATATATACAATGGAGAGTTTGATCCTGGCTCAGGACG
>Ga0102931_1000841_pt1 | contig 15182 bp, 12 predicted proteins | sample SalPonR1_C_D1_MG_FD_79282 | JGI IMG/M metagenome (GOLD analysis project Ga0102931, IMG submission 79282) | Salt pond soil microbial communities from South San Francisco under conditions of wetland restoration - Salt Pond MetaG R1_C_D1_MG | ecosystem: Environmental > Aquatic > Marine > Intertidal... | reverse complement strand
CCAGGCTGGTGACCACGTCTCCGGGAATCGCTCGCATCAGCCCGAAGACGATCAGCGCGACGCCGAACAGGGTGGGGATCGTGAGCAGCAGGCGCCGCAACAGGAAGATGAGCATGGGCGGCGATCAGTATGGCATTCCTCGGCGGCGGCGTCGCGCCGGGCGCGATCGCACGGTGCCCGGGCGCGACGCGGCCGGTTGCGACGCGGTCGGATACGCGGTGCTCGGTCGCGCGGGTCCGGCGCGTGTCGCGGGCTCGCGCGCGCGGACTCGGCGGACTCAGTCGCGCGGATCGAGCGCGTCGCGCAGGCCGTCGCCCAGCAGGTTGAACCCCAGCACCGTGAGCGAGATCGCCGCACCCGGGAACACCAGCAGCCAGCCGGCGTCGGGAAGGTAGCGCCGTCCACGCGCCAGCATCTCGCCCCAGTCGGCCGTGGGCGGCTGCACGCCCAGGCCCAGGAACGACAGTCCCGCCATGCTCAGGATCGCGAAGCCGATCCCCAGCGTCGCCTGCACGGTCAGCGGCCCCATCGTCGAGGGCAGCACGTGACGGCGGAGCAGCCGGCCGTCGCGCGCCCCCAACGCCCGCGCGGCCTGGACGTACTCCTCCTCGCGCGTGGCGAGCACCACCGACCGGGCGATCCGCGCGTACTGCGGGATGCCGACCAGCGCCACGGCGATCACCGCGTTCCGCAGCCCCGGACCCAGCGCGCCGACCACCGCCAGCGCCAGCAGGAGCGACGGGAACGCCAGCAGAACGTCCATCGCTCGCATCAGCACGGTGTCGACGCGCCCGCGGTAGAAGCCGGCCAGCAGCCCGATCGTCGTCCCGATCGTCCCGGCCACCGCGACGGGCACCAGCCCGGTGAGCAGCGAGATGCGCGCGCCGTGGATCACGCGCGCCAGCAGCGAGCGTCCGAACTCGTCGGTGCCGAACGGATGCGCCAGCGAGGGCGGCTCGAGCCGCATCCGGAGGTTCTGGCGATCCGGCTCGATCGGCGACAGCCACGGCGCGAACAGGGCGACGGCGACCAGCACGAGGACCAGCGCCAACCCGACCATCGCCGCGCGGTTCCGGCGGAAGCGAAGAGCGGGCTTCGAGCGCCACGCCCGGGCCGCCAGCCCCAGCGGGCCGGGGCGACGACCGACGGCGTCAGTCATAGCGGATCCTCGGGTTCAGGGCGGCGTACGACAGGTCGACCAGCAGGTTGACGAGGATGAAGCCGGTGGCGACGAACAGCACCGTGCCCTGGACCAGCGGAAGGTCGCGGCTCCGGATCGCGTCCACCAGCATGCGGCCGATGCCGGGCCAGGCGAACACCGTCTCGGTGAGCACGGCCCCTCCGAGCAGCGACCCGAACTGCAGCCCGACCACGGTGACGACCGGCAGCAGCGCGTTGCGCAGGGCGTGGCCCAGGTCGACCCGGGCAGGCGGCAGGCCCTTGGCGCGCGCGGTCCGGACGTAGTCCTGGCGGAGCACGTCCACCATGCTGCTGCGGGTGATGCGGGCGATGAACGCGGAGCTGGCGAAACCGATCGCGGCCGCCGGCATCACCAGGTGACGCCAGCTGCCGATCCCAGACGCCGGGAGCCACTCGAGCGTGAGCGCGAACAGCATCATCATCAGCAGCCCCGACCAGAACACCGGGACGCTGACCCCCAGAAGCGCGACGAGCACCGCGAGGTAGTCGATCCAGGTGCCGCGACGAAGCGCTGCGACGACGCCAAGCGACAGTCCGATCGCGATCGCGATCGTCATCCCCGCTCCGGCCAGCAGCAACGTCGCGGGGAGTCGGGTGGCGATCTCGGCCACCACGGTCCGGCCGCTCCGGACCGAGACGCCCAGATCGCCCTGCAGGACGCTGCCGAGGTAGTCCAGGTACTGCACCGCGAGCGGCCGATCCAGGCCGTACGCGCGGCGAAGCTCCTCGAGCGAGGCGCGATCGATGCCTTGCGCCGACTCGCCCAGGATCGCCAGGACGGGGTCGCCGGGGGACACCCAGACCATCGCGAACACGAGGAGCGTGACGCCCAGCAGGACCGGAACGAGTCCCACGAGCCGGCGCAGCACGTACGTCGTCACATCCAGCGTCCCATGCGCCCGTCACGAGCGCCCTGTCCGCTCGCGGCGCCCGGCCGCGAGCGGGTCACTCGTCCAGCGTCGCGTTCCGCAGATCCAGATCGATCCACGAGTAGGCGACGATCTCGCCCCGGAGCGCCTCGCGCTTGGCGTAGGTCGAAAGCGGGTAGTAGAGCGTGACCATCGGCAGGTCCGTGAGGACGCGCTGCTGGACCTGGCGGTACACGTTCGCGCGGACCAGCTCGTCCGGCGTTCCCCTGCCCTGGTCCAGCCAGTCGTCGACCTCCGGATCGGCGTAGCGCGACGCGTTGTTCTGCGGAATCTGGCTCGAGTGGAAGAAGGCGTACAGCGTGTAGTCCGCGTCCAGCGTGACCGTCCCCCAGGTGGTCGCGTACAGCTGGGCGTCCTCCTGCTGGATCGCCTCGGCGTACGCGGCGTACTCCTGCGTCCGGATGTCCAGGTCGACGCCGACCTCGGACAGCATGAACTGCACGATCTGCGCGACCGACTCCAGGTCCGGGTTCTGGAAGATGTCGAGGCGCAACGACAGGTTCTCGGCGCCCGCCTCGGCCAGCAGCTCGCGCGCCCGCTCCGGATCGTACGGGTACGGCTCGTCGAGCTCGGCGGCGGCGAACCGGACGGTCGGCGGGATGGGGGCCACGGCCGGCTGTCCCAGCCCCTGGAGGAACTCCTCGATGATCAGGGACTTGTCGATCGCGTACGCCAGCGCCTGGCGAACGCGTGCGTCCTGGAGCTCGGGGTGCTGAACGTTGAAGCCGAGGTGGGCGGAGCCCCAGCCGAGGAACGCGTCGCTGACCACGTCGTCCCGCTCGGAGATCGACCGGTAGGCGTCGGGCGGGAGGTTGAAGATGATGTCCAGGCCACCCGACCGCAGCTCCACGATCTGGGTCGAGACCTCCGGCACGATCCGCAGCGTCACGCCGTCCAGCTCCGGCGCGCCGCCCCAGTAGGCGTCGTTCCGCTCCAGCACGACCTCGGATCCGTCGGTCCACGACGAGAACCGGAACGGACCGGTCCCGACCGGCTCGCGGCCCAGCTGGTCGCCCAGCGACGCGGGAACGATCGCCGTGACCGGGTGGGCGAGGTGCGCCAGCAGCGGCGCGAACGCCTCGCCGGTGTCGATCGTCAAGGTCCGCTCGCCGGTCACGACGACCTCGTCGATGGCGGAGACCACGAACCGTCCCGGCGCTCCGGTGTCGGGGTCCAGCAGCCGGTCCAGCGACGCCTTCACGGCCTCGGCGTCCAGCGGGCTGCCGTCGTGGAACGTCACGCCCGCGCGGACGGTGACGTCGAGACGCGACGGGGTGACGAACGCCCAGCTCTCCGCCAGGCGCCCGACGATCTCGCCTTCGGGCGTGACGTCGAACAGCGCCTCGTACACCTGGTTCGTCACGGAGAACGAGAAGCCGTTGAACGTCTTGTGCGGATCGAGCGTCGGCGGGTTCGACCCGATCGCGGTGGTCAGCGTCTGCGCCGACGCCGACGCGACCGCGAAGAGCACGAGAAGGGACAGCACGAGTCTGCGCATGGGAACCTCCGAAAGGTGGACGACGCCGCTCGATCGGCGCCCTACACGAGAAGCCTACTGGACCGCCGGCACCCGCGCCGGTCGGACGCGCGACCTGTCGCCGGCACGTCCGACGCGACCGCTGGACCGCCGCCGGGCGAGGCTAGGCGGACGCCTCGCCCGCCCGGCTCCCGTGCCGACCCGCCCGCCAGCCCGACCACCCCTGCGCCAGGCCGGCGCCGATCCCGAGCGCGGCCACCAGCAGGCCCGCCAGCGCGCCGAACACCGGCAGCCAGGTGGCAAGAGCCACCAGCAGCAGGCCCAGCGCCAGCGCCCCGAGGCCGGTCGCCGCTCCGGCCTCCGAGCGGCTCAGCAGCAAGCGACCCAGCGTCAGTCCGACCACGGCAGGCGCCACCACGGCCGACGCGAGGCCGAGAAGCACCGCCAGTACCATCGCGACGGCGATCCCGACGAACACGAGTCCCACCGACAGGCCGGGAAGGTCGGCCAGCGCCGCGACGGCTGCGACGGCCGCGAGCAGACCCAGGAACAGGGCGAGCGCGAGCGGGGCCCCGACCAGCGTCGCCGCGCCCAGCAGACCGGACGAGCCGGGGGCGCCGGCCACGCGGTCGGCGCCGGCCGTGGTCCACCGCGGCGCGAGCGCCCAGACCGCGGCCCCCACCAGGAGCAGCAGGAGGTAGCGCTCGACGAGGCGCACCGCCCAGGAGCGCGGCGCGGGCCCCGGATCGGGCTCGAACGCGTACCGGCCGCCGACACGCTCGGTGTCGACCGGCGGCTCGCCGGGCGCCACGATCGTCAGGTCGCCGCCCACCCGCGCGTCCGCGCCGAAGGTGAAGCCGTCGGCGACGCGCTCCAGCTCGTCCGGCACGCCGGGCCAGATCGTCGGCGACAGACCCTGCCGGCCGCCGACCTCGGCGTGGAGCGTCCCGTCGACGCCGCCCCGCAGCTCGACCGCGCCGGCCCCCAGACGAGCGTCGCCGGCGACCACGCCGGCGACGAGCACCTGACCGGCCGCGGCGGCGAAGTCGCCGCCGACCGTCGCCCCTGCGCCGAGCTCGATGCTGGCGCCCGCGCCGACCAGGTCGTCCTCGATCGTTCCGTCGACGCGCACCAGCCCGCCGCTGAGCCGGGCGTCGTCGCCGACGCGGCCGTCCACCCGGACGGTCGAGGCGGAGGCGATGAGATCTCCCGTCACCTCGCCCGAGACGGTCACCGTCGCTGCCGCCGCGACGACGTCGCCCTCGACCCGGCCGAGGATCTCGACGTTCGAGCCGGTGGCGTAGAGGTCGTCGGCCAGCACTTCGTCCGCGGCGACGACCACACGGTCGCCGGCGCGGAAGGTGGCCGCCTGGGCCAGGCCCGCCATCCCGGCGACCAACAGAAGCAGGCCGAGGAGGCGAGCAGGAAACGCGTTGGCGCCGGCGGGAACGTGCGTGGACGGGTGGCTCATACGCTCCTCCTCACGAATCGGTGCGTTCGTCCAGTCATGGGTAGCACGGCCCCGGCGGTCCACCCCGTCGCCCGGCCCAGGTTCGGGCGACGGGCGGACACGCCGTGCGGAGCCCGCACGGGCTCACTCGTAGCGGAGCGCCTCGATCGGGCTCAGCGCCGCCGCCCGGCGTGCCGGCCAGACGCCGAACACGACGCCGGTGAGCACGCTGACCAGGAACGCCATGCCGACGACCCACGGATTGATCACGAACACGTCCAGGAACGGCACGATCTGCACGATGCCCCACAGCGTGACCAGCGAGAGCGCGACGCCGACCGTCCCGCCGATCACGGTCAGGACCACCGCCTCGATCAGGAACTGCTGCAGGATCGTGCGCGGCGTGGCGCCCAGCGCCTTTCGCAGGCCGATCTCGCGGGTGCGTTCGGTGACGCTGACCAGCATGATGTTCAGGATGCCGATGCCGCCGACCAGCAGGCTGATCGCGCCGATACCGCCCAGCAGCGCCTGCAGGATCACCGTGACGGTGTCGAACAGCGACAGCGCGCCCTCGATCGTCTGGATCTGGTAGCTGTCGGGCGGCCGGCGCCGATCCAGGATCGAGCGGACCTGCTCCTCGACGGCGCCGGCGTCACGGTCCAGATCGATCGAGATCGGCAGGAAATCGTACTCGCCGCGCGGCACGCCGGGAACGTCACGGTAGAACGCCCCCAACGGCACGTCGCCCGACACGTCGTTCGCGAACGTGCCCAGCGCGCCCCCGATCGGCTCCTTCACCCCGATGACGGTGTACGTCGTGCGTACGCCACGCGCTTCGAGGAGGATCTCGCGACCCACCGGATCGACGACGTCCTCGAACAGCTCGCGCCGAGCGTCGGCGGACAGCACGATCACGGACGCGGTGCGTGCCGCGTCGCGCTCGTCGAAATAGCGACCCCGCGCCAGCTCGATGGAGCGATCGATCTCGGGCGCGTCGGGCGTCGTTCCGTTCAGGCTGATGTTCTCGCGCGTGTCGCCCACCACGGCCGTGACGCGCGCGCTCTGCTGACGCAGGATCTGGATCGGCAGGCGCGAGAGCGCCTCGACGTCGTCGTCCGTGAACCGCTCGGCGTCCGGATCGTCGAACACCCGCTGCACGAACAGCGACTGCGAGCCGAACTCCTGGATCTCGGAGGTGATCCCCGCCGTCGCGATCTCGCCCAGGCTCACCGTCGCGGTGACGGCGAACACGCCGATCACGACGCCCAGCAACGTGAGCAGCGAGCGGAGGCGGTTCTCGAACAGCGCCGCCAGCGCGGTCCTCAGGTTCTCGAGAAGCATCTCAGGCCCCCTGCTCGTTCGCGCCGTGCGCCGTGTCGTCGGCCGGGGCGGCGCCTCCGTCGACGCCGGGTCGTCGCCGCGACGTCACGGCCTCGGAGGACTCGACCACGCCGTCGCGGATGTGGATGATCCGCTCCGTGTGGTCGGCGACCTCCTTCTCGTGCGTGACCATCAGGATCGTTCGCCCCTCGTCGTGCAGGGCGTCGAACAGCGCCAGGATCTCCTGCCCGGTGCGCGAGTCGAGGTTGCCGGTGGGCTCGTCGGCCAGAAGGATGTCCGGCTCGGTCGCCAGCGCCCGCGCGATCGCCACGCGCTGCTTCTGACCGCCGGACAGCTCGTTGGGCTTGTGTTGGAGCCGGTCGGCGAGGCCGACGCGCTCCAGCGCCTCGGTGGCGGTCCTGCGCCGCTGCCCGGGCCCCAGGCCCCGGTACATCAACGGAAGCGCGACGTTGTCGAGGGCGCTGGATCGCGCCAGCAGGTTGTACGCCTGGAACACGAAGCCGATGCGCCGGTTCCGGACCTGCGACAGACGCTCCTCGCTCAGGTCGGCGACCTCCTCGCCCGCGAGTCGGTACGATCCCTCGCTGGGCGCGTCGAGGCAGCCGAGGATCTGCAGCAGCGTGCTCTTGCCGGAGCCGGACGGCCCCATGATGGCGGCGTACTCGCCGGGGAGCACCTCGAGGTCCAGGCCCCTCAGCGCGTGCACTTCGACGTCAGCGCCCAGGCGGTAGATCTTGCGGAGACCGCGCGCCTCGATGACCGGGGTGCTGCCGCCGGCGTCCCCGGCGGTCACGATCCGCCTGGAGGCGTGAACCGCACCGGCGCTCCGTCCTCGAGCTCGTCGATGCCGACGACCGCGATCGTGTCGCCGCCCGACAGGCCGTCGGTCCCGTCGGGATCCACCGCCGCGACGGTGGCGTTGCGGTCCACAGGATCGACCTCGACGCGCCGGGCGGTTCCGCTGCCCGGCTCCTCGCCTCGGTCGACCCGGAACAGGAAGCTGTCGCCCGTCTCGTCCTCGGTGATCGCCTCGAGCGGGATCAGGAGCATCTCCTCGAGGTCCGCGACCCGCACCCGGGCCGTGACGGTGTAGCCGGGACGGACGGGCACGTCGCCCTCGAGCGCGCCTTCCGCGAACGCCAGCATCGCCTCGACCTGAGCGCTGCCGCCTTCGCGCGCGGCCACGGGCGCGAGCCGAACGACCTCGGCCGGGAGGCGCAGGCGCGTGTCGGCGTCCGGCACGATGTCCGCGGGGAGCCCCACGGCCAGCTCGGCGGCCCGGTTCTCGTCGAACGAGGCGCGGATCCGCAGCTCGCTCGGATCGGCGATCGAGGCGACGGGCTGCGTCCCCGTCGCGTCGCCCACCTCCACCGCGAGCGTCGCGACGACGCCACCGAACGGCGCGCTCAGCACCGCGTCCTCGATGCGGGCCTGCAGGTTCGCGAGGTCGGTCTCGAGGCGGGCGACGTTCGCCTCGGCGCTGGCGCGCTGCGCCTGGGCCAGCGATCGCTGGTTCGCGAGCCGGCTGCGGGCGGCGTCGAGGCTCAGCTGGGCCTGCTCCAGCGCCCTCGCGGCCGCATCGCGCGCGTCGCGGACGTCGCGAAGCTCGTCACGCGAGGCGGCGCCGAGCTCCAGCAGGCGCTCGACCCGCTCCACGTCGGCTTCGCGGCTCCGCAGATCGGCGACGGCCTGCAGGCGCCGGTCCTCGGCCTGCACCACGGCGGACTCGGCGTCGAGCCGGTCGACGCTGAGCTGCGCCAGCGTCCGCTCGAGCTCCGCTCGCGCCGACTGCAGCGAGACGCGGGTCGACGCCACGTTGCGCTGAAGCTCGGCGACGTCCAGCCGAATGAGCGCCTGCCCCTCCGTGACCGCGTCGCCCTCCTCGACCAGGACCTCGGCGACGGTGCCGCCGCCGCTGAACGCGAGACCGCGTTCCCGCGTCGCCTCGATCGTTCCGCTGCCGGTGACCTCCCGGACGAAGCGACCGGTCTCGGCGGGCTCGACGACGACCTGCTGGACCGGCGGGCCGCCGCGGCTCCGGAGCGCCACCACGGCGGCGACGCCGATCACGATCACGATCGCCAAGATCCAGACGACGCGACGTCGACGCCGCCGCCGGCCTCTGGCAGGATCGTCGCGGCTCACGAACCGGCTCCCAGGATGGCCGCTTCGAGCGAGCGCAGCGCGTCGGCCAACCCGTGGCGCGCGACGCGAGCCTCCGAGGACCGGCGCAGCAGGTCCAGCTGAGCCCGTTCCAACGCCACCTCGGCGATGGAGCCCGCCTCGAAGCGGACGCTGGCGACACGCACGTCCTCCTCGGCGGTCGCGACCTGCTCAAGGGCGCTGGCCAGCCGTCCCTCGGCGGCCAGCACGGCGTTGTGCGCCTGCCTCACGGCCAGCGTGAGGCTGCTGCGGAGATCGTCGGCGCGCAGCTCGGCCGAGTCCAGCCGGTCGCGCGCCGCCTCGACGTCCGAGCGCGCCACGGTGAACGCCACGTCGACGGCCTCGAGCTGGGCCCGGGCCACCAGCACGGCGCGCCGCGCGGACCGCAGCGACGCGTTCTCGTCCAGGCGGGACGTCGCCTCGTCCACGCTCGGCACCGTCGGCTCGGGGGCGGCGCCGTCCAGCGCCGGAAGGTCGCCGGCCTCGCCCAGGCGCACCGCCAGCCGATCGATCGCCAGCTCCAACGCCTGACGCGCGTCGCGCAGGTCGCGCTCGGCGCTTCGCACGACGTCCTCGGCACGCGCGACGTCGCTTTCCGTCGCGGCGCCCGCCTCCAGGCGGATCGCTGCGGCGCGCGCTTCGACGCGGGCGATCCGCAGGGCCACGTCGGCGATCGCCACGGAGTCCTGCGCCTCGAGCGCAGCTTCGAAGGCGTCCGCAGCGGCGTCCCGTGCCGATGCCTCGGCGTTACGAAGCGCGTCTTGGGCCGCCTCGACGTCGTGCCCAGCGTTCAGCGTCGGCACGCGCAGGCTGGTGGGGTCGGCCTCGACGCGGGCCGCCTCGCGCCGGGCCGCGTCCAGGTCGAGCCGCGCGGTCCGGACCTCGACCGACGCCTGTACGGCACGGTCCATAGCGGTTTCCAGGTCCAGCGTCTCGGTCGTCGTCTGGCCCCGGGCGGGGGCGAGGAGGGGGGCGATCAGCGCCAGGAGGAACAGCGCGGTCAGGATGCGGGGGACGGTACGAGCGGTCACGGTGCGAACGGTCAGGGTGCGGTCGGTCATCACGGTCACTCCAGGCTCTCAGGGTCGACGGCGAGCGCGTCGAGAAGACGGAACACGGCGAGGCGAAGGTCGTCCACCGCGCGATCGGCGTCGAGATCGGCGCGGCGCGTCTGGAGCTCGGCCCGGCGTACGGCCGCGTCGGAGGCGGCGCCGGCTTCGGCCCGCAACCGCACGATCCGTTCGTTCTCGCGCTCGAGCTGGGCCGAGCGTCGGGCCAGCTCGGCCCGCTCGGCGGCGTCCTGGGCGTTCGCGTAGGCGCGATCCACGGCGATGCGGGCGCGATCGGATGCGCTGGCGCTCCGCACGCGGGCCTGGTCTTGCCCCGTACGAACGGCGGCCAGCGCGTCGGACAACGCCGGGCTGAACGGAATCTCGGCGCGCACGCCGATCTCGAAGCGGCTGAGCGAGCCGCCCGGGCCGACCCCTTGCACGCCGTCGTCCGGATCGAACGAGGCGTTCAGGCGGGGCGCCAGGCGGTCGCTGTCGATCGAGGCGGCGAGGCTCCACGACCGGTCGGCGTCGCCGCTCGTGAACCCCGTCTCGAGCGTCAGCGTGGGCAGCACGTCGCGGACGGAGGCGGCGGCGGTGCGATCGGCCTCGTCGACGTCGCGCCGGGCGGCACGCACGTCGGGCCGCAGGTCCAGCGACGCGTCGCTCCGCTCCGGGAGGGCGGGGGGCGCCGGCAGCGGACCGCTCGGTGGCGGCACGGCTCGCCCCAGCACCGTCTCGAGCGCCCGCTGCGCGAGGCGCAGCTGCCGCCTGGCGGCGTCGCGCCCTTGCTGGGCCCGGGCCAGGGCCAGCTCGGCCTGGGCGACGTCCAGCTCGCTGGCGGCTCCCGCAGCGAGGCGCTGGCGCATCGCGTCCGCCTCCAGGGCGGCGAGCGTCGCCTCCGCCTCCGCCAGCTCGGCCGAGGCCTCGGCCCGTAGCGCCGTCTGGAACGCCTCCACCGCGTCGATCCGGGCGGAGCGTCGCGTCGCGGCCAGCTCGTCCCGCGCGGCCGCGACCGAGGCTCGGGCCCGCGCCAGCTCGTCCGCCCCGGCGCCACGAAGCGCCGGGTCGATGCGGACGGTCAGCCCCAGCGGCGCGACGTCGCCTCCGCCCAGGTCCTCCGACGGCGCCCCCTCGGCCGCCACCAGCGATCCCGAGCGACGGTCGTAGCCGCCCGACAGGGCCAGGTCGAGGGGAACGGCGGTCGCGGACGCCTGCCGCGCGGCCCGCTCCAGCGCCAGCTCCGCGACCTGGACGCTGGGCGCGTCGCCCACGAGCGTCAGCAGTTCCGCGTAGCCGAGCGTCTCGCCCAATGCGGCCGGACCTTCCTGCGCGTACGCGGTGGCTGCGACCAGCAGGAAGGCGACGACGAGGCGCAGGACGCGTCGCGGACCGCAGGCACGACCGCTTCCCCGCCCGCGCGGCGGACGGGGCGGTGGATCCGTAACTGGAATCGGGTCGAGCTGCACGATGGAACTCCGTTCGAGAGGGGCGAAGAGGCGATCCGGGTTCGCCGACGGTCCGTCGAGGACGAGCATGCACGATCGGTCCGCGGCCGTCCTCCTTCCTCGGTCGGAGACGCGACCGACGGCGCGAACGACCCGCGACCACCCTGGAGCGTACGCCCAATGCAAGCCAATCATCGCGACCGAGCACACGTCCGCGCTAGCGTGAATGCGAACTCTCTCGCCTCCAGGAGGATCCGATGGCTCACGTGGACGTTCCCGACATTCCCCGCCAGAGCGACCTTCGACTTCCCGCCGACGCCACCGCGCTCATCGTGGTGGACATGCAGAACGACTTCGTCGACGAGGCCGGCGCGCTGCACGTGCCCGACGCCGCCGAGACGGTTCCCCGCATCCGCGAGCTAGCGGATCGTGCGCTGGACGCAGGAGCGCGACTCGTCTTCACTCAGGACTGGCACACGGAGGACGACCGCGAGTTCGACGTCTGGCCGCGCCACGCCGTGATGGACACCTGGGGCGCGCGGATCGTGGACGGGCTCCAACCCGACCGGGCCGACCGGGTGATCCGCAAGCTCCGTTACGACGCGTTCTACGGAACGCCGCTGGACCACGTGCTTCGCGACTGGGGCATCGAACACGTGGTGGTGGTGGGCACCGTGGCCAACATCTGCGTGCTCCACACCGCGGCCTCCGCGGCGCTCCGCTGGTTCGACGTGACGCTGGTCGAGGACGCGGTCTCGGCGCTGACGCCGTTCGACCTCGACGCCACGCTTCGTCAGCTCGACTTCCTGTACGGAGGCCGGATCGTCGCGAGCGAGAACCTGAGGTTGGACGCGGCCTCGCCGCGATGAGCGTCGCGACCGTCGCGGCGTGCGTCACCACCCCGTGGCCGCTGGACTTCGGCGGCAACCTGCGCAAGGCGCGGTCGTCGATCGCCACGGCGAAGGCGGCGGGCGCCCGCTACCGGCTGGGTCCGGAGCTCGAGCTCACGGCCGCGGGCTGCGAGGATCACTTCCTCGAGCCGGACACGGTGCGTCACGCCTGGGAAGCGCTGGCGGAGCTCGTGAGCGACGACCTGACGGACGGGATCGTGTGCGACGTCGGCATGCCGGTCGTGCACCGGGGCGCGCGCTACGCCTGCCGCGTGCTGCTGCTGGACCGCCGCGTGCTGCTGATCCGGCCTGCACGCCAGGTGTCGGGCCGGCACGGGAGCCGCTGGTTCACGCCGTGGAGCCGCACCCGGCAGGTCGAAACGTTCCCGCTCCCGGACCCGGTTCGCGAACGCACCGGTCAGGTGACGACCGTGATCGGCGACGCGCGCCTGAGAACCCGCGACGCCCTGATCGGCTTCGCGACGCTCGACCCCGCGTCGGCGGGGGCCACGACGCCGGCGGTCGAGCGGGACGCGAACGAGCGAAACGGAATCGGGCCCGCAGCGACGGCGCCGGGCCGGCCGGAGCACGACGGCGTCGACATCGTCGCGGCCAGCGGCGTCACGCGGCACGAGCTCGGCGCGATGGAGGCGCGGCTGGGCAGGATCGCGGCCCTGAGCCAGGAGTTCGGCGGAACGGTCGTGCTCGCCGCAGCGCGCGGCGCCGATGGCGGTCGGGCGTACGCCGACGGCGGCGCGATGGTGGTCGTGAACGGCGAGCTGGTCGCGCAGGCCGCTGCGGTCTCTCTCGAAGAGGTCGAGGTGGTCCTCGCCGACGTGGAGGTTGGCCTCCCCGGCGCGGAGCCCTCCCGGGACCACGCCGAGGCCGCCCCGCATCCTGTGGTGGACGCCGATCTGCGCTTGGCCGCCGGCCGGGACCGGCCCGCGAGTCCGCCGCGACCGCCCAAGCAGCTGTCCCGCGAGGAGCAGATCGCCACCTACCCCGCCGCGTGGCTGTGGGACCACCTGCGCCGCTCGGGCGGGGGCGGGTTCTTCCTGCCGATCTCGGGCGGCACGGACTCCGCCGCCGTCGCCACCGTCGTGGCGTCGCTGTGCCGGCTGCTGGCCGACGCCCTCCGCGAGCGCGACGACTCCGTGACGCGGGACGTGCGGCGCGTGCTGGGCCTGACCGGCGACGATCCGACGCCGCTCGATGCGCGCGCGTTGGCGGGGCGGCTGCTCACCACGGCCTACCTGCCGACCCGCGTGTCCAGCGAGGGGGGCCGCGAGCGTGCGCGCGCCCTGGCCGAGGCGATCGGCGCCGACCATCTGGAAGTGGGGCTCGACCCGGCCGTGGAGGTGCTCGCGAACGCCACCGACCGGGCCGCGCTGCCGGGCCGAGAGCGCCCGCTACGGTTCGCGGCCGAGGGCGGAGGCGAGGCCGAAGACCTCGCGCTGCAGAACCTCCAGGCGCGGATGCGGATGGTGACGAGCTACCTGCTGGCGCAGCGGACGCCCGCCCTGCGCGGCGTGCGTGGGCCCCGGCTGGTGCTCGGGACGTCGAACCTCGACGAGGCCCTGACGGGGTACGTCACCAAGTACGACGCTTCCTCGGCGGACCTGAACCCGATCGGCGGGCTCCGCAAGACGGACCTTCGCCGCTTCCTGATCTGGGCCCGCGACGCGATGGCGCTCCCCGCCCTGGACGCGGTGCTGGACGCCACGCCCAGCGCCGAGCTCACGCTTCCGGGCGAGCACGGCCCGCAAACGGACGAACGCGAGATCGGCCTGACGTACGAGCAGACGGCACGCCTGAGCGAGCTACGGGGCGCCCAGCGCTGCGGTCCGCTCGAGACGTTCGAGCGGCTCGCGGACGAATGGGCTCCCATGCCCGCGGCCGAGGTCGCTGCGCTCGTGAAGCGCTTCTACCGCGCGTACGCCCGCAACCGCCACAAGGCGACGATCGCGACGCCCAGCTGCCGGGTGTCCGGCTACGGCGCGGACGACGCGCGCTCCGACCCCCGACCGTTCCAGCTCGATCCGGAGTGGCCGTGGCAGTTCCGCGCGATCGACGCGCGGGTCGAGCGCCTGCTCGCCGACGCGACCGGAGGGCCCTGAGGTGCGCATCGCTCTGCTGGGCGGACGCTTCGATCCACCCCACTTCGGCCACCTGCTGCTCGCCGAGCAGGCACGCGAGCAGCTGGCGCTGGACGAGGTGCATTTCGTTCCCGCGGGCGCGCCGCCGCACAAGGGCGTCGTCGCGCCGCCGGGGGCGCGCGCGACGATGACGCGGCTGGCGACGGAGGACCACCGCGCGTTCCACGTCGACGATCGTGAGCTGCGCCGCGAAGGACCCTCCTATGCGATCGACACGATCGAAGAGATCCGCTCCGAGCGTCCGAGCGACGAGCTCGTGTTCCTGATCGGCGCCGACGCGTACCTCGAGATCGCCAGCTGGCACCGGGCCGAGACGATGGTGCGGCGTGTCGAGGTCGTCGTCGTGCCGCGGCCGGGTACGTCGCTGGCCGCGCTGGACAGGCTGGACGAGCCGTTCCGGAGCGCGGCGAAGCGGATCGATACGGTCCCGATCGGGATCTCCTCCACGCTTCTGCGGACGCGGGCCGGCCAGGGCCGAAGCCTGCGGTACCTCACCCCGCTCCGTGTCGCCCGCTACATCGTGGCGGCCGGGCTGTACCTCCCGAACCCCAGTGAACCGGAGGCTGCCGAATGAACGACGCCGACTGGCGCACGACGCAGGGCGCGATGTTCACCGACCTGTACGAGATCACGATGGCGCAGGCGTACTTCCGTCACGGCCTGCACGAGCGCCCGGCGAGGTTCGACCACTTCTTCCGCGACTACCCCGACTACGGACGGCACAAGGCCGGCTTCGCCGTCTCGGCCGGCCTGGCCTGGCTGCTGGATTGGCTCGAGGAGACGCGCTGGCGCGACGAGGACCTCGCCTACCTGAAGCAGGTCCGCGGTCGGGCCGGCGAGCGGCTCTTCGACGACGCCTTTCTGGAGTGGCTTCGCGGCCGGGGCGTGGGCGAGGGCGTCACGATCCGCGCAGTCCCGGAGGGCCGCGTCGTGCACGCCGAGGCGCCCGTCGCGATCGCCGAAGGACCGCTGGCCGCGCTGCAGCTCTTGGAGACGTCGCTGCTGAACCACCTGAACTACCCCACCCTGGTGGCCACGAAGGCGGCACGCCTGCGCGAGGCGGCGGTGGACGGCACCGT
>Ga0102931_1000837_pt1 | contig 15193 bp, 10 predicted proteins | sample SalPonR1_C_D1_MG_FD_79282 | JGI IMG/M metagenome (GOLD analysis project Ga0102931, IMG submission 79282) | Salt pond soil microbial communities from South San Francisco under conditions of wetland restoration - Salt Pond MetaG R1_C_D1_MG | ecosystem: Environmental > Aquatic > Marine > Intertidal... | reverse complement strand
ATTTCCTGCCGTTTCGAGGCTTCGAAAAAGGTAGTTAGCCGTGTCGTAACCAATACGGGAAAAGCGATCGGGTTCAGTCCCAAATCGCGTTTCATAATCATCTGTAAAGAAATTAGCTGATGACGAATCGGGATTTTGTACCATTGATTGTGTGTAGTAAACATCAAAGAATCGTTTTTGGTAATCGGTTAGCGGGGCGTATTCCCATTGTTCCGTGCCCAGGACAGTTACATTGCTATCCATCGCCTCCAGGTTATTCATCAGCAAGTTCATCATAGTGGTAGACGCTTGCCCCGTGAAAGGTGCGAATACAGCATCAGATTGGCGGATATTCAGGGAATCGATCAAAGCCGGATCGGACGTAAAAACATCTGTAACCTCGCTAAAATCATACCCGGTTGCTGCAAAATCCTGCTCAATATAGTAGGAGATGGTTGCCCCGAGTTTTTCAGCTTCGTGACGAAAAGCAAGGGCGGAATTTCGTCCCAAAGAGCCCTCTTCCGTAATAATGCCCAGTGTATCCAGCCGTAACTCCTGCACGGCAAATTGAGCCATTTTTTTTCCCTGCATTTCAAATGTAGGATTCATCTGAAAGGTGTAATTGTAGTCCAGGTTCAGACTGTCTGAGTTGGCAAGAGGAGCCAGCATGGGGATTTGGTACTCTTCAGATAGTTGAGCCAGCCTTGATGCCGGTTCTGAGAACAGGGGACCAATAACGGCGTCTATTTTCTTTGTCCAAGCCAATTCAGAAAATACAGCGGCTGTAGTATCCGCATTTTCTGCTGAGTTTCTGAAAATTAAATTTACTTTCTGATTTCGGTTCCGTTCGTTGAAATCATCCGCCGCCAAGACCATACCATAGTACAAATTTCTCGGTATCGTAAAATCAGGATCGTTTTCGTCAAAAGTCGGAAGAATAACACCGATGTTATACACCATCCCTTCGGGAGGTGCCGGATATTCAATACGGTCAGTTTGAGGTCGCAGATCAACCAGCAGTTCCCGTTCAATTTCCTGCCTGCTGAAAGCTTGACCGGTAGATTTTACAAGTTCATTAACCAAAACCCGAAAGGCTTCTGCATCCATAAAAGGCTTTGAACTTCGAACAAGGTCGAATTGAATGGCGGGTGATTGTAATTTATAAAGTATTTCATACCGATCCTGAATACTCAGATAGTTCAATATTTGATTATAAAAACGCTGAGCATCAGATCTTAATCCTGTTCGGTTATCACCGGAGGCCAATTCGTATAGATGCTCAAGGCTTACATCATAATTTTTCAGGGTAAAATGTGCAATCGCCAGGGAGTAAAGTGCCTCTTGGCGAATATTCTCTTGCGTACTTTTTGATGCATTCCGCAAGTGATTGATGGCGGAGGAGTAATCCGTTAAAGCCAGGAAACTCTTGCCTGCGAATAGTTGTGAGCGATCATCATCAGAGTTCAGAAAAAGCTCTGCTGCCTGCTGATAATTTTCATCCTGATACATCTCCATCGCTTCTGAAAACGATTGAGCAGATGACTGAGCATGAATGAATGTGAAAAGTAGGAGTAAAGTCAGAAATGCTTTCATAAACAGATTGTATCCATTTTGCATGTTCATATATCAATTCTCAAAGGCTTTGTTCCGCTTATTCCCACTCGATTGTTGCGGGTGGTTTTGAGCTAACATCATAAACGACCCGGTTTACCCCTCGCACCTCGTTAATAATTCTATTGCTTACTTCTGAGAGGAATTCGTACGGCAATCGGGCCCAGTCGGCTGTCATTCCATCAACACTGGTAACGGCTCGCAGAGCGACTGTGTATTCATAGGTTCTTTCATCGCCCATGACCCCGACTGATTGAACGGGGAGTAAAACGGCCAAAGCCTGCCAAACATTATCATATAACCCATACTCTCGAAGCCCCTGAATAAAAATGGAGTCAGCTTCCCTGAGCAGGTCCAGCTTTTCTTTAGAGAGTTCACCTAAAACCCGAATTCCGAGTCCCGGACCCGGGAAAGGGTGGCGACCGATAAACGATTCGGGGATTCCAAGTTCTCTTCCAACACCGCGAACTTCATCTTTAAAAAGCTCACGAACCGGCTCAATCAGGTCGAGGTTCATCTTCTCCGGCAACCCGCCTACATTGTGATGTGATTTAATAGTAGCTGAAGGCCCTTTGAAGGAGACACTTTCAATAACATCGGGATAAAGAGTTCCCTGCGCGAGAAATTTGAAATCGTTTTCCTCGGCAATTGCTTCATCAAAAACTTCTATAAAGGTGTTACCGATAATCACTCGTTTCTCTTCAGGGTCTGAAATTCCTTCAAGATTATTAAGGAATTTACCAGATGCATCAACACCTTTTACGGGCAGATGCAGATGTTCTTTGTAGGTGTCCAGGACTTCATTAAACTCATTTTTTCGCAGAAGTCCGTTATCCACAAATATGCAGAGGAGCTGATCGCCAATGGCTTTGTGAATTAGCGTGGCAACCACAGTTGAATCAACGCCACCGGAGAGTCCGCATAGCACTTTTCTGTCGCCTACCTGTTCCCGAATACTTTGAATTTCGGTTTCTATAAACGAAGATGCGGTCCAATCTCCTTCACAGTTTGAGATGTTAATTACAAAATTATGCAGAATTTCTTTCCCCTTTTCGGTATGAACTACTTCTGGATGAAACTGAACTCCATAAATATGTTTCTCTCTGTGCCGAACCGCAGCAACAGGGGCATTCGAAGTGTGTGCGATCACTTTATATTGTTCAGGCAGATCGTGAATGTGATCGCCATGGCTCATCCATACAACTGACCCGTTTTGTACATTTTTTAACAGGCCGGAATCATCATCTACAATGAGTTTAGCGCGTCCGAATTCTCTTTTTTCCGCTTTTTCAACACTCCCGGGAACCAATGTATGTGCCAGTGATTGTAATCCATAGCAGATACCTAAAACAGGTTTATCAAAATCAAAATAGTCAAGATTCAGCACCGGAGCTTCTTTATCATAAACACTTTTGGGGCCTCCGGAAAGAATAATTCCATTGGGAGGGTGATCACTAAATTGTTCTGGCGGGGTGTTGAAGGGATGAATTTCGCAATACACATTCAGTTCGCGAATACGCCTTGCAATGAGCTGTGTGTATTGAGATCCAAAATCAAGGATGAGTATCCACTCATCATGATGAGTATGCATATGAAAAATCTATGTTTGAAATTATATAAAACCCACGAAGTTTCTATAAAAGCGAAATCCATCTCTAAGCATGAGATCAGGCACTTTTCATCAAAAAACTTCGTGGGTTTTTAAATTGAAGAGGGAATATAAAAAGATCTGGGTTTCCAATCTTATGTAAATCGGGCAGCCTGCTCGATATCTAAAAACCCTGATTCAGTACAGTGTATTATATGTTGGCTAAAAATTATTTTATAATCTCTAGACTGTTTTACGGATTGAGGGCCGGACAGGCTGTTCGGCGAACCATTACTCTACAATTTCTTTGTAGTTCTCAACCGAAAGCAGAGAATCCAGGTCAGATGCATCGTCCATTTTTATTTTAACCATCCAACCTTTGCCATAAGAATCTGTATTCACAAGTTCGGGTTCATCCTCTAAAACTTCGTTAATTTCAGTAATTTCGCCGGCGATCGGGCAAAAGAGTTCAGAGACAGTTTTCACAGCCTCAACGGTTCCAAAGACCTCATCCTGGTCGAATTCAGATCCTTCCGGTTCCAACTCAACAAATACAATATCTCCCAACTCACCTTGTGCAAAGTCGGTAATTCCAACGGTTGCTGTTCCGTCTCCGTTATCACGAACCCATTCATGCTCTTTGGTGTATTTCAGATCTTCAGGAAATTCCATAGTTGTTGTATTAGTTATTGTCAGGATTAAACTTAAAGGATTTTTCGAGGTATTGTGTATTGAAATCTCCCGAGATAAAATTGGGATCTTCCATCAGTTGCAAGTGATAAGGAATTGTCGTTTTAATTCCTTCGATAACAAACTCTTCCAGTGCTCGCTTCATACGTTTGATCGCTTCCTCGCGGTTAGAGGCACTAACGATCAGTTTGGCGATCATGGAATCGTAATGAGGCGGTACTTTATAACCAGCATAAGCATGCGTATCCACCCGTACACTTCGCCCTCCGGGTATATTAAAAGTAGTAATTGTTCCGGCTGTAGGTCGGAAGTTATGCTCAGGGTCTTCAGCATTAATTCGGCACTCAATGGCGTGTCCCCGAAAGTTAAACGATTTTGTATCCAGTTTCTCACCGGCCGCTGCTAAAATTTGTTGCTGTACTAAATCCGTGAAATAGATCTCTTCGGTAACGGGATGTTCCACCTGGATGCGGGTATTCATCTCCATGAAGTAGAAATTGAGATCTTTATCTGCGATAAATTCAACAGTTCCGGCACCTTCATAATTGATAGCTTTCCCGGCGTTTACGGCCGCTTCTCCCATTTTCTTTCGAACCTCGGGTGTCATAACGGGGGAGGGTGCTTCTTCCAGTAATTTTTGATGTCGTCTTTGAAGAGAACATTCACGCTCACCAAGATGAATGACATTACCATGCTGATCGCCTAAAATTTGGATCTCAATATGGCGCGGATCTTCAATAAATTTCTCGATATAAACTTCGGCATTACCAAAAGCAGCTTCTGCCTCATTTCGGCAGGTATTAAATGCATTTTTAAAATTCTCCTGTTTATGAACGACTCGCATGCCGCGTCCGCCACCCCCGGCTGTTGCTTTTACAATCAGGGGAAAACCGATCTCTTCGGCATATTTTTCTGCCTCTTCCAGGGTTTTTACAATGCCTTCAGAGCCGGGAACAACCGGGACATTATTTTTCGTCATGGTTGCTTTTGCCGTGGCTTTATCTCCCATGGTGCTGATCATGTCAGGAGAGGGCCCGATAAATTTGATATCATGCTCACCACAAATTCGACTAAATTCTGCGTTTTCTGATAAAAACCCATAGCCCGGGTGGATCGCTTCGGCATTGGTAATTTCGGCTGCCGCAAGGATGGAAGGAATTTTGAGATAACTTTCTTTACTGGATGGCGGGCCAATGCAAACAGCTTCATCAGCAAATTTTACATGGAGGCTGTTTTCATCTGCGGTAGAATAAACCGCAACAGATTTAATACCCATCTCCTTACATGTACGAATAACTCTGAGCGCGATTTCACCCCGGTTGGCAATCAGTATCTTGTTAAACATACAGGGATCTAATCTTTTTTAATGACAAATAAAGGTTGGTCAAACTCAACCGGAGAAGCATCATCGACCAAAATTTTCTGGACAGTTCCTGAAAATTCTGCTTCAATTTCATTCATAATTTTCATCGCTTCAACGATGCAAAGTGTTTCTCCGGCAGAGATATGGTCTCCAACGGTAACAAATGGATCGGAATCTGGCGAGGAGGCTTCATAAAATGTACCTACAATAGGTGATTTTACAACTTCACCGTCAGGCTTGGATTCAGATTCTTCAGTGTCCGTTTCCCCCGATTCAACCGAAGCCGTTGGTTGTTGTGGCTGAGAAGGTTGCTGTGGTGCTTGTGGCTGTTGTGGAATTTGGTATTGAACAGCCGGTTGTGAAGAGAGTTCTGAGGTTTTTTTCACTTTAATTTTAAAATCACCCTCCTCAATTGAAACTTCATCGACTTCACTTTCAGAGATCAGATCAAGCAGTTTTTTTACAAGTTTTAAATCCATTACTCTAAGTTAGGTTTAATTTTATTTTTGAGGTCTTAATAAGTTCAAACAGGCCCTCATTAAATCTAATTGCAGGGGAGTATGCAAACCGTGGTAACTCACTGAGATCAATCAGACTTTACCCGCTCTACATACTCGCTTGTTCGGGTATCCACACGAATCAAATCCCCTTCATTTATAAAAAGAGGCACCTGGACAACGGCTCCTCCACTTATTGTTGCAGGTTTGCTTCCTCCCTGGGCGGTATCCCCCTTAAGCCCCGGATCGGTTTGAACCACTTCCGTATCGATATGGTCCGGTGGTTCAGCGTACAAAATATTTTCGTTGTCAACGTCAACTATCAGTGTACAGATCATCCCGTCGGAAACAAACTCCGATTTTTCAACCCGCGAACGTTCTAGTGGGATCTGCTCATAAGTCTCCTGGTGCATAAAGAAGTATAGATCGCCATCAGAATATAGAAACTGGTAAGGCTGCCGCTCCACACGAATCGATTCTACACTTTCACCTGAGCGAAATGTTTTTTCAATATTTTTTTCATTGACAACACCTTTCAGCTTCGTACGAATAAAAGCACCGCCTTTTCCGGGTTTTACATGCTGAAAATCGACAATCGAGTAGATTTCTCCGTCAATAAGAATATTCATTCCTGTACGGAAATCTGAGGTAGAAACTTTAGACATAAATTATTTTGATTCTTTTCTTCTGTGGAAAAATACCACCTGCTTGCTTTGATAACAAAAAGATTACACAAAATTAGAAATAAGGTTATACAGAATAGCAGCAGGACAAATATATTTAATAAATATTGGCCAAACCTTTGCAAACAAACTTTTCCGAACTCCGGCATAGCCGCTTTCCATCTCAGTTATCGCTTTGTCAGTTGTCCAGAAATAGCCAACAAATATACATATCAAAAATCCACCCAGCGGTAAACCGATACTGCTGAACAGATAATCAAACCAGCCAATGAGTACAGGGAAGTAGGCTACAACCACTGAGATCACCAAAATACCCAGACCTACGGACCATGCCGCTTTCTTTCGTTTTACTTCAAATTCATCAATCACATATGAAACAGGAACTTCCAAAAGTGAAATTGTGGAGGTAAGCGCTGCAATACTGAGGAGTAGGAAAAAAGTAACACCAAGAATCATCCCAACCCCACCGCCAATTGTGTGGAACAGTGCGGGTAAAATTTGAAATACAAGATCCGTACTCGAGGCCAGTGATCCACCTGCATCAATACTAATTCCCTGGCTTTGTGCGAGAAACATGGCTGGTACTATTAAAAGTCCTGCAAGGAAGGCGATACCAACATCAGCAAGCGTTACAAAAGCTGCAGCCTGTGGAATATTTTCTCGTTTACTCAGGTAAGATCCATAGGTAATCAGCGCTCCCATGCCTAAAGAGAGAGAAAAGAAGGCCTGGCCCATAGCCGAGAAGATTAATTCGGCATTTATTCTGCTAAAATCGGGCAAAAGATAAGCTTCAATCCCTGCGTTACTTCCTGGCTGCCAAAGCACATATACAATCATTACAATTATAATTCCGATCAAAAGGGGCATCATTGCTTTGGTTGCTCGCTCAATTCCATCGCTTACGCCGCCCGTAATTATTCTAATGGTAGCAAACATAAACACGGATGCAATCAGCGCATTTTTAAATCCGTTGCCGGTATTTGTAAGCCAGTTTGCTGCATCGGCCCAACCGAAAAAGTAGAATATCTCTTCAAAAGCAAATCCAAAAGCCCAACCGGCAATTACAGTATAGAAGGATAGAATCATTACACCGCAAATGACACCCCAAATCCCCACAAGAGGAAAGAATTTATTAGAGCTGATTGCTTTGAATGCTCCAACCGGATTCTTTCCGGCCCTTCGTCCGATAGTAATCTCGGCAGCCATTACGGGGAATCCAATAGCAAATGTACAAAGCAGGTAGATAAGCAGGTATGCAGCACCACCTTCGGTTGCAACCTTGGTGGGGAAAGCCCAAATATTACCAAGTCCAACGGCAGACCCGGCAGCGGCAAGAATAAATCCAAGTTTTGAGTTCCAGGTTCCTCGGGTTGTTGAAGAAGATGTTGCCAAGTCAAAAAAGGTTTTAAGTTAGTTATTGCCAGTTAAAATATTTTGGAACCTCTAAAATTCCAATTTTGCTTTTAAGTAAAACAGGCAGCTCGCCCGTTACTGAGGATCCCAAGTCTACCAGTACATGTGGAACAGGAGGCCCGAATTTCGTTCAACAACATAACCTCACGTTCTTTTCCAAAATCAAAACTTTTCAGTGCCGGAGAAGCTCTCCGGAGTACAACTAATGACGCAACTTTCGCAGCAATATACCGCTTTGAGAAGGTATGTTCACACTTCCACTTGCAATATTCAAAATATGGGAGGATGCAATCTCATGATCCGCCAAAATTTCCCAAGTTCCGGCGGGTAAATCATGATTTTCGATAGCAAATGAATTCCCATTCATTATAATGTAATAATCATACATATCATCAGTGGAATTTCCATTGATGAAAAAACTGATAAGGAGTGGGTTGCCGTAATAATCGAAGTTGATCTCCTCTGGCTTACATTTTCTCAGTGCGGGTGATTTTTTTCGGATATCAATCAGTCCGCGATAGTATTCATAGAGATCACGATTCAGCTTCAGGTGGTCAAAGTTGAGCCAGTTCGTTTCGTTATCTTTCTGGTAACTGTTATGATCGATCTTGCTTTCATCTGGATCATTAACAGGAGTACGGGCAATTACTTTAGACCGTGCAAACTCCTGGCCGGCATGAATCATGGTAATTCCCTGGGATACAAAAAGACTTAAAGCTGCCAGTTTTGAAATTGAAAGCTGATGATCATTTAATTTTGTATGGCTTTCGAGATCGTCTATCGTCTGATCGTAAAGTTCGGGATTGAGCCCAATTCGAATAAAGTCTCCAAGTGTATACCCATCATGGCTTTCCAGGTAATTTACACTGTGGGCCGAAGTATTAAAAAGGCCGCCTTCACCGTGATTTAATGTACCGCGAATAATATTTTCGAGCCTTTCCCGCTTGGTTTCGTGTTGCCAGTCAGAAAATATAAATCCACGATCGTGTTGTGGATCAGACCCTTTAAAACTATTCCTGATTCGGTCATTCCAGGATGCCCATCCATGATTTGAAAATGCATGCGGTGAGTAATGTCCGCCCCAGGGTTCAGCAATCAACACTGCATTCGGATACTTTTCTTGAACGGCTTTTTTAATTGCATCCCATGATTTTCTGTCGAGAAGGGCGGCCAAATCAAAACGAAAGCCATCAATTTTGTACTCTTCCATCCAGTACAGGAGCGAATCGATAATCAATTGTCTTGCTGCCGGTTCTTCGGATTTAAATTCGTTACCGGTTCCGCTTCGGTTCATCAGGTTGCCATCCTGGTCTCTTCTCAAATAAACATCTGATAGCAGATGGGTAAGTGGATTTTTATCAAATAGGGAGGTGTGGTTATAGACCACATCCATCAAAACTGTAAACCCTTCGGAGTGGAGTGTTTTAACTACTTCCTTAAATTCCGTAACTGCCGCAGTTGTTCTCCCGGAATGCCGGTTACTCCAGTCGGATGCAAACGAGGATTCAGGCGCGAAAAAGAAGGATGTCATATACCCCCAATAATTCGCCTCGTATGGATTCCATGTATTATGAAAGCTCTCTTTCGTTTTACTGCCGTAAGGAGGTTCGACGGGTGCGAATTTTTGAAGTGGAAGAAATTCAATACAATTCACACCCAAATTTTTCAAATGTTGAATCCCGCCGTTTTGATTCTGTTCAATAAATTTTTTGAATGATCCCATACCATCCGCACCACTGCTTGGATGAGCGGTGAGATCCTTAATATGGGTTTCATAAATAATCAGATCTCTCGGATCTTTCGGAAAAATGTGGTCAGTTTCCTGCCAATCAAAATCGTCATCAAAAATATATGTTTTTGCATCCTGCCGATACGTATTTCGAACCGTAACGTGTTTACTGTATGGATCGGCAAAGAGTGATTTTTTGTATGGAGATTTGGGACGTTGATCCGTGCTAAACTCCGCTTTGTAGGCGTACCATTTGCTTTGCAGGTTTCGGTCGATGGTAAGTGACCAAATACCGGCTTTGCCTTTTTGCATTGGATGTTCTTCACCATTTTTATCATCAGAATGATTAAAAATAATGCACTTCATCGACTTTGCCCTTGGACAGTATAGGGCAAAGGTAGTTGAGTCATCAGACAGAGTACATCCCATCGAGGTTTTTGTACCGGGCAGTTTCGTAGAGATCATTAAGTAACGGGGCTTCCGGGTTCGGCATCAGTTTCAACGAAGTGGAGTGTTCCCTTGCTGTCTTCACCCATTAAAATCATTCCATTGCTTTCGATTCCCATCATCTTTTTCGGTGCGAGATTGGCAACCACACAAACCGACTGACCGACAATATCATCAGCATCAAAAAACTCTGCAATGCCGGAGAGTATGGTTCGCTCTTCAAATCCCATATCAACAGTTATCTGGATTAATTTATTTGATTTTTCAACCTTTTTAGCGGCGATAATTTTAGCGGCTCTTAAATCGAGTGAGGCAAAATTTCCGAAATCAATCTCATCTTTCAGAGGGGGGAATTCTTTCTCGGGCTCTTCATTTTTGGACGCCCGTTCTTTGAGTTTATTGATTTGAGCCTCAACTTCTTCATCCTCAATTTTCTCAAAAAGAATGTCACCCTCCTCAATAAGCTGACCCGCAGGGAGTATGTGATCATCCACCAAGTCCCACTCAATTGTTTCGGGAACACCGAGTTGTTCTTTTAAAAGATGCATCTTGTTCGGTAAAATCGGTTCAAAAAGTACTGAAAGTGCTGCAGTAAGTTGAAGGCACACATACAATGTATTACCACATGCCTCGGGATTTTCCTTGCGTGTTTTCCAGGGTTCGGTCTCCGTGAAATATCGATTCCCGATTCGGGCTAATTCCATCGTTTCATAGATCGCTTCACGAAAACGGAAGGATTCGTATGATTTCTCGATCTTCTTTTTCTGTTTGGATATCTCCTTCAGGGTTTTAATATCCAGTTCACTGGGGTTAGAAAGCTCGGGAACAGCCCCATCAAAAAAGCGATGAGTAAAGCTGTGTGTTCGGAAAACAAAGTTTCCGAGAATATCCGCCAGTTCGCTGTTCACCCGATTTTGAAAATCTTTCCAGGAGAAATCCGAATCTTTGGTTTCTGGCAGTGTCGTTCCCAGTGCGTATCGTAGAAGATCGGCCTCAAAATCTTCGAGGTATTCATGAAGCCATACCGCCCACCCCTTAGATGTGGATAGTTTTTTTCCCTCCAGGTTCAGAAATTCATTGGCAGGTACATTTTCAGGAAGTATATAATCCCCATGTTGTTTCAGAGTTGCGGGAAACATGATACAATGAAATACAATGTTGTCCTTCCCGATAAAATGGATAAGCGAGGTATCTTCATCCTGCCAGTACGTCTTCCATAGATCAGGTCTGCCCCGGATTTCGGCCCATTCTTTAGTGGCTGAGATATAACCGATCGGGGCATCAAACCAAACATAGAGAACTTTTCCTTCGCCGTCGGGCAGCGGAACAGGAACGCCCCAACTTAAATCCCGGGTTACGGCACGGTCGCCCAAACCGGTATCGAGCCAGCTTTTGCACTGACCCAGTACATTTGGTTTCCAATTCTTTCGGGATCCAATCCACTCTTCCAGCCATTCCTGGAAATCTCCAAGCGGTAGAAACCAGTGCTCCGTTTCTTTTACGATTGGCTTATTTCCGGTGATGGCACTGACCGGATCGATCAAGTCGGTGGGAGAGAGCGATGTTCCACAGTTCTCGCACTGATCACCATACGCTTCACCATGCCCACAATTGGGACAAGTACCTTTAACGTATCTGTCGGGCAGGAACATATCTGCTTCTTCATCATAAAACTGTTCCTGCTTTCGCTTGCTGAAAATACCTTGTTCGTAGAGATTCAGGAAGATATCCTGGGATGTTTTTTTGTGCGTTTCTGAACTGGTTCTCCCATAATAATCAAAATCGATGCCGAATTTTCTAAAGACATCCTTATTCATGGTGTGATATCGGTCCACAATCTCTTGTGGTTCCACGCCCTCTTTTTCTGCAGCGATCGTAATGGGAACGCCATTTTCATCCGATCCGCATATATGAATAATATCTTTTCCTCTCAGGCGCTGGTAGCGGGTATAAAGGTCCGCCGGCAGGTAGGCGCCTGCCAGGTGTCCAAGATGAATCGGGCCATTTGCATAGGGCAGGGCCGAAGTAACTAAAATTCGTTTCGACATAAATTATTTTTCGATCAGTTTTATCGAGCGGCTGAAGTTAACGATTGTGGCACCAAAATTACCAATTCAAAAGACAAGTTGCAGTGGATAGTTTTAGGTTTCGGGTTAAACGTTTAAGGTCCAATGTTTTGGGGTTGTAATGTTGGTTAAGCCGCTATGATGCGTAACCCCGTTTTAAAAAATCAAGATAGCGTAAGCGTCTCGCTTGTACTCTTTGTATTCACGCTAAATTCTTATCTTCTCCGCAAAAGAGCATGACAAGGAGAGACCTTATAAAATCCCCTTTCTTCTTTTGCCGTTATTTTGTGTAGGAATAGGGAAGAGGTTGTGACTCATCTCAGCGAGACGTTCTACTGAATTTCTCATAAAATGCATACAACGCAACACCTGATGCTACAGATACATTCAGGGAGTGCTTCATGCCAAATTGTGGGATTTCAATGGAGGCGTCAGTTTCTTGCAGAATTTCTTCGTCCACACCGGTGACTTCGTTTCCAAGAATGAGGCAAACCGGTTTGCCGGAGAGTTGATAATGATGAATGGGTATACTTTCATTTGTTTGTTCAAGAGCTAAAACCGCATACCCTTCGTTTTTAAGTTGATGGATTTGCTTAATTGCATGTTCAATTTTCTTCCAGGATACGTGTTCTTCTGCGCCTATAGCTGTTTTTGTGATTTCCGGGCGGGGAGGCGTTGGAGTAAATCCCGAAAACCATAGTTCGTGAATTCCAAATGCATCAGCATTTCTGAAACCGGCACCCACATTATGCAGGCTTCTGATATTGTGAAGCCATAAAATAAAATGATCACGCAGTGGGGAGTTGCGCTGTTGGTTTTTTTGCAGTATTTGCCTTGTAGATAGTTTTTTCAATTTATTCGGATGTTAAGAATTGATTAAGCTTAGAAATTTTATGACTATAAAGCTCTGCAAATGTTATTTTATACATAATTCAAATCAACAAAAATCGTAGAACATCAAAAATAATGAATAGCGTAAGAAAACTTCTGCTAAACCTTTTTTTATTTGTACTGGTTGCATCATTTATTTCTTGCAAAACCACAGACAATCAGAATCAATCTGTCCAGGAAACCACTCCGAAAAATATCATATTTCTGCTCGGAGATGGTATGGGATATCCTCAAATTACGGCTGCAAAATATGCACATGGAAATTTGAATATGACTTCTATGCCCTATTCAGGCACGGTTTATACTCATTCACATGATAGTAAGGTAACGGATTCGGCATCGAGCGCAACGGCTTTTGCAGGTGGATATAAAACTAATAATGGAATGCTTGGAGTTCTCCCGGATAGTACAACGGTTGTTCAAAGTATTGCTCAATACGCAAATGAACTTGGAAAATCCACGGCTCTAATGGCAACCTCCAGAATCACGCACGCCACTCCGGCGGCATATGCCATTCATCATTATGATCGCGGTCAAGAGTATATTATTGCCGAAAAATATGTGGATTCAGGTATTGATATGCTGCTCGGAGCTGGTTCCAACTACTTCCTGCCGGAAAGCGCTGGAGGTACCCGGCCTGATGAGCGCAACCTGATTTCTGAAATGGAAGAGATGGGATATCTATACCTTGACACAGAAGAGGAACTCTCGCAAATAGACGGACAAGACCGTGTAATTGCATTTCTAGAAGGGGGCGATCTGGCCCAGGCCGCCGAAAGAGGAGACCAGGCCGGTCAGTTAGTTGATGCTGCGATTAATCAACTTTCCCAAAATGAAGAGGGCTTTTTTATGATGATTGAGGGTTCACAGATCGACTGGCAGGGCCATGCCAACGAAGCAGAGTTAATGATCGAAGAGTTAATCGATTTCGATGGAATTGTTGGGAACGTACTTGATTTTGCAGAACAAGACGGCAATACACTCGTAATTGTAACTGCTGATCATGAAACCGGTGGGTTAACACTTCCAAGTGCCGGTGACGGTGAGTTCAGTTATAATTACTCTACCGGCGGACACACAGCCGAACATGTGCCGATTTTTAGTTTTGGGCCTTCCGCTGAACAGTTTAAAGGAACATTTGACAACACAGAAATTGCACGAAAACTGTTCTCAATCTGGGGTAAAGAGATTCAGGATTAAAGATTATAACGAATTAATTAAATGATGAGAAAGGTCACTTCTTGGTATTTGAGATATGCTGCATTAATGGCCTTTCTCATTCTATATGGGTGCAATCCATCGGGTCAGCTTACTGAGGACACTGAGGAGAATGTTGCGGGTGAAATTCAAAATGAGCTAAACAATCTAACAGACGTTTGGTATCCGCGCGTAATCGATAATGATTATGGCGGGTACTTGAGCCGGTTTGCCTACGATTGGCAGCCGGAAGATCCACAGGATAAAATGATTGTCACCCAATCCCGCCATTTGTGGACACTGTCAAAATTGGGAGAGCACGAACCCGAGAATCAATCCTATAAAGATTACACAGCACACGGATTTGAGTTCTTGAAGAATCAGATGTGGGATGATCAGTACGGAGGGTTTTATCAGCTTGTAAATCGCGAGGGAGAACCGATTCCAAATAATGGTGAACTAATCGATAAAAGCCTTTACGGTAATGCATTCGCCCTCTACGGCTTGTCAGCATACTATCATTACACCCAGAACCCGGCAGCACTTGTGCTTGCTAAACAGACTTTCAACTGGCTCGAAACACATTCTCATGACCCGATTTATGGTGGTTATTTTCAGCCGCTTGGCAGAGATGGAACTCCCGATAAAACCGGAACTCCCAAAGATTACAATAGCGGAATACACATTCTGGAAGCATTGACCGAACTTTACACGGTGTGGAAGGACGATTTGGTTAGAGAACGCCTGGAAGAGATGTTCTATATCGTCAGAGATACAATGGTGACCGACAAAGGGTATCTGAATCTCTATTTTGAAGCCGACTGGACACATCTTTCCTATCAAAATTCATCGAGGGCTGTGATTATGGAAAATATTGGTGATGATCATGTTACACCCGGTCATGATATCGAAACAGCTTATTTGCTTCTGGAAGCTGCGCATGTGCTGGGGATGGAAGAGGATCAAGAGACACACCGTATCGCAAAAAAACTGACCGACCACACCCTTGATACAGGCTGGGATGATGAAGCCGGCGGAT
>Ga0102931_1000833_pt1 | contig 15218 bp, 6 predicted proteins | sample SalPonR1_C_D1_MG_FD_79282 | JGI IMG/M metagenome (GOLD analysis project Ga0102931, IMG submission 79282) | Salt pond soil microbial communities from South San Francisco under conditions of wetland restoration - Salt Pond MetaG R1_C_D1_MG | ecosystem: Environmental > Aquatic > Marine > Intertidal... | reverse complement strand
CATCCAGCAAACCGGCCTGCGCCAGCGGATGGGCGATGGTCAGCGTCTGGATGGCGCCCAACGGGCGGATGCCGTGCCTCAAGGCGTCTTCCAGCGCTTGTTCGGCCGCCTGCTCGCGCGGCATCGTCGCAAGATCAAAATCTACCGGCGGCAGGTTCATCCAGTCATCCAGCAGGGTCCTGCCGAAGCGCCAGTCCGCGAACTCGCTGTCGCCGAAAAGATGCTGCGGCAGGAACTGCCACCACAGCGCGAAAAGGCCGGCGGTTTCGGAGCCGGCATCCATCACGCCGTCCCACGAGCGCAGTTCTTCGGCGATCCGGGCGCGGCCCGTTCCGGAAGCAACGTCGGCCAACCAGTCCTTCCACGCGATGGCCCTTTCGGAGGTGTAGTCCATCTGCATCGCGTGCATGTCGGTTGGCGTGAATTTGCTGCTGCCGGACAACCAGTCGACCGCGCGGCGCATGCGCAGGTGCTTGTAGAAGCCGGGCATGGGCCAGGTGCTGTCTAAAGCGGCATGGTTGTTGGAATTGGCCAGCCAGCCTTGTTCGGGATTGAGCGCGAACGGGCGCTGCGCGGCCGGAACAAAGCCGCCCCAGTGATTCTGCGGATCTGCGCCGTCCAGCGTGGTGTAGAACGCTTCGTGCCGCCGTAGCGGAATCGGCGTCGATTGCACATAGCCGATGTTGCCGGCCCGGTCGGAATAACTCCAGTTGACCGAAAGCGCACCCATGTCGCTGGCTGCCACCCGAAAAGCTTCAAAATCTCCGGCGCGATTTATCTCCAGGCCATTGGCGATCAGGCGCGCGACCGGCAGTTCGAATCCGGCCCAGCGGAGCACGTCCGCGCCGGTGTCATCGCGTTCAAGCACCAGTCCGTAGCGCGTGTTCGCGATTCTGCGCACTACGGGCTGATCCAGGTCTCGCACATGGAAGGTTTCCTCCCGTTCGACAATCGGAAAAACACCGTCCGGTCCAACCAGAAGATCGGGATTCTCCGGTGATCGCTCGAATCGGTAAACCTCGTACAAGTCCACCGGCGCCACGGTGAAGGCGAACGCGATCCGACCATTGTGTCCCATGGCGACGAACGGCAGTCCCGGTGGGGTGACACCGACCACGTCGAGCGTCTCTTCGGAATGGATGCCGGCGGCGTACCAAAGGCCCGGGGCCATGGTGTAGTCCAGATGCGGGTCCGAGGCGTGCAGCGCGGAACCGCTGGCAGATTTTTCCGGCGCCACTACCCAGGTGTTGGAAGCCTCGGTCATCCGCTGGGCCGGCACGCTGGGCACGCCCCAGGCCGGTAGCTCGCCCAGCCATTCGGCGGCGGGCCGCCCTCCGACTTTCGCCGCTTCGCGCCAGGCTTCGGCCAGCCGCTGGACCAGGGTCGTCGGATACCACGTCTGGTAGTAGGCCAGCATCAGAACGTCCGACACGCGCCAGGCGCGCGGCTTTCGCCCCAGCAGCGCGAAAGCCGGGGGCAGCTGCCGGCCGCTTTCGATGCGCGCGTTGATGCCGCCGACGTAGGCTTCGAGCAGGGTTTCGATTTCGGGTGCAAGATCGGGCGGATCGCGTTCGATGCGTCGGGCAAAGCCGTACTGGCGGTGCAGAAGATCGCTTTCCAGCCCGGCCAGGCCGACGATCTCGGAAATCTCGCCGCGCGCCACGGCGCGCAACAGTTCCATCTGGAAAAGACGCTCTCCGGCGTGCAGCCAGCCCAGCGCGCGCAACCCGTCGGCATCCGTTTCGGCGTAGATACGCGGAATGCCGCGCTCGTCGAACAGGATTTCTACCGGCTGCGAAAGGTCGGGTACTTGTTGCGTCCCGTCCATCGGCATCAGACTGCCCCCCAGGTACATGCGGCCGCCGAACCAGACGGCCAGCAGCAGCGCGGTGAACGAAAGCAGGCTGGTCAGCAGTATTCTGGAAAATGAAAGCTTGGCTTGCATCGGGGTCATTGCCTGAGAATGATTCAGCATTATGCACACCGTCTTTTTCAATCATGGTCATGAAGGCTATCTGGACAATTCCGGAACCGGAATGCTGTCGGGCGATTCGGCCGTTAAGGAACCTCTGATTGAATAGCCACGGGCGCGACGGGTCTTTGCGGGTTGCTCCGGCGTGGCTTGGGTGAGCGCGGTTTGGTTGTTCCAAATAAGCGAGCCCGATTGCCAAAACAATCGCGGCGGAGCGCCCGCAAGGCCCCGTCCCGTAGGGTTTCAGTCGGAAAAGCCGCATCTCGCGCGTTGCGACCCTCGGCCGTAGCTATGGCTACTGTCACTCGGGCCGCCCCACACGATCTGCGGCTTTTCCGACTGAAACGCGCTCCGCGGGTATTCAATCAGAGGTTCCTTACCAAACGCGGATACACTACCGGCCTTTGACAATGGGCCAACAACAATGCCTAGAGCAACTGAAATCAAACGCGGATTCGTAATGGAACACGACGGCCGGGTCTGGGCCGTGCGCGATCTTTCGCGCTCAACGCCCACCGCACGCGGCGGCGGGACGCTGTTCCGTTTCAAACTTGAAGCCATACCCGGAGGCGATCGCCAGGAACTGACGCTCAAGGGCGACGACATGGTGCGCGAGGCTGACCTGGTTCGCCGGCAGTCGACGTTTTCCTACCGCGACGGCGATGAATTCGTGTTCATGGACGACGAGGATTTCAGCCAGTACACCCTCAACCTCGATGCCATGGGCGATGCAACGGGTTTCATCACTGACGGCCTCGCCGGCGTCTACGTGCTGCTGATCGAGGGTACGCCGGTCGCCATTCAACTGCCGCAGTCGGTGGAGCTCGAAGTCACCGACACCGCGCCGGTGATGAAGGGCGCGACCGCCAGTCGATCGAACAAGCCGGCCACCACGGAAACCGGTCTGGAAGTGATGGTGCCGGACTACGTGACGCCGGGAGAGCGGATCAAGGTCAATACGGAAAGCGGCGAGTTCATGGGTAGGGCCTGAGAACCTCTTGAGAGCTATTGCGAGTACGTCTGGCGGGGCGTCCGGCGTACTCGAAATCCTCATGCACTTGAACGTAAACTGGTGATCGTGCGCGGAGCTCGCCCCGGCCTCCGATCCCGGGTGGCCACCGTCAGTCAGCCGCCGGCGACGCTCTCAGGGCGTTTTTCATCGATTAATTTGGATCATTGATGCCTGAAGAAAACAAAAAATCACTTGAGGCGTTGCGCGGTGAGCTGGATCGCATCGACAAGGAACTGATCGAGCGCGCGTCCGAGCGTCAGCGAATCGTCTCGGAGATCGGGCGGATAAAAAAATCGGCCGGGCGGCAGTTGCGCGATTTTCGACGCGAGCGCCAGGTGCTGGACGGCGTTCGTGCGCATGCCGAGGGATGTGGGCTGGACCCGGGCGTGGCCGAGCGCCTGTTGACAACGCTGATCGAAGCTTCGCTGACCCGTCAGGAAACCGAGCGCGTGGCGCTTTCGGCTCGCGGCGAGGGTCAGCGGGCGCTGGTCATCGGCGGGGCCGGGCGGATGGGTCGCTGGCTGGTCCGCTTCCTCGACAGCCAGGGTTTCGACGTCTCGATTGCCGATGCCGCGGTGGATACCGACGGCTTGAGCGAATTCAGCGATTGGCGGTCGGCACCGCTGGACGTGGACCTGATCGTGGTCGCCGCGCCCATCGATGCCAGTCGGCGGATCATCGACGAATTGGCTCGTATACGGCCGACCGGCCTGATATTCGACGTCGCGTCGATCAAGGCGCCGTTGGTCGATGCACTTCGGCGCGGAGCAGAGGTGGGGCTGAATATCTGCTCGGTGCACCCGATGTTCGGGCCCGACACGCGCTTGCTGGCCGGCCACCATGTGCTGCTGGCCGACTGCGGCAACACCGGCGCCGTGACTCGCGCGCGCGCGCTGTTCGACGAAACGATGGCGTCACTGGTGGAGGTGTCGCTGGATGAGCACGACCGGCTGATGGCCTGGGTGCTCGGACTTTCGCACGCGCTCAACGTGGCCTTTGCCGCGGCGCTGGCCGATTCCGACATGGACGCCGGTCAGCTGGCTGCGATTTCGTCGACTACGTTCCAGCGCCAGCTCGACATCGCCACCGACGTTGCCGGGGAAAATCCCGAGCTCTACTTCGAAATTCAACGGCTCAACCCTTATGAAAGCGGGGTGCTGGCGTCGCTGCGCCGCGCGCTGGCGTCGCTGGAGTCCTCGGTGCTGAAAGACGATTCGAAGACCTTCGTCGGCCTTATGCAGCGCGGCGCCGACTGGACCGACCGACATCGCGATGCACGCGATGGTGAACGCACGGCCGGCGAACGCGACTGAACATCAACCCAACCAGGACGATCTGACTCATGACCGACCCGCAACGCGTCGGATTCCGCGCGCGTCTTGGACGCTGGATCGAGAGCGCCGGCCCGCGCAACTTCATCATCGCGCTGATCCTGATCAATGCCGTGATTCTCGGGCTGGAAACCTCGTCTGCGATCATGGAGAGGATCGGTGGTGTTCTGATTCTGATCAACCAGGTAGTGCTGGCGGTTTTCGTCCTCGAGATCCTGATCAAGCTCTACGCGTTCGGCTTCAGGTTTTTCAAGTCCGGCTGGAATGTGTTCGATTTTCTTATCGTCGGCATCGCGCTGGTGCCGGCCACCGGGCCGCTGGAAGTGCTTCGCGCACTGCGAATATTGCGTGTGCTGCGCCTGCTGTCGCAGGTCCAGCGCCTGCGCAACATCATAGAATCCCTGATGCGGGCGCTGCCGGGAATGGGCTGGACCGCGGCGTTGTTGCTGCTGGTGTTCTACATCTTCGCGGTGATGGGCACGATGATTTTCGGTGAAGCCTTTCCCGAGTACTGGGGCCATCTGGGTCGGAGCTTCTTTTCGCTGTTCCAGATCATGACGCTGGAATCTTGGTCGTCGGGCATCGCCCGGCCGATGCTCGAAGAGTTTCCGCTTTCGTGGATGTTCTTCGTCCCGTTCATCCTTGTCTCGAGTTTCATGGTGCTGAACCTGTTCATCGCCATCATTGTCAGTGCCACCAATGCGATCCACGAAGACGAAGAGGCCGATGAGCGCCGCCAGTTGCTGGCCGAACTCAGAAAGATCAACCGGCGGCTGGAGCACCTTGAAGAAGCGGCCGAGCGAAAATAAGGGTCTGACTTCGGTGTCGTCGATCTGCATGGCCAACGCTCGCTGACAGTTCAACGCGAGCAAGCCCAGACTGAAATCCTGACCCCGGGGCCACCAATAACATCGTGCACGTCGTAAAACCAGCAACCCCATTCTGTACCGATGGTGCAAAAATGCAAATCATGGATTCGGTTCGCATCGATAAATGGCTTTGGGCCGCGCGGTTTTTCAAGACGCGTTCGCTGGCGCAGGCGGCTGTTCGCGGGGGTCATGTTTCGGTCAACGGGCATGCCTGCAAACCGGCGCGTGCAGTGAGCACGGGCGACCGGCTGCGGATCGTGCGAGGCGAGATCGAGTTCGAAATCGTGGTGGAAGGCCTGGCCGACAAGCGCGGGTCGGCCAGCGTGGCCCAGACCCTGTATGCGGAAACACCGGCCAGCGTCGAAAAGCGCCAGTTCGCAGCCGAGCAGAAGCGGTTGACTCGCCAGTCGGCGCCGGACGGTCGTCCCGACAAGCGCGAACGGCGAAAGATTCGCTCGTTCACGGGGAAGCGTTAGCCGCTCTTCGTGCGGGGCTTGGGCTGCGAGTGTGCCCCGCTTCTTGTCGTTCGTGGTTAAAAAGCCCTTAGGAACAGTTATCTACGCGAAAATCCTCAGCCCTTTCCGCGCACGAAGTGATCGTCGAGATAGCGGTTGATCTCGCGCTCCACGGCAGGCTTGAGGTAGCTCAGAAAGAAACCCAGCTTTGCATGCACGTGGACGCACTCGGCATCCACTTCGATCTCGCCGTGACAGCCGGCGCGCTCGAACAGGATTACGTCGCCGTCCCATCCGTAGTCGACGTCGAATTTCTCCGAGAGATCGCGGGCCAGATCGTCGGCCACCTGCTGGGCACCTTCGAGATCGAAGGAATGGGTCTTGCGGATATCGATTTCGCTCATTGAGCAAGTGTAGCCGATGATCGTTGTTGGCTCGCTTGAAAAGCGAGTTACACGAAGAACACGAAGGAGGCACCAAGAGCACGAAGATGAAGAAGTATCAGAACCAAAAGCCTTTCTTCGTGACCTTCTTCGCGCTCTTCGTATCCTGCTTTTCGGCTTGCCGGCCCTTCGGCGTCACAGACTGGTTCGCGGCGGGACCATCGCGCTGGCCAGGATCAGACCTGTGGCCAGCGCGACGGCGATCATGATTGCCAGAAAGCCGGTTTCAATACCCGAAAGCAGATCCTGGCTGACCAGCGCGGAAAGACTGCGCATGCCGATCGAGCCGGGTACCAGCAGGATCAGACCGGGCAGATGCATGATGGAGCCCGGCCGCTTCGACCAGCGCGCATAGAGATTGCCGGCGATGCCCACCATCAACGCGCCGATGAATGCCGCCAGCACCGGGGAGCCAAGCAGGCCGCCGAAGTTGCTCGTCGTCCACGCCAGCAGGCAGGCGAGCACGATCCAGATCCAGTCCCGCCAGAACGCCTGAAACAGCACGACGAATCCCAATGCTGCGGTTGCCAGGCCGACGGGCACCAGCCAGCCGGGCAGGGCGGAGGCCGGGACCAGCGGCACCGGCCCGGTAAACTGCTGCGCCACCCAGCTGCCCAGCGCGAGGCCCACAGTGAGCAGTGCGAATACGACAATGGTCGAGGCCAGCCGAGCCGCCCCGGAAACCTGGTGCCCGGTGGCCAGCTCTCGGGTCGCTGCGGTCAGCTCCATGCCCGGCACCAGGGTGATCATTCCGGCGATCACGGCCGGCATCAATGCCGTTTGCGGGTCGAGCCCGCACCACAACGTACCGACCAGCGTCACCAGGCCCGCGCTGAGCGGATTGAGGAGTCGGGACAATTCGGCCCGCTTCCAGAGCAAGAGCACACTGGTGCCTGTAATGCTGCCCAGCAGTCCGGCCAGTATCGCTTCGCGCCAGCCGCCGCCGATCAGCGTGCAGGCGCCGGCTGAGACCAACACGTAGGCCATCAGCAAGGTGACTCCGCGATGATGGGCCGGGCGGGCATCGATTTCGCGCACCCGGGCATCGGCCGCCACCGGATCCAGCGCTCCGCTGGCCAGCGCCTCCATGACTTCCGTGAGTTCGGACAGCTTGCCGAGGTCCGGCCCTCCGGGTTCGACCCGCGCCAGGTAGGTCTGCTGGCGATTGCCGTCGCCCAGCGATGCAATCAATGCGGTCGGCGTGCAGAAAAATTCCGCGGTAAGTCCCAGGCGCTCGGCCATGATCTGCATCGCAGACTCCAGCCGGTGTGCCGGCGAGCCGACACGCAACAGTGCCCGCCCCAGATTCAGGACCAGCGTTGCGTAAGGACTGGATTCGTACGGCTGCGCGACAGCGGCGTCGAGTTCGGGATTCATGGCCGGCTCCATGAGAATCAGGACGCGATGGTAACCGGTGGGATGGCTGGTCGTTTGGTCGATGGTCAGGAGTGGGGAGGTCGCGTCCAATTCCCTGACCGACTGCCATACCTTGGGTTTCAGGTTTCGGGTTTCCGGTTTCCGGTTTCCGGAAACCGGAAACCGGAAACCCGAAACCTGAAACCCAAGGTATGGCAGTCGGTCAGGGAATTGGACGCGACCTCCCCACTCCTGACCATCGACCAAACGACCAGCCATCCCACCGGTTACCATCGCGTCCTGATTCTCATGGAGCCGGCCATGAATCCCGAACTCGACGCCGCTGTCGCGCAGCCGTACGAATCCAGTCCTTACGCAACGCTGGTCCTGAATCTGGGGCGGGCACTGTTGCGTGTCGGCTCGCCGGCACACCGGCTGGAGTCTGCGATGCAGATCATGGCCGAGCGCCTGGGACTTACCGCGGAATTTTTCTGCACGCCGACCGCATTGATTGCATCGCTGGGCGACGGCAATCGCCAGCAGACCTACCTGGCGCGGGTCGAACCCGGAGGGCCGGACCTCGGCAAGCTGTCCGAACTCACGGAAGTCATGGAGGCGCTGGCCAGCGGAGCGCTGGATCCGGTGGCGGCCGATGCCCGGGTGCGCGAAATCGATGCCCGCCCGGCCCATCATCGCGGAGTCACCTTGCTGATGGCCTACGTGTTGGTCTCAGCCGGCGCCTGCACGCTGATCGGCGGCGGCTGGCGCGAAGCGATACTGGCCGGACTGCTGGGCAGCATTACAGGCACCAGTGTGCTCTTGCTCTGGAAGCGGGCCGAATTGTCCCGACTCCTCAATCCGCTCAGCGCGGGCCTGGTGACGCTGGTCGGTACGTTGTGGTGCGGGCTCGACCCGCAAACGGCATTGATGCCGGCCGTGATCGCCGGAATGATCACCCTGGTGCCGGGCATGGAGCTGACCGCAGCGACCCGAGAGCTGGCCACCGGGCACCAGGTTTCCGGGGCGGCTCGGCTGGCCTCGACCATTGTCGTATTCGCACTGCTCACTGTGGGCCTCGCGCTGGGCAGCTGGGTGGCGCAGCAGTTTACCGGGCCGGTGCCGCTGGTCCCGGCCTCCGCCCTGCCCGGCTGGCTGGTGCCCGTCGGCCTGGCAACCGCAGCATTGGGATTCGTCGTGCTGTTTCAGGCGTTCTGGCGGGACTGGATCTGGATCGTGCTCGCCTGCCTGCTGGCGTGGACGACGAGCAACTTCGGCGGCCTGCTTGGCTCCCCGGTGCTGGCGGCATTCATCGGCGCGTTGATGGTGGGCATCGCCGGCAATCTCTATGCGCGCTGGTCGAAGCGGCCGGGCTCCATCATGCATCTGCCCGGTCTGATCCTGCTGGTACCCGGCTCGATCGGCATGCGCAGTCTTTCCGCGCTGGTCAGCCAGGATCTGCTTTCGGGTATTGAAACCGGCTTTCTGGCAATCATGATCGCCGTCGCGCTGGCCACAGGTCTGATCCTGGCCAGCGCGATGGTCCCGCCGCGAACCAGTCTGTGACGCCGAAGGGCCGGCAAGCCGAAAAGCAGGATACGAAGAGCGCGAAGAAGGTCACGAAGAAAGGCTTTTGGTTCTGATACTTCTTCATCTTCGTGCTCTTGGTGCCTCCTTCGTGTTCTTCGTGTAACTCGCTTTTCAAGCGAGCCAACAACGATCATCGGCTACACTTGCTCAATGAGCGAAATCGATATCCGCAAGACCCATTCCTTCGATCTCGAAGGTGCCCAGCAGGTGGCCGACGATCTGGCCCGCGATCTCTCGGAGAAATTCGACGTCGACTACGGATGGGACGGCGACGTAATCCTGTTCGAGCGCGCCGGCTGTCACGGCGAGATCGAAGTGGATGCCGAGTGCGTCCACGTGCATGCAAAGCTGGGTTTCTTTCTGAGCTACCTCAAGCCTGCCGTGGAGCGCGAGATCAACCGCTATCTCGACGATCACTTCGTGCGCGGAAAGGGCTGAGGATTTTCGCGTAGATAACTGTTCCTAAGGGCTTTTTAACCACGAACGACAAGAAGCGGGGCACACTCGCAGCCCAAGCCCCGCACGAAGAGCGGCTAACGCTTCCCCGTGAACGAGCGAATCTTTCGCCGTTCGCGCTTGTCGGGACGACCGTCCGGCGCCGACTGGCGAGTCAACCGCTTCTGCTCGGCTGCGAACTGGCGCTTTTCGACGCTGGCCGGTGTTTCCGCATACAGGGTCTGGGCCACGCTGGCCGACCCGCGCTTGTCGGCCAGGCCTTCCACCACGATTTCGAACTCGATCTCGCCTCGCACGATCCGCAGCCGGTCGCCCGTGCTCACTGCACGCGCCGGTTTGCAGGCATGCCCGTTGACCGAAACATGACCCCCGCGAACAGCCGCCTGCGCCAGCGAACGCGTCTTGAAAAACCGCGCGGCCCAAAGCCATTTATCGATGCGAACCGAATCCATGATTTGCATTTTTGCACCATCGGTACAGAATGGGGTTGCTGGTTTTACGACGTGCACGATGTTATTGGTGGCCCCGGGGTCAGGATTTCAGTCTGGGCTTGCTCGCGTTGAACTGTCAGCGAGCGTTGGCCATGCAGATCGACGACACCGAAGTCAGACCCTTATTTTCGCTCGGCCGCTTCTTCAAGGTGCTCCAGCCGCCGGTTGATCTTTCTGAGTTCGGCCAGCAACTGGCGGCGCTCATCGGCCTCTTCGTCTTCGTGGATCGCATTGGTGGCACTGACAATGATGGCGATGAACAGGTTCAGCACCATGAAACTCGAGACAAGGATGAACGGGACGAAGAACATCCACGAAAGCGGAAACTCTTCGAGCATCGGCCGGGCGATGCCCGACGACCAAGATTCCAGCGTCATGATCTGGAACAGCGAAAAGAAGCTCCGACCCAGATGGCCCCAGTACTCGGGAAAGGCTTCACCGAAAATCATCGTGCCCATCACCGCGAAGATGTAGAACACCAGCAGCAACAACGCCGCGGTCCAGCCCATTCCCGGCAGCGCCCGCATCAGGGATTCTATGATGTTGCGCAGGCGCTGGACCTGCGACAGCAGGCGCAGCACACGCAATATTCGCAGTGCGCGAAGCACTTCCAGCGGCCCGGTGGCCGGCACCAGCGCGATGCCGACGATAAGAAAATCGAACACATTCCAGCCGGACTTGAAAAACCTGAAGCCGAACGCGTAGAGCTTGATCAGGATCTCGAGGACGAAAACCGCCAGCACTACCTGGTTGATCAGAATCAGAACACCACCGATCCTCTCCATGATCGCAGACGAGGTTTCCAGCCCGAGAATCACGGCATTGATCAGGATCAGCGCGATGATGAAGTTGCGCGGGCCGGCGCTCTCGATCCAGCGTCCAAGACGCGCGCGGAATCCGACGCGTTGCGGGTCGGTCATGAGTCAGATCGTCCTGGTTGGGTTGATGTTCAGTCGCGTTCGCCGGCCGTGCGTTCACCATCGCGTGCATCGCGATGTCGGTCGGTCCAGTCGGCGCCGCGCTGCATAAGGCCGACGAAGGTCTTCGAATCGTCTTTCAGCACCGAGGACTCCAGCGACGCCAGCGCGCGGCGCAGCGACGCCAGCACCCCGCTTTCATAAGGGTTGAGCCGTTGAATTTCGAAGTAGAGCTCGGGATTTTCCCCGGCAACGTCGGTGGCGATGTCGAGCTGGCGCTGGAACGTAGTCGACGAAATCGCAGCCAGCTGACCGGCGTCCATGTCGGAATCGGCCAGCGCCGCGGCAAAGGCCACGTTGAGCGCGTGCGAAAGTCCGAGCACCCAGGCCATCAGCCGGTCGTGCTCATCCAGCGACACCTCCACCAGTGACGCCATCGTTTCGTCGAACAGCGCGCGCGCGCGAGTCACGGCGCCGGTGTTGCCGCAGTCGGCCAGCAGCACATGGTGGCCGGCCAGCAAGCGCGTGTCGGGCCCGAACATCGGGTGCACCGAGCAGATATTCAGCCCCACCTCTGCTCCGCGCCGAAGTGCATCGACCAACGGCGCCTTGATCGACGCGACGTCGAATATCAGGCCGGTCGGCCGTATACGAGCCAATTCGTCGATGATCCGCCGACTGGCATCGATGGGCGCGGCGACCACGATCAGGTCCACGTCCAGCGGTGCCGACCGCCAATCGCTGAATTCGCTCAAGCCGTCGGTATCCACCGCGGCATCGGCAATCGAGACGTCGAAACCCTGGCTGTCGAGGAAGCGGACCAGCCAGCGACCCATCCGCCCGGCCCCGCCGATGACCAGCGCCCGCTGACCCTCGCCGCGAGCCGAAAGCGCCACGCGCTCGGTTTCCTGACGGGTCAGCGAAGCTTCGATCAGCGTTGTCAACAGGCGCTCGGCCACGCCCGGGTCCAGCCCACATCCCTCGGCATGCGCACGAACGCCGTCCAGCACCTGGCGCTCGCGTCGAAAATCGCGCAACTGCCGCCCGGCCGATTTTTTTATCCGCCCGATCTCCGAGACGATTCGCTGACGCTCGGACGCGCGCTCGATCAGTTCCTTGTCGATGCGATCCAGCTCACCGCGCAACGCCTCAAGTGATTTTTTGTTTTCTTCAGGCATCAATGATCCAAATTAATCGATGAAAAACGCCCTGAGAGCGTCGCCGGCGGCTGACTGACGGTGGCCACCCGGGATCGGAGGCCGGGGCGAGCTCCGCGCACGATCACCAGTTTACGTTCAAGTGCATGAGGATTTCGAGTACGCCGGACGCCCCGCCAGACGTACTCGCAATAGCTCTCAAGAGGTTCTCAGGCCCTACCCATGAACTCGCCGCTTTCCGTATTGACCTTGATCCGCTCTCCCGGCGTCACGTAGTCCGGCACCATCACTTCCAGACCGGTTTCCGTGGTGGCCGGCTTGTTCGATCGACTGGCGGTCGCGCCCTTCATCACCGGCGCGGTGTCGGTGACTTCGAGCTCCACCGACTGCGGCAGTTGAATGGCGACCGGCGTACCCTCGATCAGCAGCACGTAGACGCCGGCGAGGCCGTCAGTGATGAAACCCGTTGCATCGCCCATGGCATCGAGGTTGAGGGTGTACTGGCTGAAATCCTCGTCGTCCATGAACACGAATTCATCGCCGTCGCGGTAGGAAAACGTCGACTGCCGGCGAACCAGGTCAGCCTCGCGCACCATGTCGTCGCCCTTGAGCGTCAGTTCCTGGCGATCGCCTCCGGGTATGGCTTCAAGTTTGAAACGGAACAGCGTCCCGCCGCCGCGTGCGGTGGGCGTTGAGCGCGAAAGATCGCGCACGGCCCAGACCCGGCCGTCGTGTTCCATTACGAATCCGCGTTTGATTTCAGTTGCTCTAGGCATTGTTGTTGGCCCATTGTCAAAGGCCGGTAGTGTATCCGCGTTTGGTAAGGAACCTCTGATTGAATACCCGCGGAGCGCGTTTCAGTCGGAAAAGCCGCAGATCGTGTGGGGCGGCCCGAGTGACAGTAGCCATAGCTACGGCCGAGGGTCGCAACGCGCGAGATGCGGCTTTTCCGACTGAAACCCTACGGGACGGGGCCTTGCGGGCGCTCCGCCGCGATTGTTTTGGCAATCGGGCTCGCTTATTTGGAACAACCAAACCGCGCTCACCCAAGCCACGCCGGAGCAACCCGCAAAGACCCGTCGCGCCCGTGGCTATTCAATCAGAGGTTCCTTAACGGCCGAATCGCCCGACAGCATTCCGGTTCCGGAATTGTCCAGATAGCCTTCATGACCATGATTGAAAAAGACGGTGTGCATAATGCTGAATCATTCTCAGGCAATGACCCCGATGCAAGCCAAGCTTTCATTTTCCAGAATACTGCTGACCAGCCTGCTTTCGTTCACCGCGCTGCTGCTGGCCGTCTGGTTCGGCGGCCGCATGTACCTGGGGGGCAGTCTGATGCCGATGGACGGGACGCAACAAGTACCCGACCTTTCGCAGCCGGTAGAAATCCTGTTCGACGAGCGCGGCATTCCGCGTATCTACGCCGAAACGGATGCCGACGGGTTGCGCGCGCTGGGCTGGCTGCACGCCGGAGAGCGTCTTTTCCAGATGGAACTGTTGCGCGCCGTGGCGCGCGGCGAGATTTCCGAGATCGTCGGCCTGGCCGGGCTGGAAAGCGATCTTCTGCACCGCCAGTACGGCTTTGCCCGACGCATCGAACGCGATCCGCCCGATCTTGCACCCGAAATCGAAACCCTGCTCGAAGCCTACGTCGGCGGCATCAACGCGCGCATCGAAAGCGGCCGGCAGCTGCCCCCGGCTTTCGCGCTGCTGGGGCGAAAGCCGCGCGCCTGGCGCGTGTCGGACGTTCTGATGCTGGCCTACTACCAGACGTGGTATCCGACGACCCTGGTCCAGCGGCTGGCCGAAGCCTGGCGCGAAGCGGCGAAAGTCGGAGGGCGGCCCGCCGCCGAATGGCTGGGCGAGCTACCGGCCTGGGGCGTGCCCAGCGTGCCGGCCCAGCGGATGACCGAGGCTTCCAACACCTGGGTAGTGGCGCCGGAAAAATCTGCCAGCGGTTCCGCGCTGCACGCCTCGGACCCGCATCTGGACTACACCATGGCCCCGGGCCTTTGGTACGCCGCCGGCATCCATTCCGAAGAGACGCTCGACGTGGTCGGTGTCACCCCACCGGGACTGCCGTTCGTCGCCATGGGACACAATGGTCGGATCGCGTTCGCCTTCACCGTGGCGCCGGTGGACTTGTACGAGGTTTACCGATTCGAGCGATCACCGGAGAATCCCGATCTTCTGGTTGGACCGGACGGTGTTTTTCCGATTGTCGAACGGGAGGAAACCTTCCATGTGCGAGACCTGGATCAGCCCGTAGTGCGCAGAATCGCGAACACGCGCTACGGACTGGTGCTTGAACGCGATGACACCGGCGCGGACGTGCTCCGCTGGGCCGGATTCGAACTGCCGGTCGCGCGCCTGATCGCCAATGGCCTGGAGATAAATCGCGCCGGAGATTTTGAAGCTTTTCGGGTGGCAGCCAGCGACATGGGTGCGCTTTCGGTCAACTGGAGTTATTCCGACCGGGCCGGCAACATCGGCTATGTGCAATCGACGCCGATTCCGCTACGGCGGCACGAAGCGTTCTACACCACGCTGGACGGCGCAGATCCGCAGAATCACTGGGGCGGCTTTGTTCCGGCCGCGCAGCGCCCGTTCGCGCTCAATCCCGAACAAGGCTGGCTGGCCAATTCCAACAACCATGCCGCTTTAGACAGCACCTGGCCCATGCCCGGCTTCTACAAGCACCTGCGCATGCGCCGCGCGGTCGACTGGTTGTCCGGCAGCAGCAAATTCACGCCAACCGACATGCACGCGATGCAGATGGACTACACCTCCGAAAGGGCCATCGCGTGGAAGGACTGGTTGGCCGACGTTGCTTCCGGAACGGGCCGCGCCCGGATCGCCGAAGAACTGCGCTCGTGGGACGGCGTGATGGATGCCGGCTCCGAAACCGCCGGCCTTTTCGCGCTGTGGTGGCAGTTCCTGCCGCAGCATCTTTTCGGCGACAGCGAGTTCGCGGACTGGCGCTTCGGCAGGACCCTGCTGGATGACTGGATGAACCTGCCGCCGGTAGATTTTGATCTTGCGACGATGCCGCGCGAGCAGGCGGCCGAACAAGCGCTGGAAGACGCCTTGAGGCACGGCATCCGCCCGTTGGGCGCCATCCAGACGCTGACCATCGCCCATCCGCTGGCGCAGGCCGGTTTGCTGGATG
>Ga0102931_1000832_pt1 | contig 15227 bp, 14 predicted proteins | sample SalPonR1_C_D1_MG_FD_79282 | JGI IMG/M metagenome (GOLD analysis project Ga0102931, IMG submission 79282) | Salt pond soil microbial communities from South San Francisco under conditions of wetland restoration - Salt Pond MetaG R1_C_D1_MG | ecosystem: Environmental > Aquatic > Marine > Intertidal... | reverse complement strand
GTTATTGTAGCTTCAGTGGAGTTAGAGAATAGGTTATTAGAGTGTCTATCAAAATATGTGGAAAAGGGAGATTTATAATGGGGAGTAAGCAGAGTAAACATCCGAGTAAAGGTGAGTTAGAAGAGGTGTTCTACCTTGAGGGTGAGGAGATTTACAGGAAAGCTTTTGTTAGTGCAGCGGGTAGGAAATATAGTTGCAAGAAGGTGGAAAACAAAGCGAACCACCCTCAGGGATATTGCCAAGTAAGCTTTAAAGGTAGAGGAGTAATGTACCACAACATAAAATGGCTACTTAAATATGGGACTATTCCCAAAGGTCATACAATAGATCATATAGACCGGAATAAAATCAATAATTCGTTCGAGAACTTAAGATTAGCTACTGATTCTGAGCAACAAATAAATAGAGAATACAAAACCCAAAAAGGGTACAGTTTCGATAAAAGGAAGAATAAGTGGGCGGCCAGAATAAGAATCAACTCAAAAAGTATATACCTAGGTTATTACCTTTCAGAATCAGAAGCAAGGAAAGCTTTCTTAAGGGCTCAAGAATTAGCTCACCTTTACACAGGTGACAATAAAGCTTTTAGAAAACTTATAAAAACAAATTAATACTTGAACACAAACTAATATCCTTTAAATAGGCTCTCCAAATTCTGGAGGGTCTTTTTTTTTATTTGTAAGTGGCCGAGATTATTCATACGTTGTCAACGACGATGCTATAAATCAACAAAAGTATTGCAATATAATCAGATAGAATAAAAATTATACTTGACAAGGAGTCTGAAGGTGTGGTAGGGTAAAAAATAATAGAGGGGGGATACTCCTCCCTCAGGTTTTAAGGAAAAGGGAGATTTATAATGGTAAGCTCACAGAGTAAGCATCCTAGTAAGGAAGAGCTAGAAGAGTGTTTTTATTTAGATGAGGAGGAGATTTATAGAATAGTTCATCCTAAAATGTGGAAAAGAGATGGCGTCACAAAGAGGGTAGAAAATAAAGCTAATTGTAATGGGTATTGTGTTGTTCGATTCAAAGGCAGAAATGTAAGATACCACAACATAAAATGGATCTTAAAATTTGGCTCTATACCTAAAGACAAAACGATCGATCATATAGACCGTAATCCAATAAACAACAAGTTTGAAAACCTGAGGCTTGCTACTGATACACAGCAAAATATGAACAGGGAGTCCTATGAAAATCAAAAAGGGTGCTGTTTCGATAAAGCAAGAAATAAATGGAGGGCTCAAATTAGTATCAATTCAAAAAATATCCACCTAGGATATTACCTTTCAGAATTAGAAGCAAGACAGATTTACCTAAAAGCACAAAAATTAGCTCACCTTTATAATAATGACAATGAGGCTTTCAGAAGAATTATAAAAACAGACTAATTACTGATGTAGGTGATTATTTAACTTTATAATACTTCTTCTCGTACTTTAAGTATAGTTGATATGCTTCTTCCTTAAACTGGTTCTTGGCACTAATACCTTGCCAAAATTCACGTAACTTAAAAAAGATCTCTTTAACGTCTTTTTCCTCTTTATTTTTCCGCTCATATTCTTTTTGCTCTTTCATTAATCTTTTTATTTGAAGCTGGAAGATCTCGCCATATATTATCATAAACTAGACAGTTTTTATTAAATAAAGCACAATAGCCTGAATAACGCCAACTGCTCCGAGAGTTGTATAGAATTTAACGGATAATGAATAACTTCTCTCCTCGACCTTCTCTATAACTTTCTCAAGCCTTGTGGACCTTTTAGTGTGATCTTCTAAGGTCGCATTGTACCTGCTAAGCTCTTTACTCATTTCAAAAATATTTCCCTTAATAGACTTAACATCATCTTTTACCTCAGCTACTGATGCCCGTATTACATCTATCTCACCTTTTTTTTCACAGTTCATTATACTACTTCCATTTTTGTTTAGTCTTTCCATAATCTTCTCGTACCTTCTGTTAATAACTCGTCATTGTCCATTTCTTTCTTCCAGCTCAATTAACATGCCGCATTGTTAAAAATACCTTTCACCTTATCTATTAATTAGTGTTCATAAAATAAAAAGCCACAGCCTGAAAAGACCGTGGCAAACGTTTACCTACCTACAGTAGATTTGGAAAATTTGCATAAGTACTAATGAGAGTATAACAACTTTCATAAACTTATTTTGTTTAAGTAAATACTTAGTCGCTTCGTTTATACATGAGATCGAACTACTCATATCACGAGTAGGGTTTTCGCCTGACCCATTCAAATAAGGGTGGAGCTTGCTATGGTCTAATTGCTTATCCTTATTATCCGGCTCGTACACCCCAACAGGTAACCTCTGCATGGAATTAACCGCATCTAGAGCAACCTTTAAACTATTAGGATAAGGAGTTCTATCAGTAAAGGACCCTGCCGATACATCCCCCAATACCCAAAAGTCATCTTGCATACTCTTTAAACCATAAATACTTTGAGGTGCGTCGCTAATATGGCCATAGGTTACCCCATCAGCAGCCAAGAATACGTCCGCTAAGCCGTCGTGAGAGGTTGGAGCTGTAAAGGTTAAGGTGGATAAGAAAGCTGACCCTACCTCCGTTATAGTCGATTCTGACGCCTTTACAATTACCGTACCTACCAAGACTCCCAACCCATACTTCTCAGCCCATGGCGGTACCGTAGATGGAAGACTAGCCTTCTCTGCATCAGATACACTAGGGTACACCTTCTGCCCTGCTACAACCTCTAACGTGGTGGGAGAGTCGATCATAAGATATACAAAGTATACCCTGTATTGAGCTACTGAGGTGTTTAGAGTGCCTGAACCGTCGTCATAGTAATTTGGAACTATTGTAGTTTGGTCTGCTAAGTAAGTCCAACCACCTGCCCCATCCCTATACCATAGATTGAAAGTAGACCCTGTTGAGGTATCAAAAGCAGGAGTAGAGTACAGGTTAATACCATTATAAAATATACCCGCAGAAACGTTAATATCCAGCGTACTAAACCCTATTAAGGCATCACTGCCATGCTCTATCCAAGACTGTAAAGCGGACTTCCTTGCGGCCAATGCTCCATGATCTGCTGCTACGTTTCCATAAGGAAGTACTTTGGTATCTAAGTCCATCCTATACACAACCGCAGATACACAAATACTTCTGCACTGAATAGTGGTTACGTCCAACACTATTTCAAATCTCGGGTTACCACCATTGTAATTAGCAGCTATGTAGCACCTAGTATTATTAGGAGGCATAAGAGTCACTTCAGGTATCTGTACAGGTAATAGGTCTGAAGTAACGTCGTCTCCTACCCTTAACCACCCCGCTCCATTTGATATAGTAATAGACCCGTCTGCATTTGTGACTACCCCCTCCAAATTAACTCCAGTACTTGAGCCGAAGGTATTGAAATAGTCTTGCAGGTTGGTTAATACGTTTACTGTGTTGATTGTATTGAGGGTTACCTGCTTAGGTGTTATTAGTGGGAATTTCTTATAGTCCATACTTACGCCTGACTTAATATGAAGTCTACACTGTTTGGAGACTCACTTGTTAATTCAACTTTAACCCTGTAATATATGCTATGAGCGTTGTGGTACTCCCAAAGGAAACCTACTTTATCAATATTAGTCCTTGACCCTTCTATATCCACCCAAGTATCATAATCGTTAGACCCTTGAAGGTATACAAATCCTGTAGGTGTCCCTGTATTGGTTGAGATCTTAAACTGTATAGAAAAGAAGTCTAATCCATACCAATCAGCACTTACGAAAGTGGAAGTTTGGTTGGTAAGGTTGGATAATATAGAGCCCCTTTTTCTTACATCTTTAGCCACGTTATTCTCCTTAGGAAGTTAATAGGTTAGAACTACTACACTGAAGCTAAACGCTCATTCTCAAACAGTTCTGACCTCTTATCTAATATCAGGCCAAGTAACTCACTCATCATTATTTTATCGAGAGTAACAAACCCGTCTATACATTTCCATGAGACTGACTCAATAGAACTCATTATATACGCTTGAAGCATGCTCACTGCTTTGTCATTGGCGTCAATTTCCATCCCCATGAAAGATACAGTAGCTTCGGCTTCAGCAAGCTTACGGGCCATAGAAGCTATTTCATCTACCGTCCTATCTATTAGAACAGGGGTGCCGTAGACTTTACCTTTGAGTACGGTCCACTTATACCCAATCTGCCTCTTAGTCAACAGCTCTTCTTTTTGTGGGTGTCTAAAGACTATCTTTACCATCCCCTCCTTAACCTCTGATGAGAAGTTTGTAGGCTCCCCATCTATTATTTCACAGTACACATTATCACTCATATCATCATCCTTTTAGTATAGATCGGTTGCGGTTACGTTAGTGTCTGCACCTGTTACAGTACCGGTGTCAGAAGCACTATACGCTGTGTCTTTTATAAGAACTTTGTCTGTGATGCTTATCGTTCTAGTCGTGTCTACGAATAAATCAGTGGTTCCTGGTACCAAACTAGGGACGTCTACCCACTCTCCATTAAGATGAGGGTTGTAAAAAACCTTATCTTCAGTACGCACAAGCTGAGCGTGTCCTTCGGAAATCTTTGTACACGAGGATGGCGAAGAGCTATTAATATCTCCTTTAGCATAAAGAGCGTCCCCTGTTAATGGATCGAGGCCTATAACCACTGAGGGATAATTTCCACCTAACACTGGAATACCAGACTCGCCCAAAAGCCAGACAACGCCATCATTTCCTATTAGGGTATTGTTATAATAGGAATACACATGAGCCTTTTTAGACCACATAAGGTTTCCGTCGCTTAGCCTAACCTTGGAAACCTCCTTTACTTGGTCTAGAAAAACGTATATGTACCCGTTTGATACACCTATAATCTCTAGAGTAGGGTTACCAAACACAGAGAATCCGAGGGTCGTACTCCAACCAAGACTAAAGGTGTCGAGGTCTACTATACATAGAGTAAACTCTTCCTCAGTAAACCCAGGTAGTGCAAGTACCACCTCATTACTACTGGTAGGGTCAACTGCTGCTACACGGGGGTCATAAAGAGTTATATCAGTGGACACAGTCTTGGTACCAACTAAGTTCCCTGTGGTTTTTGATATAACATGTATCATTATATCGGTGGTACCTTCCGGATCAGCAAGAATACAAATATAGTCTTGGGTCATCACAGTGTCAAGAACAGTTATATCCGATGTATCATCATAGTAAGCCGAGTAGTTAAAGCTGTCCACACTTAAGTCGGGGAGGTAGGCACACCCAACCATTGTTTTTGTAGTAGTGGCTGTGTTTACAGCAGTAATCCCTATTGCTACCTCTGAACCGGACCTATCTAAGAATCCATACTGGCCCCCTAACCCATAGTGAAAGGTGACATTTTTAGTGGCCACGTCGAGAGACCCAAAGGTAAGAAAAGGGCCGGAGGCCGAACCTATAAAGAACACGCTACCATTGTAGGCTGTTGATGCGTAGGAATTTATACTTCTTGAGGGGTTTAGGAAATTCTTTGACCAGTTTACTGCGGCAGATGTGCCGTCCCATGATACAATAGTAAGCTCTTTATTAGAGTTTGGATACGTCTCTAAAAGAGTGTATACAGTGTCAGAGGAGGCGTCGTAAGCTATGGCCGCATTATTCCATGTATCCACGTTACCAAACAATTTTGAAGCTACAGGACTACCATCAAACTGTATAGTACTGAGATCAGACCAATTAGAGTAATCTAGACCTTCTCCACGGTACTTTACCCTAACCTTAATATCTGAGGAGGGTACACTCGACATATCAGGTGACCAAGTGGTTAGATTTGATGCATCATCGTATGAGGAGTGGATTAAAGTAACCCCATCATTTTCATACATCTCCCAAGAAGATACTATGTGTGCAGCAGACGACCCATATACAGTGTAGGTGGAGCCGGTTAAAGTTCCTCCAATCAATAGAGGGCCCTCTGATGTAATAGATGGTTCCTCAACAAACGTCGAGGGTATTGTTACGCTTCTCTTAAATGACCAAGAGGAGAAATAACCACTGTCATCCTCGTAACGCACCCTATATGAATAAACGTCTCCAGCTGATAGTGCTGAGGTGGTTATTGAGGTTAAGTTGATGGGGTCATCGTATGAGGAAAACACTAGATTGTTAGAGGAGTCGAAAACTTCCCAATTAGTTTTAGCGTGTGTTGCTCCTGATATGAGAGAAGCGAAGTCTGTGGACTCTAAGTCTAAGATAAGTGATCTAACTGTACCTGACGTCACTCCTGAAGGTTGTACAACGTACTGAGCCCCTATCTCAACCAAGGCCCAATCATCATTTGTGTCGGAAGGTTCGCTAGAGGTAACGTCGACTAGATTGCCGTTAAGTAGCCAAAAAGCATCCTGATGTTTTACAGTAGCGGGAGTATTGAGGCTTCCGGTCAAAGAAGACCACAGGCCTACATAGTTCGCTATGCTTGCTATAGAGGTGTTTATATCTTGTACACTGCTGTATATATCCTCTATATTACTCTCAGACGCAACTATTGATGCAGCCACAGCATTAGCGTCACCTGTCCATCCTGACAAAGCCTCTACCCAAGCGTTTGCCTTAGAAGCAAATACTGATCCTGTCTCACCTCTACGTGGAGCTTCTGGAAGGGTGCGTATTACTGCCATAAACTTCTCCTTTACAATCCTTCAATTACTAGACTGCACGTCGAGTAAGCGGGATTAGTTAATATTATTTCAAAATCTCTTATAAATCCATATGTAATCATCTCGGTGCGAGTGTCTTCACCAATCCATACTAATGGAGTTGCCCTATATTGTTGTAGGAACTTAAACGTCGAGGCCACTTTATTATCCTCAACCATAATTGCGTAGGATATTTCTTTGATAAACTTGCCCTCTACGACCCTACTATTACCTTCTTCATCTCTCTCCTTAATACTAAAATCATTAATTGACATCCTAGTATCAAACTGAGTCTCTCCTATCTCCTTAGACCTACCTAAAACCATCTCACCTATACTCTTAACCTCTCCGAAGTCATTAGCTAAGGTGACAGATACGGTGGCATTGGAGTAGCTAGGAACGTCTGTAGCGACAAGATCTTTAAGGTCCTTAACATCAGAAAAGAAGAAGTAGTACCAGTCTACTATACCAGTATTATCCTGCAACAAGTACTCTTCATTATATACTTCGCTACCCCCAACCTCCATAGTTACTGTAAGGCTCGACCCATCTAGGTTAAGGAAAGCTAAATCAGTTATGAACTCGGAACCGGACTCCACAGTAACCTCTATAACTTCGCCGTCAACAGTATTGGTACTCTGAGTTCCCTCTACCCCGTCGAACATCTTGAACCGGCCTATTGCCCCTACCTCTTTCCATGAAGGTGGATCTTGGAGAACCCCAACACTTGGTTGTTCGGCAGTGTTTGTTACTATAACCTCATAAAGAGTAGTACCCTCATATTTCTGAGTGCCTAAACCATAGGTACTAGGAGTCCACTCACTCTCCGTAATGGCTACGTTGCTTGTAGTGTTGGTTTCGTCAACTTTTATTGGTATAATTGCTCTCATTATTCCCTCGTACTTGGTAACCCTTGAATATCCCATCGCTTAGCTATTTTACGAATATCAGAGGTATTCTTAGCGACCGCAAATCCTGTTTGAGTCACCTCAACTTTGATCTCGTCAAGCTTAGTAACAAGCCTATCCATCCCATTGTTGTCCATTATATTAGTGTTCCCTGAGGAGGAGGTAGTATTTATAAAAGCCCCGTCAGTGAAACCGGTTGAGTTGCTGTTACTCAAAACATTAGAGGCAAAAGACATAACCCCACCCAACCCTTGATTAACGGCAGTCTTAGGAATAACCATCTCCCCTGCACTTAATAGAGCGGGTATAATATCGTTCACTTTTGAATCTCCAGCCACCATGGAATTGCCTCCTACGAGACCTCCTTGACTGTATCCTGCAAAAGCACTAGATAGTATACCCTTCATAGGTACTATGTTTGTCAGAATGCCCTTGAGAGCGTTCGTTAAGGCCTTTCGTGGGTTAGTAACCACACCCCATAAGTCTACATTAGCTCCGCTTGATATTAGCTTCTTAGCAACGTCATAGATGCTTCCACCTAATCTTTTAATCAGGCTCCAAACGTTGGGCAGTATGCCGGCGGCTTTACCGATTAAATCTTTAACCCATCCACCGAAACCAAACTTCTGAACAACTCCACTTCCACCTAACTTCTCTATAATACTTGGTAATCCTCCTGCCATAGTCTCTCTATCGAGTACAAACTCACCAGGGCTTAGCAAAGCAGGTACTTTATCGTTTGCGAAAGAGTTACCCATCACAGAAGCGGTTCCTCCAACAGGACCCCCTTCAGCAAATCTTATGAAAGGTATATCAATACCCATCCACTTCTCCACAGTTCCTTTACCCCAAGCTCCCCTAAACAAAGAGCCTATGTTAAACACACCTTTAAATCCACCCCATATTTGTTCACCAAGACTCTTAAATATATTTACACCCTTGTTCCACAAACTTACCGCAAAGTCAGATCCGGCTGATACAGCTTTGGACACAAAATTGCTCGCTGCATTATATACTCCTGAGGCAAAACTACCTACCGCATTATATATGCCTGAGGCAAACCCACTTATTGCATTATATACTCCTGAGGTAAAACTACCTACTGCATTATATATGCCTGAAACAAAACTACCTATTGCATTAGCTACTCCTGACACAAAAGCACTTACACCCGAAGCTATGGAGGATATGAAATTTTTCCCTGAGTTGTATATCTCTTTACCGAAGTCGGCTGCAGCCTTCATAACTCCAAAAGAAAGGGCATCAATAATTTGTGGCATGGATCTAACCAAAGCTGTAATTATTTTAGGGAGTTCCTTTATGATACTCTGAATAATCGGGAGAACGTTATTAGCTATTGCTTTTATTATCTCTGGTGTAGCCTTAGCTAAAGCTGAGATAATCGGACCTACATTCTCAGCAAAAGCGGTTACAACCTTAGGCATCGCTTTACCCAAACTTTTAATAATTGGCCCTATCGACTTCGACACCTCTATAATTATATAAGGTACGGCTCTAAGTATCGCATCTATTATATCTGGTACAAGGGAAACCACCTCGACTATAATATCTTTCATCCCACCGACAAGGGCTTTGATTATAGTTGGCATGGCTTTGACCACCTCCTTAAGTATACTCTTAATCCCCTTGCTAAGTCTCTTCAGTATATCCGGGAGAGCTTTTACCACTTTCTCGACGATCTTAATGATTGCCTTGGCAAACTTAGGAACGGCTTTTACCAACGCGTCGATTAGTGCAGGCATTACATCTATAAGCTCGTCCACTATACCAAGGAACATATCTAATATTTCATCCCCGTTCTCGGCGATTACCTTTGGAATCCTTTTAGCAGTTTCTACTAACGCCTTGATTGAGTCCAATATAAGGAAGTTACCGTCATCATCTATCTTAGTGAAGTTGTCAAAGAAGTTGAATATCCCTGCACCCATACTTGTAATATCGGATACGAGAGAGGTAAAACTGTTTGAGATATTTGACACTAAGGTAGCTCCTGCAGACCCTATTTCTACGAATGCATCAGACCAAAAGTTTGAGTTCGACTCTGCACCTTTTTTATTCTCGGCAATTAATTTACTTCCAGTCTTTTTTGTTGACTCAAGAATAGCAGCGTTACCGGCTTTCACAACCTCAGGGAATTTATTAAACTCTTCACTAGACTCACTAACACTCTCAGCTGTGACTTTAGGTATATCCTCTATACTTGTACTCATAGAGGATACATTCCCTACAAACCTTTCTGACATCTTAGAGGAACTCTCCTGAATCTCCCCAGAAGCAGTTTCAACCTTACTAGATACATTGCCAACACTCTCTCCAAAGAGAACTGAATCATCGCTAGTTTTACCAAAGGTTTCAGAGGTATCTTCTAAGGAGTCTTGTACTTTGTCATAATTTTCGGTAAGTCCTGAATAAGTCTCACCGCTAGTTTTCACAGCATCATTTTGCTTCCCTAAACTCGTGGTTGAGTTTTCGAACTCCTTGATTAGCTCCTGTGTTTTACCCTTCATTCTTTCGGAAGATTTAGTATACTTGTCACCGTCAATCGCACCTTCAATTAGGGCGTCACCTTGCCTATCCATAGCTTTAGCAGACTCGTCTAAGTTCTCACTAAAACCTCGTATAGACCTTCTAGCTCTCTCAATAGAATCCCCTAAGTCAGAGTTAAATATGGAGGCAACGGTACCTATTGCACCAAGAACCTTGTCGAATCCTGATACAACTCGTGTGAGAACACTACCTACAAAATTAAGGTATAACGCACCCATCTTCAGGATCGCACCTTTCATAAAGTCAAATGCTCGTATTACCTGATGAACTATATCAATTACAGTTTCAAAGGCTGGGTTAAGGTTTTTCAACAACATAAGTCCAAGGTCTTTAGCAAACTTTACTACCGTATCCCAATTCCTATATAGAGCGACGCCTGCCCCAACCAAAGCTGCTATAGCTGCCACTGTTAATAGGATAGGAGACCCTACAACAGCCATGACGGCACCAAAAGCGGCGGTTGCTGCCTTAGCTGCCCCTATTGCAACTGCGTACGTACCGAAAGCTGTGACTATTACTCCTACGGCAGACCCAACTGCTATGATAGTCTCTTTGTTACTAATAAGGAAGTCTACGAAGCGTTTAAAGCCCTCTACAGCGTTATTAACAGAGGTAGCTAAGCTTACCCCCCACTGTTTTATGACCTCTTTATTGGCGTCAACAAACTTTGCCACTTCAGTAAAGACGGTTGAAGTCGCTGTAAGCAATGCCTCGTATGCGGGACTAAATGCCACACCTATTTGGGTAGCCGTTGCGTCAATCTGACCTCGTGCTTGTTTCAGTCTAAACTCAGTCGTATCAGCAATCTTCTTGAAAGCTCTCTCAGTTGCCTCTCCTGAATTCTTCATAGCAGTATTCATATTACCTAAAGTCTTGGAGTAGGTTTCTGAACTTGAGGAGGCAATAGCGAGTACGGCATCTCCGGCCTCAACGGAAGAGAACAATCCTTTAATAGCCGTAGCAGAACCATCTGTGGTGTCGGTAATTCTTTTTAATGTTGCTTGAAGTCCATCTTGTTTAATAGCCGACTCAACCGAGGCGATACCTGCCTTTTCTAATGCCGCCGCTAATTCCTTATTAGGTTTAACTAAAGCTGTAATAGCAGCCTTGACCTTAGTAGTGGCCTCACTTGTTGATATACCTGTTGTGGTTAGAGTACTCATAGCTGCTACAGTCTCTTCTAAAGAGATCCCCAACCCATTAGCACTTGCAGCAACTTTACCAATATTTTGTGATAGTTCAGCGATAGTAGTCTTACCGGCCTTCATTCCTTCAAAAAAAGTGTCGGCGATTCTTGTAGAGTCTTCCGCTTTAAGAGCAAACCCGTTTATAGAGTTGGTAATTCCGTCCACTGCCGTAGCAACATCTGTAACCCCACCAATAGCGAGTTTATTAGCCGTGGTCATTAACTTAATTGACTCTTCGGCGTTTACAGCTCCACTCGATATAGCTTGATACAACGCCTTAGCACTATCAGCTGTACCCGCCCCAAAGGTCTTCTGAAGGTTTAATATCTCACCTGTAAGCTTCTTTGTTTGAGTTACAGCGTCTTCGCCTAGTAGTGTGCCTATCTCTGCCACTTCGGCTTGTAGTTTATTAGCCGCCCCTATAGTAGCCCCAAACGCTTTAGTTACCCCCGATAATGCGGCCCCTGCAAGTTTAAGCCCTGCAAACGCAGCACCGAGACCTAAAACACTCTTATTTAGGGAGGCTGCATTAGCCTGAGCTTGCTTAACTAGAAAGTCGACTTTAACCTTAACTTCAGCCATGTTACTTTCTCCTTTGCTTCATTTGTTGTTTCTTCTCTTCTTCAGCCTGCATTTCGTTTATTACAGAATGAATTCTATTCAATATAGATATTATAATAGCAGGTTGATCTAAATACCCCCCTGAGAAAGGCATGACACCCTTCTTATAGTTCTCGTACATTGAGAGGTACATAGGGACGTTCTTGTCTAACGTCTGGCATACACATCTATAACTCTCCACTTCCTCTGTCTCCCACTGAACTTTTGATTGTATGGAATTACATTTATTCTTGCTATTCCAAATCTCTTCTCCCTTTTCATACCCTAATCTTTGGATAAGTACCGCCTTTCGCCTAAGGCAATTATTGGGGTCCAATAAAAAACGAACACTAGGCTCTAATAATGCTAGTGTCCGTTGGTCAGGCTCCATCATAAGTTGAGCAATCTCAGCTAATACGTAGAAAGATTCAGGGGTATTTAAACTGACTGAGGGCAGGGAATCACTCTCAATCAGACGGCCTTTTTTACCTCAACACCCTCCAATTTCTCTCCTGTAGAAGGGTCAATAATCCCTCCACCAACTCTCGGTACTGACCTTAAAAACTGCCCAGCCACTATTACTATTTTCTGTGCCAAGTCAAGGGATAGTAGCTCGTCGATAGATGAACTCTTTACCTTCCCTTCTTCGAACTCTAAGTGCCATTTAGAACCATCACTCAATTCAACACCGTCAACATCCTTCAAGGTAAGCATGATAAGCTCTTTACTATGCTTTAAAGCTGCTGCAGGGTCTTTAGAAAAGTCTGTAGTACTAAATAAATTAATCAGCTTCATCTTATCACCCTCAGATAAAGGTGCAAACTTCAAAGATATATCTTCAATTTCAACTAAAACTCTGTCTGTAGTTCTATAAATAACCGCCATTATGGCCTCCAATAAGTAAACGTATAATAAAAGAGGGATATGAAGTTAATCACATCCCCAACTAACCTTCACTATATTAGTGTTCCTAGATGAATCCAATAAAAATATCTTCTTCATTATCATCTAACCCTGCTTCGAAGTCAACGCTGATGGTAATTACACCGTCAGCATCTCCCTTTGGTTGGGCTGTAATCAAACAAGACGGAAGATAGATACCTACATGCTCTTTACTCTCACCTGCGACTGCTGTAGGGTTCTGTGCCCTTAGGAAGAGGCTAAACTTAGAGTTCGCATCAAACTTGTCGAATATATTAACATCTGCACTATCCATATAGGTAGTAAAGCTTCCGGATACTGCCCTTCCTGAAGTTAATTGAGATTTAACTCCATTAGCCTCACAGGTTGAAGTAATCCTTCCAAGTGTATTATCCACACTAAGAGATACATCAGTTACTGTAATCCGAGTTCCGTCCATATACACACAAGCTTCTAAAGCTAGAGGGGGTTCAGCAGACCTATTGCCTTGGTCTAAAACGTTTTCCTCAACACTCTCTTCGTATCCAAGTCCATTTCCACTAAAGGAGAATGAAGGAATCTGCCCGGTAGAGAAATTATCAAGTGACATCGAAGCAACTTTAACTCCAGTCGCCTGAAGTTTAATAGCGTCCTCAAAATAGTTTGTAATTGTTAGAGAGCTATGCCCTGAATCAGCTCCAAAATACGTGGTAGCTTTACCAATAGTGGCTCCATCACCTATAGACGTATCAGCCGGTATGAGTAGAGTAATATTAGCAGATCCAACGGAAGAGTCAACTTCGGAGATTGGAGATACGTGGTACGCTCCCGCCTCTTTAATTACAACTATATCCCCTCGATTAAAATTACCAATATCTGCGTCGTCGATATTAATAACGGAAGCAGTACTACCCACTCCACTTGTAACTTCAACTGTAATTTGACGTTTACCGCCAAGTAAAGACTTAAGTAACAAATCGTTCTCAGGAGCTGAGCCTTCTACTATATTAGCCGCTGCCTCCATACTCAATGAAATACTGGAAGTCTTGATAGAAGTCCTACCATTTACTTTACCAATAGAGCTCCTTAGAACGTTTCTTTCTACAAGTTCCTTATCTCCATTTACTTCAAACCCATCAACGTTTACACTGATAGAGTCATCATCTACTGAAGGATCAACTGCTGTTCCCTCTACACTTTCTGCTGTAACGTATATCGCCGCAGATTTTCTACTTAAAAAAGCCATATTAAGCTCTCCTTTTATAAGTTAAATTTAGCTCTAACTATTAGTGTTCCCTCTATTACGACTAATTTCTCTTCAGAAACTATCACAGGATCACTAATATCTAAGTTCGTTATTGTCATTACCGTATCAGGGGCTCCTACTTTCGTATTCATACACTGACGATATATATCTTCAAATTTCTCGTCCAACTCCAACTGCTTATCTATAATACTGTCATCATTAAGATTATCGGTAATATAGCTATTAATAAGTACTATACTGAATCTGTGGTCGTGGGTTACTCGTTTAGTTGAGCCCTCCACTTCCGTACTACCTAATGGTCTTACTGCGTACCTGCCGCCCGAACTGAACTTATTCTTCTCGAGGTTAATAGCATGCGTAAGAGAGGTATACCCCGAAGCATCAGCCACTATACCTTTGAGATTAGTAAATAAAGTCTGTTTAGTACTCATCGTGTCACCTCAGCATACTTCATACTCTTTTGCCCTTTAATGCCATCAGCTTGGTACCGTACTATTACAGAGCTTATTAACTCGTCCCCTTTCTTAGAGTATGCCATCGCCTTCTGTGACCATGTATCATCTTGATTGTCAGAGACGTTGGAGAATATTTTAGCGAGAGCTTTGTAAGTGGCAGCTGCTTTTACATCCTCTATTTCCACAAGTTGAAAGGCGTCCAACAGTCTATCAGAGTCTGGTTGTATGCCTCGATTCCTAAACTTCTGTATGATAAAGTCTCGTACAGATTGGTGAATTCCTAAGAAGTCGGGCTCACCGAGTTTGAAGTCAGCTTGGGTAGCTAATGGAGGGTATTCTTTTTCTAGTTCCTCGTCATCGCTTAATAAGATATTAATAGCTCTAAGTATCATCTCAGAAGTACTCACGCTTACGGACAGCCTTAAATGGTATCCCTCAAGACCATTGTAAGCCTCTAAGGGCCACTCTACGTTCGGGTCTATCATTATAAAGCCATTCCTTGTAAACGCCTTAGAATCGTCTATAAACACTACCTCAGACCATTCTCCATTAGCATAAGCCTCCACAGTCATTTCTGCTGCTATAGTATTTCCCGTTTGCACTGCTACAAAGACGTGGTTGAATCTATGAAGGTTGGATATATAAATATACTCAGTATCTGCTAAGGTAATAGTCTCGG
>Ga0102931_1000827_pt1 | contig 15248 bp, 16 predicted proteins | sample SalPonR1_C_D1_MG_FD_79282 | JGI IMG/M metagenome (GOLD analysis project Ga0102931, IMG submission 79282) | Salt pond soil microbial communities from South San Francisco under conditions of wetland restoration - Salt Pond MetaG R1_C_D1_MG | ecosystem: Environmental > Aquatic > Marine > Intertidal... | reverse complement strand
CGGTAGGCGCTGCTGCCCATGATCCCGAGCGCCAGCACGACGACGCCGAAGTGCACGATCATGCTGCCGAAGCGCCGACGGTTCTCGAACGCGTACGAGCGCAGTACCTGCGCCACGCTGCGGGTCCCGATCCGCACGCGCGGGACGACCGCCCCCAGGATAAGAAGGGTCAGCGACGCGAGGTTCCACGCCGACAGGGCGATGGTGAGCAGGGGGTAGACGCCGCGAATGCCGAACGCCGCGGCGACGGCCGCCCCGACCGCGGCGGCGCCCAGCATCCACGCCAGATTCGACCGGAGCGTCTGGTCGGGCGCGCGCCGCCACGGAAGCAGCGGGCCGACGCCCATCAGGAACAGCACGCCCATCCAGAGCGGCAGGCTGGCCTGATCGAAGAACGGCGCGCCGACGGTGACCTTGTCGCCGGTGAACGCCTCGACGATCAGCGGGAAGATCGTGCCCAGCAGCACCGCGAAGGTCATCGCCAAGAGCAGCACGTTGCCGGCCAGGATGGCGCCCTCGCGACTGACGGGGTGATCGAGGTCGGCGCGGTCGCGCACCTGGTCCCAGCGCCAGGCGACGAGGCCCAGCGAGAACGCCATGACGATCAGGAAGAACACCAGGAACGCCGGTCCGACCGGGCCGTCGCCGAAGGCGTGCACGCTGCTGACGACGCCGCTGCGGGTCAGGAACGTCCCCAGCAGGGTCAGCGAGAAGGTGAGCGTGATCAGCAGCAGGTTCCAGGCCTTGAGCATGCGTCTTCGCTCCTGCACCTGGACGCCGTGGATGAACGCGGTGGCGGTGAGCCACGGCAGGAAGCTGACGTTCTCGACCGGATCCCACGCCCAGTAGCCGCCCCAGCCCAGCACCTCGTAGCTCCACCAGCCGCCGGCGATGATCGCGGCGGTCAGGAAGCCCCAGCCGATCAGGGTCCAGCGCCGGGTCTGCGTCATCCACTCGCTGCCGGGAAGGCGCGTGATCAGCGCCGCCATGGCGTACGCGAACGGCACGGTCAGACCGACGAAGCCGAGGTACATCAGCACCGGGTGGACCGCCATCATCCAGTGGTTCTGGAGCAGCGGGTTCGGGCCCGGCCCGTCCATCGGAATGGGCGACACGGTCTGGAACGGCGGGGTCAGGATCGCGGGGACGCCGACGAAGAAGGTCTGCACGCCGGCCATGACGGTCAGGGCCCACGGCCGCAACGGCGTGTTGGGCGCCACGAAGCTCAGCAGCGCCCAGTAGCCGGACAGCAGCCAGCCCCACAGCACCAGCGAGCCTTCCAGCGCGGCCCAGAGCGTGACGACCTTCACCCAGGTGGGGCTGGTGCTGCGCGAGGTCTCGGCCACGTAGGAGACGCTGAAGTCGTCGGTGAGGAGGGCGATCTCCATCACCGCGACCGCGGCCGTCATCGCCAGGAAGGTGGCGTACGCGGCCATCCGCGCGGAGGTCAGCAGGCGCGCGTCGCGGCGAATCGCGCCGATCGCGCCTCCGATCACGCCCCACAGCGAGAACGCCAGCGCCAGCAGCAGCGCGGCGTTGCCCAGCGGACCGAGGCCCATTCCCGTCATTGCAGCGTGTCCTTCAGCGCCTCGATGTCGACAGGCTCTCCGTCCTTGGGCGCTTCGTACACCTCGCTGTGCTTCACGAGCAGGTTGTCGCTCACGAACACGCCGTCCTCGAAGCGCCCCTCGATCACCACGCCGGTGTTCTCCTGGAACAGCTCGGGCGGGGTGCCGAAGTGGCGCACGGGATAGGTCTCGAGGCTATCGGTCACCTCGAACGCGAGCCGAAGCTCCGTGTCGTCGAACGCCACCGTGCCGGGCGAGACGATGCCGCCCAGGCGGATGCGGCGGTCCTGGTAATCGCCCGGGTCGGCCGCGTACTCGCTGGGCAGGATGAAGTAGACCAGGGAGTCGCTGAGGGCGCGTTGGATCAGCACGCCGGCGAAGACCAGCACGCCGACTCCGAGCAGTCCGTAGATCCAGCGTTTCATACGTCGTCCTCCTCGCTGCGGACGCGGCGTGCGCGCCAGCGCAGGTAGATCAGATATCCGCCGTACGCGGCGACCAGCTCCAGCCAGGCGGCCGCGACCCAGGCCCAAGGCCCCCAAGCGTCAAACACGGACCACCTCCGCCGGGCCGCCTTCGGCCTCGGGCCTACGCTCGTCGAGCTCCGCCTCGCGCAGGCCGATCCGTACCCGCTCGAACAGCAGCCACGCGAACATCAGCGCCGCGCCGGCGACGTTGACGAGGAGCGTGAACAGCATGCGACCGTCCATCGTGATGCCGCCGCCGGTCAGGTCGATCGACTTCGCGGGGTGGAGCGTGCGGAACCACTCCGCGGCCAGGTAGTTCAGCGGCAGGCTCGCCAGGACCACGATCAGGATCACCGCGCTGACGCGGCCGCGTCGCTGCGGCTCGTCGATCAGTCCACGCACGATGAACACCCCGGCCAGCAGCGCCACCATCAGCGCCGTCAGCGTCAGCTTGGCGTCCCACGTCCAGAAGGTGTTCAGCGTCGGCTTGCTGTACGTCATGCCCCCGATGATCGTCAGGGTGCCGAACAGCAGCGCGGCCTCCGAGGCGGCCAGCGACACGACGTCGAAGCGGCGCCGGCCGGACCACAGGAACGCGATCCCGGCGAAGGCGGCGACGGCGACGGCCAGGAACGACACCCATGCCACCGAGACGTGGGCGTACATCACGCGGATCAGGTCGCCCTGGTTCACGTCGGCGGGGCTCGCACGGAGGCCCAGCCAGGCGCCCACGGCCACCACCGCCAAGGCGGTCGCGGCGAGGACGGTCAGCCAGGTCGGCCGGCGAGAGGAGGCGGTCGTCATGCGGGTGTCTCCTTCCGATCGCGCCGTCCGTGCAGGCCGAGCGTGCGGCCGGGGGCGCGGCCAGGTCCCGAACCGCGCACGGCGGTCGCGAGGGGCGAAGCGGCGTGGTGCATCGTCACTCCTCGACCACGATGTGGAAAATCGTGCTGGTGACCACGAGGTAGACGAGATCGAATCCTGCCAGCAATTGTATCCAGTCGGTCGCGAGACCTGTGTCCCCGCCTGTCACGATCGCGTCGGTGGCGCGGACGGAGGCCAGCAGCACGGGGACGACGACGGGAAACATCAGAACCGGCAGCAGCGACTCGCGCGCCTGCAGGTTCGCCGTCAGCGCGGCGTAGAAGGTGGCGATCACGGCGAACCCCAGGGTGCCCAGCGCGATCGTGAGGAGGAGCAGGCCCACGCCAGCGCCGATGGGCGCGTCGAACAGCACCGAGCTGACCGGCAGGAGCACGGCGCCCAGCAGCGTCATGGTGAGCCAGTTCGCCAGAAGCTTGCCCAGGAACACCGCCGCCCGCGGGACGGGCAGCGTCAGCAGCTGCTCGAACGCGCCGTCGACGAGGTCGCTCTGGTACGCCTGCGCCGCCGAGATCACGCCCGAGAACGCCAGCGCGACCCACAACGCGCCCGGCGCCGCGCGGGTCATGAGGTCCGCGTCCCGACCCAGCGCGAACGCCAGCACGACCAGGGTGACGCTCGAGAAGAACACCGTCGCCACCGTCGCCGCGCGGCTGCGCGCCTCGGAACGGAGGTCTTTCGCGGTGATCGAGAGCAGGGCGGCCAGGTCGTTCATGCGGTCGCCTCCACCGGCGCCTCCACCGGCACCGGGGCGGTCAGCGGAGCGGCCCGGAGCACCCCCTGCTCCATCTCGAGCGCGGCGTCGACCCGGCCGATCAGGCGTTCGGGCTCGTGGCTCGCGATCAGCACGGTCCGGCCGTCGTGGCGGGCTTCCGCCAGCAGATCGTCGACCAGCTCGCGGCCGTCCTCGTCCAGCGAGGCGTACGGCTCGTCCAGCAGCCACAGGTCGGCGTCGGCCAGGAGCAGCCGGGCGAGCCCCAGGCGGCGCTTCATGCCGCTCGAGAACACCCGTACGAGCCGGCCGGCGTGCGAGCCCAGGCCCACCCGTCGCAAGGCGTCGTCGATCCGTGCGTGCGGGGCGCCCGTCAGGGTGGCCGCCAGCGCCAGGTTCTCGCGCGCGGTCAGGGCGCCGTAGCTGCCGCTCTGCACGCTCTGGTAGGCGATGCGCCGGCGGACGGCCGCGCCCTCGCGGACCAGGTCGTGCCCGAAGATCGCGCCGCGTCCCGAGCTGGGCCGAAGGCGCGTCGCCAGCAGCCGCAGCAGCGTCGTCTTGCCGCTTCCGTTGCGGCCGCGCAGCGCGACGATCCGGCCGGCGGCCACCTCGAGCGACACGCCGCGTAGCACGCGCTCGCGGCCCCAGCGGCGATCGACGTCCCGCAGCACGATCGCGGGAGGTCCGTCGGCCGTCGCCCGGACGGCTTCGTGACGTGCGCCGTCGTCGCTCATAGTCTCGAGTACAGCCAATCGGGCGTGAAGCGGAGGAGCCAGCTGTTGAGGCGGGTGTAGGTGCCGGTGACCATCAGCACGCCGGCGATCACGAGCAGCCCGCCGGCGCCCCGCTCGACCCAGGGAAGCCAGTGGCGCAGCCGGCGCGAGACGCGCAGGAACGGATCGAGCGCTAGCGCCGCGAGCAGGAACGGCACCGCCAGGCCCGCGGAGTACACGGCCAGCATCGTGACGCCTTCGAGCAGCGTGCCGCTGGCGCCGGCCAGCGTCAGGATTCCGCCCAGGACGGGACCGATGCACGGCGTCCAGCCTGCCGCGAACGCCATCCCCAGCAGGACCGCCCCGACCGGGGTCGAGGCGTCGTGCCGAGCCTGGACGCGCGTGTCGCGCATCAGTACCGGCAGGCGGATCACGCCCAGAAGCACCAGGCCGAAGAGGATCACCAGCACGCCGCCGCCGATCGTGAGCGCCTCGCGTTGCGAGCGGAGCAGCGAGCCCAGCGCCGACGCCGAGGCGCCCAGCGCGATGAAGATCGACGAGAAGCCGACGACGAACAGCGCCGCGTTGCGGAGCAGGACGGAGCGCTTCGCAGCGCCGCTGCCTCCGACGTACGCCAGGTACGACGGCACCAGCGGCAGGACGCACGGCGAAAGGAACGACAGGATCCCGGCGGTGAACGCCAGGCCCAGGGTCGGAGTCACGGTCGCCCCTCGCGGGGTGGCAGCACACGCATCACGACAAGTATCCACGCTAGCGGCGCCGGGAGCCGTAAAGCCATGGACATTCGTCTTCGCCGATATGCGCGCAGCGCCGTGCTACGATCCAGCCGTCATGCGCTGATCCTCCCGCCTCCGCCCCCGCCCCTGCCTCGCACGTCGGCCTCGCCGACGCCCCGTCGAGCACGCGGGCACCGCCCGGCGACGCCCCTGCCGAGGAGGAGCATGACGTTTCGACACCCCGGGCCGGACGGCCCGACACCGTTCACCGATTCCGACCCTTCCGACCCGCGACCGACGCCCGCCCCTCCGGCCGGCCGCGGCGCCGTCGTGCTGCGCACGCACGGCCTGGCATGGACGGCGCCAGGCAGGGGCGCCCCGCTGTTCGAGGCGCTGGACCTGACCCTCGCGCCGGGCGAGCGGCTGGGCGTGGTCGGCCCCAACGGCTGCGGCAAGTCGACGCTGCTTCGGCTGCTGGCGGGGCGGGTCACGCCGGGTGCGGGCACGGTCCGCGCCGAGGCCCGTCCCTGGTACGTCCCCCAATCGCTGCAAGCGGCCAGCGCAGGCGCGACGCTGCGGCTGGCGCTCTTCGCGCTGGACCCCGAGCTGGGCCCGCTGCGGGCTCGGCTCCGCGCGGCCGAGGCCGCCGGGGTTCCCGATCCGGACGGCTATGCGACCGACCTGGGACGGTACGACGACGCGCGCGGCTGGGCGGCCGAGCGTCGGGCCGAGATCGAGGCGGAGCGCCTGGGCTTCGACGGCGCCGCCCTGGACCGTCCGGCGGACGCCGCGTCCGGCGGCGAGCGCCGCATGCTGGCGCTGGCCGCGGCGCTGGCGCGCCGGCCGGCCCTGCTCCTGCTCGACGAGCCCAGCGACGCCCTCGACGAGACGGCGGCCGGCCTCCTCGTCCGTCGCCTGGTGAGCTTCGACGGGACGCTGGTGGTCGCCAGCCACGACCGGACGTTGCTCGCGGCGACCACCGGCAGGACCCTGGCGTTCGAGAAGGACGGGCTTCGCCTGGCGCGCGGCGGGTACGACCGCTACGTGGACGCGCGCGCTGCGGAGCGGAGCGAGCGGGAGCGTCGCGCCGCTCGCGCCCGCCGCGAGATCGCCCATCTGGAGCAGGTGGCCCGCGGCTACCGGACCTGGTCGGGACGCAAGGAGAAGGAGAAGTCGGGCGCCATGGACAGGGGCTTCGTCGGCGCGCGAGCGGCGCGCCTGATGAAGCGAGCGGTCGTGGCCGGCGCCCGCCGCGAGGCGGAGATCGAGGCGCTTCGGCGTTCCAAGCCGTGGATCGAGCCCGACTACGCGCTGCCCATGCCGGAGCCGTCGTCGCTCACCGGGACGATCTTCGACGCGCACGCCGTGACCGCGACGCCGGACGGCGCGGGAGGCGGCAGCGGCCTGGAGCGGGGCCGGCCGCCATTCGCCCCGCTGACCCTCGGGGTTCACGCCGGCGAGCGCCTCGCGGTCGCGGGTCCCAACGGCTCGGGCAAGAGCACGCTGCTGGCGCTGCTCGTCGGCCGGCTCGCTCCGCGTTCCGGGACGATCCGGCGTGCGCGGCGCGCCCGCGTGGGGTTCCTGGCCCAGGCCGCATCCGCGATGGATCGCGACTTCGGCGCCGACCCCGCTTCCGCTCGGACGGCGGCGTCGCTCTTCTCGGCCGGGGAGCGTCCCGCGGCGCGGCGGCGCCTGGGCGCCCTGGACTACGGCGCCGAAGCCTGGTCGACGCCGCTGGCGGGGCTGTCCGGCGGCCAGCGGCAGAAGCTGCGGCTGGCGCTTCTGCTGGCCGCGAGACCCGACGTGCTGGTGCTCGACGAGCCGACGCTGCACCTGGACCTGCCCGCCATCGAGCGGCTGCAGGCAGCCCTGGCGCGCTGGCCCGGCACGATCGTGCTGGTCTCTCACGATGCGGCGTTCCGCGACGGCGTGGCGCAGCGCGTCGTGACGCTGTCCGACCTGGACAGCGACGCGGACGGCGCGTAGGATGGCGCATTCCCAGCCCGGCACCGTGGAGGTCCCCATGCAACGACGTACGATGTTCGCTCTCGCCCTCGCCGCCCTGGCGGCCGTCGCGCTCGCGCCGTTCGCCGCCGCTCAGGACACGCACGGCGTCGAGCCGCTCGATCCTCCCGAGCAGGTGCGCGTGGCGTACGTGCCGATCATGAAGTTCGCGACGATGTACGTCGCCGCCGAGCGCGGCCTGTTCGAGAAGTACGGGCTGGACGTGCGGATCGACCGCGTCGCGTCGGGCACCGAGGCGATCGCGTTCCTCACGCAAGGTCAGATCGACGTCGGCGGGATCGCGATCGTGACGAGCCTGTGGAACGGCTGGAACCAGGGGCTCGACATCCGCATCGTGGCGCCGGGCGCTCTGGAGCCGTTCGAAGACAGCCCGACGAAGTTCATGGTCCGCAGCGACCTGGCCGCCTCGGGCGAGGTGGACGAGGTCGCCGAGCTGGAGGGCCGCACCGTGGCGCTGGCCGGCGGTCCGGGGTCGGGCGCGGAGTACCTCGCGACGAAGGCGCTGGAGCTGGGCGGCCTGACGATCCGCGACGTGCGGATCGTGCAGCTGGGCAACCCCGACATCCCCGCCGCGTTCGAGGCCGGCTCGATCGACGCCGCGCTGCTGGGATCGCCGTACGCCGACCAGGTCGAGGAGGCCGGCTCCGCCGTGCCGCTGGCGACCGACCTGACGCCCGGCCTGATGACGGTCGCGTTCGTGGGTTCCGGCAACTTCGTCGAGAACCGTCCCGAGGTCGCGCGCCGGTTCGTGCTGGCGCTGACCGAGGCTGCGCGCCTGATGCAGGGCGACGCCTACCTGGACGACGCGAACGTGGACGCCTACCTGGGGTACGTGAACTCGACCGAGGAGGCGCTGCGGGCCGGACGTCCGGTCGTGTACGACCCCGACATGGAGCTTCCGCTCGAGGGCCTCGCGGACGTCGAGCGGGTCCACCGCGAGAACGGCCGGACGGACTACGAGACGCCGGTCGACATGGACGCCGTGGTCGAGACCGGCTTCGTCGAGTTCGCGCTCGACGTGCTGGGTCCGGCCGGCGAGTGAGCCGCCCACGCTGACCGGTTCGTCGTCACCGGGCGAGGGTCCCGCCCCCAAGATCGTGGCGCGCGGCGTCGAGAAGCGCTTCGAGACGATGCACGGACCGGTGGACGCCGTGACGGGGTTCGACCTCGACGTCGGGGCCGGCGAGGTCGTCTGCATCGTCGGTCCCTCCGGCTGCGGCAAGTCGACCTTCCTTCGCATCCTGGCCGGCCTGGACGACGCGACGGGCGGCCGCATCGAGGTCCGGCGCGACGACCCCGGCAAGCCGGAGAACGCGGTGGTGTTCCAGGAGTACGCGATCTTCCCGTGGAAGACGGTGCACGACAACGTCGCGTTCGGACTCCGCATGCGCGGCGTTCCCAGGCAGGAGCGCGACGCGGTCGCGGATCACTGGATCGCGCGCGTGGGCCTGACCCGCTTCGCGCGGGCGTACCCGTCGCAGCTGTCGGGCGGGATGAAGCAGCGCGTCGCGATCGCGCGCGCATTGGCGTACGACTCCGAGCTGTTGCTGATGGACGAGCCGCTGGGCGCGCTGGACGCCCAGACCCGGCTGACCCTTCAGGAGGAGCTGCTGCGCCTCTGGGACGAGACGGGGAAGACGGTGGTGTACGTCACGCACGGTCTCGAGGAGGCGGTCCTGCTGGCCGACCGGGTGGTCGTGATGACCGCGCATCCGGGAACCGTCAAGACGATCCTCGACGTCGACCTGCCGCGTCCCCGCTCGATCGAGACCACCGCGACCGCCGCGTTCGCGGCGCTCACCGGGCGGCTGTGGGAAGCGCTTCGTGACGAGGTCGCGCGCGCCGAGGAGACGCTGGCGTGAAGCCGGCCGGACGGGCGCGATCCGGCCCGCCGAGTCCGGCCCCCGGGTCGGCCGGCCGGCGCGGCGACCCGGCCGCCTGGTGGCCGCCGTTGGCGCTCGCCGTCGCTCTGAACGTGGCGGCGTGGCCGACGGGACTGTGGCCACAGCTCTGGTGGGCGCTGCTGACGCTGGACTTCGTGCTGCTGGTCGTGAGCGCCCAGCGGCTCGAGCCGCGCTTGCCGTTGGCGCGACGCGCGGCGTTTCGAAGGTCGCTGGCGGTCGGATTCCCGATCCTGCTGCTGGCCGCCTGGGAGACGATCGTCCGGGCCGGCATCCTGAACCCGCAGTGGTTCCCCCCGCCGACCTCGATCGCGCTTGCGCTGTGGGAGCTGACGGTCGAGTACGACCGGTTCAACCGCACCAGCCTGCTGGGTAGGCCGTGGCTGATCCCGAGCGTCTGGTCGGCGTCCGGCTGGGAGGGGGTGCGGGCGCTGCTCGCCGAGAGCCACGTGCTGGCGACGTTGGGCCGCGTCTTCGGCGGCTTCGCGCTGGGCGCGGCGCCGGGCGTGCTGATCGGCGTGGTGATGGGCCTGAACCGGACGGTCCGCACGATGCTGGACGCGACCATGTCGGCGGTGTACGTGCTGCCCAAGATCGCGATCTTCCCGATCCTGATGCTGGTGTTCCCCGATCCGTTCGGCGAGGGGCCCAAGGTCGCGGTCGTGGCGATCAGCGCGTTCTTCCTCGTCGCGATCAACGCGATGGCGGGCGTGCAGGGCATCGACCCGGTCCTGCTGCAGGCCGGCCGGGCGTTCGGGGCGGGACGCAGGCAGATGCTGGTCCACGTGATCCTGCCGGGCGCGCTGCCGATCATCTTCAGCGGCCTGCGGCTGGCGCTGGGGACCAGCCTGATCGTGATCGTGGCGGTCGAGTTCATCCGCGCGCAGGTGGGGGTGGGGTTCGTGATCTTCTACCACTGGCAGGTGCTGCTGACCGACCGGATGTACGCCGGCCTGGTGGTCACCATGGCGCTGGGGGTGGGACTCACGGCGTTGCTGCAGAGCTTCGAGCGCTGGGCGATGCCGTGGCGCCGGGAGTGACGCGCCGCTGACGGGAGCGCGCCGATCGCGCCCAGGTCCTCGCGCCCCAGGTCCTCGCTCCCCCGGGTCGTCGCGTCGCCCACGGTCGACCCGCACCCTCCGCGCGTAGCATGCGGGCATGACGAACGCGGGCACGACCCCAACCGATCGATCCCCCGGTCTACGGACCACGACCCTCGGCGGCGGCTGCTTCTGGTGCCTCGACGCCGTCTACCGCAGCGTCGAGGGGGTGCACGAGGTCGTCTCCGGCTACGCCGGGGGCCACGTCCCGAACCCGACCTACCAGCAGGTGTGCGGCGCCGGCACCGGTCACGCCGAGGTGGTCCGGATCGCCTTCGATCCGGAGGTCGTCTCCTTCCGCGACCTGCTGAACGTGTTCTTCTCGATCCACGACCCCACCACCAAGGACCGGCAGGGGGCCGACGTGGGTCCGCAGTACCGCTCGATCGTGCTGGCCGAGGACGAGGAGCAGGAGCGCGTCGCGCGCGAGGTCATCGGCGAGCTCGAGCGGGAGGACGTCTTCGGCGCGCCCATCGTCACCGAGGTCGAGCGGCTCGAGAGGTTCTGGCCGGGGGAGCCGTACCACCAGAACTTCTTCGCGAACAACCCGGGCCAGGGCTACTGCAACGTCGTCATCGCGCCCAAGGTCGCGAAGTTCCGGGAGCGCCACGCGGAGCTGCTGAAGCCCAACGCGGCGACGGCGGGACGCACCGGCGGCTGAGGCGGCGCCTGAAGCGGCGGCGCGCGGTCAGCGCGTCGGACGCGTCCCCGCGCGGGCCGTCCCACCGAACGCCCGTCGTCAGGCGGTCTCCTCGCCCTCCGGCACGAAGCGGAGGGCGACGCCGTTGCTGCAGTAGCGCAGGCCGGTCGGATCGGGCCCGTCCTCGAACACGTGGCCGTGGTGCCCGCCGCACCTCGCGCAGTGGTATTCGGTGCGCGGATAGCCCACGTGATGGTCGGTCGAGGTCTCGAACGCGCCGGGGAGCGCCTCGGCGAACGAAGGCCAGCCGCAGTGCGCGTCGAACTTCACGTCGGACCGGAACAGCGGGTGGCCGCAGGCGGCGCACACGTACGTGCCGGGCCGCCACTCGTCGTTCAGCCGACTGCTGCCGGGGCGCTCGGTCGCCTCGTGCCGAAGCACGCGGTACGCCTGCGGCGACAGCTTCTGCTGCCACTCGGCGTCGCTGACCGCCTTGGGGTCTCGGGGGGTGTCGTCGCTCATGCGTAGAGCATAGAAGCGATCGCCGCGCGCGTCCGTCGGCCGTCCTCCAGAGCGCCCTCAGGACCGCCCTACTCCAGCTCGATCCGGCCTCGCAGCGACGTCGCGTCCATCGGCTCGCCCGCGCGGATCAGCGCGCGCGCCTCCTCGAGCCGGCCGAACACGTTCCAGGAGAGCACGCCCACGACGCGGTCGTCCTCGCTCAGGTAGTACGCCAGGCCGGGCGCCGACGCGTCCGCGCCCTCCTCGGCGGCGGGACCGTCCAGGACCGTGCGGAGCGACGGATCGCAGCGACCCACCGCCTCGTAGCCCAGGTCGAACAGGTCGGAGTAGAAGAACGGGAGGTGGTCGTACGGCTCGTCCGCGCCGGCCATGACGCGCCCGGCGTGCATCCCGCCGCTCTTGGCGTGGTCCTCGTGCTCGATCCTCATGGGGCCCAGGGCGGGCGCCGGGAAGCGGGCGACGTCGCCGGCGGCGTACACGTCCTCCGCGCTGGCGCGGAAGCGATCGTCCACGACGATGCCGTCGTCCACGCTCAGTCCCGCCGCTCGCGCCAGCTCCGTGTTCGGCTCGACGCCGACCGCGACGACGACCGTGTCGGCGGTCCAGGCGTCGCCGTCGTCGCTGCGGAGCTCGACCGGGCCTTCGGCGTCGCCGGGCCGGAGCAGCGCGATCTCGTCGACCAGGCTTCCGACACGCACCTCGGCGCCTTCGCGCCGGAAGCGGCGCGTGAGCCGGTCGCTGAGCGTCTCGGGAAGCATCAGCGCGCCCACGCCCCGCTCGGGGAACACCATCGTGGTCCGCAGGCCGCGTCCCCGGAAGGCGGCGGCCAGCTCGGAGCCGAGGAAGCCGCCGCCGACGACCGTGACGCGCTGGCCGGCGTCCAGCCGGGCGTGCAGCGCCGTGAAGTCGTCGCGCGTGCGGAAGGTGGACACGGCCGAGAGGCCCTCGACGAACGGGGGGCGCTTGGGCCGGGCGCCGGTGGCGAGCAGCACCTTCCCGTAGCGCCAGCGCACGCCCGCGTCGTCGATCGCGAGGCGCTCGTCGGGACGCAGCTCGGCGACGCGGCGGCCGCTGACGATCTCGGCGTCGCCGAACAGCTCGGCGTCGTGCGCTACCGAATCGAGGTCGGGCCGCTCCTCCTGCCACAGGTCCTTCGACAGCGGCGGGCGATCGTACGGCGGGTGCGGCTCGGCGCCGACGACCGCGATGCGCGCGTCCGGATCGACGTCCAGGATCCCGATCACCGCCGCCGAGGCGGTCATGCCGCCTCCGACGATCAGGTGGTCGACGTGCCTCTCTTCAGCGCTCGGCATGGAGGACCTCCTGCATCAGCGTGCGTCCGGCGTCCAGCTCGTCCTCGTTCACGGTGTGACCGAGGCCGGGGTACAGCCGGGCGTCGACCGTGGCGCCGTTGGCGCGCAGCAGCTCGGCGCTCTCCTCGACCCGGCCGGTCGGAATGTGGGCGTCGGGGTCGCCGCTGCCCAGGAACACGGGCGTGCCGTCCAGACCTCCGGGGTAGTCGGCCGGGTCCAGCTTCTCGCCGATCAGCCCGCCGGCGTACGCGACGATGCCGCCCAGCGGACGGCCGCGCCTGGCGAACGCCTCGAGCGCCAGGCAGGCGCCTTGGGAGAACCCGCCCACGACGATGCGTCGCTCGGGCACGCCGGCGCGACGGGCCTCGTCGATCAGCCCCTCGACGAGGCGCAGCGCGCTGTCCAGCCACGGCTGGTTCGCGGCGCGCGGCGCGACGAAGCGCTGGGGGTACCAGACGCCGCCGGCGCCCTGCGGCAGGCGCACGGCGACGCGGGCGTCCAGCCCCTCGGTCAGCGCCTCGGCCAGCGGCGTCATCGTCGCCGCCGGGGCGCCGCGGCCGTGCAGCAGGATCAGCGCGGCATCCGCCGCGTCCAGCGGCGCGCCGTGCGCCAGGACCTGCGCGTCGGCGTGCGGATCTGCGGTGGTTCGGGCGTCGTCGGTCATCGGATCGCCTCCCGGTCTCACGTCGATACGGCATTCTGGGGGTCGCCGCCGTCTGCGGCGTCTTCGGGTAGCTCCAGGGGCGGCAGCGCCGCCTCGATCCGGGCCCGCCGAGGCTCGGCCCAGGCGGGCAGCCGGAGCGCGCTGCCCAGCGCCTCCGCTGGCTCGTCCACCGTCGCCCCGGGTCCGTCGGTGGCGAACTCGAACAGCACGCCGCCCGGCTCGCGCACGTAGATCGAGCGGAAGTAGTCGCGCTCTCGCACGTCGCTGACCTGCAGCCCCATCGCCGTCAGCGCATCCCGGGCGCGCAGCTGGGCGGCGGCGTCTGGAAGCCGGAAGGCGACGTGATGCACGGTGCCTCTGCCGTCGCGGCCGGGGAGGGGGCGTCCCTCCTCGACGATCTCGATCGCCTGTCCCAGCGCACCGCTGCCGGCCTCGAGCCGCAGCCGACGCGCCGAGCCCTCCGCGCGCTCGCTCACGGTCGCGAACCCCATCGCGTCCAGCAGCTCGAGGGTCGCGGTCGCGGACGCGCGCCGCAGCGTGACGGCGTCGAAGCCGCGCAGGCGCATCGCTTCGGGAAGCGGCTCGTCGGCCCAGCCGGACACGGCGGGCGGCTCGGCCTGGCCGGCGAGCTCGATCCGGAGCCCGTCCGGATCGCGGAAGCTCAGCAGGGGGCGGCCCCAGCGCTCCTTGTCGTGAACCGTGACGCCTTCGGCCTCCAGGCGACGACGCCAGGCGGGCAGGGCGTCCGTCCGGACGGCGTAGCCGACGGTGGACGTCTCGCCGGTGCCGTGCGTGGCAGCGGCGGCGTTGGGGATCGGGAAGAAGGTGAGCATCGTGCCCACCTGGCCCCGGCCGTCGCCGTAGTACAGGTGGTGCATCGAGGGGGCGTCGTAGTTCACGGTCCGCTTGACCAGCCGTTGGCCCATGACGCGCGTCCAGAACGCCAGGTTGCGGACGGGGTCCGCGGCCAGCACGGAGACGTGGTGCAGGCCGGGGGTGGTCAGCGGGGCCTTCCCCGCGTCGGTCGGGATCGGCGTGTCGGAGCGTTCGTCGGTCGGACGGTCGGTCACGGGGTCTCCTCGTTGACGCCGGCGGCGCCTGCGGCGCGCGCCAGCTGGTGCGGCGTGGTCGGATCGGCGGCAGCGGGGTCGGCGGTCTTGGGTCGCGCCGCGCCGGCGCCGCGTCCCGTCCGGTCCCCGGGCGCGGCCTGCGCCAGGCCCAGCTCGCGGCAGAGGCGCCCCAGCGTGTCCAGCTGCGCCGGGTCCAGCGCCTCGAACGCCTGCGCCACGCGGCGGGCGTGTTCGGGGAAGAGCGAGGCGACGAGCGCTTCGCCGGCGTCCGTGAGCTGGACCAGAACGATCCGGCGATCGCCGACGTCGCGTCGGCGGCGGATCAGGTCGCGTCGCGCGAGGTTGTCCAGAACCGTCGTCAGGTTCGCGGGCGACTTCAGGATCTTGCGCGCCAGCGCGCCTTGCGGCATCGGGCCGAGGTGCAGCAGCGCCTCGAGCACGCCGAACTGGCTGATCGTGAGGCCCGCCTCGGCGAGGGGCCGATGCACCGCGGCCTCGACGGCGGCGGTGGCGCGTGCCAGCTTGACGTAGGCGTCCAGCGCGCGGTGCTCGGCGTCGCTGGTCGGGGGACTCCGGTCCATGGGCGCCTCCTCCCGCGGTGGTGGGCGTGGTGCCGAGCGGCATCGTCGCCGCAGGTCGTTCGACATCAAACTATCGGCGACCGTCGTCCGGGTCAAGCGGTCTCGCGACGGGCGGACCGGACCGGCCGGACGGGACCGGGCGGGGCCGCGCGGGCCGCGTGCCGGGCGACGCCGCCGACGCGTGCGACCTCGTAGCGTGAGGCATGAATCCTACGGACTGGCCGAGCGACGTCGACTGGGTGTGGCGTGGACCGCTGCCCGACCCGACCCGGTGGCGCAAGCCGGGCATCGTGATGGCGTTCAACCTCGAGTGCGCGGGCTGCATCGCCCGCGGAATCCCGTTCCTCAAGCGT
>Ga0102931_1000824_pt1 | contig 15329 bp, 12 predicted proteins | sample SalPonR1_C_D1_MG_FD_79282 | JGI IMG/M metagenome (GOLD analysis project Ga0102931, IMG submission 79282) | Salt pond soil microbial communities from South San Francisco under conditions of wetland restoration - Salt Pond MetaG R1_C_D1_MG | ecosystem: Environmental > Aquatic > Marine > Intertidal... | reverse complement strand
GAAAACCAAGGTACGAAGGAGTCAAAAGTTTTCTGCTCTCAAGAAATATAGAAATACCCTACGGTGACCCTTCTGATTCGTCTGAGAAAGAAACAATATGCGGTCTTGGGAACAGAAAAAACCTGTTTTTTCATGAAAACCTGAATAAAATTGGCGTAGAGGTGTTCACGACATCTGTGGAACTTATAAGACTTTTAAGATCAAAAGGTTTTAAGACCGCTGTGGTATCCTCGAGTAAAAACTGTGCTTCTATTCTTGATACAGCAGACCTGACCGAACTATTCGATACGCTCGTAGATGGAGTTCTCTCTGCGAAGATCGGCCTCACTGGAAAACCTGAACCGGATATTTTTCTCGAAGCTTCAAAAAGGCTTGAAGTAACCCCTGAAAGATCTATAGTTTTCGAAGACGCAGTTTCCGGCGTACAAGCCGGTAGAAGTGGAAATTTCGGTCTCGTAACTGGTGTCGATAGAACAGGACATGAACAGGAACTATTGAGAAACGGCGCTGATATTGTAGTAAAAGATCTTTCTCAGTTATCCGTTGAAAATGAAACTGTTTCATCCATTACTATGATAAGCCATCTCCCATCTGCGCTCGATTCAGCAAAGGATATTCTCAAACTTAGCGGACAAAGAGAATTTTTCATTGCTCTTGATTATGACGGGACACTTACGCCTATAGTTTCAAGGCCTGACCTGGCGGTTCTTTCAGAGGAGATGAGAGAGACCGTAAGAAACCTCGCCAAAAGTCAAAGCGTCGCTGTTATAAGTGGACGGGACCTTGAAGATGTACGCAGCCTTGTAAAGCTTGATAATATTATATACGCAGGCAGTCACGGTTTTGACATTTCTTCAATGGATAGAAAAAAAGAAGGTTTTCAGATGGGCAAGGAGATCCTGCCGGAGCTTGATAGTGCAGAAAAAGCACTCCACTCCAGAGTTGACAGAATAACAGGCGCTTTGATAGAACGCAAAAGATTTTCCATTGCAGTTCATTACAGGCAAGTCGAGGATGGAGATATTTCACTGATCGAAGAAATAGTGGATGAAGTTCTCAATAAATTCAAGTCACTGACCAAAGGAAAAGGCAAGAAAGTTTTTGAACTCAAACCTGATATCCAATGGGATAAGGGGAAAGCCCTGTTGTGGGTACTTGATGCACTTGAACGTGACCTTGAAAACAGCCTGACGATCTATATCGGGGACGATATAACTGATGAAGACGCCTTCAGGGAACTCAAAGGGAAGGGCATCGGAATAATTGTGAAAGATAATGAACCCGACCGGACCACTTTTGCTGAATATGCTTTGAATAACACATCAGAAGTTGGAAGATTTCTTGGCTTACTCACAGATCCTGATCATTAGGAGGACATATCATGGATAACTGGACTTTTTCATATACTGGATACGATCCTGCAGAGGAAAAACTGAGAGAAGCACTATGCACTCTTGGAAATGGCTATTTCGCTACGCGGGGAGCAGCCTCAGAATCTGATGCCGATGATGTTCATTATCCCGGAACTTATCTTGCAGGTGGCTATAACAGGCTTGAGACATCCATTTCAGGACGTGTTATTGAAAATGAAGATCTGGTAAATATCCCCAACTGGCTGCCCTTGAAATTCAGAATAAATGGCGCTGAATGGTTTGATCTATCTTCTGTTGAAGTACTTTCATACAGGCAGGAATTAAAACTCCGGGAAGGGATCCTCTTCAGAAAAGTACACTTCAGAGACAACGCCGGCAGGGAAACTTCAGTTATGAACCAGCGCATCGTCCATATGGGGGAAGAACACCTTGCAGCACATGAAACGGAGATTCTGGCTGAAAACTGGTCAGGTGAAGTGGAAATCCTTTCCGCTCTGGATGGAACAGTCATAAACGCCGGAGTGGACAGATATAAAGACCTTAACAGTGTCCATCTTGACCCGATGGAAACAAGACAGGTCGACAAGGACATTATTCTCTTGAAAGTCAGAACAAACCAGTCGCAAACAACAATAGCCGAGGCAGCCCGTACAACAGTGTATAAAGGCTCTGAAATAATAGACTGCCTGTCAGAAACGAACTGCCGGGAGGGATATATTGAACAGCGATTCAAAACCAGGGTTAATATTGGAGAAAGGCTCAGAGTAGAAAAAACCGTAAGCCTTTTCACTTCCAGGGATCGCGCCATTACAGAATGCGGGCACGAAGCAGTGGAAACGATCAAAATGTCCCAATCTTTCCATACGCTTATAAGGTCTCATATTCTTGCCTGGGATCATTTGTGGCGCAGATTTGAGATACATTATGAATCAGGAATAGAAAATTCCCGTCATCGAACAGCTCTTATATTAAGGCTGTATACCTTTCATCTTCTGCAGACAACTTCGATGCATACGATGGATCTTGATGTTGGTGTACCGAGCCGGGGATGGCACGGAGAAGCTTATCGGGGCCATATTTTCTGGGACGAGATATTCATTTTCCCCCTTTTAAATCTCAGAATGCCCGAAATAACACGTTCTCTTTTGATGTACAGATACCGCCGGCTGGATATGGCAAGAAATGCAGCCGCAAAAAAAGGCTTTCGTGGAGCCATGTTCCCCTGGCAGAGTGGAAGCAACGGCCGGGAAGAAAGCCAGGTGGTCCATCTTAATCCCAAGTCCGGGGAGTGGGGCCCTGATAATTCATACCTTCAGAGACATGTCAGCGCCGCTCTTGCCTACAATATCTGGCAATACTACCAGGTAACCGGAGATCTGGAGTTCTTATCATTTTACGGTGCAGAGATGTTTATGGAGATCGCCCGTTTCTGGGCAAGCATCACCACTTTCAACAAAGAGGAAGAACGTTATGAGATAAAGGGTGTTATGGGGCCCGACGAATATCATGATGGTTATCCGGGATCAGATAAACCGGGTTTAAACAACAACGCATATACGAATGTAATGGTAACCTGGCTTTTAAATAGAGCAACCGATCTTTTCAATATTCTGTCTGAAACCGAATGCAGCCAGGTCTGTGAAAAGCTCGGCCTCCAAAGATCAGAGGTTGAACTCTGGACAGATATAGCCAGACGGATGAAGATCCCTTTTCACGGGAATGGCATAATCAGCCAGTTTGAAGGTTATGATCAGCTTGAAGAATTCGACTGGGAAAGTTACCAGCAGAAATACACGGACATCCAAAGGCTTGACAGAATACTGGGAGCTGAAGGTGATACCCCGAATCGATACAAAGCTTCAAAACAGGCCGATGTTCTGATGCTTTTCTATCTGTTCTCATCAGAACAACTAAAGGAGATCTTCGAAGGGTTGGGATATAAATTCACACGTGATACTATCCCTGATAATATCGAATATTACATGAAACGGACATCCCACGGGTCTACCTTGAGCAGGATCGTCCACTCATGGGTTCTGGCACGTTCCGACAGGACCGGATCATGGGATATGTTCACTAAAGCACTTGAAAGCGATGTTTCCGATATCCAGGGGGGCACTACACCTGAAGGTATCCATCTTGGAGCCATGGCCGGAAGTGCTGATATTCTTCAACGAGCTTACACAGGAATTGAAACTAAACATGGTATTCTGTATTTTAATCCAGCTATCCCTAAAGAACTGGGAAAACTTCACATGCATATCCGGTACAGGGGGATCCCAATGGAAGTTACCATCACCCAGACAGATCTCATCATCAAAACCCTGCCATGCAGAAAAGGGACCGTGAAGATATCTTTCAGCGGAGAAACGATAGAGCTACATGCTCATAAAGGTGAAATAAAGGAGTTCAAGATCTGCTGAAAATATTTAATCTAACACTCTTTAAGAAAATATCAGGGCGAATAAACAGTCTATCTTCGCCCTGATATTTTACATTGTGGATCTATCGCTGAGGATATTTTCCCATATGACAACAGATAAAAAGACATGTATAATTCAAGTCAGAAAGCATGATAAGATTCTCGATAATTCCCCTCCCATTCCCTCTGCCAGGCATGAATATCACAAGCGTATACACAACATACAGCGTTTTTATATCTTGTAATAGCCACAGGTAGTGTTATAATCAAAAATAGCTTCTTTACAACAATTATTCTCTTTACTTGAATATATTCTGGAGGAATTCTTCATGGTCATAAAATACATCGAAAAACGGGACGGGACCAGAGATCTCTTCAACAACGAAAAGATCCAGTCAGCCATCGTAAAAGCATCCAAAGCAGTAGGAAGACAGGATCCTTCAACCATTGGAAATGAAGTTTCAGGTGAAGTTTCATCCTATCTTGAAATATTCTTCAGCAAAAAGGGTTATCCATCTGTAGAGCAGGTACAGGACCTCGTCGAGAAGATACTTATTGAAAAAGGATATGCTGATATAGCAAAGGCATATATTCTTTATCGTGAGCAGCATGCAAAACTGCGTGAAACAAAAGAACTTATTGCAAATGCGACACAGATGATCAACAAATATCTGGGAAAACTCGACTGGAAGGTCAATGAGAACAGTAATATGGGCTATTCCCTTCAGGGACTGAACAATTACATCGCTTCAGAAGTAACAGCACAATTCTGGCTCAATGAGATATATTCCCCTGCCATAAGGGAACCCCACATTTCTGGCGACTTTCATATTCACGATCTCAGCAACCTCTCTGTTTACTGTTGCGGATGGGATCTGAGCGATCTTCTCATGCAGGGTTTTACTGGCGTAGAAACCAAGATCGGCAGCAAACCTGCGAAACATTTCCGGACCGCACTGGGACAGATAGCTAATTTTTTCTATACCATGCAGGGAGAAGCTGCAGGAGCACAGGCTTTTGCTAACTTTGACACTTACCTTGCACCTTTTGTCTATTATGACAACCTTTCACACCGGGAAGTCAAACAGGCTCTGCAGGAATTTGTTTTTAATCTCAACGTGCCGACAAGAGTGGGTTTTCAGACACCTTTTACCAACATTACCATGGATCTCGTCCCTCCAAAAACTATAGCCGGGTTACCTGCCATTGTAGGAGGGAAATTCCAGGATAAAAACCTTGGAGAGTTTCAATTTCAAATGGATATGATCAACCGGGCTTTTGCAGAAGTTATGCTGGAAGGTGACGCCTCAAAAAAAGTTTTCCCCTTCCCAATTCCAACTTACAATATAACTGCTGACTTCGACTGGGAAAACGAAGTACTGGAACCAGTATGGGAAATGACAGCAAAATACGGGATTCCCTACTTTTCCAACTTCGTGAATTCGGATATGGATCCTGATGATGCAAGGAGCATGTGCTGCAGGCTGAGATTGGACAACAGGGAACTTCGTAAAAGAGGTGGTGGTCTTTTCGGCTCCAATCCCATGACGGGATCCATTGGTGTGGTCACTCTGAACATGCCGAGGATCGGGTTTCTCGCACAGGATGAAAATGATTTTATTGACAGGGTACTGTCCCTCATGGAACTTGCAAAGGAAAGCCTTGAAGTTAAGCGCAAGATCCTTGAAAGGTTGACTGAACAGGGACTCTACCCCTATTCCAGGTTTTATCTCAGGAATATCAAAGAAGCCAGTGGCCACTACTGGAATAACCACTTCAATACCATAGGTCTTAACGGAATGAACGAGGCAGTTATGAATTTCATGGGCACTGATCTCACTACCGATGAAGGTGTATCCTTCGCAGTCCGTATAATGAACATAATGAGAGATCAGATGGTCGTTTTCCAGGAGGAAACAGGAAACCTTTACAACCTGGAAGCTACTCCTGCAGAAGGTACAACTTACCGATTCGCCAGAACGGACAAGGACATGTTCGGAGACAAGATCAAGTGTGCCAACGAAGAAGCATATAAAAAGAATGATGCAGATCCTTATTATACAAATTCATCCCAGCTTCCTGTAGGTCATACTGATGATCTCTTCGATGCCCTGAAGCTTCAGGATAAACTCCAGTCACTATATACAGGAGGTACAGTCTTTCACTCATTCCTTGGAGAAAGAATGCCCTCTGGAGACAGCACAAAGATCCTTATTAAGCGCATAGCTGAAAACTTCAGACTACCATATTACACAATAACCCCGACCTTCAGTATATGCCCCATCCACGGATATATTCCCGGGGAACACGAGTTCTGTCCCTACTGTGACCAGGAAGCAGGCTTCACAGAAGAAGGTGATAACTGATCTTCCAGATAGCGGGACTGCAGAAGACCACACTTCTGGACTACCCGGGTAAAGTGGCATGTACTGTTTTCACCCCTGGCTGCAACCTCAGGTGTCCTTACTGCCATAATCCGGAGATCCTGGACCCGGACCTGGAAATGGAAGTTATGCCGGAAGAGAATTTTTTTTCTTTTTTGGACAACAGGTCCGGTTTTCTTGACGGAGTATGTATTACAGGAGGAGAACCCACAATTCAAAGAGACATCCAGGAATTCATAGTGCAGGTCCGGGAAAGGGGTTTTCTTGTAAAACTCGATACCAACGGCACCATTCCAGCGGTATTGAAGGAACTGTTGGAAGATAAGCTCCTGGATTATGTTGCCATGGATGTGAAGACTTCCCTGGAGGGTTATACCCGGGATATGGGTTTCCGGGGAAATACAGCAGATATCATAAAAAGCATAGATATGATCAAAGGTTCCGGTATTGAATACGAGTTCAGGACCACTGTGGTGCCAGGTCTTATAGACACTGTAGAAATTCTTGAAGTAGCAAAGATGATAAAGGGCGCACGTAGGTACTTCATTCAGAATTTCAGACCAGGATATGTACTGGATGGAAATCTTTCCGAAAGGACCGGATACCCCCCCGGCAAACTGGAAGAATTCAGAAAAATATTGGAACCATGCGTAGAAGAAACAGGGATCAGGAACTGAAAGCAGTTATGAAGCAATAGAAAGGATGGATCCACCATGACCGCACAGACAGAAAAGGGACGCACCAGATGCGAAGTGTACTCCAGGGTAGTGGGTTTCCTCTCACCCCTTTCCCAGTGGAACAAGGGGAAAAAGGAAGAATACAGGGACAGGGTCACCTTTGACAAGGTAATAAAAAAGTAACAATCAGAACAGGGGCTGTTTTAGCAGCCCCTGTTCTGATTGTTTCATAATATCACATCGGGGCAGGTCTCAACTGCCTTACTATGCCTCAGCCATCTATCTCCAGCTCAATGTTAAAGCCTTTGTATTTTCTGAGGAAACGGCCGGACAGGATCCTCTCTCCTTTGACATTGAAGAAAAAGGTTAATGCATGCCAGGGTAATTGCTACTGCTGAATTCCACCACCCTTGCCTATTTCATAATTAAGAGGCTAAGAGCCATCACCAGCATGCCCCCAAGCAATCCAATGAGACTGTCATGTCCTTTTCCATAGGCATGACTGGTGGGTATGAGCTCATCCAGGCTGATATACACCATTATTCCTGCTACTCCGCCAAAAAGGATACCCATAACCTGTGGCGGCACCACGTTACCTTCTCCTCCCAAAAAGAAAAGGATGGCAATATAAGCTATTAGAGCACCCACAGGCTCAGCCAGCCCACTGAGAAAGGAATAGATAAAGGCCTTGGTCCTCTTCCCGGTGGCATAGAAAATTGGTACTGATACACTTATACCTTCGGGAATGTTATGCAGGGCAATTGCCACGGCTATGGCTATACCCAGTCCCGGATCCTCCAGAGCAGCCAGGAAAGTGGCCAGCCCCTCAGGAAAATTGTGAATACCTATGGCAAGAGCTGTGAAAAGGCCCATCCGAAGGAGCTTGCGACTGTCTCCATTATCCGGATATGCATTGAAGGGGATCTTCTTTTCCACACCGTTATCCATATATGTATTCCCCTCCAATATCACCGTTTCATCGTGAAGGGGAGCCGTGACCCTTTCGGAGCGGACCTCATGAGGGTTTTCAGCCTCGGGAATGAGATTGTCTATCAGACCAATAAGAACAATTCCTCCAAAGAAAGAAGCCACGTTGATCCAGTGGGACCAGTATTCCCCATAGGCCAGGGCAAGGGCTTCCTGCCCCTTCAAGAATATCTCCACAAAGGAAACATAAAGCATTACCCCTGCGGAAAAACCCGTTGATACGGAGAGAAACCGGTAATTAGTCCTTTTCGCAAAAAAGGCTATGCCACTCCCAATGCCAGTGGCCATGCCGGCAAAGAGAGTAAGTCCCAGGGCTATTAATACGTTTGACATGTCAGAAAGCTCCTCCCCAATTGATCTGATGAAAGGAAAATGATAGATGAATCAAGAGTTATGTCTAAAGATACCTCCTGTGATAGCAAAAATACAAGAAAAGTAGCTTTTAAGCATAAAACTGAAAATCTATTAAAACTGACAAATAACATCCTTTTCTATTCTGAAATCGATGTATTTTACAGGATTATCAGGTTAAAAACAATAAATTTTTACACCACTGTTACCAGGTAAGGCTACTGTAGGTCCGTCTATACAAATCAGGAACTAATAACATGTTTCCGTACAGTTCCCCGAACACTGCAAAAGATATTGTGGCTGTCAGTTATTAAACTAAGGTAGTAATTTTAAGAAGCAGGCGGGATCAACAGGCCCGCTCTTTCCATTCTCATGGGATGACATAGATTACTATGTAAACTAAGGGAACTTAAAGTTCGATATCCCATCTTTCCTCTGTTATATCTCTACCCCATGGAGCACTCGTTTTTGTCTCTGTAACCCTGAAGCCGAAACTTTCATATAAATGCCTTGCTGCATCCAGCTCGTCAAAGGTCCATAGATATACATTATTGTAATTTTTTTCACGGCAGTATTTCATACATGTTTCCATGAGCTTCTTGCCCAATCCAAATCCCCTGAACTCGGGCTCTATTAGAAACCACCTTAACTGGGCTACTCCCGGCTCAGTTTCCACGATCGCGATAGATCCCTGGACTTTGCCAGCATAGTCAATTACCCACACTTCTCCCCGGCCTTCACATTCATTCAGATACTGGTACATCCCCTGGATAAGATAGAATTCGAAGATATCTCCCAAGTCATATTCCTGCCTGTAGATCACGCTGTGACGCCATGCTATATATCCCAGTTCACCCGATCTGTAAGTTCGGATCTTTAACTTTTTCCTGTCAACATAACCCCTTACTGCCTGAATTTCTGCAAAAGCTGAAGTTATCTTTTCTATTGAGGTAAAGGGTAGATCCTGAACCATTTCAAGTAACTGGCTATCCCCTGAATCCTTAAGATCATTATAAAACCCTTTAAATTCTTCAAGCACCTCTTTTGAATTTTGCTGGTTTTTATCTTCCATCCCCTCTATTCCCCCTTTATAAATTGTTGTTATTATAGGATCTCGATTTATCGTGGTCAATTATTATCCCTGCTTCCTGTTCGGGTTGCAGAATGCCAGAAATGAAAATAGACCTTAAGAAACAGGATGATAAAACCTGCGTAAAGTAAGGTATCTGAATGGTTAAATGTCCATAATTTTTACAATCCCGTTACCGGATTATGCTAATGTCTACCTGTTTAATATAGTCAGGGGGAAATTTTAATGTCCACAGCAGATCAGCTCGATGATTCTTCAATAGTGAGGTATCAACTTATGGAGCTTATCAACAAGGACTTGATGTATCCAGTTTATCAGCCAATAATTGATGTTTGTAGAAATAATGTTTCAGGTTACGAAGTTTTGACCAGGGGACACCCTCCCATGGAATCACCCGGTCATTTTTTTGAGGCCGCGAAGGAACAGGACCTTTCCTGGGAAATTGACGAAGCCTGTCGAATGACCTTTCTTCGAGATCTTGCTGAAAATCCTGACTTCCACAAGCACAGATTTTTTATCAACGTTCTGCCAAGTGTTTTTACAGATGAGCGGTTTCATAGATGTTTTTCTGCCGATACCATCTATGCGATAGGCATGAAACCTGAACAGATAGTAATAGAAATAACCGAAAGGGAACATGTATCAGACCAGTCCGCACTTGAAAGGTCATCAAAATATTTTAAATCTCAGGGTTTCGCCATAGCCCTGGATGATGTCGGCTCAGGTCATTCAGGACTTAAAACTCTGAGTCTGTGCACCCCTGATTATATGAAACTCGATATGAGCCTCGTCAGGAATATTTCCCACAATACCTACAAACAGCATATGGTAAGGTTTCTTTGCGAATTTGCCTCCCAGGTTCAGGCTAGGATAATCGCAGAAGGCGTTGAAACCTATGCTGAACTTATGACACTTCTCAGACTTGGTGTAAGAAATGTCCAGGGATTTCTTTTCAGTCATCCGCTTAAACAGCCCTCCGCACCTGATGCAAGTATAATGGCTAAAGTCAGAATAGCATGGAATGAATTTCACTATGATGACACAGAACGTCTTGATGGTCTGGCTTCCCTTGTAATAGCCGGAAAAACAATTGAAAAGGGCTCTCTATCCTGCGAAAACATCCATGAAATGATGAAAAAAGAAGAACGATGTATGGACCATATTGTTATCCTGGAACAGGGCAAACCATGCGGTCTCGTAACGCGGCAGAGTTTCTTCCTCAAAACAGGCGGAGCTTTCGGTTACCACCTGTTTCAAAAACGACTGGTGGATGAAATATCAAAATCTGATTTTCTGAAGGTAAGATGCGACAGCTCTGTCAGGACCCTTTCAAAACTTGCCATGGAAAGATGCAGTGACGATATATACGACCCTGTAGTAGTAATTGATCAAAAAGGCTTCTTCCTTGGTACGGTCACCATGAAGAGGATCATTGCAAGGGCCGGAGAGCTGGAAGTGGAAAAAGCTATGAACACTAATCCCCTGAGCGGATTGCCGGGTAACAGACATATCGAGAAATGGATCTACAATTACCAGAAGAAGAAAGAGCATTTTACCCTCATATACGTCGATCTCGATCATTTCAAACAATATAACGACAGGTATGGGTTTCTATGCGGTGACAAACTCATCCAGGCAGCAGCAAATATTCTCACAAACGGAATGGATAGTTTACCTTCAGGTTCGCGTGTGGGCCATGTCGGAGGAGATGATTTTGTCTGCGTATGTCCAGGAAGCGTAAACCCCGAAGCACTGGACGGCATCTGTGTGAATTTCGATATTCTGAAAAAGAAGCTTTTCTCCCCTGAGGACATTAAAAAGGGCTACTACGAAGGCTTGAATAGAAATGATGAACTGGTTCAGATCCCTATGGTCACAATGAGCCTTGCAGTTATAGACAGTCACCGGCTTGATCCAAACATCCATACCGCCAGAATAGCCGAGATCGCCGCAAGTCTGAAACATAAGGTCAAGCAGAACACCCAGAAATACCAGAGAAGCAGCTTTCTTTTCGAAAAAAGATCCTACGTTTAGATGGCTTTCAGACACAATAATACGATCCCGCCTGACAGGATCACACAGTGCAGTCTTTGGGAAAAGGCATCTTCAGATCGTTCAGTCCTTCCAATTCCACCACTTGAGGAGTTCCGGGGCATATTCGCCGTTACTGGCATAGTAAACAGCACACCGAAAAACATACAGTACGCACCTGTCAATATGCTTTCCTCTTAGATCACATAATTTATGGTACATTTTTTCAGGATCTTCATTTTCGAGGTCTGAAACCTGCCTGTATCCGAGGTCATATAATTCAATGGCCAGTTTCTTTCCAACTCCCGGAATTGTCTGCAGTTCAGCCAGAGATGGGCAAGCTGATCCCATTAAAGGTCCTCCCCTTTTGGCCGGCTAATGATATTAGCTTGGCAAAGATACGAACAGATCATTCCTTTTCGGCATAGATCTGGATGCTATGTATCTTTCCTGCAATGCTGTCCTGGTATTGCTCAACAGTTTTTTCCCTTTCTTCCCTGCTTTTTGCAGGAAAATCAGGAGAATTCAGTACGTAATCCCTGACACTTTCTTTTCCGTACTCTACCCTTTCCCTGATTTCGACCTCTTTCAAGCCAGCATTTTCAAGACCTTTTACATAGTCCTCTTCGCTAATAGCTCCGGCGATGCAGCTTGAATAAAGTTCTTCGCTGTTCTTTATCCAGTCCGGCAATTCTCTGGCTACCACATCCGAGACAAGCATCTTTCCGCCACTTTTCAGGACCCTGTGTATCTCGAAAAAGACTTTTTCTTTTTCCGGGGAGAGATTGATCACGCAGTTTGAAATAACCCAGTCTACAGTACCTGTATCTAAAGGAATATTCTCAATACAGCCCTTGCGGACCTCCACATTATCAACCCCTGACCTTTTAATGATCCTGTTTGAAGTCTCTATCATCTCGTCAGTCATATCCACACCTATTACTTTTCCGGAAGGTCCCGTTTTTTTTGCCGCAAGAAGCAGGTCCAGACCCGCACCAGAACCAAGGTCCAGGACCGTATCCCCCTCTTTAACCATGATGTAGGCCATTGGATTTCCGCAACCGAAGGAAATGAGCTCGGGATCGCTCAAAAGGTCGAGGATTTCCTCGTCAGTATATCCCTGGCCGACAGAACTTCCGCAGCATGAAGATCCGCCACCGCAACAGCCGGAACTGCTTTTTATGGCCTGAGTGTAATTTCTGGAGACTTCTTCCCTTACTTTCTGTGCTTCTTCTTTTTCTTTCATTGTTATCTCTCCTTAATTATGAAACTTTTTATTCTGAATATATCTTTTGCACGGCTATGCAAATATGGACACAAAAAAAGCCAGGAGTTTACACATCTCCTTTTACTCAGGAGGACAGCATCGTTCTATTGCGTCTGCCATTGAAAGGAACATTCTGGAAAGGTAGGTATGATCAAGCCTGTAATATACTTCCCTGCCTCTGCGTTCAGAAAGCACTATCCTCTCTTCCCTGAGGGCAGCAAGATGACGAGAGACAACAGACATGTCTACAGGTACATTTCCCGCTATCTGGCTCACCGTTCTGAATGTACCGCACTCTGCAAGATGGGCGATTATCCTCAGCCTGCTGGGATCGCTCAATGCCCTGAAGAACATGGGGTTCGGCATCCCCGGAATTCCACAACAGCCTGAGGGGTCATTTAAAGTCTGAGCATTCTTCTTTGTTTGCATATCCATGCAAACAAAGTACATCAAATGTTCTGAAGTGTCAATTTCAGGGTTAACGTAAGTGATTTCGGGATTCAGGAGAACAAGCCAGAAAATATACTGTAAGCAAGCATGGTAGAATACATCCCTGGTGTTTAAACAAAAGATATTCGGGAGGAGATCCAATGTCTGGAAGGCAAAGAAGCAACATCAAACACGGGTTAAGTGTAAAGGTAGTACAGAAACAGGATCAGAGAACTGGAAAACTAACAGAAGGGATCGTTAAGGACCTTTTGACAAAGAGCCCTCATCATCCCCATGGAATAAAGGTCAGGCTTGAAAGCGGTATTGTAGGCAGAGTAAAAGAGATAGTTGAAGACTGAAAGTTTTCAACTCTGAGATAAAATAAAAAAGACGGCCCATTCAGGCCGTCTTATTGTATTCTGGCTCCTCGGGCAGGACTCGAACCTGCAACCTAGTGATTAACAGTCACCCGCTCTGCCTATTGAGCTACCGAGGAATATATTTTTAATTATTTTTAGTGGAGGCGGCACCCGGATTCGAACCGGGGATAAAGGATTTGCAGTCCTCTGCCTTACCACTTGGCTATGCCGCCATTTGACATTATTAAATGGAGCGGAAAACGGGATTCGAACCCGCGACCCCAACCTTGGCAAGGTTGTGCTCTACCGCTGAGCTATTTCCGCCCGCTTCATAGGAAAAGAAGTGGTGGCGAGACCCAGAATCGAACTGGGGACACGCGGATTTTCAGTCCACTGCTCTACCGACTGAGCTATCTCGCCACGAACGAACAAACAAATGGCGGGGCTGACGAGACTCGAACTCGCGACCTCCGGCGTGACAGGCCGGCGCTCTAACCGACTGAGCTACAACCCCGTGAAAAAATAGTTTATCAAAATTCTTAAATAATGCAAATGGTGGGCGGAACAGGGTTCGAACCTGTGACCCCCTGCGTGTAAGGCAGGTGTTCTTCCGCTGAACTATCCGCCCGTGCGACCGCCCTTGTAGTGCCCGGACGCGAAGGATAGTATAACGATGAGAACCGCCAATGTCAACACCTTAGCCAATTATTTTCCGGGCATTTAACGAAAGAAGTTGATTTTTTTCATCTTTCGAAAGTGAACTGTTTTGAAGCATGGCATTATACCTGCTCCAGGACAGGATCGGGAAGTCTGAACCATAGATCACCTTGTCCCCGACACCTGCAGCAGATGCAGCATTAAAGATACCGGGATCATAAAGCCAGGGACTCGCTGCAGTGTCATACCAGGCATTTCGAAGATATAGTTTCATTTCGGGCATCAGTTCATACTGCCACAGGCCGCCACCCCAGTGAGCAAAGACCACCTTGACCTCTGGATGGTTCATGCAGAAAGAAGCACCTTCTCGCGGACCAGAATGGCCTTTCCCGGCATATTCATGCCCCACTGGCTCTGCCATATGTAAAAGCAGGAACATGTCCAGGTCATAGGCAAGCCCTGCAATACGCCATGTCTGCCTGAGGTCTGAAAGATCAAAACACTGACCGTCAGGGAAAAGTTCCCCTATACCCACAAGCCCGGCCTCCCGGCATCTCTGGACCTCTTTATCCACCCCCGGGCCAAAGGGATGTACCACAGAGAGGCCTTTTAATCTGTCAGGATAAGCATTAACTGCCTCTATTACATAATCGTTGCACTCCCGGCACAGATCCATGTCGTTGAAGGCAAATCCGAATATCCATGACTGGTCTATGCCGTCCTGGTCCATCTGTTCTATTACTTCTTCATAAGTCGCCCATTTATGAACCTTTCCGCTGGCCAGAGTGCTGAAATGCTCCTCATTTTCAGCGATCTCCTGCCAGTTGTCCCTTATGCGGGGCGGATATACGTGTACGTGTGTGTCTATGATCATTGGAAGACCTCCGGATTTATCAATAATTGATTCTATATTTATTACTATTCTACTTCAGATTTAAATTAATTTGTGTAATTCTATCCGTAGTTTAAAAAAGCCCCGCTTTTAAAAGCGGGGCAAACAATAACTCTTTTAAAGGTCTTTAGATGAGAACTTGAATTCAACAATAATCATTCTATTACTTTCCAGTATATTGATGTAATTTCTCCTATATCAGATGAGACAAGCTCTCCTCCTTCGCCAAATCCAAAATCAAGGCCAAGATCTTTACTGAAAACCGTACCGTCACTTTTGGGAATATAAAGGATACCATCACTTCCAATGGTAGCTGCTAAAAATTCTTCTCCCTCGAAATCAAGGAAATCCACATTTTCCTCCAGTTTTGTGCTGGCACCTGAAGCTGTAGAGTCAAGATAACCGTCCAT
>Ga0102931_1000821_pt1 | contig 15346 bp, 17 predicted proteins | sample SalPonR1_C_D1_MG_FD_79282 | JGI IMG/M metagenome (GOLD analysis project Ga0102931, IMG submission 79282) | Salt pond soil microbial communities from South San Francisco under conditions of wetland restoration - Salt Pond MetaG R1_C_D1_MG | ecosystem: Environmental > Aquatic > Marine > Intertidal... | reverse complement strand
GTCATCTGGTAGTTTTGCCTCCTTTTTTTCTTCGACTAATAACCCCTCAAGGGCCTGTATTGCCCCATCGTAGGCTATTAGATTGTTTTTAAGCTGCTGTTGCTGTTGTTTGTATTCTGTTATTTTTTTCTCTATTTGTTCTTTGGTCATTCTATTTCTTCTCCTTGTCATCTGGTTTATCGGGCCATTCTACATTATCCGGAAAACCGGCTTGCAATGACCTCACCCGATCTATAGTCCTTCGTAACGGGCCCATCGATAATGAGCCCACCCGATGTGGGAGGCTCTATCCTTTTCACTCTCAGTATGCTTGCCATTATTTCCACCTACCTATTGCTGTTAAAATTAAGTCTATAGCTGAGGCTCCATTAGTCTCACTTCTTGCATAGTACTGAACACTTCCAGTAAGCCTTGTATCAACACACGCCGTTCTAATGTAATCGGGGCTGTCTACACTACTGCTCAAAGCGTAATTAGTATCAATAAAAGGGCAAGGGAAAGTCCATGTCCGCAAATTATATCCACCATCATCATCAGGAAGCCATTGAATTAGAGTGCCATCAGGGAACTTGGTGAAGTATCCATTAGCATCACTTCCGCTTTCTATTCCCCAAGGGTTGTCGTTTTCGTCAGAAGCATCGCCGATGATCACTTTTCCGTTTGATCCAGGCTTGAGGTAGATATCTTCTGTTGTGTAATCCGTATTCCACTCCACATCGTGATTGTAGTATTGTGTAAATACATCTGCGCTACACGTATCACTAAAAGAGAATACAATGTTATCCTGATAATGGGTTATTGTGCCGCCGAAAGGGTCGATAAATTCATTAGCCGCATATATATATGCGGTGGCACTACTAGGAGTCCCCTCTGTAAGCGTTAAGTCATCTATTGTTCCTGTGTCTATTTCGCCATCGAGCCCTAGATAAATTTCATTACTATCACAATCTATCCCTCCATATTCAAAATGTTCTCCCGTCATTAGAGCGGTGCTTGTTATTTCTATAGATGCCGATGTATTCTGTACAGACGCGCCATCAACCTCTTCAAAAAACCTAGCTTCCATCTTATTCCCGGTTGACTGCCAAATAATTTGATAAGAATAATAGTTATCGGCATCTATATAATATTCAGCGTAAAACAGTTGGACTGCAATCCCTATAGATTGAGCTTTGATCCATGCACCATACCCCATATTATATTCATATCCAACCACATCATTGTAAACTAATTCCCCTACGTTGGTGGATGTGGCAAATAAAGAATATGAACCAGATTTACTCCACGCCGAAGATCTAGCGCAGTTAGTAGTTGAATCTGGCGATAATCCATGTTGGTCTGCATAATCGCTTTCAAGGGTAAGTAGATGAAAGTCGCTTCCGGGGAACACTTCTCCGCTTAGTTTATCGGCCAGGGGATTCAGAATCCCCCGACAAGCTAAAAAGGGAGAAAAATTGTCGTTAGAATCAACGCCCCCAAACTTAACCTGATTAACGCTAGACCACCCCGCGTTCGTATATTCCTGAAAACCAATTTCGTCACCATCAATGTAAACCCTCCTGTCCCCATCCTCGGGGTCGTCGATATCCCCTGTACCAGCGGTTTCATATCCCACTGTCAGCTCACCTGAGAAATCTGCAAACTGCGATTGCAACCCGCCGTGGATAATCAGTCCATCGGCTATGGTGTATTTCAAGCCCTCGTCAGAGTCCGGATCTCCGATAACAAGACCAAGCCCACCACCTGAGAGTGAGCCGAACCGTGCCAGCTCCCCGTCTGAGCCATCGTCAATTACAACTGCCCCATCCGAGGCTATGGTGTAGTCATTGCCAACCAACTCCCCCCCGCCTTCAAACCGCACCGTGTTGCCATCTGCGATGTAAAGGCCATATTGAGTACCGGTGTAACTTTCAACATTATCGAGGTATCCGAGAGCCACTTTGAGATTGTTCGACGCATCATATATTGCAAACCTGTTTTCGGTAGCATCAAGTTGAACTCGTGCACCTGTACCAGCGACTTCACCAGAATACAACCGAGCCGAAGCAATATTGAAACCACCGATTGTCCCGTCAGAGGCGGTAATAGTTCCAGATAAATCGACGTTTGTTGCAGTGAGATTCCCAGTCGAATCGACTGACATATTACCTGCTTCAATAGTTAAATCTGTTCCATCAAAATCCAGATACTTTGATGTATCGCCAATATGAGCATCAGCAGAGGTTATACTTCCGGTAAAAGAACCAGCACTTGCGTAAACAGTTCCGGTAAACTCCCCATCAGATGCATACACCGTCCCCCGGACTGTTACATCGTTAAACTCCGCAGAACCATTACCAAGAATCTGCCATCCGTCGGTTCCAGAGGAAAACCCCTCACTCTCAAGCGTGGTATCAAAACTCGTCACCCCCTGTATCGAGGGGTCAAGGGTAACGTTAGCTTCATTCGATGGGAGGCTCTCATCCAAGGTCCAACCGACACTCTTCACCCGGTAGGTGTATGATGTAGCCTGTAGGGTTCCATTTACATCAGTATCAAAGTCCGGTTTATCAATATACATCCGATCCTCGGTGGTGGTTACCTCGGAGAAATCTCCCTCCGCCGGATCAATTCCAGCAGCCCGTTCAATGATAAAATGTTTCAACGACCGCGCAAGAGGAGATATCGACCAAAACAGTCTCACCCCTTGCATGTATTGATATGCCGCAAGCCCTGATGGGGCAACCGCCGAATAATCCCATTGACCCGAGAGATCAAAATGTTCACTCACATGGGAGAATATATCATTTTTATCCTCTATCCCAAGGGTGGAATCGGCCCAAGCTGCCCCGTCCCAACGATACAGGGCACCGTTATCCCCGGTATCAAACCAAAGGTCCCCGGTATTATCTCCAGTAGGTTGGCTCCCCTGGAACCAGATATATATCTCACTGGTGAGGTTATCCCCAGCCCAATCCATAAGAAGGGTCTGTGTTCCGCTCCGCCAAGCCATGGTCCCATAATAAGCCCCATCGGAATCCGAATATTTATAAACCGTCCCATCATCAGAGTCTATCCAGATATCGGCATAATACACCCCAGAAGCCGGTTCGGCACTTTGGTACCAAATATGTACATTGTGATTTGAAGTTGGTAGGTATTCCCGGTCAAGCTCTCGAATAGATGCAGAGATCGGCTTCCCCTCTTCGATAGAAAACTCCCACGGGCTTTTCATCCGGAGGGTAGGAATTGTTGCCTTGTCATATTCGGCAAACTCAAAGGCAGAGAAGGGAAAATCCTGTGGAGAGAAATCACTTCCATCCAGCCGCCCTGGTCTCCCCTCGTCCATGAAGTCATTTATTCTGTCATCGAACCGGCCCATTGCTTCCCCCTATGGCTTAAAGACCACCGTATCCCCAGGGGAAATAAGGTTCTCACTCCCCCGCTTGAAGGTGACATAATTTCGAGGGCTATCGGATTTATATCCCCCGGTATATGCAACTCGAAACCCCCCATTTAAGATCAGCAACTGTTTCCCTTTGTATGATGTATCATAATCAACCAACGTATCATAATCAGATCCATTTGTAGGATAGTCCTCTGATCCGGAAATCCCTCCCGATCCCCAATGAAAGGCGAGTTTAGATTTACTATCTGCAAACAAACCACTACTTTTCGGATCACACACAAACTTCCATACAATAGCATACGAGCTGGTTCCGAGATTTACATCAGCCCCAGAGGCTGTTGGATCGATATTTGCAACATATACCTTTGTTTCATTATCCTGAGATGTAGAGGTAACTTTTGTCCATGAAGATTCAACGACCCCGGTACTTGTAATAGCGGCTCGATAAATTGTGACATCGATATCATTACGAAAAAACCAATCATTACTAATCCACATCCAAACACATGGGCTTACAACTACAACCTGTTTTGTACTTGAAGTCGTACCAAAGTCTTTCGTTCCTCGGCTAAAACGTGAATCGTCCATGAGATGAGCCTCATCCAAAAGTGCGTCTTTTGTTACCCCCATCTTAGCCCACCTTTATAATAGAACGTCCGGCGGTGGGGGTTTGCCCCCAGAAAAGTCCCGGCTTACGGTGGAAGGTCCCTACAACCCTCTCAGGAAACAACACCCTCACCAGCCACGGGGCTTTTGTAAGAGTCCCACGCGGACCAGAGACAAGCGGCGTTCCGGGAGGATATTCCCTATCAACACAAGCCAACGGAAAACCGGCAACAGCAATCTGAATCTTCCCCCCGGTAACATGTTTGTTCCTTGCGATAAGGGAGGCGGTATCGCTGCACACCCCAATGGTTCCCTTTTCGGCCCGTTTCCTCGAGATGGAAACACCGTTTTCACTAACCACATAACACCGCCCAGGGGAAGGAACTCCAACCACCCCATCAATCTCATCGGCAATATCGTTTCCAACTGCCCCATACACTGCATCCCCGTAGATAGATCCAAAGGAATTATCACTTGTTCCCAAGTGCGACTCACCATCGGTGGTGGGGATTATCCCGCGGGTAGAAGAAAGCTCAAGATCTCCAGAAAATCCAATAACTTGATTATCACTATTAACCCCAAGAAACCCACTAAAATCAGTTCCACCAGAAACATCAACCCCTCCAATAGAAACCCCACTTGGAAAGAACACCTTATCGGAGAAATGATTCGCCGGTTTCCACCCGTAGGTGGGGTGATAGTATTTCATCTCCACCTGAAGATCATCAGCGTAGCTGGTATCAGCGGTTTCATTTATCCATATCCGCCCCTTATCGGCGGAGGTAAGTGATACCCCGTTGGGCCGGGTAGTAGGAGCCGAGGTATCAGCATATGCCTTTGCACTTCCCGAGAGGTGGTAACCATCCGCTGCTGCGAGTCCTGTGGAAGAGGAATCGGCATATGTAACATGTTCCTTTGCAAGCCTCTCATGAACCGCTTGCCTGGTATCCCGGATCTCATCATCAACCGAACTAATAACCGTATCATCGGTAACCTCAATTATCCATGCAGCATTAACTTGTGCCATGTTTATCTCCTCATCCGGAGCCGTCCTCCGGTTTCCGTTCTCATCGGGATCATATCATCGGTTCCCTTCACCGAGCGCATGAAGTCAATAAAGTCTCGTTTTGTGGAATACTTATCTCCACTCTCCCCGTTCCGACGATACCCCCATTCAATGGTCCATAAAACAAGTCCATAATGATATTGATCTGGTATCTCGGGTTCATCGGAGGCGTTCACAAGGGCCACCGGATTACGGTAATATTCCATCTTAAACCAGCGGTCCGTATCAGGAACAGTGTCGAAATATAATTTCTTCCCAAAGAAATACCACTGCCCCGGATCTCCCAGGGATGTATGCATGGTGGGAAATCCCTCCTTCTTAACCGCAGGGGACAACTCCCGAGAAGAGTAAAGATCGATAACCTTTAACGGGGAAATAAGATTTCCCTCAGCCACAAATAGATCGCTGTTCTCCGGAAGGGTTATATGCTCATCAGCCCATCGATGCCCGGAAGGAAGTAGCCAATTAAACCTCTTGGCCATGGTATAGTCATCCCCGGCCTCAGCCGAGTCAAACCCATCATGAACAGTCACCCGAACATAAGCGCCATTCATGCTGGTATCGACTACGAGTTTTTGTTCATTCCCGATCTCCAGCATCCAGCCGTTATATCGATCCCCCCATTTGGTGGTAAGCTCATCGGATGTAAGGGACGAGTCATCCTCTACATCGATATCAACCATTTCTCCCGAGTCCGAAATACCCAACACCTGTCCCGAGAGGACCTGATGCTCAAAATACATCTCCCCCAAGAGTTCAGAAAACCTCACCAGCCGATTATTTGATGGATCTTTCCATTGGCTTACCTGTACCTGGGCCCGGTTTAACACCCGACGAAGTTTCACAAACCCACTGGAGGTGGTATCGATGTTCCCATCTCCATCATAAGGGTCTATGTCACTCTCCTCTCCAAGAGCTTCCCATACATCGTCTATCATATTCTCCAGGGTCATTTCTTCTTCCCCTTCTTTTTACGCTTCTCATACGCACCTTGACATCGCTTCCAAGCCTCATCTTTTGGAAGTCCTTTATCGAGGTACTTCTTTACACATTCATCAACCCAACGTGGAATAACACTACCCTCCCTATCCGAGAATATACTCCACCGTTCCAGCATCGATTACATCGGTTTCAATCCCGTCAACCATAATCTCTCCAAACGGCCAGGCAACAGGAACATATTGACTCCCGTCACTTTTTAGATTCAACAAAACCGTTCCAGCGGCGTTCTTAATTGAAAGATCATCCCCAGCGGTTCCCGATCCGTTCCATATCAATTGTTTTACCAAAAATCGTCCGGTACTTGTGTCCGCAGCCGCGGTATGCTGAATCGCATTCGGTCTCCTTGTAACTGCCATCTTATCCTCCTCGTGTCATCTTATCATGGATGACATCTTTTCCATCTTTCCGACAATAGGGTCTCCCATCAACCCATACAACCTTCTTCTCAGGAATCTCCTTCAAGCATACCGGGCAAATATACCACCGTCCCCAGGTTAACGGCCCGTGGGTAGTAAAGGCAGTCTCATACATGGTAGTACTTGCAGTGGTCTGAGCCCCTTCCCAACGGGGAGTCGGATAATCAAAACTCTTTTCCACATGTTGGGTAGTTAGCCCCATCGGCTCTGGATCGGGTTGTACAACAATAAGTTCCTCAGCCATTGATCCCTCCAAACGTCAAGTTTGTTTTTTTCTGATGAGCCAGCCTGACCATCGGATCGACCCAGGTGTCAAATCCATGTTCCTTTGCAATCATACACCACCCAACATCTTCTGATGTATTAACCGCGAACCCAAGATCATCAAAGTCAATCATCCGATGTTCAAACCACGGAAACCCAATAGTCTCAAAAACCCCCCTCTTAATCAACAAAAACCCAAAACCCACATAATCAACAACAAACGGCTCGGTTTTATCGACAAGATACTCCCCGGTAACCCGGTGGTTTCCATCACCTTTTAAGAATCCCGCCGTTGACACCCCCTGGCCGTTAAGGGGATATAACCCCCCGATAATCGACCTATCATCAAGAATAAGCTTCCGCAACTGGGCAAAGTTAAACACCATATCCGAGTCAATCCAGAGCATGTAATCATACTCCTGCCCGCCGAATGGCTTCATATCCCGGGCCATCTTTGCATCTCCAACCGCCACCCGATTTCGGCAGTTATTCATATCCGCCGCCCGGTAATTGGAAACAAAATACGGCCATCCGTCTTTTGTCATTTGCGCAATCAACCGTGTCCAGGAGAGCATAAATCCATCGGTGAAACTATCCCCCGGCAAGCAAAAAGCAATAACCGGATACGGTTTTTCCGGATACGGCACAGTAACACCTTGCCCCTTCCCACTGTTATCCGCGCTTCCGTTTTCTTTAATAGGTTCGTTTTCCACTCTATTTTCCTCAAAAAAGAGGGAGAGGTAATCCTCTCCCTGTTTTCCTATGACAACACTGCATGGCCATAGAAGCGAAACACAAACTGCCCAGCGTCATACACGCCGGCAGATGCAGCCGAATCCCCTTCAACCAAATACAGGTAATCATTCGCCGTTAATGCCGGGGTGGTAACGGAATACACTCCCCCCGCAGCCATTCCACCGAAATTACACTCTGCAGATCCAGCAGCTCCATCATAGGCAAGATCAGCAGCACTGTTTCCTGCAATATCAATATCGGTGGTTATCGTAGCCGTTCCCTCTCCCGGGGTCTCAAGGCAGATCGCCTCTACCTTGTACACAACCCCGAAGGTCGCAGTCACATAGCGGCCAATATATGCAGCAGGAGCATCCGTGACCACCCCAATTACATCATTTGCCGCGTCCCCTTTCACCCCAAGACCGGTGATATCCACCTGAATCTCGGTACATATATCCCCATTGGGAAGGTTATACCGATAGGTAGTTACCGATCCGCCGGTGCCGACAGCACCCCCCGCGTGTTCAGCGGTTTCCGCTGTCCCGATCGCCGAGACTTCCCCGGTAATCGATCCACCGACGGTTAGGTCAGAATCAAGGGTTAAGGAATCTAAATTAGTTATTCCCATAAAAAACCTCCAAAAGGTCTAAGACCTCAACTCCCTTCATTCCCGTAAGCACCCTTGTAATCCATTGCAAAACACGCAAAGCGCATTACAACCTTAAAAAGGGCCGAGTCGGTGTAAAAGTCATCCTGAGAACTCATCTCGGCTTGTTCCTTCCACCAGAATCTAAAGTCATGCTCATCGGACAAGAGGAACCACGCGGTATCGGATGTCAACCAACGAGAGATAATCAACTCATAAGGGTTGACCATATCATTGGAGGCGTTAACCGTATTCAGATCCCGGTTTGCAGATCCGATGTTCATGGTATTCTTCATCAACTGGTTTGCAGTCCAGCGAAGTTTCGAGGGCACAATCAAGTACTTCGGTTGCATGTTCAGCGGGTTGCCCGCCTCATCCACGAGCCCGTTTCCAACTCCGTCATAATACTCGAACGCCGCCTGAAGAGATGTCTCCGAAAGGCTGGAAGCGGTATCAGGTTCGTTTTTAATAGTATCCCCGGACTTCAGGGTAGTGTGATCAGTGTCGAAAATATACTGTGAATCCCAACTGGTTTCAGAATCAAACCCATTGTTAAACAAGCTCCAGAACTCTACCTCGCGCTTGAGGCCAGCACTCTTGGCTAACTTGCTCGGCATTTTCTTAAAGTTCCCGGTCAAGTCATCGGTGTACATTTCCTTAGTAATTTGAAACCCGAGACCGTATTTGTTATAGTACACGGTTTTCTTATGACCTTCCACCGGAAAGTCAAAAGTAATACCCCCGCCTTCGGGGATCTCCCTTAACTTCCCAAGAGGCGAAAGCTCCGCCTCAGTCCAGTGGTTACCAGCCGGGGCTTGTCCTACTTTTGCCACCCGATCAAACTCAGACGGGTAATCGGCATAATCATCGAAGAAAATATTACCAACATCCCGATCTAAATGGTTACCAAAAATCTTTCTATTAGTTATCATGGTCCTCCCCCTTAATCCAGCTCAGTAGAGGAGAAAAACCCATAAACTTTATTATTGGTTCCTCCATCGGTATAATCACTATCATCGACATAGCCGACGATGGTGAATCCATCTGTAGTGGTTCCGTCTATCTTGCATGTCATGGTACCGGTAGCAATGTCCACATTTGTAAACCGATGCGTTGCATCGGTATATCCGGTAGCTCCAGAAGTAGACTGGAACAACACATTCCGACTCGCGGGAATTATCAACACCTCATCATCTCCACTAGTAGCCGCATCCACTGCAACTCCCACCACAGTGTCGCCACCGGTAGCCGCGAGCGCGATTACCTCATCATAGGTCGACCCATTGAGAACAACTACATCACCGGCTGCAATAGTTCCACCGGGTTCAAACTTCATCAATTCTGTCGGGCCACCATTAAGGTTCTTATAAAAATTAAACGCCATAGTTTAATCCCCCTCTTTTGGTATAAACGGCTTACCGCCGCCTCGGATCATATCATCCACCGCGCTTGACTCTACGCCCTCACGTCGACGATGATCTTTCTCCTTATTCGCAGCCCGTTGCTGTTCTTTGACTTCTTTCGGCACCTCCATGAGGATTAGTTCCTCTTGGCCTCCTGTTCCAACTGTCCGGGTAGAACCGGTAGGATTGGAAAAGGTATCCAGCGTATCATCTGCCGCTGGTCGGTACCCATCTAACTGTGCCTGTCGGAGTTCATCTGGCCTCTTCCAACAGTAATGCATCCTAGGGTCTTTGTTTTTTACATCAAGCCGGTCAGTTGCTGTTGCAAAGCCCGCCTTCGGGGGAAACTTCCGCCGGTCGTAATGGTCAAAAGAAAGTGTCTCTTCAAACATCCCTTTCGACACGAAATACCGCTGCTTGTTTTCATAAGAAAGATCCCTTGCAACTTCAGGTGGAAGTTTTAAGAATCTTCCGTTCGCATGATCAAACAAAAGCTTCACCCCATCGTTGTTTAATTGTACCACCTCTTCTGGGGTATTGTCAATGGAGATCGTAACCGTATCGGGCTTTTTAGCCTTTTTGGTCTTTTGTTCCTTTTTTCCCGAGGACTCTTTCCCGATATCCCCCCGTGGGGCTAACCCCGATTCATCAGGATCGGGAGAACTAACCTCGATCTTTTCCCCTTCGGGGTTATTCCTTTCCTCTTTCTTCTCTTTCTTTTGTATTTCCATATCTATTCCTCCTTATTTCAATCCCTTTCTTACAAGGTAATCGTAATATGTTTGCTCATTCATCCCCTTTCTAAAGGCATCGGCCTTCTCTTGTGGGGTAAGAACCTTATACGCTTTCCGTGGCCCGGATGGTGCCCGGGAACCGGTTTCAACAAACCCTTGATTAGAGCCACCGGCGGCCTGCCCACCCCCGTTCCCACCAGTTGCCTCAGCGGTTTTCCTTGCGACCTCTTCCTCAATCCTCTGCTGGACGCTTTTTTCTATAATCTCATCCATATGCCGGGCAACCACCCGTTCATATGCTTTATCATATATCATCGGATCTTGCAACTTCGTCATCGGGGGCATAGAGGAAACCTCTTGATCGATTTCATCCGCATACGAGGTAAAATTATCCTTCTTCCCAGGGTCAAGGGAAATCAACCTCCGGCTCATGGCAACGTTGTTGTTAATCACCTGGTTCACAAACGGCTGCATGGTGCGATTGTTCATCTCGGTGAGCATTTTATACGGATCATCGTAGATGTCTTTTTTTAACCTCTCGGCAAACTCGGCCTCGGTTTCCCCCGGGGCCCGTTGGGGCTGATTCTGCCCTTGGCTTTGTTGGTTACCTCCCCCCTGGGAACCCTTCTTAAGGGTCTCCCCAAGTTGAGAGATCCCCTGGTTCAACTGACTTGCAACATCAGCCTGTTGTTGAAGGGCATCGATCCTCGCCTGGAGATCATCATTCTGGCGTTTTAACTCCTCCGGATCAAACTTTGGCCCTTTATCTTCCCCGGGAATCTCCTCGGGAGAAGAGACAAAAATAGTCTCCACTTCATCCTCGCCGCCAACCTCTGCTCCGGGAGGATCGGCGTTCCCTCCTCCCCCGGCTCCATCATCTTGGGCATACCGCAAAGGTATTACTCCCGCTCTTTGCATAAAATGTTCAAACATCTTCTACCTCCGTTAAAATTGTATCTATCCTTGACTTTAGGTCGGTTATCGCAGACAACCGCCCTTGGGCGCGGAAGATTTCCACCTCCGCCTCCCCATTCAACAAGGCCCCGTTGGCCCCGTTTTCTATCTCATCCATCACCTCTTGTATAAAACTCCACGGCCCGGAGCGGACCATCTTTATAAACTCCCGAAGTTCCTCCGGGTGTCGACCCCAGGCTCGGGCTGTTTTCTCAAGCCGTTTTTCATCCATTTATCTCTCCCCCACCGGATTGTTGTTGTCTGGCCGCGGCCAACTGTTGGTCCTTTTGCCCCTCTAACATATCCAGCATCATATCCAGATGCTTAACATACGGCAGGTAATCATCAGAATCAGGCTGCTCCAACAAGGTAAAGAGCTTTTGCATCATCTTGGTAGAACCAACATAAAACTGCGCGGCAACTTCCTTTATCTCGGGCGGTACCTGCGCTTCCTGACCAAATATCATCGGAAGAAGCTGAAAAACCTGCTGCCCGTACATGGTGTACAATTGCACCATGGTCATCATCTGCTGTCTCCGGGCATCTTCGGTTTTCTCCTGCTCGGTGGATTTAATGTTTACCTTAATATTTGTCATCAGTTGCTCTTTCGGCATGGACAAAAGCTCCTCAACCAGCTCCTGATCCTCATCATCAAGAGAGGCGGCAAACACCCGGGTCCGATCGGGATGGGAAACAAGATGCAGCAAAATCATCTGCCCGATGTCGGAATATGTATTCTCAATCGACTCAAGAATAGTATCCATAAGAGCCGAGTTCTGCTGTGCCTTGAACATGGTGCCCGATGCCGTTGCCCGGGTACGGATAGTTTGATCGGAGAAGCCCATCTGAGCTTCCGATATCCCCACCGCCCGGGAGGCATCTTCTTTCAAAATCATCTCCGCCTGAAGGGTTCCCGGGCCAATATCGGGGAACTTCACCGCAAAAAAGTCCTCCTTAGGGGTGTTGACCCGAATATTTTTCAAAGGAAAAAACTCCTCATTTGGACCGATGTTGGAACTGGTGGAGGTTACATACATTTGAAAGGCCGAAAGCTTAGTACCGTCGAGGCGCATATTCATAGTGGCATACACCGCATCCTGGTAGCCTTCAAGAATCCATCCAACTCCCATACCATACAACTGCCCGGGTCGTTCTATAAACACCAACCGATAGAGATCCCTTTTAGGATACTGATTCAACTCCCACCGAAGGATCTTCCCCGACCAGAGATCAAACCAAACCTTTACATCCTCATCGAGCCCATCCCCGTCGATATCATGAAAGAGATAAACCTCGTAGATATCATACAAGTCCTCGGGAATGTCGCTGCGCATGGTTAGACCAGCTCCTTCGAGTTCCTCCACTCGCCACTCGGGAAGAGGCTGCTGTCCCCGCTCGATTACATCATCAACATTCTCATACACCCCTTGGGACTTTCTCTGCTTCAACTCATGCTCCATAAGCCAGTGCCGCACCGCAACCCATGGGGCCCGTTGAAGATCGGTCCATTCGGTTCGGGTAAAAAGGTCCCCAATTTCCACCGGAATCAAATCCGGGCAATCCTTTCGGGTGATTTGCTCATGAACCAGCTCCCCGGTGGCCTCATCCCGGCGTTTATAGGCCCATTTGTCCACAATCCACGGAACCCGCACAAATTGGGTCCCAATAAGGGACAGATTATGGGCAATATCCCGATTTCGCCTCCGGATGTCCATATATTCCTTCCCTTCCACTACCACATCCATGAGATTTTCCACCGCGCGGGCTATTTTAGCAAGCTTCTTGCTCGGATCGGTGGAGAAAAACGGTTTTTTCGCCGATAGGGCACGTTTTATAATAGAATACGCCGCGTTTGAATTAGTTAACATCATCACCGGTTCAACATTGGAGGCTCCTGGCCAAGGAAAATCCTTCTCCGGGTCCTCCGGGCGTACCTCCCGCTGGCGTTTCCACCGACTCACCCGCTCCATGAGTTCTTTTCTCTCCTGGTCATGGATTACCGATGACAGCTCCGCGGTAAGATACACCCGGATATCATCTTCAACGCCCTCCGGAAGGACTCCGTTTGCAATTAACTGCCCATCATCAGGCTCTTGTTCGATTAGCTCTTGGTCACTCATGAGGTTCCTCCTGTATTTGTCTTAAAGTACATGGTGTTATCTGTGCCTTCCATGTACCACGGGGTATATGGTCTTGTTGGAACGTCCCATGGGTACACAGGAACATAATTCGGAACAATTTCCTTTCCAAAAAGCCCCTTTAATTCCTCATAAAGACCCCGAGCCTCCTCCAAGGTAAGGGAAAGCTCCACTTCCCCGGTTTTAATAACAATCTTCTCTATCATGTTCTCCTCCTTTTATCAGTACCCGGCCATATTCGCCAGGGACCGTCTCCTCCAGCCCTTCCCGGCTCGGAGCTTAACCTCTTCCTCTTCAGGAGAAAGGGGCCGATTTATCGCCTTAAAGGCAATTGATAACATATCAAGGATATCTTTTTTCTGCGATTGGGGAAAATGCTCCACTTCCTCCATGAGAAGATCATAGAACCTCTCATCGACAAATACCCGTCCGGCATGGAGTTCGGGCTCAAGGGCCGCCCGGATACGGGCATCTTTATCCCCCGGGGCTGAAACCGGCAACAACCGCAGGTTCTTCCCCCGGCGTAATTGCTCTTGGTTTAAGATATCCCCAAGAATCTTAAACGGCCCCTGCTGCTCAAGGGCTGTAACCCGGGGGTTGTATTTGTTCATATCAGAGAACAGCCATTCAAAGGAATTGGTGATATTGGTATAATCCGCATGAATGGACAAAATAAACTTATTATCCTCATCATCACACGCAACGATCCCTTGAGCGGTTTTGGATGTCTTTGCCGAGACATATTTCTCGCTAGCCGCCGGGTCACATCCTTGAACAAGATCCATAACCGTCACCGGCTTTACAACCTCAACCCCGCCTTGGTAATAGGTAACCCACCACCCACCATCATGGTAATCCTGGATACATTTCTTAACCTGGAAGTTGGAAAACTCGGTAAGTTCGGCAGCGGAGGGATCGTTTAAGAACTGCGTCACCCATGTCCAATGGGTGTCGGGATTGTCCTTCATCTCTTGATACGACTCCGCGGTCCAGTTTTCCGGAAAGATCACCTTCCCATCTTCCACCGCCATACGGTAATAAATATCCCACCGACCGTCTGGTCGGGGTTCAAACCCCCGGTAGACCCGTCCGGAGAAGCTCCTTGCCCGCCGGAGGATATCATCATACACATCATCGGTGGCGTACCGGGTTCCGATGACAATCACTCGGGAATCTTTAACCGACACAAGCAAGCTTTTCTCCGAGTTCCAAAACCAGTTCCGGGCCCGTTGCATGTCCGCTGCGGCGATTCGCATGGAGTTAATCGCCTTCTGCCCGATGAGGTCATCGACCACATGAAGATCATAATGATGGCCCTCGGATGAGCCCCCGACCCCACCATACTCCACTGTTGCCTCACGAAAGGACCGGCTCCTGCCCGGGATCACCATCTCGGTATCGTTCCATCGGGTTTGGGTATTAGGGTTGGTAACATACAATTGGGGGGCGATAATCCCCATGATCTCATTATCGTCATATACACTCTTAACCGAATGCATAAAGTCCCCGGCGTAATCGGCAATAGCATTTGTTATCCGAATCCTGATATTTGCCCAGCGGTATATCTCCCAGGCAGATGCAGATTCCGTACATAGGCTCGATTTGAAATGCGACCTCGGGATAAACATCGCCCCTCGGGCACCGGGATATAACAACTTCTGCCGGAAGTTCGACATATCCACATGAAGGTGGTTGTTCATCTGATCGAAGGGACCATTGAATCCGGCGATAAACTTGGTAAAAAACCAAAGAGACACAAGGGCGGTTTGTTTGACTGTTTCCAGATCCGAATAGGTACTAATAGAGCCCCGAACCATGATGTTGATAGCCTCGGATATTAGTTGCCCCGCGGGGTACTGGAGAAAAAGCGGAGCTGCCGGATGGGGGGCTATTTGAATCGGAACCGGATCTATCTTGTCATCGGTCATGCTTTATGAGTTTCCCCCCTTTATGTTGATAGGACCCAATTGGGGGGAGATGCGGCAGGGAAAAGG
>Ga0102931_1000816_pt1 | contig 15386 bp, 17 predicted proteins | sample SalPonR1_C_D1_MG_FD_79282 | JGI IMG/M metagenome (GOLD analysis project Ga0102931, IMG submission 79282) | Salt pond soil microbial communities from South San Francisco under conditions of wetland restoration - Salt Pond MetaG R1_C_D1_MG | ecosystem: Environmental > Aquatic > Marine > Intertidal... | reverse complement strand
GCGCGGCCGGGCGCGACTCCATCGCGGTCAGAACGGCGCGCATCGCCGGATAGGCGTCCAGCGCCGGCTTCATCGGGCGCGCGGCGGGATAGAGCGCGAGCCAGCGGATCATCGAAGCGAGATAGCATCCGAACGCGCCGGGCGCCTCCGGCCTGCACCAGGCCGGCCGCTCCGCGAGCGCCGCTTCGATCAGGCGAAGATGGGCGAGGATACGCGCCTCGGTCAGCGCCCGCTGCGCCTTCGGATCGCCCATCGCGCGGCTCTCGGGGTAGAACAGTTCGATCAGATCGGCGTGGAGCGTGTTCGACAAAAAGAAGAGCCACGACAGGAAGGCGCCGCGATCCGGCGCGTCGGGCGCCGGGGCAAGGCCCCCGTGCCGGTCGGAAAGCCACAGCAGAATCGCCGCGGTCTCGAAGATCGCGCCGTCCCCGGTCTCGAGCACGGGAATCAGCCCCGTGGGGCAGAGGGCCCGATAGGCGTCGGATTTCTGCTCCCTTGCCGCCCGGTCGACGAGCACCGTGCGATAGGGCGCGCCGAGTTCCTCGAGCGCGAGGCGCACGACGAGCGAGGCGTTGTCCGGGGCGTAGTGCAGGACGTACATGGGTCTCCCTCCGGTCCGGAGCCAGAGATGCCACGGACCGGCCCCGCCTCCGCGCTCCGAAGCGACCCGCCCCCGCGCCTTCGCGACGCGGACGCGCGGGCGGGACTTTTCCGCTCGCACCCCGCCGGTCGATTACCTATAACCCCGCCAACCAGCAGGATGGAGAGGCATGACGAAGACGCTTTCCCCCATCGACGCCGCCAAGTTCGCCGCCGCGAAGCGGGCCTGCGACTTCGTGGAGGACGGGATGAAGGTCGGGCTCGGGACCGGGTCCACGGCGGCGTGGATGGTCAAGTGTCTCGGGGATCTCGTGCGGGACGGTCTGAGGATCACCGGCGTGCCCACCTCGGCGCGAACCGCGAGCCTCGCCCGCGAGGTGGGGATCGAGGTCATCACGCTCGAGGAGGCGAAGTGGCTCGACCTCACGATCGACGGCGCCGACGAGTTCGACCGGGATCTCAACCTCATCAAGGGGGGCGGCGGGGCGCTTCTGCACGAAAAGATCGTCGCGACGGCCTCCGAACAGATGATCGTGATCGCCGACGAATCCAAGGAAGTCGCCGCGCTCGGAGCGTTCCCGCTGCCGGTCGAGGTCATACCGTTCGGCTGGACCACGACGAAGATGCTCGTAGAGGAGACGCTGCCCTCGCTCGACGTGCTCGCCCACGAGGTGACGCGGCGCATGGACGGGGATCAGCCGTTCCGGACCGACGAGGGCAATTTCATCCTCGACCTGCATCTCGGACGCATCGGCGACCCCCGCCAATTCGCGCTGGTGATCAACCAGATCCCGGGCATCGTCGAGAACGGGCTCTTCGTCGACATCTGCGACGTCGTCGTTCTGGGACACGGCGACGAACGCGTCGAGGTGCGCGACCTCTCGACCGGCCGGATCGAGGAGGAGCGCGTGGATTTCCTCGAAACCGACAACATCTTCACGGATATCGCGGACTGACATGGCCTTCGACCACGATCTCTTCGTTATTGGCGGCGGCTCGGGCGGGGTGCGCGCGGCGCGCGTCGCGGCGGGCGATCATGGCGCCAGGGTCGCCATCGCTGAGGAAAGCCGGATGGGCGGCACCTGCGTGATCCGGGGCTGCGTGCCCAAGAAGATCATGGTCTTCGCCAGCGAGTACCCCGACGCCGTCGCCGAGGCGCGGGCCTATGGCTGGGACACGCAAGCGGGCGGTTTCGACTGGACCACGTTCCGGGGGCACCTACACGCGGAACTCGACCGGCTCGAGCAGATCTACCGTGCCAACCTCGAGCGCGCCGGCGTGACGATCTTCGACGACCGGGCGACCGTGGAAGACCCGCACACGGTGCGGCTCGCCGACGGCAAGACGGTCACTGCCAAGCACATCCTGATCGCGACCGGCGGCCATCCGGTGCGGCCCGACATGGCGAATGCGGCCTGCGGAATGGTGTCGGACGACGTCTTCCAGCTCGAGGAGCTGCCGAAGTCCATCCTGATCGTGGGCGGCGGCTACATCGCCTGCGAATTCGCCTGCATCCTGAACGGGCTCGGCGTCGAGGTGACGCAATACTACCGCGGCGCGCAGATCCTGCGGGGCTTCGACGAGGAGGCGCGCGGGCTCATTGCCGAGATGATGCGCGAGAAGGGCGTCGACCTGCACGTCGGCACCAACATCGTGCAGATGGCGCCGGCGTCGGAGGGCGACATGCGCCATCCGACCGAACTGGGCGCCTCGATGGGCGGTCCCGCCGGCCAGAGCGACGCGGCGGCGCTGCCGAAGGAGGCCCTGCGGTCGGGCGAGGGGCCGGTTCGGGTGAAGGCGACAAACGGCGTCGAGAAGGTCTTCGACAAGGTGCTTTTCGCGACCGGCCGCGCACCCAATACGACGGGACTGGGCCTCGAGGAGATCGGCGTGAAGCTGGGCCGGAACGGGCAGGTCGCTGTCGACGAGTACAGCCAGAGTTCGGTTCCGTCGATCTTTGCCGTGGGCGATGTGACCGACCGCATCAACCTGACGCCTGTCGCGATCCGCGAGGGGCACGCCTTCGCCGATACGATCTTCGGTGGCCGGAAGACGCGCATCGATCACGGCCTCGTGCCCTCGGCCGTCTTCACGCAGCCCGAATTCGGCAGTGTCGGCATGACCGAGGAAGAGGCGCGCGAGAATCACGCGATCGAGGTATACTGCACCTCTTTCCGTCCGATGCGGACGGCCTTCATCGACCGGAGCGAACGCGTGCTGTTCAAACTCGTCGTCGATGCCGAAACGCGCCGGGTGCTTGGCTGTCATATCGTCGCGCCGGGGGCGGGCGAACTCATTCAGATGGTGGGGATCGCCGTGAAGATGGGCGCGACGAAAGAGGACTTCGACCGGACCGTCGCGGTTCATCCGACGATCTCGGAGGAACTCGTGACGATGCGCAAACCCGTCCGGACGGCTTGAAAATAACGAGCGAACACACAGGTACGAGCAGGACACTTCGAGCAACCAATCAAAGGGGAAGAGACCTCAATGGCCAACAACAACGGCGGACCCTGGGGCGGCGGCTCACGAGGCGGCGGCTCAGACGGCAACGGCGGCGACCGTGGCGGGCCGCCCAGACGTCCGGGCGGCGAAGGGCCGCAGATCCCGGAAATCGACGAAATCGTGAAGAAGGGCCAGGAACAGCTCCGCGTCCTGATGGGCGGCAAGGGCGGCCGGCGCGGTGGCGGCGGCGGCGACGGCGACGGCGGCCCGGGGCTGTCGCGCGGCACCATCGGCATCGGCGTGCTCGTGGCGGTCGGCCTCTGGGCGTTCGCCTCTCTTTACACCGTGCGACCCGAAGAACAGTCGGTCGAACTGTTCCTGGGCGAATTCAGCTCGATCGGAAATCCGGGCCTCAATTTCGCGCCCTGGCCGCTCGTGACCTACGAGGTCGTGAACGTGACATCGGAACGGACCGAGACGATCGGGACGCGTTCCGGGGCACCGCGCGACGAGGGGCTGATGCTCACGACAGACGCCAACGTCGTCGACATCAACTTCCAGGTGGTCTGGAACGTCGCCGACCCGGCCAAGCTGCTCTTCAACATCCGCGATCCCCAGCTGACGGTGGAAGCGGTGTCGGAATCGGTCATGCGCGAGATCATCGCGGCCTCCAACCTGTCGCCGATCCTGAACCGCGACCGGGGCATCATCGCGGACACCGCGTTGCAGGACATCCAGGACACGTTGAACGAGTATGACTCCGGCATCAACATCGTCCGCGTCAACCTCGATCGCGCCGACCCGCCGGGCGACGTGATCGATTCGTTCCGCGAAGTGCAGGCGGCCGAACAGGAACGGGATCGTCTCCAGCGCCAGGCGGACGCCTACGCGAACCGCGTCGTTGCGGAAGCGCGCGGTGAAGCCGCGCAACTTCTCGAACAGGCCGAGGGCTATCGCGCGCAGGTCGTCAACGAGGCGATCGGTGAAGCCAGCCGCTTCCTCGCGGTCGCGCAGGAATTCAACGCCGCGCCGGAAGTCACGCAACGCCGGCTCTATCTCGAGACGATCGAGCGGACGCTCGGCAATGTCGACAAGATCATCCTCGACGAGAACACGGGCGACACTGGTCAGGGCGTCGTCCCCTATCTGCCACTGAACGAACTCAGGCGCGGCAACACTGCTTCGTCGGCTAGCGGAGGCTCGAACTGATGAGAAAGACCGGATTTTTCCTGGCCATCGTCCTCGCCTTGGCCGCCTTCCTGGGACTGTCGGCGATCTTTATCGTCGACGAACGCGAGAAGGCGCTGGTCCTGCAGTTCGGCCAGATCCGCCAGGTCGTCGAGGAGCCCGGGCTCGGGTTCAAGGTGCCCTTCATCCAGGACGTCGTGAGGTACGACGGACGGATCCTCTCGCTCGATACCGACACCATCGAGGTGACGCCCTCCGACGATCGCCGCCTCGTGGTCGACGCGTTCGCGCGCTATCGCATCTCCGATGTGGTCCGGTTCCGTCAGGCGGTCGGCGTCGGCGGCATCCGGGCAGCGGAAGATCGTCTGTCGGCCATTCTCAACGCGCAGATCCGTGAGGTTCTGGGCTCTGCGGGGATCACGTCCGATACCATCCTGTCCGACCAGAGGCGGGATCTCGCGCTCAGGATCCGGGCGCAGGCCCGGACCAGCGCGGACTCGCTGGGTCTGGAGATCGTCGACGTGCGTCTGAAGCAGACGAACCTGCCTCAGCAGAACCTCGAGGCGACCTTCGCCAGGATGCGCGCCGAGCGGGAACGTGAAGCCGCCGACGAGATCGCCCGTGGTAACGAGGCTGCGCTGCGCGTTCGTGCGGCTGCCGACCGGACCTCGGTCGAAACGGTCTCGAATGCACAGCGGGACGCCGAGATCACCCGAGGCGAGGCCGATGCCGAGCGGAACCGGGTCTTTGCCGAAGCCTATGGTCCCAACCCCGAGTTCTTCACCTTCTATCGCTCCCTTTCGGCTTTCGAATCGACGCTGCAGCAGGCGAACTCGTCACTGGTGCTTTCGCCCGACAGCGAATTCGTGAGGGCGCTGTTCGACGCGGTCCGCGCGGAGGGTCTCGGCGAGGTCGAGATCGAAGGCATCGATCTGGAAGAGCTCAGACGTCTCGCCCCGCAGAGCGAGATCTCTCCCGACCTTCCCGCCGAGGCGCGTCAGCAGCTCGAGGAGGACGCCGAGGCCGAGGGTGAAGACGAGCCCGCCGGTACGAATTGATCGGCGTGATCCTTCTCGGACTGGGCCTCGTGCTCGTGATCGAGGGGCTGGTGTTCGCACTGGCCCCTTCGCGCATCGACGAGGCGCTGGAGCTGTTGCGCCAGATCCCGCCGGAGACGCGGCGTCTGCTCGGTCTGGGTGCGGTCGCGCTCGGCGTGCTTTTGGTCTGGATCGCGAAATCGCTTGGTGCCTGAGCGCGATCACGCGCCGGTGACGAGTCGAGAGCGGCCTTTGTGTTGCGAAGGCCGCGCCCTATCTAGATGCTTAGTCAAGACACCTCGGGATCCTGGCGGATCCTTTCGAAAGAGGGAAAGGAGATCGGTGTGACGTCACAGGCAATCGTTTCAACCCGGACGCGGGCGGCCCCGCTGCAGGCCTTCTGGGCCCTCGTCCTCGGCGCTGCGCTCGTCATCGCGCAGACGCTGTCGGCGGAGGCGCAGACGCGCCCGTCGACCTTCGCGGATCTTTCCGACAAGGTGAGCCCCGCTGTCGTGAACATCACGACATCGACCACGGTTTCGGCCTCCGCCGGCCCGCAGCCGATGGTCCCGGAAGGGTCGCCCTTCGAGGACTTCTTCCGCGATTTCATGGACCGCAACCAGAACGGCGAGCGGGCGCCGCGCCGCAGCCAGGCGCTGGGCTCGGGTTTCGTGATCTCCGAAGACGGTTTCATCGTGACGAACAACCACGTCATCCAGGGCGCCGACGAGATCAACATCGAGTTCTTCGAGGGCGGCGAGCTCGTGGCCGAGGTCATCGGGACCGACCCGAATACCGACCTCGCGCTCCTGAAGGTGGAAAGCGACGAGCCGCTGTCCTTCGTCCCCTGGGGCGACAGCGAGGAGATGCGCGTGGGCGACTGGGTGATGGCCATGGGCAACCCGCTCGGTCAGGGCTTCTCGGTCTCCGCCGGCATCGTCTCGGCCCGCGGCCGGGCGCTTTCGGGCACCTTCGACGACTACATCCAGACCGACGCGGCCATCAACCGCGGCAACTCGGGCGGTCCGCTCTTCAACATGGAGGGTGAGGTGATCGGCGTGAACACCGCGATCCTGAGCCCCAACGGCGGCTCCATCGGCATCGGCTTCGCGATGTCGAGCCGCGTGGCGCAGCGGGTCATCGACCAGCTTCAGGAATTCGGCGAAACCCGCCGCGGCTGGCTCGGCGTGCGCATCCAGGATGTCTCGGCCGACGTCGCCGAGGCGATGGGTCTCGAAGAGGTGCGCGGTGCGCTGGTGACCGACGTTCCCGAGGGCCCCGCGATGGAGGCCGGCATGGAGTCGGGCGACGTGATCCTGTCCTTCGACGGCTCCGAGATCGAGGATACGCGCGATCTCGTCCAGAAGGTCGCGAATTCGCCGATCGGAAAGGAAGTCCGGGTGGTGGTCTTCCGCGATGGCGGCACCGAGACGCTCCGCGTGACGCTCGGCCGGCGCGAGGATGCCGAAACCGCGGTGCCGGCCTCGGCCCCCGCGACCGAGCCGGTGGAGGACGAGGTGCTGGGTCTCACGGTTTCCTCGATGACGGACGAACTGCGCGAGCAGCTGGCGCTGCCCGCCGGATCCGAAGGTCTCGTCGTGCGCGACGTGGCTCTCGACAGCGAGGCCTACGAGAAGGGGCTGCGCGCCGGAGACGTCATCACCGAAGCCGGTCAGGAGGCGGTCGGAACGCCCTCCGACCTCGAGGGCCGGATCGAGGATGCCCGCGACGCCGGCCGCAGGTCGCTCCTGCTCCTCGTCCGCCGCGAGGGCGAGCCGCGCTTCGTGGCGCTGTCGCTCGAACAGGGCTGACGCGTCCCGGAAAGTATGGCAGGGGCGCCTTCGGGCGCCCCTTTTTCGTTCCGGCGCGCGGAGTTCCGGGCTAGCCTCCGGCCGGGGGCGCAGCGGGAAGGAAACGAGAGTGATCGAGAAGATCGGCTCGCCGGGCTACGAGACGGTTTCGGACCCGAACGTGACAGTGCTCCGGCTCATCGACGAAAGCCTGGGAAAGGGTCGCGAACCCACATTCTACGAGGTTGGCGTCGGGGTCGGCGCGACGACGCTTCCCGTGGTCCGGCGGCTCGCCAACCGGGGATGCGCCGTTCTTTTCAGCCGGGAAAGGGACGTTCGTGAGCTGGCCGAGGATCTGCGCGGGCTGGGCTTTGACAATGTGGACGACCGCTGGGGATCTGCGGGAAAGACCTACTCGGGCTATCATTTCGAGCTCGCTCGCGGGTTCTCGGCGGGGGAGCTGCCGCAGTTCGATGTCGCCTACCTGGACGGCGGGCATGTTTTTCATCTGGATGCGCCCGCGACCTGCGTCCTGAAGGAGCTCTGCGCACCGGGAGGGCACATCGTCTTCGACGACTGGTACTGGACCCTGGGGAAGTCGCCCACGCTGAAGCCTTCGGTGCATCGGAAAACGGCCGACGATTACGACCCGTTGCAGATCGAGACCTGCCATGTCCAGCTTGTCTGCCGGACGGTGATGGACCCGGATCCGCGATTCGAATTTCTGGGGCTTGAAGGATCGACGGCGGTCTACAGGCGCCTGTCGGCGGCTCAGGGCTGATCGCCCGCCTTGGCCGGTGTGTGCACGGCTTCTGCCACCTGCGCCTCGCGCAGAAGATCGTCGAGCATCCACGAGATATCCTCGATTCCCTCCGCCACGACATGCGTCACGCCGCCGTCACGCTGGAGCCGCCCCGTCACCCGCAGGCAGCGGCCCGCGATCACGGCGCGGCGGAAACGGTCGTAGATCTTGCGCCAGACGATGACGTTCGAGATCCCGGTCTCGTCCTCGAGCGTGATGAAGATGACGCCCTTCGCCGTCCCCGGCCGTTGCCGGACCAGCACGAGACCCGCGACGCAGATCCGCGCGCCGTTCGGCACGTCCTCGAGCAGGTCGTGCGGCACGCAGGCTGGCGGGCGTGGCCAGGTGTAGGGCGATACGAGAGCGGTCATGAGAACGAAAATAGAACATTCACGACCGGCCGCAAGCCGCGATTGGGTCTGGCCCCCGGCGGCTCGCTTGGCTAGGAAAGGGAGATTTCAGTTTCGGAGCATGGAATGGCGAAGATCACCTACATCGAATGGAACGGCACCGAGCACCTCGTCGACGTGCCGAACGGTCTCACCGTGATGGAAGGCGCGCGCGACAACGGCATTCCGGGCATCGAGGCCGACTGCGGCGGTGCCTGCGCCTGCTCGACCTGCCATGTCTATGTCCATCCCGACTGGGTGGCCAAGCTCCCCGAGAAGGAGGACATGGAAGAGGACATGCTCGACTTCGCCTACGAGCCTGACCCGTCGCGGTCGCGCCTGACCTGTCAGCTCAAGGTCTCGGACGCGCTCGACGGACTCGTCGTCCAGATGCCCGAAAAGCAGATCTGATGCGCGCCGCCGTGGCCCTCGCACTGATCGCTCTGGCGGGCTGCGCCGCGGCTGACGGCGCGGGCGGCGGTATCGTCTCGGCCCGTTACGAGGTGCCGCTCGACACCTATCCTCACCGGATCATGGGATCGATTCGCGAGAAGGCGGCTCTTGTCGCCACGCTTTCCGATGGCCGCGAGGTCCGCCTCGACCTCCGCGAGGGGCCTGAACCCGATCATGTCTTCGAGGACGTTGCCCCCCGCGTCGTCGACGCCGACGGCGATGGCGCGATGGACATCGTGACCGTGGAAACCGACCCCGGTCTCGGCGCGCAGCTTGCGATCTATGCGCTCCGGCACGGCGCCCTCGTCAAATCCGCCGCCACGCCGCACATCGGGCAGCGCTTTCGCTGGCTCGCGCCCGTCGGCGTCGCCGATCTCGACGGCGACGGCGTCACCGAGCTGGCCTATGTCGACCGGCCGCATCTGGCGAAGACGCTCCGGATCTGGACCTGGGCGCCCGGAGGGCTGACGGAAGCCGCCTCGGTGGGCGGCGTCACCAACCACAGGATCGGCGACGAGGTCATCTGGGGCGGCATCCGCGACTGCGGCGGCGGCCCGGAGATGATCGTCGCCGACGCCGGCTTCACCGAAATCCTGGCGATCCGCTACACGGGCGACGGCCTAAGCCGCCGCGGGCTCGGCTTCGCGCCGACGCCCTCCGGCTTCGACCGCGCGCTCGCCTGCGCGTCCTGAGCCTCCATCTGTCGGGAAATATCCCGGGGTGAATGCGCCGGAGGCGCAGAGGGGCAGCGCCCCTAGTTCTCCAGTTTCTTCCGCAACTCGCGAATCCGCATGTCCGCCTGTCTCTGGGTCAACTGCCCGTCGAACGGCTCGCCGGTCTTGTCGGCGAGGTCCCGCAACTCGACCGCCTGCACCTCGGTCATGCGCTCTCCCGAGTACGGCGTCTTGTCGTCGGCGATTTCCTTGTTGGGAGGAAAGATGTTGGTCGACATGTCACTCCTTTTCGCCGAGCTTCTCGCGCAGCCACGCAATCCGCTCCTCGGCCTGCTTTCGGTTCAGGTTGCCGTCGAACCGCTCGTCCGCGCGGTCGGCGAGATCGCGCAGGATCACGGCCTGCCGGTCGGTCATCGGATCCTCGGCATGTCCTTCGGTGGTCGCGAACCCCGCGGCCGGTGTCTGCCCCACGACGTGGGGATCTTCCTTTCGGCTCTCGCTCATGATGCAGTCCTCCTATCCTCCAACGCTCCGGCGACCGGACCGGTTCCATGACGCCTCCGCTTGCGCTCGGACGGCAGGCGGATCACGATGCGCGTGCTGACGGAGGTTGTCCATGTCCCTGATCGACGAGGCGAAAGCGGTCCGCGCGAACGCCTATGTTCCCTATTCGAACTTCAAGGTCGGCGCGGCGATCCGCGCGACCTCGGGCAAGATCCATCTCGGCGTCAACGTCGAGAACGTCGCCTATCCCGAAGGCACCTGCGCCGAGGCCGGGGCGATCGCGGCCATGGTCGCGGCCGGCGATACCGAGATCGCGGAGGTCGCCGTCATCGCGGACTGCCCGGAGCCGGTGACCCCGTGCGGCGGCTGCCGGCAGAAGATCAGGGAATTCGCGGGGCCGCAGGTGAGCGTCACGATGGCGACGCTGGACGGCGCGGAACTGGTGATGACCGTGGCCGAGCTTCTCCCCGGCGCCTTCGACACGACCCACTTGGCCCGCACCTGATGGATGCCCGCGGCATCATCTGGAAGCTCCGCCAGAGGGAGAACCTCACCGAGGCGGAGATCCGCTGGTTCGCGGCGGGCCTCGCGGCGGGCGAAGTGTCAGACGCGCAGGCGGGCGCCTTCGCGATGGCGGCCTGCCTCAACGGTCTGTCCACCCGGGAGCGGGTCGCGCTGACGCTGGCGATGCGGGATTCGGGCGACGTGCTGAGCTGGACTCTGCCGGGCCCGGTGGTGGACAAGCATTCGACGGGCGGTCTGGGAGACTGTGTGTCGCTCCTCCTCGCGCCGATGCTCGCGTGCGCGGGGGTCTACAATCCGATGATCTCGGGCCGGGGCCTCGGGCATACCGGCGGCACGCTCGACAAGATGGAGGCGATCCCGGGCGTGGCGACCGAGGTCAGCGAAAACCGGTTCCGCGAGATCGTGGCGGATGTCGGCTGCGCCATCGTGTCCGCCACGGGCAACCTCGCGCCCGCCGACAGGCGGCTCTACGCGATCCGCGACGTCACCTCGACCGTCGAGAGCATCGATCTCATCACCGCCTCGATCCTGTCGAAGAAGCTCGCCGCCGGGCTCGGCGCGCTGGTCCTCGACGTCAAGGCGGGCTCCGGCGCCTTCATGACGACGATGGAGGAGGCGCGGGCGCTCGCCCGGTCGCTTGTCGACACGGCGAACGGCGCGGGTTGCCGGACCGTGGCGCTCATCAGCGACATGAACCAGCCGCTGGCGGCCTCGGTGGGCAACGCCGTCGAGGTCGCGGACTGCATGGAGGTCCTGACCGGCGACGCCGACGGCGGCGCGCTCGCCGAGCTCACGGTGGAGCTTTGCGCGATCCTGCTCGTCACCTGCGGCGCCGTCGCCGACGAAGCCGAGGGCCGGTCCCGGATGCGCGCCGCGCTCGCCTCGGGTGCTGCGGCGGAGCGGTTCGGCCGCATGGTCGCCGCGCTGGGCGGGCCGGCGGATTTCCTGGAGCGCTGGACGGACGCCCTGCCGGCGGCGCCCGTCATCGTCGACGTTCCCGCCGAGACGGCCGGCCATGTCGCCGCCATCGACGGGCGGGCGATGGGACTGGCGGTCGTCCGGATGGGCGGCGGGCGGCTCAGGGATGGCGACACCGTCGATCCCGCGGTGGGTCTCTCCCGCGTGGCGCGGCTCGGCACGAAGGTCGCCGCGGGCGATCCGCTCGTCCGGCTTCACGCCCGCGACGGGGCGCGCGCCGAGGCCGCCCGGCGGGCGGTGCTCGATGCGATCACCATCGGCGCGCAGCCCGAGCCGCGTCCACTCGTCCACGAGAGGATCGCCTGATGCCGCGCGCCTTCCTCGTCGTCATGGATTCCGTGGGCTGCGGCGGCGCGCCCGACGCGGCGGACTTCTTCAATGACGGCAGGCCCGACACCGGCGCGAACACGCTCGCCCACATCGCGCAGGCCTGCGCGTCGGGACGGGCGGATCAGGGGCGCTCCGGGCCGTTGCGCATCCCCAACCTCGACGCGCTGGGGCTCGGCGCGGCGGTCCGTCTCGCGTCGGGCGAAGAGACGCCGGGGCTCGAGATGGCGCCCGCGGGACTCTGGGGCGCGGCGACCGAAGTCTCGAACGGCAAGGACACCCCATCGGGCCACTGGGAACTGGCGGGCGTTCCGGTGCCTTGGGACTGGACCTGCTTTCCGAAACAGGATCCCTGTTTTCCCCCCGACCTCGTGGACGAGGTCTGCCGCCTCGCTGGCACGGACGGCATCCTGGGCAACCGCCATGCCAGCGGAACGCTCATCATCGAGGACGAGGGCGAGGCGCACCTGAAGACCGGCTGGCCGATCTGCTACACCTCCGTCGACAGCGTCTTCCAGATCGCCGCGCACGAGCAGGCGTTCGGGCTCGACCGGCTCCTGAAGCTCTGCAGCGACCTTGCCCCACGGCTCCACGCGATGAAGGTCGGCCGGGTCATCGCGCGGCCCTTCGTGGGCGGGCCCGATGCCTTCGAGCGCACCGCGAACCGCAGGGACTTCGCCATCGCCCCGCCGAGCCCGACGCTCTGCGACTGGGTTCGCGCCGCGGGCCGCCCGGTGCACGCGATCGGCAAGATCGGCGACATCTTCTCGATGCAGGGCATCACCGACGTGGTGAAGGGCCCGGACGCCGAGCTGATGGAGCACCTCGTCGACGCGGCGCAAACGGCCGGTGACGGCAGCCTTATCATGGCGAACTTCGTGGAGTTCGACAGCGTTTACGGCCACCGCCGCGACGTCTCCGGCTATGCGCGCGCGCTGGAATGGTTCGACGGCCAGATCCCGCGGGTGACGGAGCGCCTGCGCGAGGGCGACCTCCTTCTCTTCACCGCCGACCACGGAAACGACCCGACCTGGTTCGGCACCGACCACACCCGCGAGCGGGTTCCGGTGGTTGCATGGGGCGCCGGTCTCTGCGAGGTCGGGCAGGTCGGGTTCGTCGACGTGGGCGCCTCGGTCGCGGCCCATCTCGGCGTGCCCTCCCATGGTCCCGGACGGAGTTTCCTGTGAGCTATCGCGACTATCCCAAGGTGGAGCTGCATCTTCACATCGAGGGCGCCGCGCCGCCTGCCTTCGTGCGCGGCCTGGCGCAGGAGAAAGGCGTCGATCTCACCGGTGTCTTCGCTGCGGACGGCAGCTATTCCTACACCGATTTCTGGCACTTCCTGAAGGTCTACGAGGCCGCGACCTCGGTGCTGACGGGCCCCGAGGACTACGCCCGCCTGACCCGCGCGGTGCTGGCCGAAAGCGCCGCCGCCGGCGTCGTCTATTCCGAGACGTTCCTGTCGCCCGACTTCTGCGGCGGCCGCGACGTGGGAGCCTGGACGGACTACCTCCACGCGATCCGCGAGGCGGCCGAGGAGGCTGAGCGGCAGGACGGCATCACGCTGCGCGGCATCGTCACCTGCATCCGCCACTTCGGCCCCGGGAAGGCGAAGGAAACCGCGCTCTGCGCCGCCGAGACGGCGGGGGACTGGCTCGTGGGCTTCGGCATCGCGGGCGACGAGAAGGCGGGCAGGCCCGGGGATTTCGCCTATGCCTTCGACATGGCGCGCGAGGCGGGGCTGCGGCTCACCGCGCATGCGGGCGAATGGGGCGGGCCGGACAGCGTGCGCGACGCGCTGCGCGACCTCACGGTGGAACGCATCGGCCACGGCGTGCGCGCCATCGAGGATCCCGCGCTCGTGGACCGGCTGGCCGAGGACGGCGTCGTGCTCGAGGTCTGCCCCGGCTCGAACGTGGCGCTCGGCATCTATCCGACATGGACCGATCATCCCGTCGCGCGGCTCCGCGAGAAGGGGGTGAAGGTCACCGTCTCCACCGACGACCCGCCGTTCTTCCACACCACGATGACCCATGAATTCGACCGCCTCGCCGATGCTTTCGGCTGGAAGGAGGGCGACTTCGCGGCGCTGAACCGCACCGCCCTCGACGCCGCCTTCTGCGACGAGGCGACCCGCGCCCGGGTGGCGGACCGCCTGCGCTGACGGCCGCGCCGGGATCGCCTTCCGCGAGAGTATTTGGACCGAGATGAAGCAGGAGCCAGCGCTGGAGGCTCCTGCTTCATCTCGGGAGAAATACTCCGCGGGGGCGCGGGGGTGCGAAACCCCCGCATCGGGACATGAGATCCCGCGCGCGGCGGGTCGCGAGAAACGGGTTTCCCCTTCGCGCGGATTTGCTCTAGCACAAGGCCCGCACGCCTCTCTCCAGGGACACGCTCATGAGCCAGCACCTCACCGTCGTCGACCACCCCCTCGTGAAGCACAAGCTGACGCTGATGCGCGAGAAGGACACCTCGACCAAGTCCTTCCGCCAGCTCCTGCGCGAGATCAGCCATCTCCTCGCCTACGAGGTCACGCGCGAGCTGCCGATGACGAAGAAGCGCATCGAGACGCCGCTCTGCGAGATGGACGCGCCGGTGATCGAGGGCAAGAAGCTCGCACTGGTCTCGATCCTGCGGGCGGGCAACGGTCTGCTCGACGGCATCCTCGAACTTGTCCCGGCCGCGCGGGTGGGCTTCGTGGGCCTCTACCGAGACCCCGAGACGCTGCAACCGGTGCAGTACTACTTCAAGGCGCCGACCCGGCTCGAGGACCGGATCACGATCGTCGTCGATCCGATGCTTGCCACCGGGAACTCGTCTGTCGCGGCGATCGACCTGCTGAAGACGGCGGGGGCGAAGCAGATCCGGTTCCTCTGCCTTCTGGCCGCCCCCGAAGGCGTCGCGCGGATGAGGGAGGCGCACCCGGATGTTCCGATCGTGACCGCCGCGCTCGACGATCACCTGAACGATCACGGGTATATCGTACCGGGGCTCGGCGACGCCGGGGATCGGATGTACGGGACGAAATAACCGTTCAGCGGGACCGCCGCCGCGCCTTTACCCTTTACTAAATCTTCTGTGTTCTGCATTTTGGGGGCATAGATATGGGGGATCGGGATCATGCGCAGCATTCGCGGCACGGCACTTGCGACACTGACGGCCATCGCCTTCGGAGCGCCTGCGCTGGCGTCGAACGGTCCGGCCGAACTGCCGCCCGAAGGCTTCGGCGGCCGCCAGTACGTCGACACGCAGGGCTGCGTCTTCGTCCGCGTCGAGGTCGACGGACAGATCGGCTGGGCGCCGCGGCTTCAGCGGGACCGGTCGCCGCTCTGCGGGTTCCAGCCGACGCTTGCCGCCGGTCTCGGCCGCACCACCGGCAGCATGCCGGACATCCGCCCCGATGCTCCGCCGGTCATTCTCGACACGGCCTCGGTCATCGAGACCGCCGCGCAGGGCCCCGAACGGGTCGTCCGGGCGAGCGCCGAAGGCGCGCGGCCCGGCGTGCCGCGGCGCACGCAGATCGTGACGGGCAAGGCGCCGGCTCCGCGGTCGAGCCACGTTCCGAGGGGCTACAAGCCGGTCTGGGAGGATGACCGGCTGAACCCCCACCGCGCCAAGGGCACGCCCGAAGGCGCGGCGGAGATGCGCCGCATCTGGACGAATACGGTGCCGAT
>Ga0102931_1000810_pt1 | contig 15455 bp, 12 predicted proteins | sample SalPonR1_C_D1_MG_FD_79282 | JGI IMG/M metagenome (GOLD analysis project Ga0102931, IMG submission 79282) | Salt pond soil microbial communities from South San Francisco under conditions of wetland restoration - Salt Pond MetaG R1_C_D1_MG | ecosystem: Environmental > Aquatic > Marine > Intertidal... | reverse complement strand
CTCGCCCGCCGCCGAGGGGGTTGACGTTCGCGTCAACTCCCGGAATGAGGACGCCATGATCGCCCGCGAGACCGTCGAGAGGATTCTGCAGCGCTTCGACTACGTCGAGGCCGCGCTGGCCGAGGGCCGGGGCGATCCGGTCGCCCTCGCCCGCGACCACGCCGAACTCGCGCCGGTGGCGGAGACGGCGCGCGCCTGGCTCGCGACGGTCGAGGGGCTGGCCGAGGCCGAGGAGATGCGACGCGACCCCGAACTCAAGGCGCTGGCCGAGGAGGAGCGCGCCGCGCTCGAGGCGCGCCTGCCCGAGGTCGAGCGCGCCCTCCGCCTGGCGCTGATCCCGAAGGACCGGGCCGACGCGCGGCCCGCCATCCTCGAGATCCGCGCCGGGACGGGCGGCGCCGAGGCGGCGCTCTTCGCCGCCGACCTCATGCGCATGTACACCCGCTACGCCGAGCGCCGCGGCTGGCGCGTCGAGGTTCTGGACGAGAGCCCGGGCGAGGCCGGCGGACTCAAGGAGGCGATCGCCGAGATCCGGGGCGAGGGGGTCTACGGCGCCCTCAAGCGCGAATCGGGCGTGCACCGCGTGCAGCGCGTGCCCGCCACCGAAAGCCAGGGCCGCATCCACACCTCCGCCGCGACCGTCGCCGTGCTGCCGGAGGCCGAGGCCGTGGACGTCCGCATCGATCCGGCCGAGATCCGCATCGACACGATGCGCGCCTCGGGCGCCGGGGGCCAGCACGTCAACACCACCGACAGCGCGGTCAGGATCACCCACGTCCCCAGCGGCATCGTCGTCGTCGCCTCGGAGAAGAGCCAGCACCAGAACCGCGCCCGCGCCATGGAGGTGCTGCGCGCCCGCCTCTTCGACGCCGCGCGGCGCGAGGCCGAGAGCGCCCGCGCCGCCGAGCGCCGCGGCCAGGTCGGCTCCGGCGACCGCTCGGAACGGATCCGGACCTACAACTTCCCGCAGGGCCGGGTCACCGACCACCGCATCGGCCTCAGCATGCATCGCCTGCCCGAGGTGATGGCGGGCGACCTGCAGGAGATCGTGGACGCGCTGGCGACGGCCGAGCAGGCCGAGGCGCTGGCCGCGATGGACGAGGCATGAACGCCGGCGACGGAGGCGGAGAGGCCTGCAGCCGCGCGCGCCTGCTCGCGGACGGCGTGGCGACGCTCACCGCCGCCGGGACGCCCGATCCGGCGCGCGAGGCGCGCCTCCTCTTGCGCTGGGCCGCCGGGCTGGACGCCGCCGCGCTCTCCGCGCGCCTCGAGGAGCCGCCCGGCGACGTGGAGGCGGCGCGCTTCGCCGCCGGCCTCGCCGCCCGCGCCGCGCGCCGGCCGATCAGCCAGATCACGGGGCTGCGCGAATTCTGGGGCCGCGCCTTCCGCGTCACGCCCGACGTGCTCGACCCGCGACCGGAGACCGAGACGCTGATCGCCGCCACGCTCGAGGGGCCGCCGGCGCGGCGGGTGCTCGATCTCGGCCTCGGCTCCGGCTGCCTCCTGCTCACCCTGCTCGCCGAATGGCCGGAGGCGACGGGCCTCGGGGTGGAGCGCAGCCCCGCCGCCCTCGCGGTGGCGCGGCAGAACGCCGCGCGCCTCGGCCTCGCCGGCCGTGCGGAGCTGCTCGAAGGCGACTGGTTCGCCGGCGTGCGCGGGCGCTTCGATCTGGTGGTCTCCAACCCGCCCTACGTGACCGAGGCCGACTACGTAGCCCTCTCGCCCGAAGTGCGGGGCTGGGAGCCCGTCGCGGCGCTGATCCCGGCCGGGGATGCGGGCGACGGCCTCGCCGCCTATCGCGCCATCGCCGCCGGCCTCGGGGCCGTCCTCGCGCCCGGCGGTCGCGCGCTGCTCGAGGTCGGGCCGGATCAGGCCGGGCCGGTGGCGGCGCTGCTCACGGCCGCCGGATTGGCGCCGATCGCGGTGCATCGGGACCTCGACGGCCGCGAAAGGGTCGTGGAAGGCCGATCCCGCGCATGAGCGGGTTGTGTCGGACGCGGCGGCGCACTACTCTCATCTCATATCCACCGGCGATGTAGCGAGGGGCTGCGCGAAGTCGCGCGAGCGTCGAAATCGGTGGAACCGTCAATCGCATCGTTCGACGATGATATGGGCGCGACCCGCGCGAGGCGCGCCCAAGCTCACCGGAGCCGCGGGATGCGCGTGGCCGGGGCTCGAAACCGGACAGAAACGACATGAGATCTTCGCAGAAGCCTAACCGAAACCGGAACAAGAACCGGCCCAAGAGCCTCGGCAACGTCACGAACCGCGTGTTCGAGAGTGCCGGGCCCGAGGGCAAGGTCAGGGGCACGCCCCAGCAGATCATCGACAAGTACGAGCAGCTGGCGCGCGATTCCCAGACCTCGGGCGACCGGGTCACCGCGGAGAACTTCCTGCAGCACGCCGAGCACTACGCCCGCATGCTGAGCGCCGCGCAGGCCGAGCAGCAGGCCCACCAGGATCGTCAGGCCCAACAGCAGGCCCAGCAGCAGGCGCCGGAGGGCCGCAAGGAGGCGCAGCAGGGCGGTGCAGACGACAGGCCGCGTCGCGAGGAGGAAGCGCGCGGCGAGGCCGGCGGCGGCCGCGGCGGTCTGGAGACCATCGACACCGCCGAGCACGGCGACTCGCTGGTCGCCACGCCCGAGGCCGGCCGCGAGAGCGAAAGCGCCGAGCAGCCCGCCGGCGACGGCGGCGAAGGCGCCGCGAAGCCCGGCCGCAGCGCCCGGCGCCGCCGCAGCCGCACTCGCGATCGTCAGGACGGCGGCGAGGGCGAGAGCGAAGGCGGGTCCGACACCCAGCCCACCGCCTCCGAAGCCGCTTCCGGCTGAACGCGCCCGGGCGAAGCCGCCCGGCGCTCCGAGCCGATCGCGCGGCGCCGACGGCGGCGGGCCTGTCGCAAGCCGAGCGCGACGACAGGACGAAGCGACGGCCGCAGGGCGAGCCGGCCGACCGCGACGGCGCTCCGAACTCCGGCGGCGGACCCGGGAGCGACCCGGAGACGGCCGGGACGATCCCGACATGGGCTGAAGGCAGGCGGCCCGACGCCGGCATCGTGGGACTCTCGACACGCCCCGGCCGCCCTCCTCGGCCCTTCCCCGATCGGGGGGATTCCGGCGTCCGTCCCGCCCCTGCCGCGGAGGGCGCCGTCGCGGCCGCCCCGCCCGGTCAGGTCTCGACGATCCGCCCGCCCTCGAGCCTGAGCACGCGATCCATCCGCTCCGCCAGCGCGAGATTGTGCGTCGCGACCAGCGCCGCCAGCCCCTGATCCTTCGCCAGCCCCACCAGCACGTCGAACACCCGCTCCGACGTCGCCGGATCGAGGTTGCCCGTCGGCTCGTCCGCCAGCAGCACCGCCGGCCGGTTGGCGAGCCCGCGGCAGAGCGCGACGCGCTGGCATTCGCCGCCCGAGAGCTCCGAGGGGCGGTGCTCGGCCCGCGGACCCAACCCCACGGTCTCGAGCAGCGCACGCGCCCGCGCCGCCGCTTCGTCCGCCGCGACCCCGGCGGCGCGCATCGGCAGGGAGACGTTCTCGGCCGCGCTGAACTCCTGCAGCAGATGGTGGAACTGATAGACGAAGCCGATCTCCGCCCGCCTCAGCCCGGTGCGCCGCGCGTCCGACAGGCCGCGCGTCGGCTCTCCCTTCACGCGCACCTCGCCGCCGTCGGGCCCCGGATCCGGCCGGTCCAGCAGCCCCGCGACGTGCAGCAGCGTCGACTTGCCCGCCCCCGACGGCGCGACCAGCGCACAGAGCGCGCCGGGCCTGAGCGCCAGCGAGGCGCCGGCCAGCACCCGCACCTCCGCCGGCGTGCCGGGCGAATAGGTCCGCCGCACCGCGCTCAGCTCCAGCACCGGCGCCTCACTCATGGCGCAGCGCCTCCACCGGATCGAGCCGGGCGGCGTTGCGCGCCGGGAACAGCGTCACCAGGAAACTGATGCCGAGCGAGAGCCCCGCGGCCGAGGCGACGTCGGCCAGCCGCAGCTCCGCCGGGAACGAGGTCAGCAGCCGCACCTCCGGGTCCCAGACGCCGCCGCCGACGGCCCAGTTCACCAGATCGAAGATCGGATCGATGTAGATCACGAAGAGGAGGCCGAGACCGACGCCGACGCCCGTGCCGACCAGCCCCACCCCGGCGCCGCAGAGGAAGAACACCCGCATCACCGCGCCCTGCGTCAGCCCCATGGTGCGCAGCACGCCGATGTCGCGCCCCTTGTTCTTCACCAGCATCACCAGGCCCGAGATGATGTTGAGCGCCGCGATCAGCACCACGAGGCCGAGGATCAGGAACATCACCGCCCGCTCCATGTCGAGCGCCGCGAGGAAGGCCCCGTTCACGTCCTTCCAGGTCCAGACCACCGTCCGCGGCCCGCCGGCGCGCTGCACCGCGCGGTCGAGCTCGGAGCGCGCCGCCGACCGCCCGAGGCGGTCCGGCCGCGCCACCTGCGCCTCGACCATGTCGGCGACGCCCTCGCGGTTCAGGAACTCCTGCGCCCGCCCGAAGGCGAGATAGGCGCGGGTCCGGTCGACGTCCGCCCGCCCGATGCGGAAGACGTGCACCACCTCGAAGGGCTTCACCTTCGGCGCCGTCCCGAAGGGCGTGGTCAGCCCGCCCGGCAGGATCAGCGAGACGGTGTCCCCGACCCGCGCGCCGAGCTCGCGCGCCACCCCCTCGCCGAGCGAGACGCCCCCCTCGGCCAGCGCCGCGAGTTCGCCCGCCTCGGCCTCGGGCTCGGCGATCCAGGGCAGCGCCCGCAGGTCCTCGAGCGCCATGCCCCGCAGCACCACGCCCGCGTTGCGCTCGCCCCGCGTGACCAGCACCTGCGCCTCGACCAGCGGATAGGCGCGCTCGACGCCGGGCACGGCCGCCACCCGCTCCGCCATCGCCGCGTAGTCGCGGATCTCGCGGATCTCTCGCCCGTCCTCGTAGACCGAAAGCGGGTAGACCTTGACGTGCCCCTCCGCGCCCAGCACCCGGGCCGTGAACTCCTCGCGGAAGCCCACCATCACCGCCATCACGACGATCAGCGTGCCGACGGCGAGCGCGATGCCGACCAGCGCGTACCAGACGATGACGCTGATGCCGCCCTCGCGCCGCCGCGCGCGCATGTAGCGCCAGGCCAGCAGCCATTCGTGGCGCGCGAAGGGCGGCGCGCCCTGCAGTTCCGCCGCGCTCATGCGCGCCGCCGCGGAGCCGGGCCCGAGGCGCGGCACGCGCCGAGCCGGTCGAGGGGGGGTCGATCCCCCCCGAGGCCGGAGCCCCCCGCGAAGACGGTCCGGCTCATCGTCCGGCGTAGACTTCGGCCAGCCGCGCCACCGCCGCCTCGGGGTCCAGCTCGTGGCTCTCGCCGGTGGCGCGGGAGGTCAGCTCCACCACGCCCTTCTCCAGCCCCCGCGGCCCGACGGTGATCCGCCACGGCAGGCCGATCAGGTCCATGGTGGCGAACTTCGCGCCGGCCCGCTCCTCGCGGTCGTCGTAGAGCGGATCGACCCCGGCCGCGACGAGCTTCTCGTACAGCCCCTCCGAGGCCGCATCCGCCTTGGCGTCCCCCTGCCGGAGGTTCACGATCCCCGCGCCGAAGGGCGTCACCCCCTCCGGCCAGCGGATGCCCTTGTCGTCGTGATGCGCCTCGATCAGCGCGCCGACGAGGCGCGAGACGCCGATGCCGTGCGATCCCATGTGCACCGGCACGCGGTTGCCGTCGTGGTCCAGCACGGTCGCGCCCATCGCCGCCGAGTACTTGGTGCCGAAATAGAAGATCTGGCCGACCTCGATGCCCCGCCCGACCCGGCGGCGACGCTCGGGGATCTCCGCGAAGCGGGCCTCGTCGTGGGTCTCGTCGGTGCGGGCGTAGGGCGCCGTCCACTCCGCCCTGATCGCCTCGCACTGCGCCCGGTCGTCGTAGTCGATGGCCCGGTCGCCGAGCCTGAGATCCGCCACGTCGGCGTCGTAGAAGACCTCGGACTCGCCCGTCTCCGCCAGCACCAGGAACTCGTGCGTGTCGTCGCCGCCGATCGGGCCCGAGTCGGCGCGCATCGGGATCGCCGTCAGCCCCATCCGCTCGTAGGTGCGCAGATAGGTCACCAGATGGCGATTGTAGGCGTGAAGGGCGTCCGCCTTCGTGAGATCGAAGTTGTAGCCGTCCTTCATCAGGAACTCGCGCCCCCGCATCACGCCGAAGCGCGGGCGCACCTCGTCCCGGAACTTCCACTGGATGTGATAAAGCGTCATCGGCAGCTGCCGGTAGCTGCCGACATGGGTGCGGAAGATGTCGGTGATCATCTCCTCGTTGGTCGGCCCGTAGAGCAGATCCCGGTCATGCCGGTCGCGGATGCGCAGCATCTCCGGGCCGTAGGCGTCGTAGCGCCCGCTCTCCTGCCAGAGGTCGGCGGGCTGGATCGTCGGCATCAGCATCGGCAGGTGCCCGGCGCGCCGCTGCTCCTCGTGCACGATGGTCTCGATGCGGTTCAGCACCTTCCAGCCGAGCGGCAGCCAGGAATAGATCCCCGCCGCCTGCTGACGGATCATCCCGGCGCGCAGCATCAGCCGGTGCGAGGCGATCTGCGCCTCGGCCGGGGTCTCCTTCAGGACGGGCAGGAAGTAGCGGCTGAGGCGCATTCTGGGATCTCCCGAGGTCCGGACGTCGCGCGTCGATAGCCGAGGGGCGGGCGCACCGCAACGCCGGCGCCGCGGTGCGAATCGGCGCTCGCGCGGGCGGGGGATGCCGGGGTCCGCGCCGGGCGCCGCAGCGGCGAAGGGAAACGGCACGAAGACCGCGACATCTTCGCGGTCGCAGCGGACGTCACGCGAACATTCGCAGGTGCAGCATGACAGAACCGGTGAAGCTTGCGTCTCGCTTCGCCATCAATTACCAATTCTGGACAAGAAACGGCCCAAGTCTAGGGAGGTCGGCCCGCCTTCGTGGCGGGCCGCTTTTTTTCGGGCTCTCTCTCGGCTTCTCCCGACGATCACGGCCCGCCTCGACGCACCGCCGGCGCGCGCGGAAGCACGGGCCGTGCGGCCGAAACTCGATGGGTTCCGGTCTCGAGGCGTCGGTGTCAGGCCGCCGGTTCGAGCGTCCCGAGCCGGGGCGCGAGACCCGCGCTTTCGGCCAGCGCGCCGAGGCGTTTCGCCACCGCCTCGCCGGCAAGCGCCTCGAAATCCGGGGCCAGCAGCAGCGCCAGCTCCCGCCGGCCGGCGCGCAGCGCGCAATGCGGCAGCACCCCGGGGGCCGAGCCCGAGAGCATCGTGCCGAGGCGGATCGCCCGGCCCAGCATCCGCGCCTCGGCCCGCTCCGCGTCGCTCAGCAGCGCCAGCGCCGGCACGTCCTCGCGCTTGGTCCTGCCGGCCTTGTAGCGGTGGCGCAGCGCCGCGCCGAGCCAGGCGCGCTCGCCGTGGCCGACGCCCGAGAGGTTGGCGCGGTAGACCGTCTCGAACACCGCCTGGTCGCGATAATCGGGATGCGCCGTCCAGGCCACGTCGTTCAGCCGGCAGGCCGCCGCGATCAGCCGGAGCCGCCGCGCGGGCGCGTCCGGGAACAGCGGCGCCAGCCACGCGGCGAGTTCGTCGCCGAAACCCGGGAACCGCGCGAGGCGTCGCTCCATCTCCGCGGCGGCCGAGAGCAGCGGGTCCTCGGTGCGCATCGCCTTCGGCAGCCGCTCCCACAGCACCCCCTCGCGCAGCCCGAAGGCCGAGACGGCGACCGAGACCGGCTGCGCCGCCTCGATCAGCCGCGCCAGCACCCGCGCCGCCAGCGGGATCACCTCCAGCCGCTCGCGCGAGGCGGAGATGGTCCGGCCGATCGCCTCGGGCGCCTCCCGCGCCACGCCGTCGGCGAGGCCGCGCATGGCGGCGGCCGGCATCTCGAACTCGTGCAGCACCTGGATCGGGTAGTCGGTGCGCGCCATGTGCAGCTTGGCGAGCGCGCGCCACGCCCCGCCCACGAGGTGCAGCCGCCCGCCCGGCGGCCCGATCACGTCAGCGGCCCGCCGCAGCGCCGCATCGACGGCCTCGTCGACGGCCCCCGCCCCGCCTGCGAGGCCGCCGAGCCGAAGCGGCCCGAGCGGCAGCGTGACCCCCGGCTTCACCGCGCCGCCGCCGACCGGCGCGAGCTCCAGGCTGGCGCCGCCGAGATCGGCGACAAGCCCCTCGGCGTCGGGCCAGCCGAGCAGCACGCCCTGCGCCGCCAGCCGCGCCTCGTCCTCGCCCGAGGCGACGAGGAGCGCGAGCCCCGTGCGCGCCGCCACCTCGGCCACGAAGTCGTCGCCGTCCTCGGCCTCGCGCACCGCCGCCGTCGCCACCGCCACCACGTCGTCGACCCGCATCAGCGTGCAGAGCCGCGCGAAGCGCCCCAGCGCCGCCAGCGCCCGCCGCCGGCCCGCGGACGCGAGCCGCCCGGTCGCGGCGAGCTCGGAGCCGAGTCCGGCGAGCACCTTCTCGTTGAAGAAATACGCCGGCGAGCGCGACAGCGCCGAATAGACCACCATCCGCACCGAGTTGGAGCCGACGTCGATGACGGCGATGCGGCGCGCCTCCCCAAGGCCCTCGGCGCCGGGGACCGCGCCGCCGAAGGACGGCTCGGCGGACGGCGGGATCATGGGCGCGCTCCCTCGCTGCGTCGTCGGGCCCGTCTCGGCTCGCATGCCGGGACGGCGGCGGTCAATACCCGCCGCCGCTTCGGCGCACGCCAGAACCCGGCCCCGCGATCAGCCGGCCGCGGCGTCATCCGGTTCCTTCGTCTCCGCCGGGTCGAGCCGGGTGGCGAGGCGCGGCGCGTCCTCCGCCCCCGCCCGCCCGCGACCCGAGAGCGAGGGGTTCTGCATGAAGAACTCGTGCGCGTTGAACGCCGCCTCGCCTTCCGGCGCCTCGGCCCGGATCCAGTGTCCGTCGGGCTGCAGAACCCAGCTCTGCGCCTCGTCGCGCAGGTTCGCGGCCATCACCTGCTCCAGGATCTGCGCATGCACCGTCTCGTTGCGGATCGGCACCAGCGTCTCCACCCGGCGGTTCAGGTTGCGCCCCATCCAGTCGGCCGAGCTGATCCAGACCTCCGCCCCCGCATGCGGCAGCGCCGCGCCGTTCCCGAAGCAGACGATGCGCGAATGCTCGAGGAAGCGCCCGATGATCGACTTCACCCGGATCGTCTCCGAGAGCCCCGGCACGCCGGGCCTGAGCCCGCAGATGCCGCGGACCACGAGGTCGATCTCCACCCCCGCGCGGCTCGCGGCGTAGAGGGCGTCGATCACCTCGGGATCGATCAGCGCGTTCATCTTGGCCCAGACCTGCGCCGGGCGTCCGGCGCGGGCGTGCCCGGCCTCGCGCTCCAGCCCCGCGATCAGATGGCGCTTCAGGGTCGCGGGCGAGAGCTTGATCGCCTCCAGCCCCTCGGGCTCGGCGTAGCCGGTGACGTAGTTGAACAGCCGCGCCGAATCGCGCCCCAGCGTCGCGTCCGTCGTGAAGAGGCTCAGGTCGGTGTAGATGTTCGCCGTGATCGGGTGGTAGTTGCCCGTCCCCCAATGGGTGTAGGTCACCAGCTGGTCGCCCTCGCGACGCACCACCAGGCTCGCCTTGGCGTGGGTCTTCCAGTCGATGAAGCCGTAGACCACCTGCGCGCCCGCCCGCTCCAGCTTGCGCGACTGGCGGATGTTCGCCGCCTCGTCGAAGCGCGCCTTCAGCTCCACCAGCGCGGTGACGCTCTTGCCGTCCTCCGCCGCCTCGCAGAGCGCATCGACGATCGGACTGTCCGAGCTCGTGCGGTAGAGCGTCTGCTTGATCGCCACCACGTCCGGGTCGCGCGCCGCCTGCTCGAGGAACCGCACCACGATCGAGAAGCTCTCGTAGGGGTGGTGCAGCAGCATGTCCTTCTGGCGCACGGCCGCGAAGATGTCGCCGCCGTGGTCGCGCACCCGCTCCGGCATCCGCGGCACGTAGGGATGGAACAGAAGCTCGGGGCGGTCCTTGATCACCAGCTCCGAGAGGTTCTTGACCCCGATCACGCCGCCGATCTCGACCGTCTCCTCGCGCGCCACGCCCAGCTCGTCGGCGATGCGGTCCTTGAGGTCCTGCGGCGCGTCGGCGGTGATCTTGAGGCGGATCACCTCGCCCCGCCGGCGGCGCTTCAGCGCGGTCTCGAACTCGCGCACCAGGTCCTCGGCCTCCTCCTCGACCTCGAGGTCGCTGTCGCGCAGCACCTTGAAGGCGGCGTGACCGACCATGCGGTAGCCCGGGAACAGGCGGTCGATGAAGAGCATCAGCAGCTCCTCGACCGGCAGCCAGCGGATCGTGCCCTCCCCGCCGCCGCCGGTCAGCGCGTCGAGGCGCAGGAACCGCGGCACCATCCCCGGCACCGGCAGCAGCGCGTCGAGCGGCTCGTCGTCGCGCACCCGGCGCAGCTGCAGCGCCAGCGCGTAGCCCTCGTTCGGGATGAAGGGGAACGGATGCGCCGGGTCGATCGCCAGCGGCGTGACCACCGGGAACACCTGCGAGACGAAGTGCTTCTCCAGCCGCGCGGCGTCGGCGCGGGACAGGGCGGCGCGGTCCAGCACCTCCATCCCCTCGCGGGCGAGTTCGGCCCGCAGCCGGTCCCAGACCGACTGCTGACGCGCCATCAGCGCCCGCGCGTCGGCGTCGATCCGCTCCAGCTGCTGGCCGGCGGTCAGCCCGTCGGCCGAGACGGCGTCGACCCCGCCGCGCAGCAGCCCGCGCAGCCCCGCGACGCGCACCGAATAGAACTCGTCCAGGTTGCCGCCCGAGATCGAGAGGAACCGCACCCGCTCCAGCAGCGGATGCGCCGTGTTCTCGGCCTCCGAGAGGACCCGCCAGTTGAAGGCGAGCCAGGAGAGCTCGCGGTTGAAGAAGCGCTCCGGGCCCGCGGCGTCGAACTCCGCGATCCGGTCCGGGTCGGGCGCGCAGGGCGCGGCGAGGAAATCGGCTCTCATGCCTACGCTTCTACCGCGTCGGCGGCGACGGTTCCATGTCCGCCGCGCCGGCGCGGCCGAGGATCTCGGCCGCGAGGCGCCGCGTCACCGCCCGCCCCCGCGCGAGCCCCGCCCGGTCCAGCGTCGCCACCGCCGCGGCGAGCGCGGCGTGGCTGCGCTCCACCCGCAGCGCGAGGTAACGCGGCAGGCCGGGCTCCACGCGGATCTGGCGGTCGGCGAACAGCTTGGCCGCCAGCGCCTCCATCAGCGCGTCGTCGGGCGGCGCCAGCCGCGCCACCGGCAGCGCCGCGAGGCGCGTGGCGAGGTCGGGCAGCGCCACGCCCCAGCGCGCCGGCGCCGCGCGGGCCGTGAGCAGCAGCGGCCGCCCCGCCGCCGCCAGCACCCCGATCAGGTGGAAGAGGCCCTGCTCCGCCGCCGCGCCGCCCAGCGCCAGCGCGCGGTCGGCGTCCTCGAGCGCCAGCGCCGGCGCCCTCGCCGGCGCCCGCAGCGCCTCCGACCCCGGGGCCATGCCCGCCAGCGCCGCGCCCGGCAGCGTCGCCGCCCCGCTCTCGGCCGCGAAGACGGCGGCGAGGTGCGACTTGCCCGCGCCCTCGGGACCGGTCAGCGCCAGCGCCCCGCCCGGCCGGGCGCGCCAGGCGTCGACCTGCGCCAGCGCCGTTCGGTTGGAGCCCGAAACCACGAAATCGGCGCGCCCCGTCGCCGGGCGCGCCGGCAGCGCCAGCGCCAGCTGCCCGCCGGGACCCTCAGCCCGCATCGCGCCGGTCCTCCGCCTCCGGCGGATCCGGCGGAAACGCCTCGGCCGCCAGATACTCGGCCTGCGCCTCGCCCTCCAAGGTCGCGGCGAGGCCGCGATAGAGCCGCCCTTCCATGTACTTGCCCATCGCGAAGCGGAACAGCACGCCGATCGCCGCCGCCGCCGGCACGGCGATCAGCAGGCCCGTGAAGCCGAGCAGATAGCCGAAGGCGGCGAGCGCGAACATCAGCGTCACCGGATGCAGCCCGACCGAACCGCCGACCAGCTTCGGCGTCAGCACGTTGCCCTCGACCGCCTGCCCGACGAGGAAGATGCCGGCGACCGCGAAGATCATGATCGGATCGCCCCAGAACTGCGCCAGCGCCACGCCGAGCGAGATCAGACCCCCGGTGATCGAGCCGATGAAGGGGATGAAGCTGATCAGCCCCGCGAAGAAGCCGATGGCCAGCCCGAAGTCGAGGCCGACCGCCATCAGCGCCATCGCGTAGAACGTGCCGAGGATCATGCACACCGTCAGCTGCCCTCGCACGAAGCCCGCCAGCACCGAATCCACGTTCCCCGCGATCTCGCGCACGGTGCGCACGTGGTCGCGCGGCACGTAGGCGTCGATGCGCGCGATCAGCCGGTCCCAGTCCAGCAGCATGTAGAAGGCGACCACCGGCGTCACGATCATCAGGGTCAGGAAGTCGATCACCGCGAGACCGCCGGTCCAGGCGCTCTGCAGCGCCGAGACGCTCCATTCCTTGGCGCGCGCCTGCAGGGTGTTCACCGCCTCGGCCAGCGGCGCGCCCTCCTCGAGGGCGTCGGGGTAGCGCCGGCGGACGTATTCGTCGAGGCGGCTCGCGTAGTCGGGCAGCGTCTCCACCAGGCTCTGCGCCTGATTGACCGCCGCCGGGATCAGGATCAGCAAGACCGCGAGGAACAGCCCGATCATCAGCAGCGTCACCAGCGCCGTCGCGGCGAGGCGCGAGAGGCCCCGCGTCTCCAGCCGGTCGGCGATGGGATCGAGGAAATAGGCCAGCGCCGCCCCGGCCAGGAACGGCAGCAGCACGTCCGACATCACCCAGGCGAAGGCGATGAAGACGGCGAAGCCGATCGACCACCAGCGGACCTGCTCTCCGACGCTCAGCGCCATGGCGCGCCTCCCTGCCCCGGCCCCGTGCGGAGCCGCCTCAGGGAATGGCCCCTCCGGCCGCGGATTTCAACGCCGCCGGCGCGCCCGACCCCATCCGGGGGCTCGCGGCTCGGGGGGGATCGACCCCCCGCTCGCCGCGGCGCCGCCCCGCCGGGGCGGGGCCGCGCGGGGCGCCCGGTTCAGGCGAACTGCTCGCGAATCAGCCGTTCCTCGAGCCCGTGACCCGGATCGAACAGCAGCGTGTGCGCCACCGTCCGGTCGAGCGCGATCTCCACCCGCTCGACATGGCGCACCTCGCGGTTGTCGGCGGTGGCCGAGACCGGCCGGTGCTCCGGCTCCAGCACCTCGAGCGTCACCGTCGCCGTCGTGGGCAGCAGCGCCCCCCGCCAGCGCCGCGGGCGGAACGCCGAAACCGGCGTCAGCGCCAGGATCTCGGCGCCGATGGGGATGATCGGGCCGTGCGCGGAGTAGTTGTAGGCGGTCGAGCCCGCCGGCGTCGCCACCATCACCCCGTCGCAGACCAGCGAGGCCATGCGCTCGCGCCCGTCGATCAGGATCCGCACCTTCGCCGCCTGATGGCGCTCGCGCAGCAGGCTCACCTCGTTGATCGCCCGCTCGGTGCGGAGTTCCCCCCCCCGGCAGCGCGCCGTCATGCGCAGGGGACTGATCACCGCCGGCTCCGCCTCGGCCAGCCGCTCCAGCAGCCCGTCCTCGACGTAGTCGTTCATCAGGAAGCCCACGGTGCCGCGATGCATGCCGTAGACCGGCACGCCCGTGCCCTCGAGCGCCTGAAGCGTCTGCAGCATCAGCCCGTCGCCGCCGAGCGCCACCACGACGTCCGCCGACCCGGCCTCGGCCTGCCCGTAGCGCCCGGTCAGCCGGTCGTGCGCGATCTCCGCCGCCGGCGCCTCGGAGCGCACGAAGCGGATGCGGGGCGCGAAGGGCAGCCTGACGTCCGGCGCCTCGGCCCTGTCGCCGGCGGTGGGGGGCGAGGTGATCATCGGCGCGGCCCGTCCCTCGGAGGCGCGGCCCCCTCCGGGCCGCGCGCCTCGGGACCATGACGCGCCGGTCGGGCCGCTTCAAGGCCGCCCCCCGCCCGCGCCGCGAAGCCGCGCCGCACGCGCGGGGGCGTGTCAAACGGGCCGGGACGCGCTATGACCTCGCAGGATCGCGCCCGTCGCCGCTCCGCCGGAGCGCGCGGGCCCCGACCGCCGCAGGCAGACACGGGAGACCCCCATGGACGCGCAGACCCGCGACCCCGGCTTCTTCGACGAGACGCTCGCCCAGCGCGACCCCGAACTCCACGCCGCCACCGTGCGCGAACTCGAGCGCCAGCGCGACGAGATCGAGCTGATCGCCTCCGAGAACATCGTCAGCCGCGCCGTGATGGAGGCGCAGGGCGGCGTGATGACCAACAAGTACGCCGAGCGCTATCCGGGCCGGCGCTACTACGGCGGCTGCCAGCACGTCGACGAGGCCGAGCGCCTCGCCATCGACCGCGCCTGCAAGCTCTTCAACTGCGGCTTCGCCAACGTGCAGCCCCACTCCGGCAGCCAGGCCAACCAGGCGGTGTTCCTCGCGCTCCTGAAGCCGGGCGACACCATCCTCGGCATGGACCTCTCGGCCGGCGGCCACCTCACCCACGGCGCCAAGCCCAACCTCTCCGGCAAGTGGTTCGACGCGGTGCATTACGGCGTGCGCCGACAGGACGGCCTGATCGACTACGAGGAGGTCGCCCGCGTCGCCGAGGAGACGCAGCCGAAGCTGATCATCGCCGGCGGCTCGGCGGTGCCCCGCACCATCGACTTCGCGAAGTTCCGCGAGATCGCGGATTCCGTGGGGGCCTATCTGCTCGCGGACGTCGCCCACTACGCCGGCCTGATCGCGGGCGGCGTCTATCCCTCGCCCTTCCCGCACGCCCACGTCGTCACCACGACGACGCACAAGACCCTCCGCGCCGCCCGCGGCGGCATGATCCTCACCAACGACGAGGGCATCGCCAAGAAGGTCAACTCGGCGATCTTCCCGGGCCTGCAGGGCGGGCCGCTCATGCACGTCATCGCCGGCAAGGCGGTCGGCTTCGGCGAGGCCCTCCGCCCCGAGTTCCGCGCCTACGCCGAACAGGTCGTCGCCAACGCCCGGGCGCTGGGCGAGAGCCTGATGCAGGGCGGGCTCGACCTCGTCACGGGGGGCACCGACACCCATCTCGTCCTCGTCGACCTCCGCCCCAAGGGCGTGACCGGCAAGGACGCCGAGGAGTCGCTCGGCCGCGCCCACGTCACCTGCAACAAGAACGGCATCCCCTTCGATCCGGAGAAGCCGACGATCACCTCGGGCGTGCGCCTCGGCACGCCGGCCGCCACCACCCGCGGCTTCGACGTGGAGGCGTTCCGCGAGGTCGGCCGCCTGATCGTCGAATGCCTCGACGGCCTCGCGAAGAACGGCCCCGACGGCAACGCCGAGGTCGAGGCGGCGGTGCGCGAGAAGGCGACGGCGCTCTGCCGGCGCTTCCCGATCTACCCGCATCTCTGACCCCGCCGGGCGTCTCCCGCGCGCCGCCGCCCCCTTGCGGGGGCGCCGCCGCCATGGGCCCGGCGGCGCGGCCGGGGTCCTTGCGGACCCGTGCCCGCGCCGCG
>Ga0102931_1000806_pt1 | contig 15501 bp, 15 predicted proteins | sample SalPonR1_C_D1_MG_FD_79282 | JGI IMG/M metagenome (GOLD analysis project Ga0102931, IMG submission 79282) | Salt pond soil microbial communities from South San Francisco under conditions of wetland restoration - Salt Pond MetaG R1_C_D1_MG | ecosystem: Environmental > Aquatic > Marine > Intertidal... | reverse complement strand
GTGGAGTCGATGGAACGAATGAATAAGACAATGGCTGAAATTAAAGAGTCTTCACTTGAGACGTCCAAGATTATCAAAACCATTGATGAGATTGCTTTTCAAACAAATTTACTTGCTCTAAATGCTGCAGTGGAAGCAGCACGAGCCGGTGAAGCCGGAAAAGGATTTGCCGTAGTAGCCGAGGAGGTACGGACACTTGCACAACGCAGCGCTGAGGCAGCAAAAGACACCTCTGACCTTATTGAAAAATCCCAGGGAATCTCGCAAAGGGGTGCCTCAGTAGCGGAAGAAGTTGCTGAAAATTTAAGAAATATTGAAAAAAGTGTTCACAGTGTAAGCACTCTTGTAGTTGAGATCTCAGCTGCCGCCAATGAACAGCAAACCGGCATTGAAGAGATGAGTTCGGTAATGCACCAGATGGACAAAGTGGTTCAGAGTAATGCATCCAGTTCTGAGGAATCGGCGAGTGCGGCAGAAGAGCTTTCTTCCCAGGCTGCAGAAATGAATCACATTGTGGAAGAGCTGGTGAAACTTGTGGGTGATACTGGAAGTGAGAATGTCAAGTTGAGCAAGCCAATGGAACCTGCTGAGTACCGGGATTTGAGTAATGGCCATTTCGGTAACGGACACTCGAATCTGATAAAAAGAAGTGAGAAGAAGCAGCAGGATAAGGAGATCGAAAAAAAACAACAGAGTGCAAGGGAACTGATACCTCTGGACGAGGAAGACTTCAGTGATTTTTAAGCCAAGTGAACAAACCTGTCGGGTTTTAAAAACCTGACAGGTTTTCATCTTATTAACCCTGAAATGGCTTTTCTTTTTCAGCTCAAGTACCAGTTCGATCTACTCGATTTCCAATCAACCTTCGGCCTGCAATACTTTGATCTTACTCAATAAGGATTGGCGTGACCAATTCAGGTAATAAATTCAAACAAATATTTTTTCGTAACTGACTCTCTAACAGATGGATAGCTGTATATCCATTCCTCTCACTCTTTTAAACTTCAACAATATCTGAATATCATCTAAAGTTTTTGAAAAGTTTGCCGATAACTTATTCAGAAGATTCATTCATTTTTGAAATCTCTAAAAAAACCGGTTTCAATAAATTCAATTTATCTAAACAAAATTAATGATGGATAGTAGTAAGCCCCATGTTGGTAAACGAGTTTTTATTGTTGAAGATGAAATGATCCAGGCAGTTATCCTGGAAAAAACAATTGCAAAGTTTGGTTTTGAAATCGTTGGCAGAGCAAAAAGCGGTGAAAAAGCAATTAAGATGATTGAGGAGCTCAGGCCTGATATCATTACGATGGATATTCAGCTTGAGGACATGATAGATGGGATAAATGTAGCAGATAAAATTCAGCAGTACTATTTGCCGGAAGTTATTTTTATAACCGGAAACTCCGATTCACTCAACTACACTCGAGCCAAGGAGGTTGGTTTTGTTGCTTTTATAACCAAACCGGTTCAGATAGAAGAGCTAAAAACAGCTCTTAAAAAATGTGTTCTATTGAAAGAAAAAGGGGCTGCATAAGGCCATTTTTTATAAATAGATGCTGAATTTATTCCTACAAAAAGTGAAGAAGTAATTAAAATGAATCAATTCATTAAATGTAGGTAATTCATCAATCTAAAAAATTTGGTCTAGTCTATAACCAAACTTGAAGTAAGCTTTTGACTCTATTTAAGTCAATTGGTTTGCTAATATAATCCGTTGCACCGCTTTCTATACATTTTTCACGGTCGCCTTTCATCGCCTTGGCCGTCAGTGCAAATACAGGCAGATTAGTCATGCCGAGATCATTTCTTATGACCTGAAGAGTTTCATAGCCGTCCATCACCGGCATCATGATATCCAGCATTACAGCATCAGCTTTATCAGGATATTGTTTGAGCCACTCTATAGCTTTTTTTCCATTTTCTACATAGGATACTTTGTGTCCCAGATCTTCAAGATGTGACGATAAAGAGAGGCAACTGTTGTAGTCGTCATCTGCTATTAAAATATGCGACTGCCGGGTTTTTGTGGAGGTTGAGTACGGTAAGCATTTTGAATTTAATGTATCATGACTTGAATATCGTTTATTCAGAAGAGTAATTACACGTTCTTTTAAATTTTTAATACTTCCAATATTCTTTGTAATTACACCATCGGATTGAGATTGTAATTCCTTTTTTTCTTCAGGCTTCAGTTGTCGGCCGGAGTAGATGATTACATCAGGGTTATGAAAAGCTGAATCCGTTTTGAGTTTCTTTAAAACTTCCTTTCCACTGCTGTCAGGCAAAGTAAGGTCTAACACAACAACATCATATGCTTCTCCGGATGCCATTTTATACGCTTCACTTGCGGTTAATGCAGTATCACATTTTTTCACAGATTCCGAGAAGAATTCTACCATTACTTCACTATGGATTTCACTGTCATCAACCAGGAGAATGGAACCGAGGTGGTCTATTTCTTCACCTTTATGATGGAGATTCACTAACTCGAGTATTTCGTTAGAATTGAGAGGTTTTATAAATACAGAGTTATGTTTACTCAAGTCTGAATGCAAATTCTCTGAAGTGCGATTCAAAAGCAGCGCTACAGGTATATTGGGTTCTTCTGATAGCTGTTTTAGAATGGACCAACCGCTGTAGTCACCAGATGTTATATCAATAATTATAGAGACCACAGCTTCAGATTTTGCAACTTGCCAGAAAAAATTTGAATTCTGGGCCAACATGATTCGCTGATTTTGTGTGGTTGCTGTTTCTAAGAAAGTGTCACAAAATTGCTGATCAGAACTGTATAGAAGTATCGTTTCACTCGATGGAGAGTCATTCTTGGATTGATTCTTTTCAATCTCTGTCTGTTTATTCTTTTCAGGTACTATTTGCAAAGGGGCTCTATTGTCTATATTAACATCCAGAGGTCGCTGATCTTTAGAAATGAATGGAGTCGAATCTAAAGGAAGAAATACAGTAAACTCTGTTCCATCATCTTTTTTACTCTTCACGGTGATGGACCCGCCCAGTGATTCTGTAAACTGTTTAGATATTGAGAGGCCGAGCCCGGTACCACCATAATTTCTGCTTGTTGAGCTATCAGCCTGCTGAAAACTTTTAAAGATTAGTTGCTGTTTTTTCTTTGGGATCCCAATTCCGGTATCTTTTACGCGAAACCCAATCTGGTTATTCTCAGTTCTAAATATTGAAAGTGAAACGGAACCTGATTTGGTAAATTTGAAAGAGTTGGAAAGGAGATTTTTCAATGTTTGTCGTAACCGAAGTTCATCTGTGAGAATGCTCTCAGGAAGATTACCGGAGTTATCAGAGACAATTTCAAAATTCAGCTCTTTTTTCTCGGCTACCGGTTCAAAGGTCTGTTTGAGTTGTCTTGCCAAGTCAGTTAATTTAACTTTGCTCAGTTCAAACTGAAGCTGTCCCGCTTCCACTTTTGAAAGGTCCAGAACCTGATTAATCAGCTCTAGAAGGTGATCACCGGACTGTTTAATCACATTTAACTTGTGTATTTGTTCTCCGCTCAGATTGCCTTCGCTGTTTTTTTGCAACAGATCGCTAAGTAGAATGATTGAGTTCAGAGGCGTTCGCAGTTCATGGCTCATATTGGCCAGGAAGGCCGATTTGTATTCGCTCTGCTTTTCCAGCTCAAGTGCCAGCTTTTTCTGTTGCCGGATGATATTTTGATCTCTTTTCTGATTGGTGAGATCAATGCCGATCATGGCAGCTGAGGTAGTGTCATTGTATTCAATCAGTGTGTATTGAACCTCAATTGGGTACCGGGTACCGTCAGATCGAAGGTGTTCAGTAACAAATATTTTATTCAGGTTTCCGCTCTCTTCCAGAGACTTAATTACAGTTTTATACTCCTCATCTGCAATATTCGGATTGATTTCAGCAGCTGTATATTTACCGAGCTCTTCCTCAGAATACCCCAGATTTTTTAGAGCCTTTTTGTTAGCATAAATAAATCTCAAAGTATCTGTGTCAAAGATATAGATCTCATTCATACTGCTTTCCAGGACATTGAAAAGCAATTTTCTTTCTTCCTGATTCTTTCTGTTTTCACGGCGTATAGAAACTTCTTTTAGCTCTCGTCTGACAGCCGGCATCAAGCGGTTTAAATTATCTTTTATGATATAATCGTGCGCTCCGCTTTTCATTGCCTGAACGGCGAACTTTTCACCAATCTTTCCCGAAATAAGGATAAAAGGAATATCGATAGACAGTTCATTAACGATATTCAGAGCGGAAAGACCGTCAAAATCTGACAATAAGTAATCAGAGAGAATTAAATCCCAGGTTTTTTTAGATAGAGCTTTTCGGAATTCAACTTCAGTTTCAACACGTGTGAACTTGGCTTTTAAACCATCCTTTTGAAACTGGAGTTTTATCAAATCGGTATCATCGGCAGAATCTTCAACAAAAAGAATATGGATAGGTTTGTTTTGATGTCCGGTCATTTCTGAGATTGTAAATTTCCTGTTAGCCCTAAAATTTTTGAGTACCCAATTTTTAATATATGATGAGTAGACTTCTGATAATTATAGTGCGGCCTCTCTAATAAATATTTTTTTAATAAAGTGAAATATCGGCCGATAACTATTCTGTAAGAAAATAGTTCAAGTGCGGCGACTAACAAATTAAATAAAAGATGAAGCGACTGCCAAAAGATGTAGAAATTTTAGAGGCGATTTATAACCGTTATTATGAGGATTTTCGGTCGTTCGCCAAGGAGAAACCGGATCAGATCTCAAGAATTCGTGTGCCGATCGATGTCAATCTAATAGCCAAAGATTGTGGGGTAGAGGAAGAGTTGGTTTTCGGAAGACTCTATTACCATTTCAATAAGAAGTACAGTTACAAAAATGAAAATGGCGAGAGAACAACTTTTTTCTCGACCATTAAATTTGAGGGAATGGGCGTTAATTTTCCATTGGTGGCTTCTACAATTGCTGAGTTGCGAATCAGTGAAACGCAGGAGAAAAAGTTTGAAACAGCATTGCTGTTTTCTATGGGGGCACTCTTACTTTCAATAATCTCCATATTCCTGGTTTTATTTTCTTAAAAAAACCGTCTCAATTAATAAGAGTGAAGTTAAGGTTATCATTGTCTGGTTTTCCTCTCTGCCTAAATTTCCACTGCTGTCAATGAATAATTTGTTAACCGAATTATAAAACAGTTCACGATTAAATTCGGAACGCTGGTTGAGCTCAATTTTGTGACTCAAATATAGACTCAGAATTGTTCCCGGGAAGCCTTCATTCTCAAATTTAACCGGTTAATTATTGAATAAGAAAGGTCATTTTTTATATAAAAACCCATCAAATCCATGAGAGGGTTTGAATTATGGATTATTAAGAAATTTTAATTAATGCTTTCTAATACTTAGCATAATGGTTAATATTATGACAGGGTGACAATCAAAATCAGGGTTCAATAGTATTATGGGTTTTATTGGTGGTAATCGGTCAACGGCCAAATCGTTTGACTTGCAAGAGGTTCTAAAAGAATCTGGAAGAGATCAATCAACAGTAGAAGAGACAAGCCAAGAGCGTTTTCGAGATCTTTATCATTTGCAAAAAATTAGCGGAGAAAATTTTGTACACAATTCCATGTCTCCTCTGAGTACGATCTCAGGTTATTTAGAGTTGATGGATTTGGGTTTTGAGGCGGGTCTATCTACAGATAAGATGCAGGCCTACCGTAGAAAAATCGAGAAAGGTGTAAACGAGCTCGGATTTATTTTAGAACAGATGCAGGAGCTTTTCAGCAGAAAAGATTCGACCCTGATGGATCTAAATGCCGACTGGATTATAGAGGATGTAAAATCCAAACTGCATAACTCAGCCCGTTTTCAGGGCCAGGTTTTGTCAATTGTGGGAGAGGATCGTAGTGTATATGTTGTAGCTGATCCTTTTCAAATGAGAATGTGCATTTACAACCTGTTGATGGTGAGTGCCAGATTTGCCGACCAAAGTGAACCAATCGAGATTTCTGCTGAAAGCCGCAATTCCCTTGGTGAAATTCGTATCCGCTTTCGATCGGAATCGTTGAACAATGATACCCTTCAATATTTTCAGAGGTTAATTGATCGAAAAGAGAGGGATTCAGTTTTGAAGCGATCAGATGAGCTTAAAATATCTATCAGTTCTAAATATGCAAGAGAGATGAACGGAGATATTGAACTGATAAAGAGGGATGAAATATCTTATGAATTCAAGATAAAACTGAATTCTCCTGTTTAACTGTTTTTGAAAAGAATCATATGGCAGTGAAGGCCCTTCGGCGTTTGGAAAAGCTGCATTTGTATTTCATATAAGTGCTTTCGAAGGATATTAAACTGTTTTGGGATTTCACCTTTTGGAATAAATATTGTAAATCCATCCTCATTTACCGAGCTATATATTTTACGTCTTACATCCAGTATCTGATCATGATTGGGAGTGAAAAAATACTTAAAAAGCTCCTTAAAGCTCACATTAACAGCAAGCTTATAGATTTCAGGTAAATCTGACTCTTCCTCATTGATTTCATTCTGCAGCTTTATCTGATGTTGTTCTTTACCTTCATCATCCGCTTTACCTCCCTCTTCCGGCAGATTAAATGTAGGAAGCAACTTGTTTAATTGGTTGTAAGGAGTATATCCCTGAACCGCAGGCACCCCGTCAACAGGTTGACCGACTGAAACTGTAGCAGGGTTTACAAAATGATTTAGCATGATCTTTTTAAATGTTCAGTTTTGGCTCCTCTCTTCATTATCGTCTTTAAACCGTTAAAGTTAACTGCAATTCTCTTGTTCGATAAAAAGAGTCAAAATTTCTGCTTAAGAATGAAGAGGTCTATCCGATAATGTATTTCAAGTATGGTGAAAACAGATTTGAACATTTCTTTCATTTTTTGAAAATCTGACAGAATAGATCACGGAATGACTATGAATGATATAATGAAAACAAATACCGGAGATTACAATGAGCAAGGTTAAAGCACTTGTAGTTGATGACTCAAAAATAATGAGAAGTGCCGTTAAGCGGGCATTGGATCAGCTTATGATCGCTGACTTCGAATACATTGAGGCGATGGATGGCCAGGATGCGCTCGAAAAATTTGATGAAGGCGGCATTGAGATCATGTTTGTTGACTGGAATATGCCAAAAATGACTGGCGTGGAATTCTCGCAGGAAATTCGAAAGAAAGAGGGTATGCAGCATATACCAATAATTATGGTTACCGCTGAGAAATCAATGGGGAAGGTAGATAAAGCCCTCAATGAAGGTGGTGCGAATGAGTATATAACGAAGCCATTTACGGCAGACAAAATGAGCAGTACAATCAGTCGCTACTTCGACGACGAAGGAAAAGTGAAAACAGGCGGTGAAGAAGATGGTGAAGAGAAGAAGAGTTTCTTTAAAAGTATCCTAAAATCTTAGAATGATGGCTATGATAGCAGAAAAATTAAATGGGGCAAAGTCCATCCCAAATGAAATAAATGATGTTGTTAAACAGTCTGTAATTAACACATTTGAAAGTATCAGCGGTACAGCTCCCGATTGCATCGACATGAACGGGGAAAATGAGCCCTTAAATGGAATCATTGGAAATATCGCAGTTTTCAACACAGAACATACGCTTTCCCTGATGCTTGCCATACCGAAAGACACAGCACTGAATTTATCAGAAATATTTATTGGAATGCAGATTCCCTTTGAAAGTGATGATATGGGGGATTTGGTTGGTGAAGTTTCAAATATTCTGGCCGGTGAAGTAGCTGCAAATATTGAGAAGATTGGTTTTAGGGGGCAGTCCTCACTGCCAACGGCTACCCGTGGCAGCGATCTCACGCTGTTTATGCCAAATAAACCACCGACAACAAAAATGAAGTTTTCAGGGCCAAACGGAGAGTTTTGGTTAAATATGGCATTGAGTGAATCAAAATAACTACTAAGAAAACGGCGGCAGCATGAGTAACAGGAAACAGCATATCGAGGAGTTGGGCAGTATTGTTAAGTCATTGGCGGATGTATGGCCAAACGATCGAGAAAACGTAATGACTGCCGGCGCAAAGTTTGAAGAGACTATAGGTAACCTGGACGTTGCCGGAAATCAGTTGAACCGATTGATTGACCTTGCCTGGGAAGGATTAAAGCACCTATATGAGAAGGATGATTACTTCATGGCTGTTAAAGCAGCTACCATGCAGGCTGTGAATATTGTCAGAGAATATTTACTGAACGATGGTGATATACCGGTTGAAGATTTTGAAAGAGCCTGTAAACAGCTTGAAGATGCCGTAACCGGAGATGGAGAATCTGCGGATAAATTGATTGATGACGAAGAGGTTAAAAAGCTTCAGAAGAAATCTAAGCAGGATGGAGGGAAAAAAGATAAAGGGGGCGATGGCATTACTTTGGATGATCTTGCATCGTTTATCATGTCGATTGATGAGTCAGATCTTAAGAATGTAGAGGTTTCAAAACTTGCTGAGGGAATTCGCTATCTACATCAAGAAGTTTCTGTGGAAGCTCAAAAACATCTGTCTGATCTACTGGATAAAATTGATGTCCCGGCTGATGAGCTCGAAGACGATTGGTTTGAAGTGCTATCTGAGAAAACGGAACTGGCAATTCTGGCCAACAGCGATCAAGAGTGGCAGGAAGAACAAATTCAATCAGATAGTGAAGCTCAGAATGCTCAGCCGGAGGAAATTAACGGGGTAGTCGATGATGTGGTTTTCAAAATTTCGGATGATGCTGATGTGGGAATGCTGGGTGAATTTGTAACAGAGTGTGCAGATTTGGTGGATGAGGCAGAAAGTGCTCTGCTGGATCTGGAACAGAACCCAAATGATGATGAACTGATAAATACAATTTTTAGAGCTTTTCACACCGTAAAGGGAACCTCAGCATTTATGGGTCTTGACCCTATTTCAGATTTTACTCATTCCGTTGAGACATTGCTGAGTATGGTGCGGGAAGACGACCTGCCATTTGATCAGGCCACAGCAGACATCACACTCGAATCAGTGGATATGCTTAAGAAAATGCTGGCTGTGGTTGAGGTATCCTCTGGAGGAGATCCATTGAGAACTCCGCATGGATATGATCGCATGATGGAGATTCTGGGTTTTATTTGCGATGAGGATTTAAAACCGGCAGAAGCTATAGAAAAGGCAGGCGGATTCGAAACTGCAACACCCACCATCGAAAGTGAAAAAAGTTCATCAGAAGACGCTGAGAAAGAAATTCAGACGGAAAATACAAACCAAAAACAGGAGGCAGAAGCATCTGTTCGTGTTAATGTGGGAAGACTCGACAGACTGATCGATATGGTTGGGGAGTTGGTGATTGCTCACTCTGTTGTTGCCCAGGATAGATCAATAGAGCAGAATGCTGAATTAACAAAGAAAGTTAATCACACAACAAAAATACTGAGAGAGCTGCAAGATACGAGTTTGACTCTCCGTATGGTTCCGCTGAAGGCAACATTTCATAAAATGAACCGCCTGGTTCGTGACCTGACTCGTAAAGCAGATAAAGAGGTAAAATTCTCAACCGTAGGAGAGGATACAGAAATTGATAGAAACATGGTGGATATCATTAGCGAGCCTCTGGTCCACATGCTTAGAAATTCAATTGATCACGGGATTGAGACCAAGGAGGAGCGAGCCAAAAGTTCTAAACCAAATACAGCAAATGTTTGGCTTCGGGCCTACCAGGAAGGGGGCAAGGTTGTTATTGAAATTGAAGATGACGGAAAGGGCATCGACAAGGAGAGGGTTTACAGTAAAGCGGTTGAAAAAGGACTCGTGGATCCGGATGCAAAACTTACAGACAGCGAAATATTCAGTCTAATTTTTCTTCCGGGGTTCTCTTCCAAAGACGAGGTAACAGACCTCTCTGGCCGTGGCGTCGGAATGGATGTTGTCCGTCGATCAATTGAAGAACTTAAGGGGAAAGTTGAGGTGAAATCTGAAAAGGGCAAGGGGACAAAAATATCAATTGAACTTCCCTTTACACTTGCCATTACCGATGGAATGCTTGTTCGGGTAGGAGACCAGCGTTTTATAATCCCCACCATTAATATCGATATGACATTCCGTGCTATTGAAGATGAACTCTACACCGTAATGGGAGACTCGGAACAGGTCAATTTCCGAGGGAAATCAGTTCCTGTAATCCGTCTTCACAAACTATTTAATATTGAGGGCGGTATCGAGGACCTTCTTGAGGGTACGATGCTTGTGATAAAAAATAATAACAAGCGGTATGCTCTGTTGGTGGATGAAGTAATAGGACAGCAGCAACTGGTTGGAAAATCGATCAACATGAATGTAAAAATGCCGCATATTTCTGGTGGAGCAATTTTAGGAGATGGACGAGTAGGATTAATTCTGGATACTACAGCAGTTGTTGGATTAGGATAATAAACTACCCGACTGTTCGTGTGGGTTGCAACTTTTGTTAAATGAGGAAAATGAATGTTGGGAAGTGGAAGTTTACAGGCGAATTTAGCGGGGGTTACTCTTGAAAGTGTAGACTTCGACAGAGTAAGAAACCTTATTTACTCATACAGTGGGATCAATCTGCATGAAGGAAAACAGGCCCTGGTCCGTGCACGATTGATGAAAAGGCTTAGAAAGCTGAATATCGACACATTTTCCACATATCTGGATTTTATAGAAAGCAGGGATGGAAGTGCTGAGTTTCTTGCATTTGTAGATGTACTTACCACAAATAAAACTCATTTTTTTAGAGAGAGTCGACATTTTGAGTTTATCCGGGATAAGGTTGCCCAAGAAGTTGTTGGGCAGAACAAGAAATGGTGGTCAGCCGGGTGTTCATCCGGTGAGGAGGCTATCACACTTGCAATAACACTGCGTGAAGCACTTCGAAGAGTTGAAGTAAATCCAAGAGTGAAAATTCTAGCGACTGATCTTTCAAGGGAGGTTTTGAGAATCGCAAAATCTGGAGAATATCCGGAAAACAGAATGAGTGATGTACCTGCCGAAATAAAGAAGAGCTATTTTAAAAAGAATCCTGATGTTGGCGATAGTTACATCGTAAATAAGGAGATTATGGATATGATTACATACGGCAGATTGAACCTGCTTGCAGAGTGGCCGCTGAAAGGCCCTTTTCATGTAATTATGTGCAGAAATGTGATGATCTACTTCGACAGAGTCACTCAGCAAAAATTAATTTCCAGATTTTACAGACTCCTTGAACCCGGCGGGTATCTCTTTTTGGGGCATTCAGAATCTGTAAGCGGTAATGATCACTCGTTTGTAAATATTTCGCCTGCGGTTTACCAGAAACCGGGAGGAGGTAATTGATGAAAACGGTTGTGGGAGTCAGTGATTTAAAAGTTTCAGCAAATCCTGAAGAAACGATTATCACATATGCGCTTGGCAGCTGTTTGGGAATTGCCATTTATGACAGGAAAAATCGAATAGGCGGACTCCTTCATGTTATGCTTCCGCTCTCCAAAGCAGATAAGGAAAAAGCTTCAAAAAAGCCGGAAATGTATGTTGACACAGGGGTAACCAAATTATTGAATCTCTGTTATGACTTGGGGGCAGAAAAGGAACACATGGTGATCTCGGTTGCAGGCGGAGCAAGTATGAAGCAGACAGACCGTGAAGACTACTTCAAAATTGGCAAGAGAAATTTTACCATTCTCCGAAAATTACTCTGGAAAAATGGTTTTATGATTGACAAAAAGGATGTAGGCGGGAACAGATCAAGAACTATGACACTGAGGGTTTTAGACGGTCTTGTAACCGTGAACAAAAAACCGATCGGTTCGGTAGAGAACACAGCAAAAGAATTCAGTGGCCGTGTTGGAGTTACACAAATCGGGTGGCATAAACCTTATCCGGAGTAACTATGAATGTTTTAATTGTAGAAGATTGTAAAGTTATGCAGCTGATGATTAAGCGGGCACTAAACATCAGTGATCTGGAAATTGAAGAAGTATATCTGGCCGAGAACGGTATGGATGGAATAGACATCTTCAAAGAGAATAATATAGACCTGCTTATTCTGGATCTGAACATGCCGGTAATGGATGGAATGCAAATGCTTGAAATTTTGCGTTCACACACTGAAACAAAAGGAGTTCCGGTTATGGTGGTCTCCACAGAGAGTAACAAGAAAAGAGTGGACTCGATGATGAAACTTGGAGGCAATTTTGTACACAAGCCATTTACGCCGGAACAATTGATTGCTGAGCTGCATAATCTGGGATTGAAGCAAAAGACTATAAGGTAGATCTGCTGTGAAGAACGAGGAGCAAAATAGATTTGGCCTAGAGCCATTTCGAGGCTTAAAAGAAGATGACGGTCTACTTAACAGATTCAAACTTTGTTCGATAATTCATTAAAGAAAGTGTTATCACGAACATTAATTTCAACTGTTGAATAACTACAGTTATGAATAGGAATATATTAATAGTAGAGGATGACCCGGCGATGCGGGTTGTCATTCGTCAAACATTGGACAGAAGTAAGCTTGATTATGATGAGATTTTCGAAGCAGAAAATGGGAGGGAGGGTTTGAAGATGCTTGATGAGCATAAAATAGATTTATTACTGGTAGACATTTACATGCCGGTGATGGACGGAATGGAGATGCTGGACCATGTGCGTGATCATCCGGATCATCATGATATTCCGGTTGTGATAATTTCAACAGAGAATGATGAAAAACGCATCGATGCTATTGTAAGAAGCGGGATGGGATTTGTGCACAAACCTTTTACCAGAGACCTTCTCGAAGATCAGATTGTGAAACTTACCGGAGTGACAAAATGAAGCGTTCAATAGCTGATCAGATACGAGATATTACTCACGAGACATTTGAAATCACCTGCTATATGTTTCCACTGGATGAGTGGGAGCTGGAAGATTTGGATAAAGAAGAATTGGAGGACCCGATAGAAGGCGGCGCAATGGTACGTTTTGATGGTGCTTCTGAAGGAGGACTGATGATAAGACCCAATGAAGAGCTGCTTACCGCCATTGCTTCCAATATGTTGGGGAAAGATGAAGCCTCAGATGATCAAAAAGTTGGGGCTCTTTGTGAAATCGCCAATATAATATGCGGTAATACTGTTCCGATTTTTGCAAAGGATGACAAGATATGCTACATACGCCCTCCATTTATTGTGGGTGCCGATTATGAACCCAAAAAGGAATTTGAAGGGTATGATCACGAATCAATTCGGGTTTTTTTGGATGAAGGTATAGCAGAAATTGATATTTATTATTCAGCGGGGTAGTTGCGATGATAAAAGTTTTGATTGTTGATGATTCAGCCCTGGTTAGAAAAGTTCTTACTCAGGAATTGGGAAAACAAAGAGACATTGAAGTTGTTGGTACAGCGATCGATCCTTATGTAGCAAGAGACAAAATTGTAAAGCTGAAGCCGGATGTCCTTACTCTGGACCTTGAAATGCCAAGAATGGACGGACTTTCATTTCTTGCAAAGCTGATGAAACACTATCCAATGCCGGTGGTGGTTGTAAGTTCTTTGACTCCAAAAAACAGTGAAAATGCCCTGAATGCACTAAGGCTTGGTGCTATTGATGTAATTTGTAAGCCTGGGTCCGCTTATTCAACGCAGAATATCTCCCGGGAGATTGTAAAAGCCGTCCGTGCCGCATCGGTTGCAAAATTTGATCATCAGACAATTCATCAAAAGAGTCAAACTGATACCGGTCAAATTATCCAGCCGGAAAGGAATGTCGGTTTAGTACACACCACCAACAAGATTATTGCCATTGGCTCATCAACAGGTGGGACCCGGGCACTGGAGGAGATATTACCAAAATTGCCGCCATCTATTCCCGGAACCGTGATTGTACAACACATGCCTCCGGTGTTTACGAAAAGTTTTGCAGACAGGCTCAATACGATTTGCCATGTGGTAGTGAAAGAAGCAGAAGACGGAGATTTGATTGAAAACGGTAAGGTGCTGCTTGCACCGGGTAACTATCACATGCTCGTTGAGAAAAAAGGAGCCAAATACTACGTAAAAATTAAACAGGGCCCACCGGTGCACCATCATCGGCCAAGCGTGGATGTGCTTTTCAATTCCGTAGCATCTGCTGCCGGGGTTAATTCAACCGGAGTGATACTAACAGGTATGGGAGGGGATGGTGCCAAAGGTTTGTTGGAAATGAGAAATCAGGGTGCACATACTATAGGCCAGGATGAAGCCACGTCTGTGGTATACGGAATGCCAAGAGAAGCAGATAAAATAGGCGCGGTTGAGCGTGTAATTCCGCTGCATCAGATAGCGGATGCAATTATTGATGATGTAAAACAGAAACAAGTTCAACCCTGGAAAGGTTAATAGACGAATAGAGGCAGTTATGGCAATAAATATTTTGGTTGTAGACGACAGTGAAATTATGAGGAAGATGATCATCCGGACAATCAATTTGTGTGGTCTTGACATTGGTGAAATTTACCAGGCAGGAAACGGTCAGGACGGATTGGCCGAACTGGACCAAAATTGGATTGATATTCTATTTATTGATGTAAACATGCCAATTATGGATGGAATGGAAATGCTTAAACGAGTTAGGGAAAAGCCGGAAACAGCAAACCTGCCAATATTAATTATTTCTACGGAGAGCAACCCACATCGAATAAAAGAGATCGGAGACAGTGGGGCCGGTTTTGTACACAAGCCATTCACGCCGGAAATTTTAAGAAAGAAGATTGAAGAGATGCTCTTTCCGGTTGCATGATACCTTTGCATTTAAGTTTATAGCCGTTGATAAAAAGTGTATTCGGCCCCTTTTAGCAAACATTCCTCTTTTAAAATTTCTCTTTTATTCTTCCATCATAATTTTGAACTCAAGTTTATTGAGGCAGGGATAGATCATATAAAAATTTAAAAAGAGTTTAAGCTCTTAAAGCCTTGTCCGATAATAACTTTAGAGTTCTTGAAGTGTAATGTCTGGAATACAGAACATCTTAAAATTACAAGATTTAGAAATCAAAAGTAAAAATTGATTGATAGAAAATGAACAATGAGATAGCACTATGAAAAATTTTAGAGTTATGGATAGCTGGACAATAAAGAAGAAGCTACTGGTTATGACTATTGCGTTGGTTGCCTTAACGGGTATTCTTTTAACTACTACTGCTGTTATTACAGCTAATCAGAGTATAGAGCAATTAACCAATCATACGCTTCGTATGAAACTGGATGGAGATGTCAACGCCTTACAAGTCTATATTGAAAATTATTTTAGCGATGTAAGATTAGTGGATGGTGAGTTGGTGGATGCTGAACAAACTTCAATTAGCCAACACACCGATTTTCTCGATGATTTTGCCGATAAACATAGTGTAGATGCTACTATATTTAAACGGGATGGAAATGATTTTACCCGAATAATTACGACGATCCAGAATGACAGAGGTCAAAGGTTAGTAGGAACCCATCTTGGAACTGGTAGTGATGCATATAATACTATTAT
>Ga0102931_1000804_pt1 | contig 15511 bp, 12 predicted proteins | sample SalPonR1_C_D1_MG_FD_79282 | JGI IMG/M metagenome (GOLD analysis project Ga0102931, IMG submission 79282) | Salt pond soil microbial communities from South San Francisco under conditions of wetland restoration - Salt Pond MetaG R1_C_D1_MG | ecosystem: Environmental > Aquatic > Marine > Intertidal... | reverse complement strand
TGAATCAGCTGGCGTAATTACTTACACACCAGCAGTCTAATGGAATGGGGCGGTAAACGCCCCGGACCTATAAAGGGGGATTATGACTAACAAGATTAAGAACGAGACTACGCTAAAATTCGAGGGCGAAGAGCTAACGCTACGCCCAACTTTCGCGTGTCTGGTTGCTATAGAGACGAGGACCGGTAAGTCTCTAGTGCATTTAGTTGAGGAATTTGCACAGCAACGAGGCACCCTTACAGACCTGCTTGTCGTTATCGAAGAAGCGACAGCAGCAACAGGTAACAAAGTACCTAAAGAGAAGATTATAGAGCTACTTGAAAACGAAGGAGTGTTATCCGTGCAACTGGGCTTGGGTAACTTTTTCGGCAAAGCACTATACGGCGGCACGCTAATGCCAGATGAGGACGAAGTTACGAAAAAAAAGAACCAGAACTCCCGAAAGAAATCAACTGGGATGAGTTCTACGGCGCCGCAGTAGGAATTCTTAGGATTGCGCCCAGTGAATTTTGGGCAATGACATTTAGAGAGTTCTACGCCGCAATGCTAATGAAGCATCCGCCGGAAAAACGGGAGAAGCAAGTTCCGCGGTACAAGAAACCGTTCTTCGATGAGGAAGAGCAGCAAATTATAGACGAAATGCTGCAACGCAACGCAGAGAGAAGAAAAGAACAAAATGGCTAAACAAAACATCGGAGACTTACATGCCAGAATAACGGCAGACAGCAAAGGCTTCAATCGCGAGATGGGGAGAGCGCGTCGCTCGTCTCAGAACTTTAGCCAGAAAGCAAGCGACGATTTCAAAAGAGTTGGCAGAGGCATTGCATCAGTAAAGGGTGCAATAGGTGGATTGCTTGCTGTATTTGCTTCACGGCAATTACTACGCGGCATCGGTCTAGCTATTGAAGGGTTAGACGACATTGCAAAAACGGCGAGAGTAGTCGGTATTAGCGCCCAATCATTGCAAGAACTTCGATTTGCAGCAGAGCAAACAGGTATTGAGACAAGAGGATTAGACGACTCAATAAGGCGACTAACAAGGCGTGCAGGTGAACTTGCAAACTCAGGCGCAGGACCAGCAGCTAAAGCATTTAAACAATTGAAAATTGATGTCCGCGATGCAAACGGAGACATAAAAAGCACCGACCAACTATGGAATGAGATTGTTGAATCAATGGGCGATGTCGAAACGACAGCACAGCGATCAGCACTTGCAGCACAGTTATTCGGCGACGACTTCGGTCCTAAGTTAGTACCACTATTAGAAATGGGAAGGCAAGGAATTGAAGATTTGCGTGAAGAAGCACGTGATCTAGGTATTGTCTTTGACGAAGAGATTCTAGCAAAAGCAGAAAAAGCAAGCGACGAACTAAACATCTTGCGCCGCACAATGGCAGCAAAGTTCACTATCGTAGTAGCCGACAATTTAGACAACATTCGGACTGTCATAGAAGAACTAATAAGTCTCACTGAAATGGTAGGAGGTCTAATTACAAACCAGCGCCTAGCTAAAGGCGATTTCAGTGGATTTAGGTCAACAGAACAAATCGACAGGTATTTCGATGAAGTCGAAGAAGAGATGCGCAAGAAGATTATCGGCTTCAGCGTTGAAGACTTTTTAGAACGACCACAAGCATACGGCGGAACAATCCCAACTATAATTGGCGGCAGAGCAGAAATGCTCGAACAGCTACAAGGGCTAATGACACGCCGTGGTGAATTAGAAGTCGAAGAAAGAATGGCAGCTCGCGGACTAGATCCAGAGGGCAACGAATTAGAAGGTGGTCCTACCGGTCCACGTGCAGAAGTTGATACGTCAACTGGTACTGGCACCGGAACTGGAACTGGGGATAGACCATTAGACGAGAAAGAAAGATTAGCAGCCGAAAAAGCAGCTGAAGCAGAAGCAAAGCGGCTGGATACATTGCGCAAGAAGTTTGAAGCAATGGCTGATCCTGTTGCTGTATTTAGGCAAGAACTTACAGATCTCGACGAAGCATACGCTAAAGGCGAAATTACAAACGAAGTATACCAAAAAGCATGGCAAGACATTCAAGCAAGAATGTCAACAGCTACAGAAACGACTGATGAGTATGCACAGGCTATAAACGACTGGGCAGATGCAGTCCTTGAATCAATGAATCCGTATGCTGAAATAGAACAACAAGAAGCAATGCTAAATGCCGCCAAAGAAGCAGGCATACTTACCACAGAAGAACAAATACGCATCGAAAAAGACTTAGCAGAACAACGACAAGAGATTGCCGACCAGCTCAGCGGCAATAACGAAAGCATTGAGAGAATGAATAGCCTATTAAAAGACACAGGCATGGCATTTGCTTCAGCTTTCGAGCAAGCAATTATTGACGGTAAAAATCTCGGTGGTGTGCTTCAAGGGTTGTCTCAAGACTTGCTGCGCCTAGCATTACGCGCAATGGTATTAGAACCGATGGTTTCTGGATTCTCAAATTTTGCAGGTAGTTTCTTCGGTGGAAGCGGCGCAACTCCAACGACCCCAACACCGTCATTCCCAACTGGACCAACAGGATTAGCAGGCGGCGGACAGTTACAAGCAAACACGCTCACGTGGGTTGGCGAACGAGGTCCAGAATTGATTGCATCTAACAGTCCGTCACGAGTAATCAATAATCACCAAGCTAGAAGAATGTCCGGCGAGCAAGAAATAAAAGTAGAGATTGTCAACAGAGGCACGCCAGTTGAAGCAGTTGGTAGTAGAGCAAGCACGTCTCCAGATGGCTTAGTAGTTAGCGTTATTACAGACGACATGCGACGTGGCGGTCCAATTTCACAAGGGTTATCGAACCTTTATGGACTACAAAGGAGGCGGTAATGGCTAACATTGATTTCTACACCGGAGGTAAGCTGATGACAGGGCAGTTATCAGAAACGCATCCGTCTATGCTATTGCGAACAACAATGGAAAACGGCATAGAGAAACAAACAAGGCGGACAACAGTAAAACGCACGTTGCGCGACGTTGCTTATCTATTTACAGCAGCCGAGTATGAAGCTTTTAAGACTTGGTTTGACGAAACAGCTAAACACGGTGTGCTGTTCTTCAATTGGGTTGACCCAATTGATAACGTAACAAAAGACGCGCGAATTATAAATGGCGAATACTCAACAACACCAGTAACAGCACACCTAACTGGCTATTATGTCAGTTTTCAAATTGAAACATACGGCTAAAGCGTAAGGGGAATTTATGGCAAAACCGTACAGTCAAGCTTGGCACCAAACAGTAAATGCAGTCGCAGGAGAAGAGTTTCCTCTTATCTTATTAGAGATTACGCATGACGATCTTGTTACGCCAATTCGAATCGTAAACGACAGACAAGAGCTAACGCACAACGGAACGCTGTTCCAAGGCTTCCCGTTTTTGCTTGCATTACCAGAAGATCCAGAGTCTGGTTTGCCTGAAGCAACATTACAGATTGATAACGTAGGTAGAGAACTAGTGGACTGGTTAGAAATAGCTGACTGGAACAAGCCTGTCTACGCAAGAATTATACAAGTAATGAGAAGCGCACCTGACACAGCAGAATGGGAAATAACCACAAACCTACGCAACATTTCAATGGATTCTCGTGTAGTAACTGCAACACTCGGATTTGAGAACTTATTAGGTCTACCAGGCGTATCGATGGTCTATAACCCAATTACGGCAGTTGGGCTGTTTTAACAATGGTCGACTGGGCAGACAAGTATGTCGGTATGCCTTATGAAGATGGTGTGTTTGATTGCACACATTTAGTAGGGCTTGTACAACAACAAGAGTTTGATAGGCAGATCCCCCTGCCAACAGACCGCAGTAATACAACCTTCGGATTGTCTGCTCAGATCGACCTCCATAAAGAAAACTATTTCAAGCCATTAGAGGAAGCTGATGCAATAGACGGTGATGTCATTATTATGCGCTGCAAAGGACGCTTAAATCACATCGGTATCTTTTTTAGAAAAGGCGAAACGAAGTATGTCCTGCACAACATAAAGAACATTGGTGCAGTAGTCATTCATAAAATTAGAGATTTAGAACGATACAACATTGATTTAGAGGGTTATTACAGATTTAGACCTATCACAGAGATAGAAGCAAAGATTCAAGATAAATAATAACATGCGAGCAACCACAACTTATTCACCACACCCGATTCTACCGGCGCAGGACCGTCAAACTTTCAACATTGAGCTTGAAGGCAGAACCTTACAAGCGTTATTAGATGCGTTGCCGATTGAAGAAACGCAGCGGTTAGACGTACACGCTTATGTCAATGACAAGATTGTGCCGCGCGAGCAATGGCATACATTCGAGCTAACACAAAATGATGTCGTTACACTAAAGCAAAGATTACACGGAGGCGACAATTCAAATCCTTTGCAAATTATTGCGACACTCGCACTTATCTATTTCACAGCAGGCATCGGAAGCGGATTTGCTGCTGGATGGACAGCAGGACAAGTTGCTGTCACACAGGCAGTTATTCTCGTTACAGGTACGCTCTTAATCAATGCGCTTTTTCCACCAAGCTTACCAAGTGTTGAGGAAAACGACGAAAACAACTTCTCTATTACAGGCGGAAGAAACAGAGCAAGACCTTATCAACCGTTGCCATTAGTAGTTGGTACACACAAGGTACACCCTGATTTAGGAGCACAACCTTATACGACGCAACGTTATCCAGACGTCTATCTACACCAAGTATTCAATTTCGGATTCGGTAACTTAGACATTACTGATCTAAAAATTGGCGATACTCCTATTAACAACCACCAAGACGTAGAGTGGGAATTTAGTGACGCAAATGGCGACATTGATTTATTCCCAACAAATGTCGATAGCATTTCTGGCGGTCTTATTGAGTATGACGACGGATGGACAACGCGCACAACTTCAGTAGATACAACACAAATTACAGTCGAGTTAGCTGGTGTTCTAGTCAAAACTGACACCGAAGGAAAGCATCGCGAAGAACTATGGTATTACCAGCTTCAATACCGAGAAGTAGGTTCACCAAATTGGATTGGGTGGGAAACAGCAACATGGCTACAAGACGAAAGGAAGTACAACGTCCGTACACAAGAAATGGATGGACAACTTAAGTACACAGACGTCGATTTTGCAGCAGGCGAATCTATTATTGTCCACACAGGCACAGCACCAGTTCGCAGGTCATTTAATAAAAAAGTACCAAGAGGTCAATACGAAGTAAGATTGAGACAGTCTCGTCCGCTGCCGAAGCTAAAGAACTGGTCGAGAGTAAATGAAATACAGTGGACGCAAATGCGCTCCTATCAGCCTGACACAAGTGATTACACTAATCAAACAAGATTAGCTGTAGAAGTTCGCGCTAGCGGACAATTTAATGGCGCGTTAGACACAGTAAACGCAATAGTTTCAGCGCGTATTCCTGTTTGGAATGGAAGTGCGTGGGTAGAAGCAGCGTCAAGTAACCCAGCCTACATCTTTCTATACCTCGCACGCGGACAAGCTGATGCAAACGGAAAACGTCTATGGGGCGGTAACTTACCAGATAGCAGACTAGACATAGAAGGCATAAAGGAATGGGCTGCATGGTGCGATTTACACAATTTAGAGTGCAACTTTGTTTTTGATAGAAAGTACACCGTTGCACAAATGCTCGAACTAATAGCAAGGACTGGGCGAGCAACACCAACATGGCAAAAGGGCGTATTAGGCGCAGTATTTGACGAAGAAGACTTGCCGATTACTCAGGTATTCGGTATGAGCAACATAGTGGCTGATAGCTTTGGCGTTCAATACTTAACAGAAAATCTTGCCGACGAAATTATTGTCAAGTTCGTAAACAAAGACATTGATTATCAGCCTGACGAAGTTAGCGTAGCTGTTCCTAACGTATTACAACCAGCCAGCCCAGCAACAGTTGAAATTGCAGGCATAACAAATCCGACACAAGCCGGTAGAGAAGCAAATCTTATTGCAGCAAGACAATTTTATCATCGCAGAAGAGTTACTTTTGAAACTGACATCGAAGGACTAGTTTGCGGACGTGGTGACGTTATTAGTCTCTCACACGATCTTACAAGCTGGGGAGCAAGCGGACGTCTAGTGTCAGCTACTACAACTGACATCACGTTAGATCGTGAAGTAGTAATGCAGCCAGCTACACAATACTGGATTGGTATTAGGTATCCAGATAATAGCTTTATTGTTCGCGAAGTAAACAACCCAGCAACAGTAGAAGAAGTAACAACAAACACAGTCACCTTAACTACGCCATTGCCAGCAGCACCTAATGATGACATTCAAAATCTACCTATTGATTACATTTACACGTTTGACCCGAAGTCTACTCCTGGCAAAAAGCTAAAAGTAGTAAACGTATCTCCGTCAAGTGAGAACAGGGTCGTCATTGCAGCTATTGATGAAGTTCCTGAATACTATGACGCAGAAGATGGTACCTTTACTTACTCGCCGCCTCCGCGTTATAACCAGACAAATTCAGAAGTTACTAACATTCAAGTAACAGAAGATTATTTAGGCAAAGAACAGCCTTTACGCATTACTTTAACGTGGGACTTGGTACAAGCCTTCGGTGCTCGTATTCGTATGCGCCGAAACAACGACACATGGCTAACACTTACCGAAACAACAGGCTCGACATTCCTTTATGATTTAGAGGACTGGCAAGCTGGCGACCTATTGGAGTTTGAGTTCACTCCGATGGCTACTGTTACAGTACGCGAGTCGGTAACTATTACCGCTATAACTTACATCGTAAAAGGCGAAGGCGGAGTTCGAAATGACGTTGACGTTCCGTCACCGAACGGGCTTGAATTATTCGGACAAGCAAACAACGCAACATTTACAGGACGCGATGCTAAATTTACATGGAGGCGCGTAGCAAGTAACCCAGTCGAGTTTGGTAATGAGCAATTCGGTGCAGAAGAAGCAACAGTTGATGACATTTTCCTCGATTACGAAGTTCGTATTCTAAATGCAAACGGAACGCTACGTCGAATCGAACATACTGCAATTGAAGAATACATCTATAGCTTTGAGAAGAACTCCGAAGATGGTAATGGTATACCGACACGGCAATTTACAGTTCTTGTCTTTATAAGAACAACAACAAATCAAATAAGTACAAGACCTGCGGCACTTACAGTTAGCAATCCTGCGCCAACTGCGCCAGTCGGAGTAGAACTGCGCAACATTGCAGAAACGCTTAACATCAACATTGACACGCCTCAGGATTTAGACTTTGTTGGCACAGTAGTTCACGCAAGTGCAGTATCTGGCTTTACACCAAGCGAAGCTAATCGAATCTACAAAGGACCTGGCACCGCAGCATCTATTATCACAGCTTATTCAGTAGATGACGTTATCTACTTCCGTGTAGCGGGTTATGACGGGTTCGACGATACAAGCTTAAACTACACAAGCGAAATTGCTTACACGTTTGCAGGGACAACAATCGAAGAGATTGCTGCTGGTGCAATTAATGATACAGCACAGTTCGCACAAAGCATTCGCCCAATTGAAGTAGTCAATAGTCTACCGGGAACAGGCAACTTTGATGGTCGCATGGTATTCCTCACAACAGACGGAAAAGTATACCGTTATTTTTCAGGTGCATGGACTACAGCAGTCGCAACAGCAGACTTAGATGGAACAATTGACTTAAATTCGCAAATCAGCGGCACACTTACTGAGACGTTTGCAGATGCTGGACTTATAAATGAAAACATTACTATTAATGCAGACGGAACTTTATCCGGTGCTGGTGCTGGCGATCCTATAGAGCTAAATCAATTATCTGGGCAGATTGCAGCAGGTCAAATAGCAGCGAACGCAGTTGTAGCAGGAAAGATTGATTCGTTAGCTGTTACAGCAGGCACTATTGCTGCTGGTGCAGTTACAACAAGCACAATGACAGCAAACAGTATCGACGGTGATCGCATCACGACCAACACATTAGATGCTGACAAAATAACAGCTAATAGTATTACTGCTGGTCAGATTCAAGCTGGCGCAATTGGTACAGAAGAACTTGCGGCACAATCGGTAGTAGCAAGCAAGATAGCTATTGGTGACTTCAGAGGAATTGTTCCTAACAGTAACTTTATTGACGGTAGCGATGCTAACTGGGACTTTCTAGGCAACGAAGCATTTGCTTCCGTAGTACCACGCCCAACAAGCCCGGCGTCGGGGGCGCCAACAAGCCACGTATTAGAACTATTGCCTGGCGACAATTACGTTATTCAAGTAGACGCGCCTTATTATGAAGCAAAAGAAGGCGACCAATTCCGCATTACTTGGACAGGCAGAAGAAGCGCAGGAACCCATGCTGTTGACGGAACGCGAATTATAGTTCTTTGGGAAATGCCCGGCGGCACACTTAACGAAACTATTGATTACGACCCAAGTGAAGTTGAATGGGAAGAAAACGTAGCAATAGTCACGGCGCCGCCGACGACAATAGGTGTGAAACTATGGATTACGCGCTTCGGGCTAAATGAAACAGCAACGGTTTGGCTAACGCAAATACAAGGCAGGAAGATGGATGCGGGTGAGCTAATTGTTGATGGTTCTATCACAGCAAACCAGATTAACACAAACTTCCTCGGTGCATTTGAGATTACATCAAACACAATCCGAAATAGGGCACCTGGTACTGGCACAACGCCACTACTGACAATTACCAACAGCAGTTCACCGCTTACTATCTTTGACATAGACGGCACGACACCGCTATTGACAACAGCGGTAGGTGGCAGTCAAGCAGAACTAGTAATTGACGGTAATCTCAGCGGTACTTTTACAGGATCGTTAGGTACAGGTATTGCAACAAACACAGCATTCCTTAGCACAAGTGGATTATCCGACTTGCGCGATAGGTTGGGACTTGCGCAACCGACAGGTGGCACAGAGGAACGCGGCGGTACAATCGACAGAGACCCAGTTCCAGTTCTAATTTCAAGTACAGGTACTTCTACAGTACAAGCGAACAATCCTACAAACAGCTTTAAAACTGCGCAAAACACAGTAACATTAAGCACACGACTAACTGATACTGAATTCGTTTGGAATCAAAGCAGTTCAACTAATTATAGTGCTCCGACTTGGACCATCAAGTTCCAGTACAGCACAGATAACTCAAATTGGGTAGATGTCCCAGGCAGTTCACAAAGCTATACAGGAACAGCACAAAACGAGAACGAAGACACAATACCAGTAACCTATTGGGGACAATTTAACTTTGACGTAGCACACGAAGTTACGTGGACGCCGACAATAGCAGCTGGTACAGACATGTATTGGAGAGTTTCAGCAACAAAAGGCGGAGGCTCAGTAAATGCGCCGAAGGTACGCTCTCTTATCGTGTCGGAACCGCTAAGTGGAGCAAACGTAATTGGTGCTCACACCCATGACGCAAGCGACATAGTAAGTGGAGTTTTAGATACAGCGCGTCTAGGCACAGGTACAGCAGACGCAACAACATTCCTCCGAGGTGACGGTACTTGGTCTGTTACAAGTGGTGGCAGCTCAGACGTCGGAATTAGCAACAGAACGACAACAGGAACACACAATCTAACATCAGCAAACAGTAACTCAGTATTCAACTATACCGGCAGCGGTGCATTGACGCTAAATCTAATAGATTCTCAGTTCAATCCAGGTACTCACTTACAAGTACACAACAACGGTACTGGGGCTATTACTATTGCTAAAAGCACAGGCGTTACCAATCTTTATTGGCTACGCGGCAATGGATCAGCTCCGTCTAATACTAATAGGAGCCTTGTAAGAAGCGGAGTAGCAACTATTGTGAAGATTGCAAATGGAACATGGCACATCTTCGGAGCAGGATTAAGCTAATGAGCGGAATACTTTGGGGCGGCGCAATGCTAATAGAGGAAGTTGGCGAAGTACAAATAAGCGGAGGCACAGCAGCACACTTCGTATTTACTTTTCAGGGTATTGATGCATTTGCTGGCTGGCAATTTAGCTCTAGCGGTCAGCTCAATAGAAGGGAAGGTTCGCAAAGTATCGCAGTTTTACAGGAATGGTGGACTAACAACCCAGAAAGTGCTGTCGGTGCAGACTATGAAATTCGTGCAATTCAAGTAAGCGGTACAACTCCGACAGGACCGACATTAGCAGTTTGGCATAACCTCGCTGTTGCACGTCAGTGGTCACTAACACGATCAACTATTGGCACTTCTACATGCTCTTTAAGCATTTCGATTAGAGACGTCGCCACGCAAACAATTCAAGACACAGCAACTTATAACATAAGCGCAATAAAAGAAAACTAAAGGAGAAATACTATGGAAACATTTATCACAATCGCAGTTCTAGCAGCAATCGCAGTCGCAATTGCATTTTACATCAGAAAAAAGAAAGCAGGCAAAGGCAGCACACCAGCACCTAAACCGCCAGTAGAGACTAAAACTGCAAAAAAGACAGCTAAAAAGCAGCAATAGCACATTTTTAGATAAATACGAGACGAGGAGAAAGTAATGTCGCAATACACAGTAGGGTCAGTTTCAGTCACAAACGGGAGTCAGATAGTAACAGGAGCTGGGACGCTCTGGTTAGCAAATGTCACAGCAGGCGACTTATTCACTATTCAAGATTCAGGCGTAACTTACCAAGTCGGAGCAGTAAATTCTGACACAGAACTTGCACTATCTGCGAACTATGCTGGCGTAACTGACACTAACCTCGGCTATGTCGTTGCGCGTGATTTCACGCCAACACACAACATACCGCTTATCAATAGAGGCGACATCGAAACAGCAACTATTTTTAGCAGAGCTATGCAAATTATTGATGGGCTTCTATAACAGGACAGGACAATGGCAGAACAGTTCAATTTAACAGTAAACGCAGGATCAACTACGGAAATAGAGTTCATACACAAAACTGATCCTGCTACGCCTAAGGACTTAACGGCGTGGACTGCACGGATGCAAGTACGCCCGGCGTACAATGCGCCATCAACACTTATGTCTTTTGACAGCGACGGTAATGGGCTAGTTATCGACGGACCACAAGGAAAAGTGACACTTACAATTAGCCCATCAGACACAAACGGTATTCCTGCACCAGCAGCAGGCAGAGTTCTCTATTATGACCTCGAAATCCTAAACGGAGTCGGAGTCGTCTATAGAACATTCGAAGGTGAGCTTCTCCTTCGTCCACAAATAACCATTACAGAGTGAGGAAACTAAACAATGGCTAGCATTACAAAATACAACAAATGGTTACAGAACCAGATCAACGGAACTGCACCAATTGATTGGGATACAGATACAATCAAGGTAGCACTACTTACAAGCGCATACACCCCAGACGCAGCAACACACGACTTCTTCGACGATGTATCGGCTAACGAAGTTACAGGCGACGGTTATACAGCAGGCGGCGCAACTATTGCAAACATTGCCGTAGTCGAAGTAGCCGGTGTAACAACTGTAAACGGAGACGACGTTACTTTCTTACAGGAAGCACTCGGTTTTACTGATGCACGTTATGCCGTTATCTACAAGGATAGTGGCGTAGCAGCAACAAGCCCGTTAATGGGATACATCGACTTCTTGTCTGATAAGGGTAATGTCGCAGGTGATCTAACTATTCAGTGGAACGTAAACGGTATCTTTACAGCAGAATAAAGGAGTAGCCCGTGGCAATTATAACACGAACGGGAAAAGGTGCTCCTCTCACTTATGGTGAGTTAGACGGTAACTGGAATGACTTAGATGCGCGAACAGCGGAAGGATGGCGTGATTTAGTTGCGCCTATCTCCGCAGCAGGCGCGCCGCCTTCAAGTGCAGCAACAGCTACAAACTTCGGTCCAGCAGCTACGCCTCAGCGTAGACAGTTTGCTTTTGGCATCGATGATTACATGTTCATTGAGCCGTTTCACATTGATCACGACATCAAACCTAATGGTCTTGCTTATCTACACGTTCACTGGAGTACAAGTGGCACAGACACCGGCAATGTTCGCTGGGAATTTAACGTGCAACGAGCATTAGGGCATAACCAAGCAAACTTTGCTGCGCCAATACAGAAGTATGTTGAGCAAGCAGCAGCAGGAACAGCGTGGAGACACATGATTGCGGAGGTCGATGTTGCCGACGCAATGACACTTACAGAACCAGACGAATTAATTCTCGTTACTTTGCGGAGGGTAGAGCCACTTACCGGCACAAACAGCGACACAGTCTTTGGACTAATGGTTGACTTGCATTATGAAGTTGACCGATTCGCTACGCCGAACAAATCACCTAACTTCTATGCGTAGGTGATTAGATGGGTTATGTCGAGAGTGGTTATTGGTTAGATGGTTATGACGCGACGGAGATTATCTCCGTCGATACCTGCTCACTCACCACAGAGACCTATTGGTTAGACATCTACAATACTGCCGATAAGACTTATACAACCTATGTCGATGCGTATGCGGGCAGCAGTACGGCAGACTGGGAGAACACCGCTGCGGTGGTCGGCGCACCAGATTTCAGCGTTGCTTATGCTGAGAACTTCAATGGTCTAACTTCGATAATCGTTAGATTCCCAGGGATTACAACCACCGGCGGAATCGCCGTTATACCTTATGAGGCTACTGTCACTTATAGAGCTAGGGGAGTCCCGCAACCATCAGGTATAACCTACGGCGTAGGAGCAAACTTGTCTAATCTAGGCATGTTCTCGGACCATAAAGGACCGGGGACAAATCTAACTAGCATACTTGCAGACTATGAGGTCACTTGGACGAATGATGACTTCGGTGCACCGTCCTCTAGAGGCGACTTATCCGCTGTCGTAAACAACAATGTCTTCTCACAGACACAATTCGCCCACAACGGAGAAGGAATAGTCGATAGTCGAGTTGAGTTTGATTCTGCACAACTGGAAGTCAAGTACCTTGAGTATTCAGGATTTGGTTCCGGTCTATACATTGTCGGTTCGGCATCAATAAACACTACAACACACGATGTCGTTGTCAACGCGAAAGAAGTAATCAGCGTTGACGCCGCAAGCGTTACCACAACCGCATTTGATGCTGGGGTCTTCGTCGGTTACATCTTCATAGACAGCATGGAAGTCAACGCAACAACCTTTGACGCAAGTGTAAAGGTAAATGCTTGGGTAAGACCGGACACAACAAGCGTCACAACACAAACTTATCCGATAAAGCTGATAGACATAGTCAAGCCGAATACCGCAGCGGTAACAGCAACAACATACCCAGTCAATGTCGCAGAGACCATTGAGGTAGATGCTGCTACAGCGCAAGTCACAACATACGATGCGAATGTCTCAGAGATAATCCGCGTTGATGCTACACAGGTAACAGCAACTACCTTTGATACTCTCGTTGCCGTTGTCGAGTTCATCGAAGTCGACACCCTTACCGTTGCCGTTACAACGCAAGAGGTTGAGATAGACTTCGATGTCACAGTTGATACCGCAAGCGTTACCGTAACTACCTATCCTGTCCTTATCCTTACACAGGTAATAGAGATAGAGAACACGCTACAGGTAACAACAACCACGTTCGATGTCACATTCAACGAGGAAGAAATTGTTTTTGCTGACACAGCACAAATTACAGCAGCAACAAATGACATCAATCTAAATGCAAGAGAAGGCATAGTAATTGATGCAGCAGCAGTTACAGTAACAGCATACGACCCAACTACTAACGCTATAGAAATAGTAGAAGTAGACACGCTTCAAGCGCAAGTAACTACTGAAGAAGCAGCATTAAACGCAAGCGTTATACCACAAATCGTACACTCTAGTTTTACAACAAATAACGCAAATGTCATTGAGCGCATAGTAATTGATACAGCAACAGTATCAACATCTACTTATGACGCTAACATAAACGTCTTTATAGCACCTGCAATAGCATCAGTTGCAATTACTACAGCGCCTGTCAACGTAATTGAGCGTATCGTTATTGATACAGCGTCAATAACAACGACAGCCTACGATGCAAACGTCAACGAAAACATTGTTGTCGGAACAGCAGTTACAACAGAAACATACAACGCAAACATTATCGAACGCATCGTAATTGATACAGCTACAGTTGCCGCAACAGCTAATAACGCAAACGTTATCGAACGCATTGTAATTGATACAGCGTCAATAGCAATAGAAACTTACAATACAAACGTAATTGAGCGCATTGTAATCGACGCAAAGCAAACGACGTTTGCTACACAAGATGCAATTATCAATGCACGAACATTTATTCAGCTAGCCACTGAGCAGTCTGTCTTGGTCGCAACATTAGACCCAACTTATCTATTCACAACTGACTTCCTCATTCTTGAAGCTTATCAATCTAATTGGCGAATAGATGACGGTGTTGCGATTCAAGACAGGCAATTTATAGGCACTGGCGAACTTTATACAACATACAGAAGCTTTGAAGAAGGTTCAAGCGATGCTGTAATAGGCGAATGCGAAGAAGCACCAGTACAGACAAGTGAGTGGATTCAAGAAGAACCACAAACAGCAGAATGGTTACAACCAGAACCACAAACAGCAGAATGGTTACAGCCGTATGAAGTCTTTATTGCACAATTTATTGAGATTGATACTGCATCTATCAACATTACAGCTAATGACCTACTAATTGATGACGTCAATGCTGTACTGGTTGATAACGTAGCAGCAGTTAGCACCGCAACGTATGACATCACGTTTGCAGAACAGAGTGAGATAATCGAAGTCGGTACATCGACTGCAATGATGGACTTGCTCGAAGTAAGCACAAAAGCAGACGAAGGCATTACTATTGACCTCGCTACAACAGCAGCGAACACGCTCGGCATCACGCTTAACGAGGAAGAAGTAATCGCTATTGATGCTGCGGCAATTCAAGCAATTACGCAAGCAATAGAGTTGATAGAGGGTTCGGCGGTGATTACACGACTTGGTCACACAACTGGAAGTGGTGATACATCTCAGTTCTCTATTCCTTGGACTGTGCCAGTAGGCGATAGCAGAATCGTATTAGCTATTGTCTGTTCAGCAAGGACTGGCGCTTTCGGTACACCAGCTAGCAGAATACCAAGACTAAACGGTGTAGACGGTACACTCCTCTATAGCAGTACACGCAGCGCCAGACACGAAGCATTTTACTGGTTAGAGTCGCAGATTCCGGCAGGGGCGACGAGCATCTTCTTCCCTACCACAACCTTCGGGCAGTACATTTGGAATGTCTGCGTTACTGCATACAGCAACATTGACCAAATAAACCCACTCCTCACAACAGAGGTTGGTACCTACTCTACGACAAGTGCTGGTGGATTCACTATTCAAGAGGCAAACGTACCGGGAGAATCGCTAATCATTCAATCTTACGGCGCTGTCGCCGGCGGTAGTTTTTCATTAGCAGGAACAACACCGAGAACTCGGTTCTATGCCCGCACCGTGTCTGGAGGCAGCTTCGGCTTAGGTCCGAATCTACACATCATA